>Ga0081539_10004988_pt1 | contig 14035 bp, 12 predicted proteins | sample TabmetS4T2R2_FD_71023 | JGI IMG/M metagenome (GOLD analysis project Ga0081539, IMG submission 71023) | Tabebuia heterophylla rhizosphere microbial communities from the University of Puerto Rico - S4T2R2 | ecosystem: Host-associated > Plants > Roots > Rhizosphere ...
CGGACGATCCGGCATCAAAATAGCGACGTGATACAACCCGGTCGAACGCTGCGGCTTACGCACGGCATTCGGATGTTCGGTCAGGTACAGAATGGGCGCTTCGCCTGCTGCTGGCGTGAGCGCAGCGGTCTTGCCACCGTTCTCGGCAACCGTGAAGCCGAGGATGCCCTGGTAAAAGCCGAGCGCGCGCTCAAGGCTCTGCACCCGCAGGTGCGCGCTCTTGATTCGCGTCGCATCCGGCAGGCGCGCTCGTGTTGCAGTAGTGGTTGTCGAAGCTGTTGTGGTCATGTTATGCCCTTCGTATCTCAAGCCGCTGCTTGTTGGCGGACTTGTGGCAATCTCTGAAAGCGGATGTTTCTGTGGAGGTGGTTAATAAATCTCAGACGCAGCCAGATCGAGATTTCTTATGCATCCAGCATACTTTTGACCGTGTTCATTGTCGTGATGATGTCGGGAAGATTTTCCAGCCACAGAGTCGGAACGTGCAGAACCAGCCCCGGTAGCGCAGGCGTGCGGTAATTCCCACCTTCATCTTCTTCCTGGCGCACGTACCGCTTTTCCGCGTTCAGGCGGTAAAAACGGCTTTCTCTCCGCACGGCATCCAGTATCCAGTATTCAGGCACGCCGCCTGCCTCGTACTCGGCAAATTTTTCGCCGTGATCGCGTCCCGTGCTTTCCTCAGAGACGATCTCAATGCAGATGTCCGGTGCGCCATCCATATACGTCTCTTTGAGTTCGTGAGGATTGCTCTTCAAAACCACGATCAAATCCGGTTCGCGGCGGCGCTTGGGAAATTCGGGCAAGCGCACCACGAAAGGGCTGCTCACGACGATCCCAACAGGTCTTAACGAAAAGTAAATATCAAGGAGGGCATGAAGATAGTGTACGAGTGCATTGTGCTTCAATGTTGCAGGTGCCATTTTGATCGCCACTCCCTCGACCCATTCATAATGCTGCTCTGCGTAGTGTTCGAGATAGTCTTCGAGCGAAACCTCAATGGCGACTGCCATCTCTGACTCGTCCGCCTGTTTTTCTTCACGGAGTTGTTCTTGCGCGACCATAAGTCCCTATCCTGTTTCCGCAACGTCCTAGACGTGCCTGTGTATAGCTGAATTGTATCGTACTATGATCACCGGAAGGGGAAAACACATGCATTGGGAATACTACACCACCTTCTTGCAGGCAGAAGCAAAGCTTGAAGTCGATTTTCTGGAGCAGTTGCGCGACTGGAAAGACGGTATTCCGCAGTTTACGCCCGAAGCCATGATTCCGCGTATGAATGCGCTCGGTGAGCAGGGTTAGGAGCTGGTGCATATGCAGCCGGTCGGTGTCGGCACAAAAGCCGATGTGCTCGTGCAGGATGCCGGGTCAGACTCGCGCATGTGGTCGAGCAAATACTTCTGCGTGTTCAAGCGTCCCAAAGCCGAATAACCAAACTCGCAAGGTGACTTCCTCTCATACTCAATCAACTTTCCATCTTGGGTACGGTGAAAATTTTGTGCTAAATTTCACATGCAGATTAGAGTTTCATGAGTTACCCTCTTGACAAATAGAAAATATGTTCTATAATAGCAGTATACCAAATGGACGCGGTCCTGTGAGGCGGTTCGACTCCGACTTCCCAGCCCCGCGTTTTTTGTTGCCGACTGTCATCTGTCAGGATGACTCTCTGGCACGCACCTTAACAAACGAATACCAACCACTTCATGCCGACTGTCGGTAGCAGCAACTGCGTCTACTTTGACACTGATGCCGCGCTCGATGAGGCAACGGGTTCAGGACGAGCCTCACCTGTTTTCAGGCGCTTCCGCATATCTCTAGGCCCTATTTGCTTAGAGAACCGTACTGGATAGATTGATCTCACGAAGTGAGACGTTTACTAGTCCGGCGTCCTCGCCCCTTGCCAAACCTGCGCGATTAGCTAGTGGACTCGGTACATCCCTGTCACGGGATCGCTGAGCGCCAGCAACACCGCGCCTGAAGTGCTCTATTCCATGACCCGCAGCTAACGGGCACTTATTCTCTTGGTGTACTTATCAGTTAAACGTGGATTATTTCTGAACAAAACCCGTTGTAGGGGCGGGTTTCAAACCCGCCCCTGCTTCTACCTCTACCTCTGCGTCTTGCTCTTTGACTTTGCGCCTTTGCGTTAAATCTTTTTCTTCTCAACCAGTAGCTCTGCATACAAACGCTCCAGGTCACGCACCAGCCGCTCGATGCCGTAGCGTTCCAGCATCAGCGCCTGTGTAGCTTTGCCGTCAGGCGGGTCGCTCAGCACCTGGAGCAGCGCATCTGCCAGCGCCTCGGCGTTTTCGCTCGGCACCAGCGCACCGAGCTTTCCCTGTTCCAGCAGGTCGGGTAAGCCGCCAACCGCCGTCGCCACCACCGGGCAGCCCGCCGCCAGCGCCTCGATCACCGAAACCGGAGTGCCTTCGTTCACACTGCTGATCACGTTCACGTCCAGGTCGGCGTACACCGGCGCGAGGTTCTGCATCCAGCCCGTGAAGATCACGGTGTCGCGCAAGCCCAGCGCCTCGACCTGTGCTTCCAGCGCGGCGCGCAGTTCGCCATCGCCAACGATCACGAAGCGCGTATCAGGTCGCTGTTGCTTCACCCGCACCGCCGCTTCCAGAAAGAGAGCGTGATTTTTCACCGGCACCAGCCGCCCCACTATCCCGATCAGCGGCGCGTCCGCCGGGATGCCGTGTTCGCGCCGGAACGATCCATTCTTGCGCACGGTTGCCGCAAAGGGCACTAAATCCAGTCCGAGCGGCAGCACCGTAATCTGCTCCCGGTCAGTGATGTGGTACACGTCCGCCAGTTCGCGCTTTAGCCCTTCTGATAGTGTGATCACGGTGCTGGACATCCGTGCCGTCACCCGTTCCAACAGCAGGAAAATGCGGGTCATCGTTGGGGAGAAGTAGCCTTGAAACACGTGCCCGTGAAAGGTGTGGACGATCACCGGGACGCCTGCCAGCCATGCCGCCATCCGCCCCACGAACCCGGCTTTTGCCGTGTGCGTATGCACGATGTCCGGCTTATATTGGCGAACCAGGCGGTAGAGTTTCCAGATCGTCCGCAGATCGCGCAGTGGGTGCAGTGAGCGCCCCAAGTCGGGCAGGATCACGGGCGTCACGCCATGCGCTTCGGCATAGTAGCGCATATCGCCTTCGTCGCCCCCAATCGTCCCGCACACCAGCGTGCTTTCGTACTCCGGCGCGCCCAGCCTTTCGGTCAGCAGCGTCACGTGGATCGCCGGCCCGCCGACATTCAGCCGGGCGATGATGCGTAAAATTCGGATCGGTCGAGTCATGGGCGCTGTATGGTGGCGGGGTCGATAAACAGGCGATGCCACCATTCTAGCGTCAACAAGCTCCAGAGTCGCTGCCCGTGATCGCGCGTGCCGCTCACGTGCTCATCGATCAGCGTTTCGACCGCGCTCATTTGCAGCAAGCCCCGCCCGCGCGTTTCCGGGCTGATCAGCACGTCGCGCACGATGCTGATGTCGTTCCGCAACCATGCGCCTAACGGCACGCCGAAGCCGTGTTTCGGGCGGTGGATGATTTCCGAGGGCAGGAAGTCTCGCGCCACCTGCTTCAGCAGGTATTTGGTCGTGCTGCCTCTGATCTTGAGGTTGAACGGAATCGTTGCTGCCAGTTCCACCAGCCAGTGATCGAGAAACGGCGCGCGCGTTTCCAGCGATACTGCCATGCTCGAACGATCCGTTTTGATGAGTAGATCGTCCGGCAGATAGGTCGCCATGTTGATGCGAAGCAGGTCGGGCAGCGAAACGTCGTCCCCATCTGCGCCTTTGACGAAACGCCGCCCGGCGATGTCGCCTTGCAACCCAGCGAGCAGCTGGGTGCTCCACCGGTCGTTGAACAGGCGAATGAAATCGAAATACGCCAGTGCCTTCGGGCGTCCCGCGCTTTTGACGAAGCGCCGCGTCCGTTTGATGGCATTGTAGTAGCCTGTGCCTTCGGGCACGCGGTCGAGCAACTGAGCAAGCGACCCCCATAGCGGACGCGGCAGTGCGTCAAGCTGGTTGATCAATTTCATAGCATAAAAACGCTCATAGCCCGCAAACAACTCGTCGCCGCCGTCGCCCGTCAGCGCGACCGTGACGTGTTTCCGGGTCAGGTTGCTCACCAGGTATGTCGGAATGGCGCTGCTGTCCGCAAACGGCTGGTCATGGTGCCAGGTCAGCAGCGGCAGCAGGTCAAGCGCCTGCGGCTTCACGGTGAATGCTGTGTGATCGGTCTGCAAATGCTCTGCAACTTGCTGGGCGTAGCGGGTTTCGTCGAAACTCTCGTCGCCCTCGAAGCCGATGCTGAAGGTTTTCACGTTCGCATTGCTGTGGCGGCGCATCAGCGCGACGATCAGGCTGCTGTCCAAGCCGCCGCTCAAAAATGCGCCCAGCGGCACGTCACTGATCAACGCCTGCCGCACCGCTTCGCCCAGCGCCTCGCTGACCGCCTCAATTTTCTCGCCGCGTTGGGCGGAATTTATCCCGTTGCCATCGCGCGGCTGCGGCAGCGACCAGTAAGCGACTGGCTCGATCTGTCGCCCGCTGATTTCGATCATATGCCCTGGCAGTAGCACATGAATATGCTTGAACGCCGTTTCTGGCGCGGGGATGTAACCATATGCCAGGTACAGCGCCAGCTTGTTCGTATCGAGCGCGGATTCGCGCGGGACGGCGGGGTGTGCCAATAGTGCCTTGATCTCGCTGGCGAAGATGAAAACCCGCTGGTCGGCATAATAGTAAAACGGCTTTTCGCCCATCCGGTCGCGCGCGACCAGCAGTGTTTGCGTTTCCCGATTCCATAGCGCGAAGGCGAACATCCCGCGCAGCGAGCGCATCATTTCCACCCCGTAGCGCCGGTAGAGCTTGAGCAGGCTTTCCGTGTCGCTGTTGGTGCGGTAGCGCCCCCCCTCCATTTCCAGCGCGTGCCGGATTTGCGGGTGATTATAGATTTCGCCATTGTAGGCAATGATCAAGCTGTCGTCCGCACTACGCATCGGCAGCGAACCATCTGCCGAGAGGTCTTGAATGGCGAGGCGTCGGTTGCCCAGCCCGCACGGTCCATCGACGATCACGTTTCCTTGATCAGGTCCGCGATGTAGGAGCATCGCTACCATCGGCTCGACTTCTTCGTGCCGTGCCGGAGTGCCGTCGAAATATAGAATGCCGCAGATACCACACATGGAATTGACTAACTTTTGAGTGTTAAGGCGCATCCAAAGATAGACTGAACAACGCGAAGGCGGTTGCCCAAAGTCCTGCTATTTAGTCGAAACAGAGTGCTGGAATGGGATAAAAATCAGTGACAGACGTAACCAGCAGTCAGCAGCGCATTGCGAAGTAAGTGAATGTAATTCGTAATTATAAGAGTTGCCGCTCTAAGCGTCAAGTTCTTAAACGTAGCGGTTGTAAACGACTATCGTATTTGTTGCCATTCGCTCGACGCTGAAGGTGGTTTCAAGCCGGTCTTGTCCCATCATGCCCATGTGACGGCGCAAGGCGCTATCGCTGAAAAGCTGCTCAAGCGCGACGGCGAGTGCAGTCACGTCGCGCGGGGGCACCAGCACGCCGGTTTCGCCGCTCAGAACCACTTCGGGAATCGCGCTCACTGCGCTGCCGATAATGGGTACACTCTGTGCCATCGCTTCCAGCATCACCAGACCGAACCCTTCCCACAGGCTGGGCATCAGCAGGATGTCGAGCGAAGCCAGTAGCGTCGATGTGTCCTTCTGCCAGCCGAGAAACTGCACCCGGTCTGCAATGCCGAGCGTTTGCACTTCCGCTTCGAGCGCGCTCCGCCGCGAACCATCTCCGGCGATCAGCAAATAGGCGTTCGGGAAGCGCGGCGCAACCTGCGCGAACGCCCGCAGCCCGTAGACGACGCCTTTCTGCTCGATCAAGCGGCAGACCATACCCACCAGCAGCGCATCCTCTGGCAAGTTTCGCTCGCTAAGTATGGCTTTGCGCGCCTCGCGTCGGTCTTGTTGGTGAAGCGTCATGCCGTAGTAAACCGTCGTGATTTTATCCGGGCGCACGCCTTCAACCTCGATGCAGAAACGGGCTATCGCCTGCGAAATGGCAATTCCTCCGCTGGTCATGCGCCAGAGCAGGCGGTTCATCAGGCGGATGGGCAGCAAGCGCCGGAAGCTGTCGTCGTTGTGGCGGCTGGAAATGACGGTACGTACCCGTGCCAGCCGCGCCGCGATTGTCCCGTAAAGATCGGCGTGAATCAGGTGCGTATGCACAATATCCGGGCGTAAGTCGCGCAGCGTCGCGCGAATGTGCCCGACAACACTCCAATCCAGATAGCGGTAAATCGGTGTTCGCACCACCGGAACGCCTGCGGCAGTCAGTTGTTCGACCATATCATCGACCGGATAGAGCGGGGCTTCCAGCAGAATGAGCGACACATCCACGCCACGCGCCTTAAGCGCGGGCAGTAGAATCAGCAGGTGGCGTTCCGCGCCGGAAATGCGCGTTGCCTTGATGATATGGGCAACTTTCATGCGCTGTTCTGTATCCTACTCTTGAACCATTCGACCGTGTGCGCCAGTCCGGTATCAAAATCGGCAATCGGCGCGAAGTCCAGCAGGTCAATTGCTTTCGAGATGTCCGCCCGCGAGTATTTGATGTCGCCCGCGCGTTCCGGCGAATAAATCGGCTCGAACGAGGTGCCGAGGATGCGATTCAGCTTGTCCACCAGTTCCAGCAGCGAAACGCTGCCACCGAGCGCCAGGTTCATCACTTCGCCGCTGGCTCCCGGCGCTTTGAGCGCCAACAGGTTGCCATGCACCACGTTCTCGACATAGGTGAAGTCGCGCGACTGCTTCCCATCGCCGTAAATCGTCGGCGGGTTGCCTGCCAGCATGGCGCTGATGAAGCGTGGAATGACCGCCGAATATTGCGAAGTCTCGTCCTGGCGGGGACCGAACACGTTGAAGTAGCGCAGCGCCACCGTTTCCAGCCCGTACACCTGCGTGAACGACTGGCAGTAGTATTCGCCCGCCAGCTTGGAGACGCCGTAAGGCGAAAGCGGGTGCGGCGAAAGCGTTTCGTCCTGCGCTTCGACCTGAACGTCGCCATACGCTGAGGAGGAAGCTGCGTAAATCACCCGCTTGACCCCAGCATCGCGGGCGGCAAGCAGCACGTTGAGCGTGCCGGTCACATTGGCTTCGTGGGTCGCCAGTGGGTCGGCGACACTGCGTGGCACAGATGCCAGCGCCGCCTGGTGAAACACGTAATTCGCGCCTGCGAAAATCGGGTCAAGCGCCTCGCGGTTGGTGATGCTGACTTCATGCACCTGCAAGTCGCCGTTCAAATGCGTGAGGTTGACGCGCTTGCCGGTGGCAAAATTGTCGATGATACGCACGCGCTGTCCATCCCTGAGCAGCCGCTCGGCGATGTGCGAGCCGATGAACCCCGCGCCTCCGGTGACGATGTAGGTTTCTGTCAACCGATTAGCCTTTAGCAGAAAGCGATTAGCTAAAATCTCTTGTGGCAATCTTTTGCTAACAGCTAACCGCTAATGGCTAACTGCTATCTGATATTTCCGCCGCACGTACATCATAAACAGAAACAGCACGCCGATCAGCGCCAGCCCGCCCAAGCCGATCAGCAGGGCGCGCTCCGGCGGCTCGGTACTGACGAGAAATGCCAGAATGCCGAAGAAAATACATGCGCCGTAGAGTACTAGTACCGTCCAGCGTTGGCTCAAGCCCAGGCTCATCAGGCGGTGTGATGTGTGATCTTTACCCGCCTGCCCCGGCGAGCGCCCTTCGAGCAGGCGCGTGACCACCACCAGCGTGATGTCGAACAGCGGCAGCGCCAGCACCAACAGCGGTACCATCCAGGTTACGCCGGGGGGCTGCTGCCCGAATTCCAGCTTGATGCCGAGCGTCGCCAATACAATGCCGAGCACCATCGACCCCATATCGCCCATGAAGGTGCTGGCGGGATTGAAGTTGTAGACCAGGAAGCCAACTGCGCTGCCCATCAGCGCCGCCGCCAGCGCGCTTACCAGCGTTAGCCCTTCGGTAAAGGCGATCAGTGTGAAGAAGCCAGCGGCAATTGCGCTCAGTCCGGCAGCGAGTCCATCAATGTTATCGAGGAAATTGAGCGCGTTGGTGACTCCCACGACCCAAAGGATCGTCAGCGGGTAGTCGATGAGCGGGTTATTGAACATCTGGACGTGGATGCCAGATGCGATCAGCAGCAGCGTCGCGCCAATCTGCGCTAGCAGGCGGGGTTTGGCGGGCAAGTCATAGCGGTCGTCGAGCAGACCGACCAGCGAGAGAAACGCCGCGCCGCCGAGCAGTGCGGTGAACTCGACGATGTACTGCGGCGGGCTGAGGAAAAGCAGCGCCAGCGCGAAGCCTACCAAGATCGCCAGTCCGCCCATCATCGGTTTGTTGTCTTTGTGGACTTTGCGTTGGTTCGGCTTATCCACCACGCCCAGGCGTAGGGCAATCGCACGCGAGAGCGGCGTCAAGCTAAGCGAGGCGGCGAACCCAACCACAAGTATAGGGACAAACTGAAGTGCGTCCATCAGACCTCGGCGCAACCCGCCGGAACCAACCGCTCGCAGTATACCGCAGACATCCTGCTGAGTACAGAGTGCCGAATTGCAGTATGAATGTGAGGGGTGAACCAGGTGGCTTTCTTACGTCCGCATATGCACGCAAATGAAGACGAAAAGTGTACGAAATGGGTACGAAAACCGTCCCTTTTAAACGAAATTTGTACAATTCATGCCTAAAACTTTTGCGGCTCTAAATATCCCTGCATACCCAACGAACTTTCGGAAAAACGATTGTCAAAACCGGCTGCATACGCCTATGATGAGGAAGTATTGAGATGAGGTTAACGGTTTATGCAAACTCAATCACAAGTGAATACGCGCCAGCAAGTGACGCGCGTGCTCATTGTGACGCTGGTCTTGAATCTCGCGGTGGCACTCGGAAAAATCGGGATCGGGCTGGCGACGGGGGCAATTTCGATCACGGCGGATGGCTTCCATTCGCTCATGGATGGCACGTCAAACCTGATCGGCTTGTTCGCGCACCGCATCGCTGGGCAGCCACCGGACGAGCATCATCCGTATGGGCACCAGCGTTTCGAGACGATTGCGGCGCTGGCGATTGGCGTCCTCCTGCTGCTGACCATGTTGGAAATCATCGGCGGCGCGCTGGAGCGGCTCAGCACAGGTGAACGCCCAGAGATCAGCGCGCCGACCTTTGTTGTACTGATCGGGACTCTGGTGGTCAATCTGTTCCTCAGCCGCTACGAACGCCGCGCTGGAGAACGCCTGAAAAGCGAACTATTGATCGCGGACGCCGCCAATACAGGCGCAGATGTGTTCGTGACGCTTTCGGTACTGGCGAGCATGGTGCTGGTCTCGCTGGGTTTCAACTGGGCTGACCCGGTGGCGGCGTTACTGATCGTCCTGCTGATTGGGCGCGCCGCGTGGCAAATCCTGCGCAACACGGGTGGCATTCTGGTGGATACTGCGCCGCTCACGCCTGCGCAGTTGACGGCGATTGTCGAACAGGTGCCATCGGTTGGGCGCGTGATTCGCGCGCGCAGCCGGGGTTCTGTTGCCGCCGCGCAAGTAGACATTGACGTGGAAGTTGCGCCGGAGATGACCGCCGACCATACCGCTGCGATTGCAACGGCAATTCGGGAAAAGCTGGAAGCGAATCTTGAAGGGATTAGCGAAGTCGAAGTGCATTTCGCACCCGCGTCAGGCAGCAAGCCGGATTATGTGCTGAAAGCGCGCGCCGCTGCTGACGCGCTGGGGCTGGCAACCCATGAAGTGCGGCTGGCGGATGCGCCAGAGGGCAAGATTCTGGAGATGCACGTGGAAGTGCCTGCCGGGCAAACGCTGGGCGAGGCGCACGACGTGGTCAGCCAGCTTGAGGCACAGATACACGCCAGCCTGCCGGACGTGACCGACGTTGTGACGCACATTGAACCCGCACAGCCTTCAGCGGACGAGAGCACAACCGAAAGCCTGCCGACGGAATGCAGTGAGGTCGAAGATGACGTGCTGGTGCTGCTCAAGCAGCGTGAACCCTCAATGGACTGGCACCACGTGCGCGCCTCGAACTACGATGACGGCTACGCGGTGACGCTGCACGTCACGCTGCCCCCCCAAATCACGCTTGAGCGGGCGCACCAGGTCGCGGAAGCGGCGGAGATGCTGGTGCGGACGGAAATCCCGCACGTGGAGCGGGTGACTATCCACACCGAGCCGCCGGAATAAGCGAAAACAGGTTCGTATTTATAAAGGCATCGCCGTGACAAGCTGCTGCTTTGTACTCCTTATCAGACGCGGTGGTTGTCGATCTTGTCGAAGGTCGCGCCGAACACGTAAGGGTTCCCGTGCCAGTCGTGCGGGAAGCCAAGTTCGATCTGGCTGACCTTCTCCAGCCTCTCCAGTTGCTCAGCAGAGAGTTCCCAGTCCAGCACAGCGAGGTTATCCTGTAACTGCGCGTCGGTGCGCGCACCGAGGATCGGGATCATGCGCGCTTTGTGCTGCTGCTGGCGCACCCAGTTGATGGCGACTTGTGGCATCGAGCGCCCTGTCTCCTGAGCGATGCGATCAACTTCGTCGATGATGGTTTGCATACGAAGGCTGATGGTGACATCACTATAGCGGGTCGGCGTGCTGCCTTTCGCCTTGTATTTGCCGCTGAGCAGCCCGCCCTCAATTAATCCCCAGGGCATAACCGTCATATCCCAATGGCGCGCCATGGGCAGGATTTCACGTTCTACGCCTCGATCTGCAAGTGAGTAGGGTATTTGGACACCGACGAAGCGCGCCCAGCCGCGCAGTTCGGCGATAGCGTTGGCTTCGGCGGCGATGTAGGCGGGCGAGTCCGAGATAGCGACGTAGTTGACCTTGCCCATACGAACGAGGTCATCCAAGCCGCGCAGGACTTCCTCGACCGGTGTCATGTAATCCCACACGTGAAGGTAGTAGAGGTCGATGTGGTCGGTACGCAGGCGCTTGAGGCTGCGCTCGACTGACTGCATCATATTTTTACGGCTGTTGCCGCCGGAGTTGGGATCGGTTGAGGTGGGTTTGGTAAGCGTGTACTTGGTGGCGATGACGAAATAATCACGGCTAGACTGGAGCAGGTCGCCCAGGATGGTTTCGGCTTCGCCGTCGGTGTAATTGACCGATGTGTCGATGAAGTTGCCACCCGCCTCTACAAAACGTTCGATCATCTTGCGACATTCATCCGGCGGCGCGCCCCAGCCCCAGGCTTCGCCGAAGGTCATCGTGCCCAGCGCCAGTTCGGAGACGCGCAGCCCGCTTTTTCCCAACAGCTTGTAACGCATGATGCGCTCCTTTTAAAAGAATTTAAATGGAGTGTATGCGATTTTACGATGCGGCGCTCTGTACAAAAGGACAGGATCGGCGAAGAAAACTTTAACGTACTTCGAGATGAACCTCTTGCATCAAAGCTGATAATCGATCCATACTGAAAGTGATTTTTAACCTGAAATAGGATTTATCTGAAGAGATAGTCTGCTGCTCTGCGTTGCTCAAAGGTTTCAGGAGTAGTGTATGCGCGCCCTAGCCCTTGTGGTTTTGTCGCTCGTCCTGTTTGGAGGGGCGGTTGTTTCTACGAATGCTCAAGAGGAGTCAAGCTGCCCGGCGCTGGTCGAACAGGCGCTCACCTCAGTCGGCGGGAACTGTGGCGACCTGGCGCGCAACAGCGCGTGTTACGGCTACAATGACGTGACTGCGACTTTCGAGCAAACGGCTCCGCCTGTCACCTTTGAAGCGCCCAGCGACCGTGCTGACCTGATCGCGCTGGCGAGTATCGGCACATCACCATTGGATACGGCGCTGGAAAAGTGGGGCATCGCGCTGATGAGCGTGCAGGCGAACCTGCCCGAAACGCTGCCGGGGCAAAACACAGTCTTCATGCTGCTGGGCAATGCCCAGGTCGAAAATGCGGTCGCCCCGGAGGATAGCTTTGCGGGTGGCACGGTGGTCAACGTGCTGACGCGCTCGGCTGCCGGGTTGTTCGCCGAGAGCGATTCTGCGTCAGATGTGATCGAGTCGATTCCCGGCAACACAGACCTGCAAGCGGACGCCATGACCGCCAATGGCGAGTGGGTGCGCGTGGTCTACAGCGGCTTACCCGGCTGGGTGACACGCAACGTGCTTGAAGAAAAGCCAGAGATCGACACCCTCCCCGTGTTAACGCCGGACTCATACACGCCGATGCAAGCCTTTTACCTGCGAACCAACATCACTGGGACGAGCTGCACCGAAGCGCCCGATGCGTTGATCGTGCAGGGACCGCAAAACCTGAAGATCGACATCAATGCGAATGGAGCAGACATCCAGCTTGGCTCGACCATTGGGCTGCGCGTGCTGGGCATGAGCGAAGAACTAGAGTCCCTCTTCGCGCCCTATTATGAGGATATTGGGTTGGTCACGCGGGTGCTGGAGCTGTTCGTCATCGACGGAGAAGCGATTTTGAACCCCGGTACGCCGGACGAAATCCATGTGCCAACGGGCTACCACACCTTCATCTGCCTGTCCGAGACAGATAACCTCGGCGTGGATGGAATTGACAACGACCGTGAGGTGATTCCGGGCTGTCCTTGGCTTCCGCCGATTCCCTGGGTGCCCGAAGATTACGAGACGTTCAGCAAGTTGGAAGGCATTACGCTCAATTACGAAATCGAGCTACCGCCGCTGGATGTGCCGCCCCTGACGCCGACACCATCGCTCACACCCACCCCGACCAATACGCGCCCGGTGGTCTTTATCCCAGCGACCAGCACCCCAACGCCAACCAACACGCCGACGCCAAGCGCAACCACGCTACCGTTTGATCCCGATACCCCGACTCCAACACCGACCGGAACTACCGTCAAAGTGACGGATACGCCAACAGCAACCCCGACAGTGACGTTTACCAGCTCGCCAACCAGCACCCCGACAGCGACGTTCACCAGCCTGCCAACGAATACGCCCACCAAAACGCCAACGAATACGCCGACGAATACTCCGGTACCGCCCACTAATACATCCACCAACACGCCGACGAATACCCCGGTGCCGCCGACAAGCACGTTTACGCCCACCCCGACGGATACGCCTGCGATCAATTAGTGACGCAAACCAGATGAGACTTAAAGGCATGTTTTTGAGGCTAGACATCGTCTAGCCTCGATTCATTTTGAAGGTTTAGGATTACGGTTGTCGAGAACCTCTTCAGACAGTCAGCCTGTGCGTGTTTCCCATTCGCTGCGGAGGATGCCATAGCAGCCCACGTCGTAGAAATTACCGAAGCGTTCGTAGTGTTGGCGCAGTGTGCCTTCGTAAACCATTCCACATTTTTCCATGACGCGGCGTGAGCCGTGATTGTGCGTGTAGTAGCTGGCATACACGCGGCGCAGCCCCAAATCGGCAAAGCAGTAGTCCACCATGCGGCGTGCGGCTTCGCTGGTATAGCCCTGGTTCCAGTACGGAACGCCGATCCAGTAGCCAAATCCGGCGTGCTGGTGGCGCTCGTCCACGTCCATGTGGAAAACGCCCATGAACTGTTGATCGGCTTTGCGCACCATCGCATAGGTGTAATCGAAGTTGAGTTCGCGGCTGTCGATCTGCGCCTGAATAAAGGCTTCAGCAGCGCCTTCGGGGTAAGGGTGTGGCATGGTGAGCGTCCCGGCAGCGATTTCGCGTTGGCTGGCAAGCTGTTGCATAACCGGAGCATCGCTTATTTCGAGCGGGCGTAAGATCAGGCGTTCGGTTTCAAAGAGCATGACTTCGCTCCGGTTTTGAGAAATAGAAAGGCGGCTCCACGCACAGTTTCGCGCGGAACCGCCTTTTTGCGGATAGTGCGAACTAGGCGAACTTTTCTGGGTGGACCTCGCGGGCGAGTTCTTCTTCCTGGTTGACGAGCTTGGCGAGGGCTTCCAGTCCTTCATCCCAGAATTTGGGATCGGTCAGGTCGACGCCCACTTTGGCGAGGATTTTCTCTG
>Ga0081539_10004989_pt1 | contig 14032 bp, 15 predicted proteins | sample TabmetS4T2R2_FD_71023 | JGI IMG/M metagenome (GOLD analysis project Ga0081539, IMG submission 71023) | Tabebuia heterophylla rhizosphere microbial communities from the University of Puerto Rico - S4T2R2 | ecosystem: Host-associated > Plants > Roots > Rhizosphere ...
CGCCGAGGGCGCCACTCAGCTCGGAGTAGGAGAGGCCCTCGAGCTCGCGCATGAGCAGCGCGGACCGCTGCTGCTCGGGCAGCCGGCGCACGTCGTCGACCAGGCGGCGCAGGTCCTCGCGACGCTCCGCCTCGGCGAGCGGGTCGTGCAACGGCGTGCGCGAGACGTCGAGCACGTCCGCCGGCGGGGGCGTGACGCGGCGAAGCTGATCCACGCACCGGTTGTGCGCGACGCGGTACAGCCACGCACGCAGCGTCACCGGCCGGTCGTCCGCTCGCAGCGCGCCGTACGCGCGCAGGAAGACGTCCTGCAGCGCGTCCTCTGCGTCCTGTCGTGAGCCGGACAGCATCTGCCGGGTGTAGGCGAAGAGCCGCTGGCGGTAGCGGTCGTGGATGACGCCGAAGGCCGCCTCGTTGCCCTCGCGGAACAGCGCGACCAGCTGGTCGTCCGACCGCAGCCGCAGCAGCGGCGTGGAGACGGAGAACCGGCCGAGACCAGCTGGGGCTTGCAGTGCGGAAGCTTCCACGCAGTCCTCTTCCGGCCACTGTAACCCGTCTGCGGACGCGAGGATGCGGGACCTCATTCAATCCTCATGCGTTCTAAGTCCTGCAGCGACGACCACGAGCAGGATGCCCACGGCCTCCAGCACTCCGGGAACCTGTCCGAGCACGATCGCTCCGACGACCGCCGCGGTCGCGGGCAGCAGCGCCAGCAGGAGCGCGAAGCGCGCACGTGGCAGCCGCCGCATCGCGACCTGCTCGAGCACGTAGGGCACGACGCTCGAGGCCAGTCCGACCGCGATGCACGCGGCCAGCAGGCCCGGGTCGGTGAGCCCCGGCACGGCTTCGGAGATGAGGAACGGCGCGAGCACCAGGGTCCCGAGCGACATGCCGACAGCCAGTCCGTCCTGCGGCCGGATCGCGGGGTCCGACGCGACGCGATGGCCCAGCACGATGTATGCGGCCCACAGCGTCCCCGCCGTCAGCGCGAACGCGACGCCGAGCGGCTCGCCCGAGAGGTGCACGTCGGCGAGCAGCAGGACGCCGGCGACGGCGAGTGCGAGCGCGAGCAGATCGCGCCGCGTGCGCGACCCGAGCGCCGCGACCGCCACCGGTCCGCTGAACTCGATCGCCACCGCGGTGCCCAGCGGCAGGCGGTCGATCGCCAGGTAGAACGCGAGGTTCATCGACGCGAGCGCGGTCCCGAACGCCGCGACGAGCGCCAGCCGCCGCGCCGTCCACCGCGTCCGCCACGGCCGGCGCCAGGCGACGAGCGCCACGGCCGCGCTCAGCGCCCGAAGCCATGACACGCCGGCTGCGGGCACCGCGGCGAACAGCAGCACCGCGACCGCCGAGCCCAGGTACTGCGAGACCGCGCCGAGGACGAAGATCGCCTGCGGCGGGACCCGATCCGCGGAGAGCCTCAGTCCAGGCTGGCCATCACGTGCTTGATCTGCGTGTAGTCCTCGAGGGAGTACGCCGAGAGGTCCTTCCCGTAGCCGGACTGCTTGTAGCCGCCATGCGGCATCTCGCTCACGAGCGGGATGTGCGTGTTGATCCAGACGCAGCCGAACCGCAGCGCCTTCGACATCCGCAGCGCCCGGCCGACGTCGCGCGTCCACACCGACGAGGCGAGGCCGTAGGGCGTGCCGTTCGCCCAGGCGAGCGCCTCGTCCTCGTCGGAGAAGCGCTGCACCGTGATGACCGGACCGAAGATCTCCTGCTGGATCATCTCGTCGTCCTGCTGGAGCCCGGCAACCACGGTGGGCTCCAGGTGGAATCCCGGAAGGTCCGGCTCGCGGCCGCCGGTCACGACCTCGGTGTGCGACGCGCGGCGCTCGAGGAAGCCCTCGACGCGATCGCGCTGGCGGGCCGAGTTCAGCGGGCCGAGCGTCGTGTCCGGGCTGTGCAGGTCGCCCATGACGAAGCCCTTCGCCTGCTCGCTCAGGCCGCTCACGAGGTCGTCGTGGATCCGCGGGCCGGCGAGCACCCGCGTCGCCGCCGTGCAGTCCTGGCCGGCGTTGTAGTAGCCGGCGCCGGCGATGCCCTCGACAGCGGTCTCGAGGTCGACGTCGTCGAACACGATCACCGGCGCCTTGCCGCCCAGCTCGAGATGGACCTTCTTGAGGGTGTCGGCCGCGGCGATCGCGACCTTCTTGCCCGACGCGACCGAGCCGGTCAGCGAGACCATGTCGACGTCGGGATGCCGGACGAGCAGCTCGCCCGTCTCCCCGGCGCCGGTGACGACGTTCAGGACGCCCGGCGGGTAGATCTCGCCCGCCAGCTCCGCGAGCTTCAGGGTGCTTAGCGGCGTGGTCTCCGCCGGCTTGAGGACGATCGTGTTCCCCGCGGCGAGCGCCGGGCCGATCTTCCAGATCGCCATGAGCAGCGGGTAGTTCCAGGGCGCGATCTGCCCCACGACGCCGACGGGCTCGCGCCGGATCATCGAGGTGTGACCCTCCATGTACTCGCCCGCCGACTTGCCCTCGAGCACGCGCGCGGCGCCTGCGAAGAAGCGCAGGTTGTCGGCCGCGACGGGAAGCTCGTCGGCCTTGAACGCCTCGATCGGCTTGCCGGCGTTCGCGGACTCGATCTCCGCGATCTCCTCGCCGTGCTCCTCCAGCGCGTCGGCGAGCTTGAGCATCAGCTCCTGCCGCGTCGCCGGCGTGGACTGGCTCCAGGTTGCGAACGCCTTGCGCGCGGCGGCGACGGCCCGGTCGACGTCGGCCCGCCCGGAGCGGGCGGCATGCGCCATCGTCTCGCCGCTCGACGGATTGAGCACCGTGTCGGGCTCCCCGTCGACGTCCACGAAGGCGCCGTCGACGAAGTTCTGCAGCGTGCGCTCTGCGGTGGCCATGACGCGCCTCCTGGGGTCGGGTGGTGGCGATTGTGGCAGCCAATCCCAGGGGATACTGCCCAGCGTGAACGTGCTCGTGCTGGCAGCGTCGCCCGTCGATGCGGATCTCCTGCGCCGCGAGCTCGGCTCGGAGGTCGAAGGGGCCCAGGTGCTCGTCGTGTCTCCGGCGGTGAACGAATCGCCGCTGGCGTTCTGGGTGTCGGACTCCGACGAGGCGATCGCGGACGCCCAGCAGCGGCTGGACGAGACCCTCGAGAGGCTGCGCGGCGGGGGCCTCTCCGCGCGGGGCGCCACCGGGGACAGTGAGGGCCTGGTCGCGATCCAGGACGCGCTCGCGACGTTCCCCGCCGATCGTGTCGTGATCGTCGACGACCGCGAGGTCGCCGACGAGGCTGCCGAGCGCCTCGACGTCCCCGTCGTCGCTATCGCCCCCTAGCGCGACTCGTAGTCCGGCTCGCCCGGCAGCACGATGCGCGCATGCTCGCCGCTGCCGATGACGCGCGGCAGGACGGGCTCGACCGCGCGTCCGCGCGCCGCGTCGAGCAGCTCGTCGGCGGACCGGAAGGGCGCGATCTGCTCGAGGTGCTTCACGGTCGGGAAGACGAGCCGCAGTTCGCGGCGGTCGTAGGCGCCGAGCGCCTCGCGGGGCGCGAACCACCCGGCGTCCACGCACTCGACCCCGTCAACGCGAGGTTCGGCGTCCTTCGGCGCGGAGGCGAGGTAGAAGCGGGTGTCGAAGCGGACGGCCACCTCCTCGGGGGTGATCCAGCGGCTGTATGCGGTGAGCGCGTCGGGCTCGAGGCCCTCGATCCCCGCCTCCTCCGCCAGCTCGCGCACCGCGGCCGCGCGGTGCGCGTCGTCCTCCCCGGCGCCGTCCGCCGGGTCCACGGCGCCGCCGGGGAACACCCAGACGCCGCCCATGAAGCGCGCCTCGGGGTTGCGGCGCACGAGCAGCACCTCGAGTGCGTCGCGCCCACCGCGCAGCAGCAGCAGGGACGACGCAGCGCGCGGGGTCGCGGGATCGGTGCCGGGCTCGCGGCGCTGGGCCGGGGGTGGCCGGCGATCGCTCACAGCCCCAGCTCGGTCAGCGTCTCCTGCGCGATGGCGTAGGCGCTGTTGGCGGTCGGCACGCCCGCATACACCGCGGTGTGCAGGAAGACCTCGGCGATCTCCGCCGGCTCCAAGCCGTTGCCGATCGCGGCCCGGACGTGCATCGCGAGCTCGTTCTCGTGCTTGAGCCCGCACAGCAGCGCGAGCGTGATCATGCTGCGCGAGCGGCGGTCCAGCCCCGGTCGCGACCAGACGTCGCCCCATGCGTACCGGGTGATGAAGTCCTGGAACGGCGCCGTGAACGGCGTCGTCCGGGCGACCGCGCGGTCGACGTGATCGTCGCCCAGCACGGCCCGTCGCGTCGCCATCCCCTCGGCGTGAGGGTCGCGCGCAAGCAGGTGCTCGAGGATGAGGGCCGTCACCTGCTCGGGCTGCTCGACGTTGGGGATGTGCGCGGCGTCGACGGCGGCCAGCCGTGCGCCCGGCACGCCCGCGGCGATGCGCACCTGGTGCTCGGGCGGGATGGCGGGATCGCGCAGCGCGGAGATCACGAGCGTCGGCGCGGTGATGAGCGCCAGCCCGTCCAGCAGGTCCATGGCGTCGATCGCCTCACAGCTCGCCGCGTAGCCCTCGACCGGCGTGTCGAGGATCCAGCTCTTCATGTGCTCGGCCCGCGCCGGGTCCAGCGCGCGCGCCTCGGGCGTCAGCCAGCGCTCGATCACGACGTCGGCGACGGCCGCGGTGCCACCCGCCCGCACCGCCTCCGCGCGCGCGGCGAAGCCGGCCTCGTGGAGCGCCGCGGCGGTGGCGGTCGGGATGATGCGCCCGACGCGCTCGGGACGGTTGATCGCCATCCACAGCGCCACCATCCCGCCCAGCGAGACGCCCACGACGTGCGCGCGGTCGACGCCGAGGCGGTCCAGCAGCGCCACGACGTCGCCCGCGATGTCGTCCAGCGTGTAGGGCCCGGCGGGGACGGGCGATCTCCCGTGCCCGCGCGGGTCGACGCGGATCACGCGGAAGTGGTGGGAGAGCGCGTGGACCTGCGGTTCCCACATCTCCAGCGTGGCGCCCAGCGAGGGGAACAGGACGACGGCGGGCGCGTCGGCCGGCCCGTCGATGACGTGATGCAGCTCCACCGGCGTCATGCGCGCTCCTTGCGTGCGTCGTGGGCCCGGAGGGCCCGGTCGATGAGGACGTCCGCCGAGCCGAGGTAGCCCGCGGGGTCCAGCAGCTCGGCGAGCCGCTCCTCGGGGATGCGGCCGTGGATCTCGGGTTGCTCGCCGAGGGCGGCGGCGAAGCCTCCCTCCACGGACGTGGCCGCCGCTGCCGCCCGCTCCACCGCCTCGTGCGCGGCCAGGCGGCCGAGCTCGGGTGCCAGCTCGGTGCTCACGCGCTCCGCGAGCAGCAGCCCGTGGGTCAGGTCGAGGTTCGCGCGCATGGCGTCGGCATCGACCTCGAGCTCCTCCAGGCACGTGTGCAGCCAGGCCGCCGCCGACCCGGCGGAGCGCAGGAGCTCGGTCAACGGGCGCCACTCCGCGTGCCAGCTCCCGACGGCGCGCTCGTGCTCGTGCGCCATGGAGCCCAGCAGCGTCGCGACGAGTCCCGGCGCCTGCGCGGCGCAGGCGGCGGCGCTGACCGCCGCGACGGGATTGCGCTTGTGGGGCATCGTCGAGGAGCCGCCGGCGGCGCCCTCGGCCACCTCGCCGACCTCCGTCTGCGCCATGAGCGCCACGTCGCGCGCGATCTTGGCGACGACGCCGCACGCCTCGCCCAGCGCGCCGGCGAGCTCCGCGGGCCTCGTGCGGATCGTGTGCCACGGCAGCACCGGCTCGGCGAGCCCCAGGGCGCGAGCCATCCCGGAGAGCACGTCGACGCCGCGGCCGCTCAGCGAGGCGAGCGTTCCCGCCGCGCCGCCGAGCTGGACGGCCAGGCGCTCCGCTCGCACCTCCGCGACGCGTCCGATCGCCTCGTCGAGCCCGACGAGCCAGCCGGCCGCCTTGAGCCCGAACGTGACCGGTACCGCCTGCTGCAGGAGCGTCCGTCCCGGCAGGACCGTCGCGCGGTGCTCGCCCGCCAGCCGGGCGGCCGCGGCGGCGGCGCCCTCCAGGTCCTCCAGGAGCGGGCCGAGCGCGCGGTGGGCGACGAGCATCGCGGCGGAGTCCACGATGTCCTGGCTCGTCGCGCCGCTGTGCACGTGGCCGGCCGCCGGGCCCTCGACGCGGCTCGTGAGCGCCTTCACGAGCGGGGCGGCGGGGTTGCCGCTCGACGCGGCCTGCTCGCCGAGTCGCGCCGGGTCGTAGTGCGCGGCGCCGCACGCGGCCGCGATCGTCTCCGCGTCCTCGACGGAGATGAGACCCGCCTCGGCGGAGGCGCGCGCGAGCGCCGCCTCCACGTCGAGCATCGCCTGGAGCCAGGCGTGGTCGCTCACGGCGTCGCGCACCCGCCCGCGCGCGAGGACGCCGTCGAACAACCCGGCGCTCACCGTCGCTCAGACCGCGAAGAAGACCGTCTCATCCGGCCCCTGGAGGTGGATGTCGAGGTGGTAGCCCTCGGCGGTCCTCCGGGCGAGCAGCGTCCCCCGCCGCTCCGCCGGGACGGCTGCGAGGACGGGGTCGACCGCGTTGGCCTCCTCCTCGTCGGCGAAGTAGATCCGGGTGGTGACGCGATCGAGCAGCCCGCGGGAGAGGACCGACACGACCAGGTGCGGCGCCTGCGGGCGTCCGTCCACGTAGGGCACCGGCCCCGGCTTGACCGTGCGGATCGCGTAGCGCCCCTCCGAGTCGGCCGGTGAGCGGCCGAAGCCACGGAAGCCCGCCACCGCGCCGCGGGGATCGTCGGGATGATCGAAGCGCCCGGCGGGGTCCGCCTGCCAGGTCTCCACGAGGGCGTCCGGGACGGGCACCCCGTCGCCGTCGTACACCGTGCCGCGAACCCAGAACGCCCCGGGCGTGTCGTGCGACACGACGTCGGGGCCGTCGCCCCAGGGGAGCGCGATCGCGAAGAACGGCCCCACCGTCTGCGACGGCGTCTGTCCGAGCGCGGCCATCAGTCGACGTCCGGTGGCGTCTCGTCGGGGCCGCGCAGGACGATGTCCCAGTTGTAGGCGAGCGCCCAGTCCGGGACGGTCGTATCCAGGTCGAAGCGGGAGATCATCCGCTCGCGCGCCTTCGGGTCGCGGACGGAGTTGAAGATCGGGTCGAACGGGAACAGCGGATCGCCCGGGAAGTACATCTGCGTGACCAGCCGCTGGGTGAACGCGCGGCCGAAGAGGGAGAAGTGGATGTGCGCGGGGCGCCAGGCGTTGGGGTGGTTGCCCCAGGGATAGGCGCCGGGCTGGATGGTGATGAACTTATAGTTGCCCTCGCGGTCGGTCAGGCAGCGACCGAGACCGGTGTAGTTGGGATCGAGCGGCGACGGGTGCTGGTCGCCGTCGTGGCGATAGCGCCCGCCCGCGTTGGCCTGCCAGATCTCCACGAGCGTGTCCGGAACGGGACGGCCTCCGGACTCGAGCACCTTCCCGTACACGATGATCCGCTGGCCCTGCGGCTCCTCCGGGTGCTGGCGCGTCAGGTCGTGGTCCAGCTCGCCGACGCGCCCGTGGCCCAGCAGCGGCCCGGTGATCTCGCTCAGCGTCTGCGGGACGCCGATCAGCGGCTCCTTGGGATGGCGCAGCGCCGTGGACCGGTAGTCGGGGAAGTCAAGCGGCGGGTGGACGTCCTCCGGGCGGGGGTAGCGCGGAAGGGCCAAGCGCTCCAACGCGTTGCTCATACCTGTCGAGTCTCCTTCCGGCGCGGGCTCCATCCGCGCCACTGAGCCCCGGACGGTATCGCGCCGGCTGTCAGGCGGCTCCGCGGAGGGGATCGGTAGATTGCGGCGCATGAGCACCGACGCCGCCACGCAGAAGTGGATCTGCGAGTCATGTGGGCTGATCTACGATCCTGCCGAGGGCGATCCGGACGGAGACGTCCCACCGGGCACGCCGTTCGAGGACATTCCGGAGGACTGGTACTGCCCCGTCTGCGGTGCGCGCAAGCAGGACTTCATCCCGTACGAGGAGTAGCGCCATCGCACGCAAGAAGCGCCCCGCCGCAAGCCTCGAGACGTTGCGTGACGGGCGCCTGTCCTACGGGACGCCGGTCTCGGTCGACGGCCGCACGGTGATCCCCGTGACGCGCGTGCGCGTCCACCAGGGAGGGCGAGGCGAGCGCGTGGTGGACTCCGCGCCGCTCGGCTACATCGAGGTCACGGGGGACGGCTCCGCGTTCCACCCGATCGAGGGTCCGAGCGAGCCGCGCCGCGCGGTGCAGGTGGCCGCCGCGGCGGTCACGACGATCGCAGGCGCGCTCGCGGGCGCACGGGCGCTGCGCTCCTCTCGCCGGTCCCAGCGGCTGCTCCCGGCAGGCCGCCCGCGCCTGCATCGGTGACACCGAGGGTCACGCCGCCGCTGGGCCTCGTCGTCTTCGTCGTGGGCTCCGCGAGCCTCGGCTCGGAGATCGCGGCCGCGCGGCTTCTCGCGCCGTACTTCGGCGACTCCACGATCATCTGGGCGAACACCATCGGCGTCGTGCTCGTGGCGCTGTCGGTGGGCTACTGGATCGGCGGTCGGGTCGCCGACCTCCACGCGACACCGGGCGGGCTGCACCGCCTGGTGCTCGTGGCCTCGGTGCTGCTGGCCATCGTCCCGTTCCTCGCCGGGCCCTTCCTCGACCTGGCCGTCGACGCGCTGGACTCCGTGGACGCCGGCGTGTTCACCGGCTCGCTGCTGGGCGTCCTGGTGCTCGTCGCGACGCCGGTGCTGGTGCTGGGGATGGTGTCGCCCTATGCGATCCGCCTCGCGCTGCGCGACATCGACGACGCAGGCCGCACCGCCGGCCGGCTGTACGCGATCTCGACCCTCGGATCGCTGGCCGGCACGTTCCTCAGCGCGCTGCTGCTCATACCGCTCGTCGGCACCCGGCGGACCTTCCTCACCTTCGCCCTCGCGCTCGCCATCGTCGGTGCGCTCGGCGTCGCCCGCGCCCGCTACGCGGCCGTGCCCGTCGCCGTCGCGGGCGCGCTCGCGCTGCCGGTGGGGATCGTGAAGGCGCAGACCGACGCGGGCCGCGTGATCGACGACGCGGACACCGAGTACCAGTACGCGCGCGTCATCGAGTCGCCGCGAGGGGAGCGCCGCCTGGAGCTCAACGAGGGTCAGGCGATCCACTCGCTGCGGCGGCCGGGCTCGTACCTCACCGACGGCTACTGGGACGACATGATCGTGCTGCCCGCGATCGCGCGCCGCGGGACCCCGCCCGAGCGGGTCGCGATCCTCGGCAATGCCGGCGGGACGGTGGCGCGCGCGATCGGCCACTTCTGGCCGCGGACCGTCATCGACGGCGTGGAGATCGACGGCGAGGTCTCCGAGCTGGGGCGCCGCTGGTTCGACATGCGCGCCCCCCGGCTGCGAGTCCGCACGGAGGACGCCCGTCCGTTCCTGCGCCGCACGCACGAGCGCTACGACGCGATCCTGGTCGACGCGTACCGGCAGCCGTACATCCCGTTCTACATGACGACCCGGGAGTTCTTCGCGCTGGCGCGCGACCGGCTGGCGCCCGGCGGCAGGGTGATCATCAACGTCGGCCACCCGGAGGACTCGGATGCGCTCGAGAAGGTGCTGACGGCGACGATGCGCGCCGCGCTGCCCGTCGTGTTGCGCGTGCCGTCCGAGGACACGAACACCGTCCTCGTGGCCGGCGGCGAGGACCTGCGTGCAGCCTCGCTCGCGCCTGCCGTCGCGACCCTCCCGGCGCAGCTGCGCCCGCGGGCGCAGCTCGACGCGGCACTCGTCGCCCCTGGGCTTCGCGGCGGGCGGGTCTACACGGACGACAAGGCGCCGGTCGAGTGGCTCGTCGACGCGTCGCTCCTTCAGGTCGCCGGCGAGGGCGAGGAGCGATAGCCGGCTACTCCGGCTTGTGCGCGCGAACCTGGAAGGTCGAGAGGAACCGCGTCTCGAACCCGTTGCGCGCCGCACGCAGGTAGAGCTGCCAGACGCGCAGGCGCTCGGGCCCGACCAGCGCGCGCGCCCTGTCGAGGTCGGACTCCAACCGCCGCGTCCACTCGGCGAGGGTCCTCTCGTAGTTGCCGTGCAGCCCCTCGACGTGGTCGACGACGTACCGCGAGCGCTCCATCGCCAGGATCACGCGCGAGAGGTGCAGCGGTGCGCCGTCGGGGAAGACGTAGCGCTCGGAGAACGGCCCCGCCTCGCCGTCGCCGTGCCGGACGCGGGCGATCCCGTGGTTCAGCAGCCGTCCGCCCGGCTTGAGGACGCGGAGGATGTTCGCCATGTAGGCGTCGATGTTGCGGCTGCCGACGTGCTCGACCATCCCGATGCTCGACACCGCGTCGAACTGCGCGTCGGGAAGGTCGCGGTAGTCGCGGACCTGGAACTCGACCTTGTCGCTCAGCCCCGCGTCCCTGGCTCGCTCCGCGGCCAGCTCGGCCTGCGGCGGCGAGAGCGTGATGCCGAGCACGCGCGCGCCGTACTCGCGCGCCGCGTGCTGCGCGAACGAGCCCCAGCCGCAACCGATGTCGAGGACCCGATCGCCCTCCTTCAGGTCCAGCTTGCGGCAGACCATGTCGAGCTTCTCGAACTGGGCCTCCTCGAGCGTGGTGGCGCCGCGGTCCCAGACCGCGCACGAGTAGGTCATGGACGCGTCGAGGAAGTGCGCGAAGAACTCGTTGGAAACGTCGTAGTGGTGGCGGACCGCGCGCTGGTCGCGAGCAAGGGAGTGCCGCCGCCCCGCCGGACGCAGCTCCGCGTCCGGGATCCGCGGCGGCTTCTGCACGCCGGCGGCGCGCACCGCGGCGAGCGCCAGCCTCGCCTGCGTCTTGCGGTCGATCGCCGGGGGCTGCCAATGACCGACCACGTGGAGCGCCTTGTCCATGTCGTCGGGCACGAGGTCACCGGCGACGTACGCGCGGCCGATGCCCAGCTGCCCAGGGGCGCTCAGCGCGTAGGCGAGCGCGCGCGGTGAGCGCACGTCGAAGACCGGGCCGTCGCCGCTGGTCGAGGGCAGGCTCGTGCCGTCCCAGAACGTGACGGTGAACGGTCGCTCGGGAAAGACGTCGGAGATCGCCTGTCGCAGCGGCTCGGTGCGGGACAGCATCGCCCTAGGACACTAGGACCTACAGAGCCGCGCGATGCGCCTGCTGGCGCTCCGGCGAGACCCGCACGACGTCCCACACGATGCCAAGCGTCTCGAGCCCGCGGATGAGCCAGGCCGACGGGTCGATCTGCCAGCGCTTCATGCCGTGCTCGGCCGACGTCGGGAACGCGTGGTGGTTGTTGTGCCACGACTCGCCCAACGTCGGGATCGACAGCCAGAAGACGTTGCGCGACTCGTCGTCGGTGTCGTATGCGCGACGGCCGAAGAAGTGGCAGAGCGAGTTGATGCTGAACGTCGAGTGGTGGACGAGCAGCACGCGGACGAGGCCGCCCCACAGCATCCCCGACAGGCCGTGCATGACCGAGCCGCCGATGAGCCAGCCCAGCCCGAACGGCAGCAGGAAGCCGACGACGCACCACAGCAGGAAGGTCCGGTCGATGAACCGGATGACCGGGTCCTTCAGGAGGTCGGGCGCGTAGCGCGTCTTCAGGCCCCGCTGCGTGTGGATGAACAGCCAGCCGACGTGCGCGTGGTACAGGCCCGCGAGGGCGCCCTTCAGGCCGTGGCCGAAGTCGACGTGCGGGCTGTGCGGATCGCCCTCGACGTCGGAGAACACGTGGTGCTTGCGGTGGTCGGCGACCCAGGAGATGAGCGGGCCCTCGATCGCTGCCGAGCCGAGGACCGCGAACGTCGCGCGCACGGGCGTGCTGGTCTTGAACGCGCGATGGGTGAAGAGTCGATGGAAGCCGACCGTCACGCCGAAGCCGGTGAGCAGATAGCAGATGAAGAGCACGATGAGGTCGCTCACGTGCAGCCACTCGCTCCACACCTGCCAGCCGACGAGGCCGAGGCCGAGGATCGGGACGAGCGTCACCAGCGCGGTGATGATGCGGTCGCGCGTCTCGTGGGCGACGGGCTGGACATCGTCGCGAGGCGGGCGCGCGCCTGCGGCGCCCGTGGTCGGGGCTTCAACCTCTACGGTCACGGTAGGGCAGCCTAACTCCTAGGCGGCAAGCCTTGTCTCCACGTCGAAAATGCCTTGCTCGGAACCGTCCGCGCCGCGCGGCGTGACGACGTCGCCGTCGAGCAGACCGGCGCGACGTAGCGCACGCTCGAGCGCCCCGGCGGCGCCCGCGAGCTCGGCCCGCGTATGCGTCGCCATGACCGCCATTCGTACCCGCGCGCCACCGTCGCCAAGCCCAGGCGGCGGGACGGCCTCCACCAGCACCCCGTCCTCGAGGGCGGCGGCGCAGAACCGCTCCGCCCCGGCGGAGCCGTCGGCGGCGAGCGCCATCACGTGGCTCTCGGATCCGGTGACGCGAAGGCCGCGCTCAGCCAGGGCGTCACGGAGGATGCCCGCATTGCCCTGCAGCTTGGCGACGCGGCGGGGACCGTCGCCGACGAGGTCCAGCGCGGCCAGCGCGGCGGCGCTGGCGGGAGGCGAGGGCGCGGATGAGGCGGCGATCGGGCTCGCCGCGGCCACCTCGGCGACGAGCGCGGGGACGCCTGCGATGACGCCGCCGTGGGACCCGAGCGCGGTGCCGAGGCTGCTCAGGACGAGGTCGACCTCGCCGTCCAGCCCGGCCTCGGCGACGGCGCCGCGTCCGTCCGGCCCGAGGCATCCGATGCCGCGGGACTCGTCGACGATCAGGCGCGCATGGCCGCGCTTGGCGACCTCGCACAGCTCCAGGAGCGGCGCGACGTCCCCGTCGCGGGCGAACACCGACTCCGTCACCACGAGCGCCGGCCGCGGCCCGCGCCCGGCCCCTCCCTGCAGCTCCCACGCGACGTGCTCCGCGTCGCCGTGGTGGAAGGCGACGGTCTCGCCGCGCGCCAGGCGGCACGCGTCGGCGAGCGCGGGGCAGGCGAGCTCGTCCACGAGGATCGTGGATCCGGGACCGCCGAGCGCGCCGATCGCGGCCAGCGCGGCGAGGTAGCCGGAGCCCGCGAGCATCGCGGCCTCCGCGCGCAGGACCAGCGCGAGCCGCTCCTCGAGGCGGCGGTGGATCAGCATCGTCCCCGAGGCCGCCCGTGGGGCGCCCGCGCTCGCGCCCCACCGCAGCGCCGCGTCGGCCGCCGCCTCACGGACACGGGAATGGTCGGCGAGGCCGAGGGAGTTCCCCGAGGACAGCACGGTCACCGGCCGGCCGTCGAGCACGACGCGCGGGCCCTGCGGCCCGTGCACGAGGCGCATCCGATCCTCCTGATCGTGTGATGGATGCGTGCGAACGCTAGGTCCGCGGCCGGACGGAGCGGGAGCTAGTCGAGCGTGACGAGCGGCTCGCCCTCGCGAACCGCCTGGCCTTCCTCCACGTGGATGCTGCGCACGATGCCGGCGTCCTCCGCCTCCACCGGCATCTCCATCTTCATGGACTCCAGGACGACCACGGTGTCGCCCTCCGCGACGACGTCCCCGATCGCGCACTCGATCTTCCAGACGGTGCCCGTGATGTGCGCCGCGACGTCCGCCACCTTGCCTCCATCGTTGAGAGAAGTGCGGAGCGTACCGACCGCATGGACGGTCGCCGCCCACCAAGTTCCGACCACCTGTCGATGGGCCGCCCGGTGCGTCGGCCGTACCTTCTCGCCATGCGTTGACGGCCTGACCCACCGTACGGCGACACCTGGGCGCTCTGCCCGGATCCAGGTGGATCGGTCGAGGCCGAGGGGACTCCGGCGGCGGACGGGACAGCCGTCGCCGGGGCCGGCCTCGGCCGGCCCCCTGGGAGTGCGTCATCGCGCGCCGGTCGTCGCTACATTCTGGCGCGCATGGATGCGGATCTCCCCCCAGATCCCGACCTCGCGCCGATCCGCGCGCAGGTCTACAAGGACCCCCGGCCGGCGGAGGTGTTCACGCCGTTTCACGAGCGCGCTCGCACCCGCGATCCCGACGCGGTCTACGAGCTGGTCCGGGTCCTCTCGACGCTCTACGGCCTGCTGGCGCTGCGCCTCCGCGCGCTCTCCCCCGAGAAGGTGCC
>Ga0081539_10004990_pt1 | contig 14031 bp, 4 predicted proteins | sample TabmetS4T2R2_FD_71023 | JGI IMG/M metagenome (GOLD analysis project Ga0081539, IMG submission 71023) | Tabebuia heterophylla rhizosphere microbial communities from the University of Puerto Rico - S4T2R2 | ecosystem: Host-associated > Plants > Roots > Rhizosphere ...
TTTCGTTCGTGGCGGGAAAAAGCGCGGTGACCGTGGTGCCGACACCGGGTTCAGAGGTGATCTGGGCGTGCCCACCGGCTTGGGTCACGATGCCGTAGATGGTGGCCAGGCCTAGGCCGGTGCCCTGCCCTTTGGGCTTGGTGGTGAAGAACGGCTCGAAGGCGCGGTCGATGGTCTGTTGACTCATTCCGACGCCCGTGTCAGTGACGCGTAGCTGCATGTGGCGTCCAACGCGGGCTCCGGGGTGGTACGTGGCGTAGAAGTCGTCGACAGTGATCGGCTCGACGTCGATGCTGAGCGCGCCGCCGGCCGGCATGGCGTCGCGTGCGTTGACCACAAGGTTGACCAGCACCTGCTCGATTTGTCCGGGGTCTGCCTTGACCGGCCACGAATGGCTGGTCAGGCGGATTCTCATGTCGATGTCTTCGCCGATCGTGCGACGAAGCAGCTGTTCGACGCCGGTCACCACGGTGTTCAGGTCGATCACCTGTGTCTCGGCGACCTCGGCGCGGGCGAAGGACAGAAGCTGGCGGGTGAGGTTCGTGGCGCGCTCGCCGGCTTCCACGATTTGCCGCAGGTCGTTACATAACGTCGTCCACCGTGGGTCGCTTGGGAGGTCGACCTCGACGTCTTGGACGCACAGTGTTGCGTAGCCGTTGATGATGCCGAGCAGATTGTTGAAGTCGTGGGCTACTCCACCGGCGAGCTGGCCGAGGCTCTCCAGCCGTTGGGACTGGCGCAGCCGCCGCTCCAACTGTTCTCTCTCGGTGATGTCCTCGATCACCGCGCAGCGGGCGTCGCGACCGTCGAACGACAGCACGTGGGAGGTGATGGCGACTTCGACGACCGTTCCGTCGCGCTTGATCTGTCGCAGAGGCCCCCATCGATCGACCGTGCCGGCGGTGGCTACCGCTTCGCCGATAGACGCCACGTCCTCGGGAAGGCACAGGTCGGTAAGACTCAGCGTGAGCATTTCCTCACGGGTGTATCCGTAGTAGCTGGCTGCCGCGTCGTTGACCTCGAGGAAGGTCAGGGTGCTCGTGTCGAACACGTACATCGGATGGGGATTGCTGTCGAACAGCTGGCGGTAGTTGCGTTCGAACTCACGCGCGGTGCGCTCGGCGCGCTGCTTTGCCGCTTCGGCGGCATCTCTGGCCCGCCGGGTCTCCTCGCCCCGCTTGCGTTCGATGGCATACCGGACGGCGCGGCCGATCGAGCTACCGCTGTCCGGGGATTTCACCAGGTAGTCTTCCGCGCCGGCATGCAGTGCGCTGGCCGCTGTCTGCTCATCGTGCAGCCCGGTCAGCACCACGATCGGCAGTCGAGTGAATCGCCCGGCAAGCGTGGTGACCGCTTCGAGGTTCTCCGCGTCGGGCAGCGACAGGTCAACCAAGGCCACGTCGGCGCCAGCCTGGTTCAGGCCTGCGATGGCTTCGCCGAGACTACCGACGACGGACAGCCTGCACGACAGTCCGCTGCGCCGGATCGCGTCGCGGCACAGCAGCACATCGTCGGCGTCGTCCTCGACCAACAGGACCCGCAGCTCCGGCGCGGCCGGCTCCGCCAGAGCGGTCACCTCGGCCGTCTTCACCGGGCACCTTGGCCGGGATCCGGCGGCAACTGCACGACGGTGAACCAGAAGTTCTCGATCGACGCAACAACTGATCTGAACTCCTCGATGCCGACCGGCTTGGAGATGTAACAGTTGGCGTGCTGACGATAGCTCGCCGCGATGTCCTCTTCGGCCTGTGACGTTGTCAGGATGACGACGGGAATGTCCGTCAGTGCCGGGTCGTCCTTGACCTCTGCCAGCACCTCACGGCCGTCCATCCCAGGGAGGTTGAGGTCAAGCAGAATCAGGTCCGGCCGTCGACGCCCGGCATAGCCAGGCGCCGAGCGCAGGTACTGCATGGCCGCGATTCCGTCGCTGACCACCTCCAGGCGCAGCCGCAGCTTGCCGGCCCGCAGCGCTTCCTGGGTCAGGAAGACGTCGTCGGGGTCGTCCTCGACCAACAGGACCGTGACCGAATCGAGTCCCCGAGGACCATCAACCAGCGACGTGAGCGAATCCTGCATCGGACTTCTCCTGGATCGGCTCGGTTTGCGCGGAAGGGAGGGTGAACCAGAACGTCGACCCGACCCCGGGCGTCGAGTCGACTCCGATGCGGCCGCCGAACGACTCGACGATGCGTTTACACACGGCCAGCCCGATCCCCGTTCCCTCGTATTGCCCTCGCGGGTGCAGACGCTGGAACACCTGGAAAATACGCTCGGAAAAGGCCATGTCGATGCCGATGCCGTTGTCGTTGACGGTGAACCGCCATTCGGTGTCGAGCCGCTCGGCAGCGACGTGTATGCAGGGTGGGGCATCGGACCGGTACTTGAGGGCGTTCCCGATCAGGTTCTGCAGCAGTTGTTCGGTCAGCGTCGGGTTCGTCAGGACGACCGGCAGCGGGCCGTGAGTCACGACGGCTTGCGACTCGGCCAGCGCGACCGCGAGGGACTCCACCACCGAGCCCAGCACCAGCCCACAATCCACCGGCACTGGGCGGACCTCTGCCGCGCCGCCCACCCGCGAGAACATCAGCAGGTCCTCGATTAGTCGTTTCATCCGGGCTGCCGACCCGACGATCCGGTCGACGCATATGACGGCGTCCGGGTCGAGGCTCTCCGGCATCCGCTCGACCAGAAGCCCCGAGAAACTGATGATCTTCCGCAATGGCTCCTGCAGGTCGTGCGAGGCGACGTACGCGAAGCGTTGCAACTCCTCGTTGGAACGGGTCAGCATGGTGTTCTGGGCTTCGAGCCGGTGGTTGATGTCCTCAAGCGCGGCCTGCGCCACTTGCAGCTCCGCCGTTCGCTCCTGCACCCGCAGCTCAAGCAGGGCGTTGAGGTCGCGGATGGCCTCGGCCGCCGCTCCGCGCTGGGCCATGGTCGCCGCCTGTGAGCCCAGCTCGCCGAACAGCCTCGCTTCGTCTTCGACGAACATCGGATGCCGACGACTGAACAACACGAGAGCGCCATGCGCCGGGGTAGACAGCCGCACCGGTACGGCAATCAACGCTCGGGCGCCGGCGCGGCACGCAAACGACAGCAGCGACGACTCGGCCGTCAACGGCACGGCGACCGGCTGAGTAAGGTCCAGCAGCTGGCGTAGGTCCGCCGCGGTGGTCATCAGTTCCTCGCTGTCAGCGGCACCGCTGATCGCTGCGCACACCACGTCGTCGCCCGTTTCCGCCGGCAACAAGACGGCCGCGGTGTCCGCCCCGCTCACCTCTCGGATCGTCGCGGCGAATCGCCGCCAGATGTCGGTCGGCGTCTCGTCCGCACCGGTGCTGGCCATCTGACGATGGACCCGGTACGCGGCCTCGCCCGCCCACATGCGGCGCAGCCACCGCGGCGGGACGAACGCGACCACATAACTCAACCCGGACAGCAGTGCCAGTGTCTCGCTGGCGAACTGCAATGGACGCCCCGCCTGCCCGGCGGCGTCGCCGGCACCCGCCACGAACAGGCACAGACCGAGCACGGCGGTCGCCGCCGCGGCAAGAACGAGGCGAGCCCTCGGCGCACCGGTACGTCGGCGGGCCTCACCGGCAAGGAACGCCGCAGCAGCCATCTGCACAGTGCAGAAGCCGATGACGATCCCGAGCGTCACCAGTGGAACATTCCGCTTGCCCACGAGATAGAACGGGACCGTCGTCACCACGAAGATGCACAACGCCACAGGCACGACCCAGCGCGGCACCGGTCGCAACGTGCGCACCAGCCGCATGGTCAGGTACGGCTGAGCCAACAGCAGGGTCACCCCGGCATAGCTGACCGGCAACGGCAGCTCCGCGGCGCCCTGGACGCGACGGACAACATCCAACACCAACAGCGATGTCAACGGAGCGAAAACCAGGGTCACATCCCGCTGCACCGGGTCACGGCGTCGCAGGTACGTCATTAACGACTGCAGAAACACCAGGGCATAAAGCGCCTCAATGATCAAGGTAACCATGACCGGTGCTCCCGTCCCCGAATGCCAATCTGACTGTACGGGGCCGGATCGGTCACCGGATCTCGTTCCGTAGATCCCGTTGGCCGTCATCCGTCACTGCAATAGGACGATTGCCCACCCATCACACGACAACATGGTCTGCCCGCGAACGGTGTCTCCGGCGTCTTCGGCTAGTAGGTGTCGGCGGCCGGCCAGCGGTCTCCGAACGTGTGCGGCTCGCAAACCAGGCAGTATTATCATCGACCTGCGACGAGGACCAGGTGATGTCCGCAACGATCGGCCGTCCGGGGGGTCAAGCTGTTGCTCTTTACAAGGCCTTGCCGCCACCGCTCTCGAGTCCGAGCAGTAGTTTTGGGCACTCGACGCCTGGCAGGTGCGGTCCGGATAACCATTCTGGCCGGCTCGATCTGTATCGATGCTGCTTCGCCTTCAGACACCCTGGGGGAGGAGTGCGGCGGAATCGCGGAGCGGCTAGGCTAGGGTAATACTAGGTCGAGATCTACGATCGGCGCTGATAAACGTATTGGTTAATGTCGATCATATAAACGAACGCCCACGGTGCCGCCGATGGACGATAATTCTCCTACGTGAGGATCGGCTACCGGCGTATGCCCGCTGGCCCAGACCCGGTCGGGGGCGGATCGGAGAGACCCTTTTACTCCGGTAGGTATGCTGGTTGGCGACCAGGAAACACGCGTGAGCATGCCGCTGGCCCATCTAACTAACCTGGGGAGTCAAGTGGCGCGGGTTCAAATCCGGTCAGCCCGACTTTGTGAAAGCAGCTTGGCTGGTCCTTTCTATTGAGAATCTTGGATGTGTCGTCTAGGCTGCAAGCACGTGATTTAACCGGCCCGCCGTACGGTTTGCGTGGCCGCTTTGTGCGGTGTTCATGCCCGTCGATTCCGATTCGGCTCAGGTCGGATGGGTTGAGGCCGGGAAATTGTCGTTCCGCGTGCCACTTGAGCAGGCAATTCCTCGGCTCGCGCCGCTGGCTTCCTGATGAAGCGCCGGCCGCCCGTAGCGGCGTGCACGGTGCGACCTCGGTGTCTGCGGTGGATGGTGACGACACGTCTGTGACACGAGCGCCCGTACGGTGATCTTCTGGCTTCCCGGCCGTCGAGTACCGAGGTGACCCACAGCGCCGACGGCAGCAGCACCGGCAGGGTGGTGCCCAGCGCGTACACCTCGACCGGTATGTCCGCACCCAGTAGGACGCCGTAGTGCGCCAGGACCGGGACCGCCAGAATGACCCAGCCGATACCGAAGGTGAGGATGAGGAACATCGTCAGCGGCCGCTGCGCGGTGAACGCCCGTACGCCCCGGTACTCGCCGCCAATGGCTACCGTGCCCATGGTCATCGCCGGCCGTGCCGACGCCGTCGGTGCCCGGCAGCCCTCCCGGCGAGCCATCACCGCACTCCGCGAATTACGGCCATGCGGGTGTGGTCCCGCCGACTGTCAGCACCACGACCAGATCTTCGATGAGGCCGTCGCGGAACCAGGACCGGACGAGCTCGTCGTCGGCCAGCCGGATTTCCCATCGGCCGGCCGGATGCCGGTTGAGAAGAGCCTGCCACGCGGCGGCGCCGGCGGGGCGGCGGGTGCTGACGATTCCACCGGTCGTGGTGACCTCGCCGGCCGTGACGGTATTGCCGCCCGCGGCGTGGCTCACCGAGGTGATCGTCAGCTCGTCGGCCAACTCGTCCGTGCGGACGACGAACAGCGATGCGTGCTCGACGTGCAGATCCGCGATGTGCGGCGGGACGTCGTCGGCCGTCAGCGGAAGCACGGCCCGCATCCGATGCTCGGGTTCGACGGTGTCCGGGTTGTTCAGCTCATACCAGGCGTCCGGGAACTGATTGCGGATGCTGAACGTGCGGTCGCCGCTGAACCGCCGGTCCAGCTCGCGTATCACGTGTTCGCGGTACAGCGCGCTGTCCAAGGCCGTGTACTCGACGGTGAGGAGCACGTCGGCGATCGAGCGGAAGTCGAACGGGTTGGCCGCCTTCGGCAGCTCCAGTTGCCAGATGCTGTCCACGCCCATCCCCTCGAACGGGAGCAGCAGCCCGCCCTCCGGTTCGAGCTCGAACAGCCCGGTGGCATTGCTGGGCGAGGTGAACGCGATCGACTCGGGCTCGCGGCGCAGCGTGACCGTGTCGAACGGGCCCCGCCCCACGACCGTGCGCGAGACCCCGGAGGCGGCGAGCGTGGCCCGGACCCCACGCACCGGGGGCAGCAGCGCGACCAGCGATACCTTGACGCGCTTGATCAGCCGCAGGTAATGGCCGGGGAACTCGCGATCGAACAGCTCCTGCGGCGTGGCGAAGGTGAGCACGCCGGTGTCGCGGAACTGCTGTAGCTCGAACGCGGCGATCTGGGACAGGGCGAAGGTCTGGGTCAGGTGCAGTTTGCGCCGGTCGGTGTCGAAGGCGTACTGGTCGAGGCGGGTGACGTCCTGCAGCAGCCGGGCCGAGCCGGTAAGTCCACGCCGGTCCGGGGAGCCGGCGCCGGATGAGGCATCGCGCCAGTAGTCGGACCCGATGAAGCCCGCGGGCAGTTCCTGGCGCTCGAAGGCGAGCTGCGCCTCGGCGAGCTGGGCGAGAGCGGTGGCCTGCTGGAGGAAGAACGCGTAGACCCGGCCGAGCACGCCGCTCATCCACTCGAACAGCTCGGCGTTGGTGAATCGGGTCGCCAGGAACGTCGCGACCGTCTGGGCGTGGTCCTGCTGCAGTACGGCCAGCTGGCGTTCCTGCCCAGCCTGCTGGAGCTGGAACTCCGCCGCCTGGAACTGCTTGTCGGCGATCTCGCCGTCCTTGGCCGCGAGGGACTTCTGTAGCTGCCAGTCCTGCACCTGGCGTTCGTGGGAGGCGATGGTCTGGGCGATCTGCGCGCCGGTGGCCGCGGCGCTGGCAGCCGCCGAGAGCATCTGCCCGAAGTCGTTGACGGGATCGCCGAGAAGGCCGAAGGTCAGGACCATCTTCGCGCTGTTGACGATCGCTCCGCCGCCGAACGCGGCGATCGAGGCCGTGTGGAACGCGGCGGCCGCTCCTAGCGCCGCAAGGCCCGCCTGTTCCCACCCGCTGTAGCCGTCACTGATCAACGTCTCGTAGTGGTCCTCCTGCAGTTGGGCGCGCTGGCGTTGCAGATCGGCCAGCCGCACGCCGGTCACGGCCTCGGCGAGTTTCGTGGTCTGGATGCTCACCGCCGCACCGGCCACCTCGAGGTCGTTCCTCGCCCGTAGCTCGTCGTAGGCCTTGGCGTCGCGCTGCTCCAGCGTGGACAGGTACGCGGCCTCCGTCTGTTGGGCGATCGCCACGAGGTTCCTCGCCCGTTCGATGAGTACGCCGTAGCGGTATTGGCTGGGCAACGCCGTTTCGTACGCCGTTCCGGGTATCGCCACGCCGGCGATGTTGAGCCCGTGGTGGATCTTCTGCTGGCCGGTCTGAGCCTGGACGCGGATCGATTCCCACACCGGGTTGGGCGGGAACGGGAACGACGCCTCCGGCCCGGTTCCGGGTTGCACCTCGTCCGGGTCGAGGAGGTCGATCGCGCTCTCGTACAGGGTTCTCGCCCGGGCGTTCGCGTCGGCGGTACCGCGGGCGAATTCCGTGTCGGCGAAGGCGTTGAAGCACGCGGCGATCGCCATGATCGTCGCCTTGGTGTAGCAGTTGTTGCGGGTCGTGGCGATGAGGTGGGGATTCAGCTCCTCGATGAGCCATTCCGGGACCTGGACATACGTCGAGGCGATGTCCTTCTCCGCCTCCAGGCCGTAGTAGATCCGCCGCCGGGATCGCGGCAGGTGGTAGGCGTACACGATCCGGTACCAGTCGAGTGCGGCCTGGAACTGGCCCGACTCCTGCAGCTTCGCAGCCATCGCCATGGGCACCAGCCAGAAGACCTCGCGTTGGTGCGGCTTGTGCGCGTTGAACAGGTCACGGCTCGTGCTTTGGTGATCGGCCAGGTCGTCGTCGCCGAGCCGGTCGGTGAGCACGAATGCGTCGTCCAGCCCGGCGCCGGCGCGCACCTTGTCGAGGTAGACCGTCCGCACAAGTTCGCGCGCGTCGTCCGGGGTGAGCCGGACGCTCTGGCGGAGGCTCGCGATCAGGTCGATGTAGGCCGGTGTCGGCGCTTCGACGCCGGGATCGTCGACGTAGAGGGTGGGGTAGAGCTGGTTCTCCGGGTAGGCGAACACCCGCATCGCGGAGAGCCAGGCCGGGTAGCTGCCCATCCAGTCCCATTCGCGGTCGAAGTCGAGGTTGCCGGTCGGGTTGACGTCGATCGTCCACCTGGCACCCGAGGCGTCCCGGCCGAGCCGCCCGGCCCGGGCGGAGAACAGGGCGGAGCGCAGCGTCTCCAGGCCCTGGTGTACCCGGGTGGTGCGCTGACCGGCGTCCGACCTCAGGTCGATCATGAGTTCCCGGGTGAGCCGTTCGGCCGCGGCGTCGGGGGATTCGTCGGGCTTCGCCATCGCATTGATGAGCGCGTCGCGCAGCTGCGGCAGCGCGGTGGATTCCATCGCCGCCACGATCGCGGAGTAGCCGGTTTCCAGCGCGTCCGCCGCGGTCTGCCGGGCCGAGAGGGTGTTTCGCCAGGCGACGTACTCCCGGCGTGGTGCCCGCCACCGGGGCAGTTGAGCGGTGCCGGCCGGCTCGAGCTGGAAGGAGGCGGGTTCGAGCACGAGGCTGGCGCGCCGCTCCTCCAGCCGCCACGTCTGGTACCGACGCCGCTTCTGGACCTGCAGGAGGATCGCGACGACGTCGTCCCACTCCGTCTCGAGCCGCACGCCGGTGGCCAGGAGCGCACGCAGCCGGGCCAGGAAACGGAAGGCGTCCAGGCTCAGTTCGAGCGGTACGAGGTCCGGCTGTACGTCGCTGCCGTTGGCATCGCGAGCCGCCAGCCCCGGCATGTCGATCGTGCCGACATAGGCCGTCACGACGTGGTCGAACCGGGCCGGGGTGGCGTCACCGGCCTGCACCGCCCGGCTGATCGAGTCGTATTTCTCGGTGATCCAGTCCCGGCGCGCGGTCCACAGCGCGTATGCGGGATCGCCGGGTTGCCGGTTGCGTAGGTGGCTTTCCGGGACGAGGTCGGGGTCGATGATCGGGCGGGCGCCGTCGGCGGCGTCGCGCTGGTCCTGATCCTCGTCCTGCCACCGCGCGCGGAGTGCATCCCTGCGCCACAACAACACCCGTGCCTCGTCGGATCCGGGACGGAGCGGGTCACCGGCGGTGGAGCGGTAGCCGGTGACGCGCTCCAGCTCCTTGTGGGTGATCGTGTCGGGTTGGTGGTTGAGCTCGTCGAGCCGGTCCGGGCGGCCCTTGGTCAGCCGGATCCCGAGGCGTGCCGCGAGGGCCGTGCGGGTCTCCGGTTGCGCGGTGCGGGCCAGCCGCAGCTCGTCCGCCGAGGTGCCGAGGCCGCGCAGGAAGGTGTTGAATGCCACGGCCCGGAAGCGCTGGTCCAGCGCCTTCGGGACCGGCTTGCCCAGCCGGCTCCGCAGCACCTCGACGGCGATGCGTGCCTGGGCGACGGGTGCGGTCGTCTCGGTGACGCGCTCCGCCCCCGTCAGCTCGTCGAACGGCTGGTGGAACCGTGCGGTCAGCATCGCGGGAGTCACGGTGTTCGGCGCTCCGGCGACCTTGACGTAGCGGCGGGCGAACCGGCACATCTCAAACAGGTAGCGGATCGGCTCGAAGACCTGCTCGACGTCGCCGGGTACGAACGGCTCCTGCACACGGAGGTAGCGGGTGGCGTCGCGCGCATTGCCGGCGCCGTCGACCGCCCGCACCGTCACGGTGTATGCCCCCGCGTCCAGGTCGAGTTCCTTGGCCCAGAACCAGACGCCGAACCGCTCCTCGACGGACACGTCCCCGAACGCACCGTCGTCCACCCGCAGTTGGACGGACTTGATCCCGTTGACGGTGTCGTTGGCGGTGCCGGTCAGCGTCACGTGGTAGGGCAGGACCTGCGGGGTGACCGGCGAGGTGAAGGCGTCGATCGTGACGCCCTCCGGCACGTCGTCGGCGAGCTTCACCGTCACGGACTCGCGCGCGGTGAGTGCCACCGGGTCACCGGGATCGCCCCCGGGACCGAGGTTGGTTCTGGTGTAGCCGAGGATCGCGGTGATCGTCAGGGCGGCACCGCCGCGGGTGGTCGGTGGCGCCGATCCGGTGCACGTCCACGTCCCCGTCGTGACGTCCGCGGGCACCGGGGAGCCGTCGCCGAAGTCGACCTCGACTCCGTCGATGTCGAACTGCGGCCAGCTGTCATGCGGTGCGGTGCGCCGCGACCCGGCAGATCCGGAAACGGTGATGCGACGGCCCACCGTCGTACCCGGAATCGGCCTTTTTATGGTGAACACCAACTGCATCGGAACCGCTCCTCGTCGATTGTCTATGCCATGCCGCGTGGAATCTGAATAGGCGTGGCTCTTACGGTGTTGCCGCGCCGAGGACAGCGCCGGGCGGCCCGGCCATGGCAAATCCGATCCCGGCTTTCACGCCCTTCCAGGCCAGATAGCCTATGAATGCCCACAGGGCCACTCTGGCTGCCTTCTGGTCTTGCGGTTTCGGTGCGGGCGCCGTCTTCGCCTGCGCTCGTCTCCTGGCCTGTTCGAGCTCTGATGCTTCATCGAAGGCAGAGTCGAAGTCGTCGTCGATATCGGCGCTGTTTCGCATCTCACCCGACGGATTTGCGATGATCGGAGCCTCGAAATCCTCGTCGGCCATTCTGCTCACCTTCTTTTCATCGTCTTCCTCCGGACTCCGCCGTCTCCGGTCGCGGAAGGAATACTCGATGAAACCCGGGCGCACGCGACCCGTCTTGGGATCAACGGGCAAGGATAGCGTGTAGACCCGTTCCATGTCCGCGCCCTTCGCAACGACGATCGGCGCCAATACGTCCGGATGGTCCCTGACGATGGATTCGAGGACAGTTCCGATCTTGGCAGAGAGTTGGCCTCTCAGTTTGGTCACGTACTGTGTGAGTTGCTTGTCGGTGTAGGCCGGCTTGCCAGAGGTTCCGGCCGGTTTGAGGTCGTAGACATGACGTCCTCCCGCCGTCGCGAAGATGATGAGGTCGATCGCCCCGGTTCCCCACGGATCTCGGCCCTTCCGTGGAATCGTGCTTCCCGGCAACAGGTCGCGAATGTTGATCTCGGCTTCATAGTATGAGTCGAGCTGATTGATGCGTTCTGCGATCACCGGCAGGATGTCTTTGTGACCGGTGTTACCGTCCGTGGACGGGGAGAGGCCGTCCAGATCTCTGTATTTCAACGGGTTGTCGGTGCAATAGGAGAAAAGACTGATGGCCATGTCGGGCTGGTCGACTGGGTGCTGTCCGGCCTCTCTGGCGAACAACGGGTCCGCCGACAACCATCTGCCCAGCCAAGGGGCGCAGCAGCGTGCTCCGTGATGGGAGAGACCCGTGTGGTCGTCGCGCTCCTTACCGGTGAAGCGGTAGCGCTTGCGGGCGAAGCTGCCGAAGCTGGTCTCGCCGTACGGGGTGAATTCCTCCCGGTTGGTGACGGTGCCGGTTTCGTCGGCGACGGCCACGCTGCTGCCCAAGTGATCGGCGAGGTGGAACTGCACGGCCATCCCCCGGTCACCGGGTGCCGGTGGGCCGACCCGCACGAGTGCGATCCGCGCCCGGTCGTCCATCACGTGCAGCTGGTTGTTCTCGCCCGACGTCCAGCGGTGGTGCTCGACGTCTCCGACGTAGTGCGTCACCTCGAACCCGCCGCCCTGGCGCCGGACCAGCTTCTTCACCCGCTCGCCCGACGCGTCGTACAGGTACTGCGCATGCACTGACGGTTCGGTGCGGGGGGTCTGGATGCCGAACGCGGCAAGCTGGTCGGCGTGGTTCCAGATGAAGTGCCGCGACGTGGTCTCGGCGACCATGTTGCCGGCGGCGTCGAATTGGTACTCGAAGGGAGTCCCGCCGATCGTCATCCGCGACAGCCGGTTGGAGCCACCCTCGACGCTGAACGTTCTGACGAATCCGGCCGATCCGGAGCGGTGGGTGAGGCGGATCAGGCTGCCCGCCCGGTTGTAGCGGTAGGCCTCGGTGTACGCGCGGGTGCGCGTGACGTCGGTGCAGCGCGGCACGTCCAGCCACGGCTCGCCGTCCCCCGGCACGTCGCACTCCCGGCCGGTCGCGGATAGCAGGCGGTAGATCGGGTCGTAGCCGAACGCGCGGTCGAGCGCGTCGGCGCCGGCAGGCGTGTGCGGGATGCCGCAGTCCGGCGTCCGGTCACGAATGGTCACGATGTTGCCGGCCAGGTCGTACCCGTAGCCATAGTCTTGTAGTACCGGCCCGCTCGGGCGGTAGGTATCGCCGTCGAGGGTGTAGCGCTCGCTGCGCAGCCGGGCCAACCGGAAGGTATGCGGGTCGTAGGCGTACCTGGTGAGAACGCCGTTCCCGTACGCGATGAGCGTGCGCTGACCTTTGGCGTCGTAGGCGATCCGTTGCACGTACGTGGTGCCGCCGAGGCGTACCTGCTCCAGCCAGCCCGCCCGGTCGTAGCGCGGTACGAGTTCGCGGCGCTGACCCTCGACGTCGGTCGGCAGCAGGCGCCGGGTCGGCCGGTTCAGGGCGTCGTAGCTGGTGGTGGTCCGATACCCGGCCGGTTCGAGTAGATCGTCGGTGTGCCGGTCCCAGTCGACCGCGAAGGGCGCGACCTGCCATCCGTCGGCTGCGGCCTGCTCGTACACCTCGAGAAGGGGGCCGTCCGCGATCACCCGCCGCACGCTCTCCACCACATTGCCCTTGAAGTCGACGTCCTCGACGGTGACGACGCCGGCCTCGTCGTAGTGCGCGACCGGACGGCCGAGCAGGTTGTGCGTGCGCGCACGGTCGCGGTCGCCTGCGTCTCCGTACTCGACGCGTTGCCGCAGGGTTATCCGCCGGTCGGCGCGATCGCGCGCCCACGCACGGCTCGGCCGGTGCAGCACGTCGAACGCGCCGAGCCGGAGGGCGCCCTTCGCGTCGCGGCTTTCGACGGCGTTACCGAGCGCGTCGGGGACGGTGTCGTGACGGCCGGCGTCGACGCTGTCCGTCCGCCACCGGCGCCTCGCCAGGTCGTACCGATAGGCGAACGCCTCGCGGCCCAGGGCGTCGCCGATCGTGCGGAGGTTGCCCTGGATGTCGTACGTGGATCGGGTGGTGATCTCCTCGGCGCCGTTGCGCGCAGTGGCGACGACCGTCCGCCCCAGCGCGTCGATCTCGACGCTCGCCGGGGTGTTCCAGTGGTCCCGGTACGCCGCCGCCGCGTCGCCGTGCGTTCGGCCCGCGTTGTCGTTGGTGTCATAGGTGAACGTCTCCCACGGCGTCGGCCCGAACAGCTCCGGATGGGCAAGGTCTACCGGCACGCCGAGCACGGCGACTTGTTCGCTGCCGTCGGGGTTGAGGGTGCGGATCGCGTAGCCGCGCGGGTCGTAGAAGATCGTGGCCTTCTGGCCAAGCTGGGAGTCGCGCGGCGGCGCGTAGGCGAATCCAGTCGCGAAGAACGGCTCGTACTTCTGGACGACCCGGCCCTTGTTGTCGTAGATCTGCCAGCCGCTGACGATCACGTTGTCGGTCCCGCCACGTCCGCTGGCCGGCGGCGCCGGTCCACCCGGTTCGGCGGCAATCACCAGCCCGCCGAAGTCCGGGTGCCCGAACAGCGTGTCCTCGGCCTGCGCGCGGCGCTGCAACGGCCGCCCGAACCCGTCGGAGTACTCGACAAGGACGATCACGTCGTCGCGCTCCCCGGCCGGGACGTCCGGCGCCGTGTCGTGGTGCACCCGTCGTTCCGACCGGACCGACACCGGCTGGCCGGCCCGGACAAAGGCGAGCAGGTCATACCGCATCCGGACGCTCGGTAGCACCGCATCACCCTCGCCGTTCTTGCCGCGCACGAACCGGCTGGTGACGAGCCCGGCGGGGGAGAACGTCACGCTCGTGGTGTTGCCGTTGATGTCGGTCACCGCGGTCGGCTGGAGTACCCGCAGGTCGTGCACGGCCGTGGTGACCAGTCCGGCAGGATCCGTGGTT
>Ga0081539_10004991_pt1 | contig 14029 bp, 10 predicted proteins | sample TabmetS4T2R2_FD_71023 | JGI IMG/M metagenome (GOLD analysis project Ga0081539, IMG submission 71023) | Tabebuia heterophylla rhizosphere microbial communities from the University of Puerto Rico - S4T2R2 | ecosystem: Host-associated > Plants > Roots > Rhizosphere ...
TGGCCCCCCCGCCCCGCCCCCCCCCCGCGCGCCCCGCGGCGCGGTGGCCGACGACCCGGACCGCGTGGATCGCCTCGCGCGTCCCGCCGGCGCTGACGAGGACCCGCTTGCCGCGAAGCGTCGGGGTGAGAAGCTGCCTGATCCGTGAAGCAATCTCCTCGGGCTCGGACATGCGGCCGATACCGGTCTCGCCCTCCGCGAGATCCCCCTCCTCCGGGCCGATCAGCTCCACGCCCCGTTCTCGCAGTGTCGCGACGTTCGCCTGCGTCGCCGGGTGCGACCACATCCGCGAGTTCATCGCGGGAGCAACGAGCGTCGGCCCGTCGTGCGCGAGCGCCGCCTCGGTGAGGACGTCGTCGGCGAGCCCGTGCGCGAGCCGTGCGAGCGAGTTCGCCGTGAGCGGCGCGACGACGAGCAGGTCGGCCCGCTCGAGGTGCGGGTAGGCGCTCTCGCCGCGCGGCCGGCGGGCGAGCGCCTCGAAGGTCTCGCGCCGCACGAATCGATCCGCCCCGCGGGTGACGATCGGGATCACCTCGTGCCCGTCCTTGACGAGGAGCCGCAGCAGCTCGCAGGCCTTGTAGGCGGCGATGCCGCCGGTCACCCCGAGGACGATCCGCGCCACGGGCACATTGTGCCGCTACTCGGCTACGTGACGCAGCGTTCCAGGTGCAGGCGGCGCCCCAGCCGCACGTAGCGGCGGCCGATCACGAGCGAGTCCCGCCCGATCCGCTCGAGGCCCTGCAGGTAGCGCCGGTACTCGGGAACCTTCATCGCTTCGGCGAGGATCGCCGCGGTCGGGTGCGCGAGCTCCTCCTTCGAGATGTGCTTCGGGGTTGGCGCCTTCGCAAGCGCCCTGATCATCGCGGGTCGATTGCGCCGCTCCCAGGCCGCGAGCCGCTCGGTCTGCCGAAAGCTCTGCCCGAGCGTGGCCACGAAGGCGGAGTACGTCCCGGCCTCGTCCTTCGGCGGCGTCAGCGCCCGGAGCTGCCGCAGCGTGTCGCGCAGGAGTGCGGTCGCGCGCGTGCTCGTCTTCGCGTCTGCCGCCGCGGTCACAGGCGTCGCCTTGTCGAGCGCCTCGTACCGCTTCTGGGCCCGCGCGCAGATCGCGTTCGCCCGATCGCGAAAGGACGCGTCGGACGAGTGCGACGAACAACTGGTCGCCGCTGCGGCCGCCGCCAGGACCAGCGCCGAGAAGAGCCTGCCCACCTCGAGCGAAGGACTACCCGCGCGTCAGCGCCTGTACTCGTACCTGAGCTTGCCCTCGGAGATCTCTTCCAAGGACATGGTCAGGTAGTTCTTCGAGCGCGACTCCACCAGCGGCGGCGGCGCCTCGTCGAAGGTGCCCTCGCCGAGCATGTGGTGGTAGTTGTTGATCTGCCGCGCGCGCTTGGCTGCGACGATCACAAGCGCGTAGCGCGAGTCCACGTTCTCGAGCAGCTCGTCGATGCGGGGATGGATCATGGCCGCGCCATGGTACCTGCGGCGTTCAGGGCTCGGCGGACGATCGCCTCGACCTCGTCCACGGCCCGCTCCAGGTCGTCGTTCACGACCACGTGGTCGAACGCGTCCTCGAGCTCGAGCTGGTGCCGCGCGACGTCGAGTCGCACACCGATCTCGCCCGCGCTCTCGGTCGCCCGCTCGCGCAGCCGCCGCTCGAGCTCGTCGAAGGTCGGCGCCTTGACGAAGATCGTGACCGCGCCGGGCACGAGCCGCTGGACGCGCAGCGCGCCCTCGGTCTCGAGGTCGAGGAGCGGGACGCGGCTGCCGGCGCGGATCCGGTCGATCTCGGAGACGAGCGTCCCGGCTCGGGCTCCCCACGCGTGAGTGACGTACTCGAGGAACGCGCCGTCGCGGACGCGGCTATCGAACTCGGCGTCGCTCATGAACCAGTACTCGCGGCCGTCCAGCTCGCCCGGCCGCCGCTCGCGCGTCGTCGCCGAGACGGCCAGCTCGAGCTCGGGCATGCGCGCGAGCAGCGAGCGCTCGATCGTTCCCTTGCCGGCCCCCGACGTGCCGGTGACGACGATTACCGGAGCGTGACTACCGGTTGAAGAGGCCAATCAACTCCGTACGCTGACGCTCGGAGAGGCCCCCCACGGTCTTCGACTGGCTGATCCGGCACGTGTTCAGGAACCGCGCCGCCTTGACGCGGCCGAACTTCGGCACGGCCATCAGCATGTCGAACACCTTCGCCGTCGAGACGTACTCGGGCGGGTCGTGCAGGATCTGCTCGATCCGCACCCGCCCGTCCTTCAGATCCTTCTTCAGCCGCGCCCGCCGCACCCTGATGTCGTTGGCCCGCTTGAGCGCCTCCATGCGCTGATCGAGCGAGCGGAGGGGCGCCTGGGCCTGGAGCTTGGGGGACGCCATGGCGCGGGATACTAACACCTTGCGGCCGTCGGTCAACTACGAACTTTTCGGCCGTTTTCCAGGCGTTTTTAGGCCGTAACCCTCGACCTCTCATCGAGGCTTCGGGCGCCTTCGTGGGCCACTCCGAAGGCGTCGGCCGGGTCGTCGAAGCCGAGCTCGAGGGCTTCGGCGGCCAGCTCGGCGCGCACCCGCGCGGGCGCCTCGGGGTCGGCGAAGAGGACCGTCCCGAGGGCGACGTGCGTCGCCCCGGCGGCGATCAGCTCGAGCGCGTCCCGGCCTGTCGCGACGCCGCCCATCCCGACGATCGGCAGGCCGGTCGCGCGGTGGCAGGCGTAGACGGCGGCGAGCGCGATCGGTCGTAGCGCCGGTCCGGAGAGGCCACCGATCGCGCGGTCGAGGCGCGGGCGGAGCGTCCGCTCGTCGAGCGCGAGGCCGCGGATCGTGTTCACGAGCGAGAGCCCGTCGGCGCCTGCGTCCTGCACGGCCCTGGCAGTCGCCGCCACGTCCGGTACGGCCGCCGAGAGCTTCGCGAAGAGCGGTAGCGTCGTCGCCGCCCGGCACGCGGCGACGATCTCGGCCGCCGACTCCGGCGCCTCGTCGACGTTCGGGCACGAGAGGTTGAGCTCGATCGTCACGCCTTCGAGGAGCGCGCACGTCTCCGCGTACTCCTCCGCCGCGAACCCGCCGACCGAGACCCACAGGGGCATCCCCAGTTCGCGGAGCCGCGGCAGCGTCTCGGCGAGGAACCTCTCGCGGCCCGGGTTGGCGAGGCCGATCGCGTTCAGCATCCCGACGTCGGTCTCGGCGATCCGGACCGGCGCGTTCCCCTCGCGCGGGAGCGGCGTGACCGTCTTCGTCACGAACGCGTCGAGCGAGCGCGCGACGTCGGGCGCCGTCAGCGCGTCGAGGCAGCCTGACGCGTTCAGCAGCACGCGGACGACTCTACTGCTACGGCGTGACGGTGAAGTTCGTGAGGCTGGTGGCGGTGCCGCCGGCCGTGACTACGGAGACGCGGCCGGTGACGGCGCCGGCCGGGACGGTGGCGGTGATCTGAGCCGAGGAGTCGACCGTGTAGCCGACCGCCGCGACGCCGCCGAACTTGACCGCGGTGACGTCGGCGAAGCCGGAGCCGGCGACCGTGACGCTCGTCCCGACCGGGCCGCTCGCCGGGCCGAACGAGCTCAGCTTCGGCACAACCTTGAAGTTGGTCGCGCTCTGGCCGGAGCCCGCGCCGGTCACGACGGTCAGCTTCCCGGTCGAGGCCTCGGCGGGCACGACCACCTTGATCGTCGTCGCGGTCACGCTCGTGGGCACGGCGATCACGCCGTCGAAGAGCACGCTGCTCGTGCCACCGAACGCCGTCCCGTTCAGCGTCACCGTCGCCCCGACCGGTGCGCTCGAGGGCGTGAAGCTCGTCACCTTCGGCAGCACCGCGAGACTCGCCGCGCTCGTCGCCGTTCCACCGCCGGTCGTGATCGAGATCGTCCCGCTGGTGGCGCTCGACGGCACCGTAAGCTTCAGCTGCATCCGCGACAGCACGCTGAACGACGCCGACACCCCGTTCAGCTTCACCGAGCTGACGCCGCCGAAGCCGGTCCCGTCGACGATCACGGCCGTCCCCGAGGGCGCGCTGGCGGGCGCGAAGCCCGTGATCGTGGGCACCGCCTTGAAGCTCGTCGCGCTCGTCGCCGTCCCGCCCGCCGTCGTGACGGAGATCTGGCCGGTGGCCGCGGCGTCCGGCACATCCGCCGTAATCTGGATCGACGAGTCGACCGTGTAGCTCGACGTCGCCACCCCGCCGAACTTCACTGCGGTCACGTCGGTGAAGCCCGAGCCGGCGATCGTCACGCTCGCGCCCGCCGCCCCGCTCGCCGGCCCGAAGGAGGCCAGCTTCGGGACGACCTTGAACGTTCCGCTGCTCTGCCCCGACCCGGCGCCGGTCACGACGGTCAGCTTCCCAGTCGACGCGTCCGTCGGCACGACCACCTTGATCGTCGTCGCGGTCACGCTCGTCGGCACGGCGATCACGCCGTTGAAGAGCACGCTCGTCGCGCCGCCGAACGCGTTCCCGGTCACGGTCACCGTCGCCCCCACCGGCGCGCTTCCGGGCGAGAAGCCGGTCACCCGCGGCAGCACGAACAACGCGCTGCTCGCCGCCGCCGTCCCGCCCGAGGTCGTGACCGTGATCGGACCCGTCGCGGCGCTGCTCGGCACCGTCAGCTTCAACTGCGTCCGCGACGGCACGCTGAACGACGCCGACACCCCGTTCACCTTCACCGAGCTCACCCCGCCGAAGCCCGTCCCGTCGACCGTCACCACCGAGCCCGCCGCCGCACTCCCCGGCGAGAAGCCCGCGATCGTCGGCGGCACCTTCAAGCTCGAGGCGCTCGTCGCCGTCCCGCCGGCCGTCGTGACCGAGATCTGCCCGCTCGCAGCGGCGGCAGGCACGTCCGCCGTGATCTGAATCGACGAGTCGACGGTGAAGCTCGACGCGGCCACACCGCCGAACTTGACCGCGGTGACGTCGGTGAAGCCGGAGCCCGCGATCGTCACGCTCGTCCCGGCGACACCTACCGAGGGAGAGAAGAAGATCAGCTTCGGCAGCACCTTGAAGGTCCCGGTGCTCTGCCCCGTCGCAGCGGTCGTCACCACCGTCAGCTTCCCCGTCGACGCATCCGCCGGCACGATCGCCTTCAAGCTCGACGCCGTCACGTTGAACGGCGCCACCTCCACGCCGTTGAAGCCGACCGCGGTCGCGTCGCCGAACCCGCTCCCGTTCACGGTCACCGTCGCCCCCACCGGCGCGCTCGACGGCGAGAAGCTCGTCACCTTCGGATACACCGAGAACGGCACCGAGCTCGTCGCCGTCCCGCCCCCGGTCGTCACCGAGATCGGCCCCGAGGTCGCGGACGACGGCACCGTGAACCGCAGCTGCGTCGGCGACAGGACCGCGAACGCGGCCGACGTCCCGTGCACCTTCACCGAGCTCACGCCCCCGAATCCGGTCCCGTCGACCGTCACCGTCGCCCCGGCCGCCGCACCGGACGGGAGCCAGCTCGCGATCGTCGGCACCGCCTTGAACGTCGCCGCGCCCGACGCCGACCCGCCCGCCGTCGTCACCGACACCAGCCCGCTCGTCGCCGCCGCCGGCACCGTCGCCGTGATCTGGATCGACGAGTCGACGGTGTAAGTCGACGCCGCGACGCTCCCGAACTTCACCGCCGACACGTCCGTGAAGCCCGAGCCCGCGATCGTCACGCTCGCCCCCGCAGCAGCCGACAGAGGCGCGAACGACGACAGCTTCGGCGACACCTTGAACACCGCGGCGCTCAGCCCGCTGCCGTCCGGGGTCGACACACCGACCTTCCCCGTTTTCGCGTCCGCCGGCACCGTCGCCCGAACCTGCGTCGACGATAGGACTGTCGGCGCGGCCGCGACGCCGCCGAAGGTGACCGCCGTCGCGCCGCCGAAGTTCGCGCCGGAAACCGTCACGACCGTCCCCACCGCTCCCGACGTCGGCGTGAAGCTCGAGACCGTCGGCACCGCCGGAGCCGTGACGGTGAAGTCGGACGCGCTCGTCGCGGTCCCGAGCGGCGCCGTCACGGAGATCTTCCCGCTCGTCGCACCGGTCGGCACGGTCGCCGTGATCTGCGTGCTCGAGTCGACCGAGAACGTCGTCGCTGCGGTGCCGTTGAACGAGACCGCCGTCGCGCCGGTGAAGTCGCCGCCCTGGATCGTGACGCTCGTGCCGACGGGACCCGAGGTCGGCGCGAAGCTCGAGATCGCCACGGGGCCGCAGCTCGGGAACTTGAACGAGCCGATCCGCGTGTGCCACCCACGGTCGCTCGTGGTCGGGAAGTACTCGTTCGCGTACCAGAAGGTGCAGTCGTCGGCCGGGTCGACGCTCATCGAGGAGTAGTCGCCCCAGCGGCCCGAGAAGTCGGTCTCGATCCCGCCGCCCGCCTGCATCGTCGCCTCGCCCTGCGTGAGGGCGCCGGCGGGATCGGACGCGAGCCGGCCCGCGTAGCGGATCGACGGGTTGACGCTCGTGCTCGAGACCGAGTAGCCGAGCGCGATGTCGCCGTCGCGATCCATCGCGATGCTGCCCATCCAGCGCGAGTCGGAGCTCGGCGAGAACGTGCCCTGCTGGAAGATGCTCCACGGGCCCGTCGTCTTCCGCAGCTCGTACCAACGGACGCCGGCGTGGCCGGACACGTCGACGGTGTCGTTCATCACGAGCGACTCGCGGGTGCCGAAGTTGCGGTACGCGAACCGGTACATCGGCCGGTCGGCGATCGCGTCGAGCCACTGGTTGTAGCCGCCCGGCTCGTCGACCCAGAGGATGTCGGTGCTGAACGCGGCCGTCGTCAGGCTGTCGCGGAGCGTGAAGGTCGAGCTCGCCGGCGTCGTCCAGTCGACGTGGAAGGCCCAGACGTCGAGCTTGTCGGTCGTCGTCCCGTCGACCAGCTCGCCGTAGTAGTTCGGCGACCCGGAGGGCGGGAGCGTCGGCCCGTCGAGGTCGGACGGGAGCATCGGATTCCGCGACGAGCCGATGTCGAACTGAATCGCGGTCGCAGCCTGGCCGGCGATCATCTTCGCGCGGTCGTAGGCGACCGCGCCAGGGCCCGCGTAGTTGCCGCTCGCGTCGAACTCGACCGCCGACATGTAGTACGCGTCGGGCCACACGCCGAACTTCGGGTAGTCGTTCATCGTCGTGTCGCTGAACTCGAACGCGTACCGGTAGTACGAGCCGGTCGGGTCGGAGGTCGTCGAGACCGCGATGCACTGCCAGAAGGGGCCGCTCGGGTAGTTCGGCAGCGCGAACTGGCTCAGCAGCCAGCGATTCGAGATCGAGTCGTACTGGACGATCGGGTCGCCGTCGTTGTCGAGCTCGCACGGCCCGCCGAAGCCGGTCCAGAGCGTGCTCCCGTCCGCAGGGCCGTACAGCCGCGTGCCCGTCTTCGAGTAGATCGCGAACGCGAGGTTCACGAACTCGACGTAGTTGTTCGGGCCGACGTCGCCGTTCGTGTCCGGCGGGATGACGTCGAGCGAGTTGTCGGCGCTCGACAGGCCGTCGAAGCTCGTCGAAGACGGCATCGCTGCGGTCGGCGCCGCGGCCTGCACGACGGGATCGGCTGCCTGCTGGGAGGGCGCGAGCGCGCCGAGGCCCGGGATCTGCCGGTTCTCCGGCGCCTCCTCGCGGGCCTTCGGAGGGATCGGAGCGATCGAGCGCAGGGGACGCGAGACGTCGTTCTTCTCGGAGCGGACGACCGTCTTCCTCGGAGCGGCCAGCGGCGGCTGCGACCCGCTCGCCGGCGGCCGACCGTGGCCCCCGCCGCGCGCGAGCGCGATCAGCGGGACGGTGACGAGAACGCCGGCGAGAACGACGGCGGCCGCGACGAGCCTGCGACTCAGCTTCATGAAGACGATCCTCTCGTTCGACCCCTACGCGGCCAGCACGCGCCGCCCGACAGTAGCCCCTTTCGGCGGATTCCGCATCAAGATTGAGGACGTTTTACGAGCTGCCGAGGACCGGCCCGTCGACGCACAGGCGACGCAGCTCGCCGTCGATCTCGACGACGCACCCGTAGCACGCGCCGTAGCCGCAGGCCATCGGCGCCTCCCACGCGAGCTGGGCGGTCGGCGCGAGTCGGCGCAGCGCTTCGAGCATCGGCTCCGGGCCGCACGCGAGGACGTCCCGGCTCGAGTCGATCGCCTCGGTGACGTAGGTCGGCTCGACGACGACCTCCGCCTCTGGGAGGAGTGCGGCGGCCTCGGCGTGGACGTCGGTCCGGAAGCCGAACACGGCCGGCGCTTCCGGCCGCTCGTGCGCCGCGTGGACGAGCGGCGCGATCCCGATCCCGCCGCCGACGAGAAGGGGCCTCGGGACGCCGAGGTCGAAGCCGTTTCCGAGCGGGCCGAGGACGTGGATCGCGTCGCCGGGCTCGAGCGCGCAAAGAGCGCGGGTGCCGGGGCCGACCGCGTCGATCAGGAATGCGAGCTCGCCGGGCGGCGCGAAGCAGAGGCTCATCGCGCGCGGCAGCAGCCGCCCCGGCGCTTCGAGCATGAAGAATTGGCCCGGACGGCCGGTCTCGAGCCCGCCGCGCCGGAGCCGGAGGAGCGTGTAGGCACCGAGCCGCTCGGCCGCGACGACCCTAAGCGCTGCGCGTCTCATCTTCGAGGCGCTCTTGGAGGGACAGCGCGGCCTCGGTGCGCGCGTTCGCGATCGCGTGGACGGCCGCCGCGGCGCCGGAAAGCGTCGTGATGCACGGCACCCGCGCGACGAGCGCCGCCTCGCGGATCCTCGAGCCGTCGGCCCGCGCGCCCGAGCCCTGCGGCGTGTTGACGACGAGGTCGCAGCGGCGCCGCCGGATCAGGTCGACGACGGCGCGGCCCTTCTCGACCTGCTCCAGCTCGAGCCCGGCTGCGGCGAGCGTGCGCGCCGTCCCGGCGGTCGAGACGAGCCGGAAGCCGAGGCCTGCGAGCGCCGCCGCGACCGGGACGAGCGCCCGCTTGTCGGCGTCGCGCACCGACAGGAAGACCGTGCCGGAGGTGGGCAGCGGCCGACCGGCCGCGCGCTCGGCCTTGGCGAACGCGGTCGGCAGGTCAGCGGCCGTCGCCATCACCTCGCCGGTCGAGCGCATCTCCGGGCCGAGGACGGGATCCGCGCCCGGGAAGCGCGCGAACGGGAGCACGGCCGCCTTCACCGACACATGCCTCGGGGTCTGACCCCGCGGGAGGTCCAGCGCGGACAGCGAAGCGCCCGCGGCGAGCCGGCACGCAGCCTCGACGAGGTTCACGCCGATCGCCTTCGACGCGAACGGGACCGTCCGCGAGGCGCGCGGATTCGCTTCGAGGACGTAGACCTCGCCGTCGGCGACCGCGAGCTGGACGTTGAGCAGCCCCACCGCGCCGAGCGCGGGCCCGAGCCGCGAGACGACCTCGCGGATCTCGAGCTCGGTCGCCGCGTCGAGCGACGGCGCCGGCAGCACGCATGCCGAGTCGCCCGAGTGGACGCCCGCCTCCTCGACGTGCTGCATCACCGCCGCGACGTACGTCTCGCGGCCGTCGCAGAGCGCGTCGACGTCGATCTCGACCGCGTTCTCGACGAAGCGGTCGACGAGCACGGCGCCGTAGAGCTGCTTCTCGAGTGCCCCGCGGACGTCGTCCGCGGCGTAGCAGACTCGCATCGCGCGCCCGCCGAGCACGTACGACGGCCGGACGAGCACCGGGTAGCCGATCCGCTCCGCCGCCTCGGCCGCCTCCCGCCAGTCGCGCACGATCGCCCATTCGGGACAGCGGATCCCGAGGTCGTCGAGGAGGGCGCCGAAGCGCTGCCGGTCCTCCGCGAGGTCGATCGCCTCGAACGGCGTGCCCATGATCGGCACGTCGGCCTCCTCGAGCGCCCGCGCGAGCCGCAGCGGGGTCTGACCCCCGAACTGGATCACGACGCCGTCGGGCCGCTCGCGCTCGCAGATCGACAGGACCTCCTCGACCCCGAGCGGCTCGAAGTAGAGCCGGTCGGAGGTGTCGTAGTCGGTCGAGACGGTCTCGGGGTTGCAGTTGACCATCACGGCCTCGTAGCCGAGCGCGCGGAAGCTCTTCGCCGCGTGGACGCAGCAGTAGTCGAACTCGATCCCCTGGCCGATCCGGTTCGGGCCGCTGCCGAGGATCACGACTCGTGGCTTCTCGCGCGGGCCGGGCGCATCGGAAGCCTCGCCCCACGTCGAGTAGAGGTAGTTGGACGCCGCCTCGACCTCGCCGGCACAGGAGTCGACGCGGCGGTACGAGGGTCTGACCCCGCACGCCCGCCGCCGCGCCCGCGCCTCTGCCTCCGAGGCGCCACACGCGTCGGCGATCTCGGCGTCGGAGAGCCCGACCCGCTTCAGGCGCACCCAGTCGTCGGCGACGAGCTCGTCGAGCGAGTCGAGGTCGAAGAGCGCCTCCTGGACTCGCTCGATCTCGGCGTCGAAGAACGGGTGCAGCCCTTCCGGGAGGTCGGTCAGCTCGGCCCACGGCGTGGGCGAGCCGCGGTCGAGCTCGCGCGAGCGCATCGCCTTGAGGAACGCCTCCGCGAACGTCCGGCCGATCCCCATCGTCTCGCCGACCGACTTCATCTGCGTGCCGAGCCGCGAGTCGGCGCCCGGGAACTTCTCGAACGCGAAGCGCGGGAACTTGACGACGACGTAGTCGAGGGTCGGCTCGAAGCTCGCGGGCGTCGTCCCGGTCAGGTCGTTCGGGATCTCGTCGAGCGTGTAGCCGACCGCGAGCTTGGCCGCGACCTTCGCGATCGGGTAGCCCGTCGCCTTCGACGCGAGCGCCGACGACCGGGAGACGCGCGGGTTGAGCTCGATCACGCGCACCTCGCCGGTCTCGCGGTCGCGCGCGAACTGGATGTTGGAGCCGCCGGTGTCGACGCCCACGCGGCGGATGACGGCTGCGGCCGCGTCGCGGAGCTCCTGGTAGGCCAGGTCGGAAAGGGTCATCTGCGGCGCGACGGTCACCGAGTCGCCGGTATGCACGCCCATCGGGTCGAGGTTCTCGATCGAGCAGACGACGACGACGTTGTCCGCGCGGTCGCGCACGACCTCGAGCTCGAACTCGTCCCAGCCGCGCACCGACTCCTCGACCAGCACCTGGCCGATCGGACTCTCCGCGAGGCCGCGCTCGACCTGTGCGCGGAGCTCGTCGGCGGTCGCCACGAAGCCGCCGCCGTGGCCGCCCAGCGTGAAGGCCGGCCGCACCACCGCCGGCGGCGCGAACCCGGCGAGCTGCGAGAGCTCCGTCACGATGCGAGAGCGCGGGACCTGTAGGCCGACGCTGGTCACGGCCTCCCGGAACCGCTCGCGGTCCTCGGCGGTTCGGATCGCGTCGAGCGACGCGCCGATCAGCTCGACGCCGAGCTCCTCGAGGACGCCCGCCTCGGCGAGCTGCATCGCCAGATTCAGCGCTGTCTGGCCGCCGAGGGTGGGCAGCAGCGCGTCGGGCCGCTCCCGACGGAGCACGTCGGCGACGCCTTCGAGGTCGAGCGGCTCGAGGTAGGTCCGGTCGGCGAAGCCGGGGTCGGTCATGATCGTCGCCGGGTTCGAGTTGACGACGATCGTGCGGAACCCGTCCTCGCGCAGCACCTTCAGCGCCTGGCAGCCCGCGTAGTCGAACTCGCACGCCTGGCCGATCACGATCGGGCCCGAGCCGATCAGGCAGATCGAGCGCAGGTCGTCGCGCCTAGCCACCGGCGACCTCGTCGATCCAGTCCGAGAGGATCGGCCACGCGTCGTGCGGCCCGGGGCCGGCCTCGGGGTGGAACTGCACCGAGCGCGCGCGCAGCTCGGGGAAGTCGAAGCCCTCGACGGTGCCGTCGTAGAGCGAGACGTGCGTCGCCTCGCGGGCCTCGGTCGGCGCGACCGCGAAGCCGTGGTTCTGGCTCGTGACGAGGACGCGGCCGCTCGTCCGCTCCAGCACCGGATGGTTGGCGCCGCGATGGCCGAACGGGAGCTTGAAGGTCTCGTGCCCGGCCGCGAGCCCGAGCAGCTGGTGACCGAGGCAGATCCCGAGCACCGGGACGCGGCCGAGAAGCTCCCTCAGCGCCGCGACCTCGTCGTGTAGCGGCTCCGGGTCGCCCGGCCCGTTCGAGAGCAGGACGGCTTCGTGCGCCGCGAGCGTGTCGGCGTCGGCGTCGTGCGGGTAGACGGTCACGCGCGCGCCCGCGCCCGCGAGGCGCCGCAGGATCGAGCGCTTGCAGCCGTAGTCGACGACGGCCACGTCCGCTCGACCCACGTCCGAGTAGACGTACGGCTCGCGCGTCGAGACCTGCGCGACGAGCGCGCGGCCTGTCATCTCGGGCCGCTCGCGCACCGCCCGCACCGCCTCGTCTTCGGAGGCCTCGCCCGCGACGACCGCGCCGCGCATCGCGCCCCGGTCGCGCAGGTGGAGGACGAGCGAGCGCGTGTCGATCCCGGACAGCGCGACGATGCCGTGCTCGTGCAGCCAGTCGGTCCAGGCAGGGCCGCGTGCCTCGCGCATGAGCACCGCAGTCGCGTGCGGCCGCTTCGACTCCGAGCGCCCGGCGGCGACGCCGTAGTTGCCGACCATCGGCGCGGTGAAGCAGAGCAGCTGCTCGGCGTACGACGGGTCGGTGACGAGCTCCTGGTAGCCGGTCATCGCGGTCGTGAACACCGCCTCGCCGAAGGCGAAGCCGCGCGCGCCGACCGAGTCGCCGCGAAAGACCGTCCCGTCCTCGAGGGCGAGAAAGCCGCTCACGCCGCGAACGCCACCCGCCCGTCGGCGACCGTCATCCGGATCTTCGAGCGGAGCACCTTCCCGAGGAGCCACGAGTTCGCGGAGCGCGAGCGGAAGCTCTCCTCCTTCACGCGCCAGCTCGCGTTCGGGTCGACGAGGACGAGGTTCGCGGGCGCGCCGACCTCGATCCGCGGCGGCTCGAGGCCGTACGCGCGCGCCGGCCCGGCCGACATCCGGTCGAGCAGCGTCTCGAGCGACAGCAGTCCGGGCTCGACGAGGTACGTGTAGAGCGCCGCGAACGCCGTCTCGAGCCCCGTCACCCCGAACGGCGCCGCCTCGAAGGGAACCTCCTTCTCGTGGCGGGCGTGCGGCGCATGGTCCGACGCTATCGCGCAGATGTTGCCGTTCCGTAAGCCGTCGAGGAGCGCCGCGCGGTCGGCGTCTGCGCGGAGCGGCGGGTTCATCTTCAGGTTCGGGTCGAGCGACCGGATCGCCTCGTCGGTCAGGCAGAGATGGTGCGGGGTCACCTCCGCGGTCGCCTCCACCCCGCGCTCTTGCGCCGCGACGAGCGCCTCGACCGACTCGCGCGCCGAGAGGTGCAGGAGGTGGAGCGGCCGGCCCTCGTAGGCGGCGAGGGACACGTCTCGCTCGACCATGAGGCTCTCGGCCACGGACGGGTAGCCCGCAAAGCCGAGCTCGGCCGAGACGGGACCTTCGTGCATCTGGCCGCCGCGCGAGAGGCTCGGCTCCTCGCAGTGCAGCGCGAGCCGCCGGCCCGTGACGCCCGCGTACTGGAGCGCCCGCCGCATCAGCCCGGCCGACGCGACCGGGACCCCGTCGTCGCTGAACGCGGCCGCGCCCGAGTCGGCGAGCTCGGCCATCTCGGTCAGCTCCGAGCCGGCCTGCCGCTTCGTGATCGCGGCGACGAACCCGACCGGGATCTCCGCCTCGGCGCGCGCCGCCTCGACCAGCGCGCCGAGCACCGCCGTCGAGTCGACGACGGGGTCGGTGTTCGGCATCGCGACGACAGCGCAGTAGCCGCCGGCGGCGGCGGCGCGCGTGCCGGTGTCGATGTCCTCCTTGTGCTCCTGGCCGGGGACGCGGAGGTGGACGTGCGGGTCGACGAACGCGGGCAGCAGGTGGCGCCCGGCGCCGTCGACGACCTCGGCCCCCGGGGGCGGATCGAGCGATCCGGGCGTGCCGATCTCGGCGATCGCGCCGTCGCGGACGAGCACGTCGTGCGGCGCGTCGATGCGCTCGCGCGGGTCGAGGACGTGCGCGCGCGAGATCAAGACCTCGGCCGGCGCGGCCGGGGCCTGGACGAGCGCGGTGGCAGGATCGAAGGCGCGGCTCATGCGACCGACGGCTCGCGGGTGGGCTCAGGTGCGACCGCCCTGCCGGCGAGCACCTCGTAGAGGAC
>Ga0081539_10004992_pt1 | contig 14028 bp, 11 predicted proteins | sample TabmetS4T2R2_FD_71023 | JGI IMG/M metagenome (GOLD analysis project Ga0081539, IMG submission 71023) | Tabebuia heterophylla rhizosphere microbial communities from the University of Puerto Rico - S4T2R2 | ecosystem: Host-associated > Plants > Roots > Rhizosphere ...
CTCGCGACAGGCGCCGGCATCGCCGCAGTGCGCGCCGCACACGCGGGGATGCGTGGGGCCGAGCGCATCGTGGAGGCGCCCAACGGCGTGCACGGCTCGCTGTGCGGCGGTGCCTGGCCGGGACTGCCCGACGACGACGACCCACGGATCCTGCGCGTGACGTTCAAGGAGCACCCGGTCGCGATGTACGGCCAGGCGATCTTCGACGCCGTCCTGCGCGCCGGAGGGCTCGCCCGCGGCGCGCGGTCGGTCACCGTGCACGTCGCGCCGTTCGCCGCCGGCTACGGCCGGCAGGACAGCTCGGACGCGGAGTCCGTCGGCAGCGTCGCCGGGATCGCGCGCCGCGCGATCGCCGCGGTGGATCCCGATGCCCGGCCGTCGATCACCGTCGCGGGCGATCCCGCTCTGGGCCCGCTCGACGCACGGCTGGACATCGACGGCGACGTCCTCGTCGGCAGCGGCGACACGAGCGGCTGGGGCCCGGCCGAGGTCGCCGCGCATGCGCTGCGCCGAGCGGGGGACGAGGCCGAGGCGCTTGTCCGGGCCTGTCAGGAGCTCGCGCGGGCGGCCGACGTCGCCGACGTCTGGGCCGGCGTGCGCGCAGCCTCGCGCTGACGCTCGGCCGCCAGCTCCCCAGTCAGCCGAGTGCTGCCCAGGAAGCCGATCGCCGTGATCGCCAGCATCACGCCCAGCACCGCCTGCTCGAAGCGCGCCGGTCCAGGATCACCGCCGAGCCACAGCCCGATCACGGCCGAGCCGACCGCCGCTGCCGTGAAGCCGCCGCAGTTGACGATCGCCACGGTGATCCCTCCCGCGCTGTGCGGCGTGGAGCGTCGCGCGATGTCGAAGCAGCTGACCGACGCGGCGGCGTTCAGCCCGACGAGCGCGAGGACGGCGACCACCAGCAGGCGCGGCGCGACGGTTCCAGGCCACGTCAGCAGCGCGGCGAGCCCTGCGACCTGCAGGACGCCGGGCACCACGAGCAGCGCCGCGCGTGCGCGAGGTGGCCAGTGCCCCGTGAGCCCCACGAGCGGGATCGCGGCGGTGAAGGCCACCGCGATCGCGAGGACGAGCGACGCCGCCGTCGCATCGTCGACGCCCTGCGCGTGCTCGAGGTACGGCACGGCCCAGATCGTGCCGAGCGCCGCGAACGGCCCGAGCGTGCCGACGTGCGCGTAGAACGCCCGCCGCGTCGTCGGGCGCCGCCACGCCGCCGCGATCGTCTCGGCCAGCGGCGGGTGGTCGTCGTGCCGCGGCGCCGGCGCCCCGGCCGGCCGGTCGCGCACGACCGCGTACGCGACGGCGGCCAGCGCGACGGCGACGCCGACGGTGATCGCGAAGGTGGCTCCCCAGCCCGGGCCACTCAGCGACGCCTGAAGCGGGATGGTCGCGACAAGTGACCCGATCCCTCCCGCCACGCCCGTCAGCGCGATCAGCAGCGCCTGGCGGCGCTCCGGGAACCAGCTCTGGACCAGCCGCAGCACGTTGACGAACGTCACGGCGTCGCCGACGCCGACGAGCGCCCGACCCACCAGCGCGACGGGCAGGGAATGCGCGACGGCGAAGATCGTCTCGCCGACCGCGATGGCAAGGAGGCCCAGCGTCAGCGTCCTCCGAGGCCCGAGCCGGTCGGCCGCGAAGCCCGCTGGCAGCTGCATGGCCAGGTACGCGCCGACCTGCAGGAAGGCGAAGATCCCAAGCGCGCCGGTGCTGACGCCGAGGCGGTCCGCCGTCTCGCCGGCGGCGACGTTCAGCGTCACGCGATGGAAGAACGCGACGAGGTAGGCGCTGACGCCGATGCCCCAGACGAGCCAGGCCCGTCGCGTCGTCGTCGTGGGCGGCACGCCGGCATCCTGGCGGATGCCGGCGGTGCCCCTGCGTCCCGGCCTCAGTTGGCGACTGCGCCCGTCGGCTGCTTGCCCGCAACGCGGTTGCGTCCGGCCGGGGTCACGAAGGAGCGACCGGGACCTCATGCACGCCTGCGGGGAGGCCATGCGCGAGGAGGACACGGCGATCATCGAGGCCGGCTTCATCCTCCGGCTCGACGCGCTCAACCACGCGATCCGCGGACTGCCCGAGGACCGCCGCGCTCGCCCGCCGCCAGCTCGGGGGAACACCCGTCCAGGTCTGAACGAGGCTCGTCAAGCCGGCGGCGGGACCAGCCGATGAGTGCAGGACGACCGTCCCAGCGGTCCTGTCCATCCCCGCCTACCTGGTCTCCGCCGCCATGTCCTCACGCCTTCGTGCCCTTGCGGCCGCGTGCGCCGCTGCCGCCGTCGTGTCCGGCGCAGCCGCGACGTCGGCCTCCGCGACCGCGACGTGCGCCGCCCAAGGGCTGACCGTCACGCCGCTCCAGAGCAACGTCTTCTACATCGACGTCGCGCAGGCCTACCTCGGCTCCTACGTCGGCTACCGGATCGCGAACACGAGCGGCTCGCAGAAGAGCGGCCTCTGGGTGCGCCTGGAGAGCTTCACCGGCAGCGTCGTGCGGCCGGCGGACGGCGGCTCGGTCACCCCGGCGCTGCCGCTCGCCGATCTCGCCGGCGGCGCGGCCACGCCGGCCTACGGGTACCTCAAGGCGACCGCCGCGACCGCCGCGGCGCAGGGGCACGACGTCGTCGTCTACGACGGCCGCCCGGGATCCGGCGCCACGGAGGTATGCCGCCAGACGCAGACCATCGCGGCGGTGGAGGACGTCATCAAGGCCGCGGCGAACAAGGTGAACGGCGCGTCGCTGTCGACGGCCTCCGCGACGCTCGGCAGCACGTTCGACCTCACCGTCTCGGGGGAGACGGGGACGATCGGCGCCGGGACGGCGGGCGACCCGGGCGTCGTCCGCTTCTCGCCGGCGGTCGCCGCCAGCTGGCCGGCGAGCGCGTTCCGCCTCGTCAGCGTGTCGCACCGGCTGCCCGCCTCGGGCGGACCCCTGCTCGACGTGCTGTCGCGCTCGGGGCTCAACGGCTGGGCGAACACCGCTTACACGGTCACGTACAGGTTCCGCGTCGTCGGCCCGACCTCGACGTCGACCCCGGTCGTGCCGGTGCAGAACATCGCCTCCGGCACGCAGGTCAAGCACACCGACCCGGGCACCCTGGGATCGCTGGCGCCGATCCCGATCGTCACGAGCTCCGCGACGCTTGCGGTCGCCGCCGGCGCCGCCGGGCCGTACACGGCCGGAGCCTCGGTGCCGCTGACCGCGACGGTCACCAACACGGGAGGTGGAAGCGTCGCGCTGGACGAGATCGCGCTGGCGCTGCCCGCGGGCTGGAGCTACCAGGCCGGGACCGCGCAGCAGGGCGCAACGACCATCGACGACCCGTACGTGAGCGGCACGAACCTCAAGCTGGTCGGCCCGTTCACGATCCCGGCGAACAGCACCTCGACCTTCACGATCGTCGCGACGGCGGGCGCGGCCGGCACCTCGGGAACCTACTCGGCGATCGGCAACCTCGCGGGCGGCCAGATCGACGCCACCACGAGCGTGACCGACGACGCGCCCGCGACGACGACGCTCTCCGTGCTCGGTTCGCCCACCGCGAACGCCGACAGCCTGAACGCCGCCGCCGGGACCTCCACGGACCTGGACGTGCTCGCCAACGACCTGCTCGCCGGCGGGACGGCGACGCTCGCGGTGACGAGCCAGCCGACCAACGGCACCGCCTCGGTCGTCGGCGGGCGAATCCGGTACACGCCGACCGGCGGCTACACCGGTCCCGACAGCCTGACCTACCAGCTCACCACCGCCGGCGGCACGAGCACGGCGACGGTCACGCTCACGGTCGCCGCGGCGCCGTCAGCGCCGGCTCCGGCGAACCTCACGTCCTCGGACACCGGGACCGCCGTCCATCACCGGACCGTCACGGTTCCCAGCGGGGGCACGGTGCGCTGGGTGCGGGGCCTCGATCGCGTCACCAGCGTGACGCGCGACGGCGAGGGGACCTACGTCGTCGACGAGTTCACGGGCGCGGTGACGTTCACCCCGCAGCTCGGCTACGCCGGTACCGCGGCTCCGCTCACCTTCGAGGTCACCGACTCGTTCGGACAGACGGGCCAGGCGACGTACACGCCGACGGTCCTCGCTCCCGCGGGTCCGACCGCAACCGCCCTGACGTCCTCCGGCCAGGGACCGACGCCGCAGCACCGCACCGCGGCCATCCCGGCGGGAGGGCAGGTCACGTTGCTCGCGCCCCTCGGCGCGCCGGCGACGTTCGTCACCGTCGCGGGCCAGGGCAGCTACTCGCTCGATCCGGCGACAGGCGAGATCACGTTCACCCCCGTCCTCGGGTGGGCGGGCACGTCGACCCCCGTCTCCTACCGGATCACCGACGCGTACGGACATAGCGACGCCGCCACGTACACCCCGACGGTCGTGGCGCCCCCGGCCCCGCCGGCGTCGCGACAGGAGTCCAGCGCGCCTGCCGGCCAGCCCCAGACGCGCGAGATCGACGTGCCGGAGGGCGGGACGCTCGTGCTGCTCGACGGTGGCCAGCCGGTCGGCCGGATCGCGATCCCGGCCGTGGGCACGTACGAGATCGCGTCGAGCGGCACCGCGATCACGTTCACGCCGCTTACGGGCTACGCCGGATCGCCGCCGGCGGTGACGTACCGCGTCACTGACGTGTACGGCCAGGCAAGCGATGCCACCTACCAGCCGACGGTCACCGCAAGCGGCCAGAGCGACGCCGGCGGCGCCCCCGACCGCGAGCCGCTTGTCTGCGTCAGCCAGCGAGAGATGACGATCCACTTCCTGGTGCCGCGGGGTCGGTCTCTGCGCCGGCTCCGGGTCGCGGTGAGTGGCGCCGCCCGCCGCGCGCTCCCGGTGGGCGCGAGGTCGGTGCGGGTCGACATGCGCGGGCGCGGCCAGGAGACCGTGCAGGTGCGGATCACCGGTGTGACGCGCACGGGCGAGCGGCTCTCGGCCACGCGCACGTACCGTCCGTGCCGCGCGCGCCTGGTCGGCCCTCCGCTGCGCACGCTGCGCCTCCGCCACTAGCCGAGTCCCGAACCCGGCGCACTGCGTGCCATGGGTTCCATCCGGCGGACCACGACGCCGCAGCCGCGCGGCGGCGAGTTCCTCCTCGGCCTCAACAAGGAGGTGCGCCAGGCGGCCGGCGTGGAGGCAAGGAGTACGCCCGCTGGATCGCGGAGGCCGAGGAGGACGACACGCGCGAGCGGCGCGTCGCGCAGGCGCTCGAGATGACGCGGGGCGGTGGAGGTCACCGCCCCGCACTCGCACACCTGCGCGGGCGCTCGCCCAGCTCGACGGCGGCGAGTTCAGGTGTTCGCCAGCTCCCGGACCTGGGTCAGGCGGAGGTGGTTGCCGGAGGGATCGCGGAACCCGGCGTCGATGCCGTAGGGCCGGTCCTCCGGCGGCTCGACGAACTCGACCCCGCGCCCCGACAGCTCCTCGTAGGCCGCGTGGCAGTCGTCGGTCGTGAGAAACACGGTGCCAGCGAACCCCTTCGCCGTCAGCGTGCGCACCTGCTCGGTGGTCTCGTCGTCCATGAGCGGTGGGCCGGGGATCGCCATGAGGACGATCGCCACGTCGGGCTGGTCGGCGGGGCTGACGGTGAGCCAGCGGAAGTTGCCCAGCTCGGGCAGCGTCACGTCGGCGCGGGTCACCATCCCGAGCTTCTCGGTGTAGAAGGCGAGCGCCTCCTCCTGGTCGTGCACCCACAGCTGCGCGGTCGCGATGCGGATCATGTCGGCCTCCTCGAGTCGACGGTCGGGTCGAGGGCGACGCTAATCGCGGGGCGCCGAGCTGTCTTCTCGAAACGTGCGCCGTTGTGGGCGGCCGTAGAAGCGGACCGTGCAGGCCGGGACGATCGCCCGCTCGGCCGCCGACGGGAACGCGGCGCGATAGGCCATGGGGGACAGCCCGTACGTGCGCGTGAAGCTCGTGGTGAACGAGCCGACGCTGCTGAGGCCGACCGAGAAGCAGATGTCCGCCACGGAGCGGTCGGTCGTCAGCAGCAGCTGGGCCGCGCGCTCCAGGCGCCGCGTGAGCAGGTAGGCGTGGGGCGACTCGCCGAACGTCGCGCGGAACTCGCGGCTGAAGTGCGCCGGAGAGAGCCCGGCCGCCCGCGCCATGTCCCGTACGCCGAGCGGCTCGGTGTAGCGGGCGTCGGCCATGTCCTTGGCGCGCAGCAGGTGGCGTGCGGTCGGGGCGAAGGCCATCTGCGCATGAGTATTGCGAGGACGTCCACCGGCCAGCATGCTTCACGGTCATGGAGCGGCCGAGCGGGGCGGCGACGTTCCTCGTCGCGGCGGAGGCGTACGACCGGCACATCGGCCGCTACGGGCCCGATCTCGCGAGGGCGCTGTGCGACGCCGCGGCGGTGCACGCGAAGCAGCGCGTACTGGACGTCGGCTGCGGACCCGGCGCGCTGACCTCGGAGCTCGTCGCTCGGCTCGGCGCGGCCGCCGTCGTCGCCGCCGACCCGTCGGCGCCGTTCGCCGAGGCCTGCCGCGCCCGCCATCCGGGCGTGCGTGTCGAGCGCGCGGCGGCCGAACACCTGCCGTTCGCCGACGGCGGGTTCGATGCGGCGCTCGCGCAGCTCGTCGTGAACTTCATGACCGATCCGCTGGCCGGCGTGCGGGAGATGTGCCGCGTGACCCGGCCCGGCGGCACCGTCGCCGCGGCGGTATGGGACTACGCGGGGGAGATGACGCTGCTGCGGCGCTTCTGGGACGCCGCCGTGGCGCTGGATCCGGCCGCGGCCGACGTCGACGAGGGCCGCACGATGCCGTTCTGCACGTCCGACGCGCTCGGCGACCTGTGGGCAGACGCCGGACTGGACGATGTGAGCGTGGGCGAGGCCGTCGTCGATGCGGCGTACGACGGCGCAGACGACCTCTGGCAACCGCTGGAGTCGGGCGTGGGGCCGTCCGGCGCCTACGTCGCCCTGCTGCAGCCGTCCCAGCGCACGGCGTTGCGCGTGGAGCTCTGCCGCCGGCTCGGCGTCGGGGACGCGCCGTTCCGCCTCACCGCACGCGCGTGGATCGCGACGGGGCGCGTCCGTGGCGCATGACCGCACGCCCGCCGTCCGCATCCGCCTGCTCGGCGGCTTTCAGCTGAACGTCGACGGCGTCGCCGTCCCCGACGCGTCCTGGCGCCTGCGCAAGGCGCGAACGCTCCTGAAGCTCCTGGCGCTCGCACCGGGTCATCGCCTGCATCGCGAGCAGGCGATCGAGGTCCTGTGGCCCGACCGCAGGCCGGCAGCCGCCGCGAACAACCTCCACCAGGTCGTGCACGTCGCGCGCGGCCGGCTCGGCGGCGTCGCGCGCCTGCGGCTGGACGACGACGTCCTACGGCTCTGCCCTGACGAGCCGCCCTGGATCGACGCGGAGGAGTTTCGCGAGCGCGCCGCCGCGGCGCTGCGCTCGGGCGACGCCGAGCGGGCGCGCGACGCGCTCGCGCTCGCCGCGGGGCCGCTGTTGCCGGAGGATCTCTACGAGGAGTGGACCGAGCCCGCCCGCGGGGAGCTCGAGCGCGTGCGCGAGGAGCTCGAGCTGCTTGCCGAGGGCGACGCTCGGCTCCTCGTCGTCGCACGGCACGACAACCTCCCCGCAGAACCGACGGCGTTCATCGGCCGCGCGGCCGAGCTCGAGGAGGTGCACAGGCTCCTGAGCCGGGGGCCGCTCGTGACGCTCGTCGGCCCCGCCGGCTGCGGCAAGACGCGCCTCGCGCTGGCGGCGGCGGCCCGTCAGCGCGAGCGGTTCTCCGACGGCGTCTGGCTCGTCGAGCTGGCTCCCCTGTCGCAGCCGGAGCTGGTCGCCGACGCCGTCGCCGCCGCGATCGGGATCCGCCTCGGGCGGCGCGCGCCGGCCGCGACCGCGCTCGTCGAGTCGCTCGCCGGGCGGGAGCTGCTGCTCCTCCTCGACAACTGCGAGCACGTCGTCGAGGCAGCAGCTGCGCTCGTCGACGCGCTCCTGCGCGGCTGCCCCGCGATCCGGGTGCTGGCGACGAGCCGCGAGGCGCTGCGCGCCGGTGGCGAGATCGTCTTTCGTGTCCCGCCGCTGTCGCTCCCCGACGCGCGCCAGGACGTCATGGAGTCCGAGGCCGTCCGGCTCTTCGCCGAGCGCGCCGCCGCGGCCGACCCGCGCTTCGCCATCACGGCCGCCAACGCCGCCGACGTCGTGGGCATCTGCCGCCGCCTGGACGGCATCCCGCTGGCGATCGAGCTCGCGGCCGCGCGGATCGGCTCGCTGCCGCCGAGCGAGATCGCGCGACGCCTGGGCGAATCCCTTCGGTTCCTGCGCGGCGGGCGACGCGCCGGCGACGCGCGCCAGGAAACCCTCGAGGACGCGCTGGACTGGAGCTACGGGCTGCTCGACGGCGACGAGGCGATCCTCCTTCGCCGCCTAGCCACCTTCGCCGGCACGTTCGGGCTGGACGCCGCCGAGGGCGTCTGCGCCGGCGACGGGCTTGCAGCCGACGACGTCGTGGATGTGCTGCTGCGACTCACGGCCAAGTCGCTCGTCGTAGCCGGCGACGTGGACGACCGGCCGCGGTTCCGGCTGCTCGAGATGATCCGCCAGTACGCGCAGGCGCGGCTGACGGAGGCGGGGGAGGGTGATACCGCGCGCAAGCGCCACGCCCGCTGGTACGTGTCGTTGGCCGCCACGCTTCCCGGGGACGGGCGCCTCGGCCGGCTCGACCTCGAGCCCGACAACTTCCGCGCCGCGCTGATCTGGCTGCTCGACCACGACCCGCCCGAGGCGCTGCGGCTCGCCGGCTGGCTCAGCGACTGGTGGCTGCTGCGGGGCCGGCTCGTGGAGGGCCGCCGGTGGCTCGAGCGCGCCGTGGAGCGCGCGCCGGCGACCACTCCGGCCGCGGCCGCGGCGCTGCTGCGCGCGGTGCCGTTCGCCGGCCGGGCGGGCGACATGGGCGACAGCGAGCGGCTTGCCGAGCGCAGCCTGGCCATCCACCGCGAGCTGGGCGACCGCGCGGGCGCCGCCCGCGCGCTGCACATGTGCGGGCTGCAGGCTTGGCTGCGGGGCGATCAGCGGCTGGCACGCGCGTTCCTCGACGACGCGATCGCGGAGGCGCGGGCGGCGCCGTCGCCCGGCACCGAGATCAACGCCGTGCACACGCTGGGCATCCTCGCGACCTGCGCGCGCGACCTTGGGGGCGCCGGGGCCCGGCTGCAGGAGACGCTCGACCTGCTCGCGGCGCAGCCGCACGCCGCAGACCCGCCGTTTCTCGTCATCACGCCCGGCTTCGTCCCGGTCGTCCCGGTCCGCGGGGGCGTCCAGGAGGAGTCGCAGATCACGTTCCGGTCGGTGGCCGCGCCGTCCACCGCCGCCGCCTACGTGCGGCTGAACGTCGCGCTCGTCGCGCGCCTGGACGGCGAGCCGGCCGGCTCCGACGCGCTCCTCGCCGAGGCGCTCGCGCAGCTGCGCGCGGCGGGCGACGAGGCGGGGGTGGCGCAGGCGCTCGCGGCCGTCGGGCGGCTCGCCTCGCTGGAGGGCGACCCGGAGCGTGCGCGTGCGGCGCTGCTCGAGAGCCTCGCGCTGCGTCGCCGGATCGGGGACGTCCGCAGCATCGGCCTCACGCTCGGGCTGCTCGCCGAGCTTGCCGCCGACGGCGGCGACACCGACCAGGCAAGAACGCTGCTGCGCCGCGCGCACGCGATGTTCCGGCAGGCGGGGGATCGCCCCGCGATGCTCTGGATGCTCCTGGCGCTCGCGCGCCTCGAGCTCGGCGCTGGACGCAGCGCGCCCGCGCGCGAGCAGCTCGAGTCCGCCCTTGCGCTCTGCGAGGCGCTCGGCGCGCGCGCGATGCGCGGCTGGACGCTGGCGCTCACGGCGCAGGTCGACCTTCGCGACGGGCGGATCGATCGCTCCCGCGAGCTGGTCGCCGAGGCGCGGCGGGATCTCGAGGCGGCGGGCGACGGCTGGGGACCGGAGCTGTGCGACGCCATCGTGGGCGAGCTCAGCGCGCGCTAAGAGCGTGCAAAGGGGCGCGCGTACGGTCCTCCGCCATGACACTCCTGAACGCACCCGGGCCGATGGCGGTCTCCGAGCTGCGCGGGGCGCTCGGCGGCGAGGTCATCGCACCCCGCGATCCCGGCTACGAGCTCGCGCGCCGCGTCTGGAACGGCGCGATCGACCGCCACCCGTCCGTCATCGCTCGCGCCGAGGGCGTCGCCGACATCGCGGCCGCGCTTCGCTTCGCCCGCGACGAGGGCCTGGAGGTCGCCGTGCGGGGCGGCGGCCACAACGTCGCCGGCCACGCGACGTGCGACGGCGGCATCGTCATCGATCTCTCCCGCATGCGCGCCGTCCGCGTCGATCCGGCCGCGCGGACCGCGATCGTCCAGGGCGGCGGCCTGTGGTCCGACGTCGACCACACCACGCAGGCCTTCGGACTCGGCGTCCCGGGCGGCATGGTCTCCACCACGGGCGTGGGCGGGCTGACGCTCGGTGGTGGGATCGGCTGGCTCACGCGCAAGCACGGCCTGACCTCCGACAACCTGCTCTCGGCCACGCTTGTCACCGCCGACTGCGACGTGCTCACCGCCGGCGAGGCGCACCACGCCGATCTGTTCTGGGCGCTGCGCGGCGGCGGCGGCAACTTCGGCGTGGTCACCTCGTTCGAGTTCCGCCTGCACCCCGTGGGGCCGGTGACCGGGGGCGTGATCCTGCAGCCGCTCGACCAGGCCGCCGCGTGCCTGCGCCGCTACCGCGAGATCATGGCCGAGGCCCCCGACGAGCTCGGGACCGTGCTGAGCCTCACGACGGTGCCGCCCGCGCCCGTCTTCCCCGGCGAGCTGCACGGCCGCAAGGTCCTGGCGATCGGCGTGTGCTTCGCCGGCCCGTCGGAGGACGCCGAGCGTGCGCTCGCGCCGCTGCGGCGGCTCGGGAAGCCGCTGCTGGAGCGGATCGGCGTCATGCCGTATGCGGAGCGCCAGCGCATGCAGGACGCGACCGCGCGGGCCGGGATGTGCAACCACTGGAAGTCCAGCTACCTGTCCGGTCTCGACGACGACGCGATCGACGTCATCGTCGGCCACGCGCGCAGCGCGACGTCGCCGCTCTCGCAGATCCACCTGTACGGGCTCGGCGGCGCGGCCGCCCGCGTTCCCGACGACGCGAGCGCCTACGCGCATCGCGCCGCGCCCTTCCTCGTCTCGGCCGTGGCGCTGTGGACCGACCCGCTGGAGGATTCGGCGGTGCACGTCACGTGGGCCCGCAGCTTCGCGACGGCGATGCGGCCGCACGCGGCGGGCGCGTACGTGAACTTCCTCGGCGACGAGGGGGACGACCGCGTGCGCGACGCCTACGGCCCCGAGAAGCACCGCCGGCTCGCCGCCGTGAAGGCGGCATACGACCCGGAGAACCTGTTCCACCTCAACCAGAACATCGAGCCCTCGTCATGACCCGCATCCTCGTCACCGGCGCGACCGGCAACGTGTCCAGCCAGCTCATCCGCGACCTGAGCGAGCGCGGCCTCCAGGTCCGCGCGTTCGTCCGCGACCGCGATCGCGGCCGAAGCGTCCTGGGCGACGACATCGAGCTCGCCGTGGGGGACCTCTCCGCGCGCGAGACGATCGACGCCGCGATGGACGGCGTCGCCCAGGTGTTCCTGTGCACCCCGAACCACCCCGAGCAGCTCGAGCGGGAGTGCGCGGTGATCGACGCCGCCGCCGCGGCAGGCGTGCGGCGCATCGTGAAGCTCTCCTCGGTCGGCGCGACGATCGGCTCCCCGTCGAAGCTGTGGGACTGCCACGCGCGCATCGAGCGCCACCTGCTGGATTCGGAAGTTGCCGCGTCGATCCTGCGATCGAGCTTCTTCATGTCGAACGTCGACGTCTCGGCGCCGACCCTGTTCGCCCCCGCCGCCGGCGCGCGCATCGCCATGGTCGACACGGCGGACGTCGCCGCCGCCGCAGCGGCCATCCTGGCCGACGGCGGGCGGGAGACCGGCGTCCGCGACCTCACGGGCCCCGAGGCGCTGACGTTCGAGGACGTCGCGCGGACCCTGTCGGCCCTCACGGGGCACACGGTGGACTTCGTCGCCGTGCCCGACGACGCGGCCGTGGGCGCCATGGTCGCCCAGGGCGTGCCCGCGTGGCTCGCCGAGGGCATCGCCGCCAACTTCGCCCTGCTGCGCGAGGGCGTCGCCGCGCGCACGACCACCGACGTCCGCGAGCTCACCGGGCGCGATCCGCGCTCGTTCCTCGCCTGGGCGCAGGCCCGTCTCGTCCCCGTCGAGGCGTAGGCGTCAGTCGTCGAACTCGTGCTCGTAGCCCTGGCCCGTCCGGGGCTTTGAGCCGAAGCCTCGCTGCATCCCGCCGGTGCTGACGCCGGGTGGCGGCCCCCCCGGCTGCGGGTCGCCGGCCCGGCCGCGGTGGTCGGGCCGGTCGCCGTCGCGGCTTGGCTGCACGCGCTTGGGTTCTCCGCGCTGCTTGGGGAAGTGCGGCGGCCACGGCGCGTCGCCGAGACCGCCTTCCTCGTCGCGGCGCGCCAGGTCGTGCAGGGCGTCGAGCGAGCCGACGTGCTCGTCGATGTCGGCGGCGGGGTCGCCCACCGCGCGCAGCCGGTCGGGCACGGTGTCCATGCGCAGGTCGCCGGGCTCGGCGTCGGGCACCTCGTCCCAGCGCAGCGCGCACGACACGCGCGCGTCCTGCGTCGGGCGGACCGAGTAGCAGGACGCCACCGTGCGGTCGCGCGCGTTCTGGTTGTAGTCGACGAACACGCCGTGGCGCTCCTCCTTCCACCACTTCGTCGTCGCGAGGTCCGGGGCGCGGCGCTCGACCTCGCGCGCGAGGGCGAGGGCGGCGCGGCGGACCTCCAGGAAGTCCCAGCGGGGCTCGATCCGGACGTTCACGTGGATGCCCTTCGAGCCCGACGTCTTCGGATAGCCGCGCAGGCCGTGCTCCTCGAGGACCTCCTTGACGACCATCGCGGTGCGCCGCACGTCGTCCCAGCCGATGCCGGGCGTCGGGTCGAGGTCGACGCGCAGCTCGTCGGGATGGTCGAGATCGGCGCGGCGCGCCGGCCACGGGTTGAAGTCGATGACGCCGAGATTCACGGCCCAGACGAGGTGCGCGGCGTCGTTGGCGACAAGCTCCTCCGCCGTGCGCCCGGAGGGGAACCAGACCGTCGCGGTCTGCAGCCACTCCGGCACCTTCTGTGGAACGCGCTTCTGCCAGATCGGCTCCTCGAGGATGCCGTTCACGAAGCGCTTCATGACCGTGGGCCGCTCGCGCAGGTGCACGAGCACCGCGTCCGCGGTCGCGATGTAGTGCTCGGCGAGGTCGAGCTTCGTCCACCCGGGCTTGGGGAAGTAGACCTTGCCCGGGTTGGACAGGCGGACCTCCCGCCCCGCGACCTGCAGCACGGTGTGCTCGCTCTTGGCCACCGAGTGGAGCCTATGCAGGCCCGGCCAGGACCGGCTTGACGTCGACGACCGGCGTCCCGTCGACCGCCTCGAGCGGCCGCACGTGGAGCCGATCGTCGTCGACGGCGAGGACCTCGACCTCGTGCAGCCCGAGGGGATTGGGGCGATCCGCCGAGCGCGTGCTGAACACGCCGAGCTGCGGGTTGGAGGGATCGTCGCGCGGATGCACGCGCAGCACGTCGCGACGGGCCCGATCCAGCCAGGTGACGAGGATGACGCGGTCCCCGGCTCGCAGGTCGCGCAGCCCGTCGCCGAACTCGGGCGCGAAGGTGACCCAGGCGTCCGGTGCGCCCTCGAGGCCCTGCTTGGGCGCCGCGGCCGGGTCGGTGAGCGACGACACGACGGTGCCGATGCGCTGGAGCTGCACGGGTTGGACCCTACGCGTCCCAGCAAGGTCTCAGGCGGCTCCCAGCGCCCGGCGGGGGCGGTGCGCCGATGATGTCCCCGTCATCACCGGAGAGGAATCGCAGACGATGTCCCACCACCACGACGACCACGACAAGGGCCTCGACTTCGACCTGCCGAAGCTCATCAGCCGCAGGCGCGTGCTCGGCATCCTGGCCGGCGGCGCGACGTCCGCGGCGCTTGCGGCGTGCGGCGCATCGTCGAGCTCCGGTGGT
>Ga0081539_10004993_pt1 | contig 14028 bp, 10 predicted proteins | sample TabmetS4T2R2_FD_71023 | JGI IMG/M metagenome (GOLD analysis project Ga0081539, IMG submission 71023) | Tabebuia heterophylla rhizosphere microbial communities from the University of Puerto Rico - S4T2R2 | ecosystem: Host-associated > Plants > Roots > Rhizosphere ...
CCCCGGGGGGGGCGGGGGGCGCCCCTCGCGGCCCCTCCCCCTCCCAGCCCCCCCCGGGTTGTTTCTTGGGCGAGCGGGGCCTCAAGCCCGCCGCCCCCGCCGCCCCCGCCGATGCCTACGCGCTCACCGTGGCGGCGATCCGCGACGACAACCCAGTGATCGTCTTCGAGCACAAGCTGCTCTACGCGCGCAAGGGCGAGGTCGCCGAGGCGCCTGCGGTCGAGCGCATCGGCCGCGCGCGCATCGTACGCGCGGGGACCGACGCGACGATCGCGGCCGCGCTCGCCGCCGTCCACACCGCGCTCGCCGCGGCCGAGCAGCTCGCGAGTGAGGGCATCGAGTGCGAGGTCCTCGACCTCCGCAGCCTGCGTCCCCTCGACAGCGAGTCGATCGCCGCCTCGGTGGCGCGCACTCGCGCTCTGGTGGTGGTCGAGGAGGGCCCGCCGCTGGGCGGCTACGCCGCCGAGGTGGTGGCCGCCGCGGTGGAGCTCGCCGGTCCAGTCGCCACTCGCCGCGTGTGCTCGCCCGACCTGCCGATCCCGTTCGCCCCGGAGCTCGAGGACGCCGCGGTGCCGACGGCCGACGCCGTCGCCGCACACGTCCGCGCGCTGGTCGGCGCCTCGGCAGCCGCGGCCTGACGTGACCGCTCAGCCCGGGGCCCAGCTCGTCGACGTGCTTCTACCCGAGACCGGCGTCTCGGTCACCGAGGGCACGATCGTCGCGCTCCACGTCAAGGTCGGCGCATGGGTCCGCGCCGACGATCCGATCGCCGACATCGCCACCGACAAGATTGACACTGAGGTCCCCGCGCCGGTCGCCGGCATGGTGACCGAGATCCTCGTCGATGTCGGCGACACCGTCCCGGTCGGCGCCCCGATCGCGCGCCTGGATCCGGCGGGCAAAGCGGCCGCGCCCGTCGCACCGGCCGCGCCGCGCGAAGCGGCCTCGCCGGGAGCCGCCTTCACGCTTGCCGTGACCGCCGCCGCCACGCTGCTCGTCCTTGCCGTCTTCTCCGGCCCCGTCACGACCGTCGGCGCCACCGCTCGGTCGCTGCACGCGGGAGTCGGTGGCCAGACGTGGGCGCTGAGCTCGATGAGCCTGGGCATGGCCACCGCGCTCCTGCCGACGGGGGCGATCGCCGACGAGCTCGGGCGCCGCAAGATCCTCGTCACCGGCGCCGCCGTCCTCGCCGCCACCAACGCTCTGGCCGCCGTGGCGCCGAGCATCGCGGTGGTCGTCGGCGCGCGGGTGCTGCAGGGCGTCGCCGGCGCCGGGATCGTCGCCGCGAGCCTCGCCGCCATCGGCCACGCGTTCCCCAGTGGCCCCGCGCGCACGCGCGCGACCGCCGCCTGGGGCGCCGCCCTCGGCGGCGGCATCGCGCTCGGCCCCATCGTCACCGCCGCGCTCGCCGCACCGCTCGGCTGGCGCAGCGGCTACTGGGCGCAGGCGATCGCGGCCGCGGCGCTCGTCCCGGCGGCGACGCGGATCGCCGAGTCGCGCTCGGCCACCCGCCGCCCCCACGACGTCCCCGGCATCGCGACGCTCGGCGCCGGGATGGCGCTGCTCACCGCCGGCCTCGTCGAGGGCCGCAGCGACTGGACCAGCGCGACCACGCTCACGCTGCTGGCCGGCGGTGTCGTGGCGCTCGTCGCCTTCGCCGCGCTCGAGACACGCCGCAGCGCCCCCATGGTCGATCTGCGCCTGTTCGCCGAGCCGCTCTTCGCCGCCTCGATCGTCGGCGCGCTCTTCACCGGCCTGGCCATCATCGGCCTCATGAGCTACGCGCCGACGATGATGCAGCGCGGGCTCGGCGTCGGCCTGCTCGGCAGCGCCGCGATCCTCGCCACCTGGTCGGGCACGAGCATGCTCGTCGCGCTGGCCGCCCGGTATCTCCCGCAGGGCCTCGCCTCGCCGGTGCGCCTGGCCATCGGCCTGGCCATCGTGGCCGCCGGCGAGCTGGCGCTCAGCGGCGTGGGCACGGGGTCGTCGTGGTCGCAGCTCGTGCCGGGCCTGGCGATCGCCGGCGTCGGCAGCGGCCTGGCCAACGCCGCGCTCGGCCGGCTGGCGGTCGAGTCGGTCCATCGCGACCGCGCCGGGATGGGCAGCGGAGCGAACAACACCGCCCGCTACCTCGGCGGCGCGGCGGGCGTCGCCGTCGTCGTGGCGCTCGGTTGGCACGCCGCCACGCTCGAGTGCTCGGCGCTGTGCGCCGCCGGTGCCGCGCTGGCCGCGCTCGCGGCCCGGCGCCACCTCAGCGCTGGGTCAGCGGCAGGCGCACGTGGAAGACGGTCTGCCCCGGCTCCGAGTCGACCGTGAGCGTGCCGTCGTGGCCGTCGACGACCACCCGGCGGGCGGTCGCCAGCCCCAGCCCGGTGCCGTAGCCGACGTCCTTGGTGGTGAAGAACGAATCGAAGATGCGGTCGCGGATCTCCGGCGGGATGCCGGGCCCGTCGTCGGCGATCTCGACCACCGCCGAATCGCCCTCGTGGCGCGTGGAGATCGTGATCGTCCCGTTCTCGCCGAGCGCGTCGATCGCGTTGTCGAGCAGGTTGGTCCACACCTGGTTGAGCTCCGAGCCGTGCACGATGAGCTTGGGCAGCGTCCGGTCGTAGTCGCGGACGACCTTGATCGAGGTGTGCTTGAGCTTGTGGCCGAGGACGACGAGCGTGGTCTCGAGGCCCTCGTGGAGGTCGACCTCGACGACGCCGCCGCGGTCGACGTAGGCGTACGACTTGACCGCGCTGACCAGGTCGGACATGCGGCGCGTCGACTCCTCGAGCTCGGCGGCCAGCCCCTGCGCGGTCAGCGTGGCCGCCAGCCAGGCGAGCACCGCGTCGGTGGCCGGCCCGGCCAGCGCGTGGACGCGGCCGATCCAGTCCTCGTCGATGCCCGCGGCGGCGAGCGGCTCGGCCAGCCACCACGGCTCCGGCACGCCGAGCTCCTCCATCAGCGCCACGAGGTCGTCCTCGGCGTCGGCGGCATCGAGCGCGTCGAGCGCCGTGCGGTTGGCGGCGGCGTCGAGCGCCTCCTGGTGCAGCGCGACGAGCTGCGCGGCCTGCTCGCGCTCGATCCCCGATTCGACGAAGCGCCGCAGCGTCGAGCTGACCACGTCGAGCGTCTCGGCCATCTGCGCCGCGGCCCGGCGCGCGGCGGCGGCGGGGTTGTTGAGCTCGTGGGCCAGGCCGGCGGCCATCGTGCCCAGCGCGGCCAGGCGCTCGCGATTGGATTCGATCGCGGTCAGCCGGGTCATGACTGGACCGACCTGGCGCATCACGCGCTCGTGGATGCTCGGATGGGCGAAGGCCAGGCTGCGAAAGTCGTCGGGCTCGATGAGCGCGACCCGGCAGGGCACCTCGGCCTGCATGCGCACGCCGAGCGACCCGCGGGTGAGCACCGCGATCGCCAGCATCCAGGTCGGCGCCTCCTGACGGCCGACGCGCTCGGCGCGCTCCTGATCGACGAGGAAGACGAGCACCGAGCCCTCGAGCAGGAGCTGGACGCCGGGCACGGTCCCGCCCTGCTCGGCGAGCACGTCGCCCGGCTCGTAGGTGCGCATGTGCGACACCGCCGCGATCTCCTCGAGCGTCGCATCGTCGAGGTCGTCGAAGAGGTCGATCGACCGCAGCTCCTGGGTGGTGACGGCAGCGATGCTCATGCGTCGACGAGGTACTGGTGCACGAGCGAGACGGCCATCGAGCCTTCGCCGACCGCGCTGGCCACGCGCTTGATCGAGCGCGCGCGCACGTCGCCGGCGACGAAGACGCCCGGCACGCTGGTCTCGAGCAGGTAGGGGTCGCGCTTGAGCGGCCAGCCGTCGCCGCGGACGTCGGGCCCGGCGAGGATGAAGCCCCGATCGTCGCGCGCGACGACGCCCTCCAGCCAATCGGTGCGCGGCGAGGCGCCGATGAAGACGAAGCACGCGTCGACGTCCAGGGCCTCCTCGCCGTTCGGTCCGCTCACGCGCAGGCGGCGCAGTCGGCCGTCCGCGCCCTCGGCGGCGGTCGCCGTCGTCTCGGTGCGCACGTCGACGTTGGGCAGCGCGGCGATCCGCTCGACGAGGTAGTGCGACATCGAGCGGCCCAGCGAGTCGCCGCGGACGAGCATCGTCACCCGCGCGGCGTAGCCGGCGAAGTAGACCGCCGCCTGGCCGGCCGAGTTGGCGCCGCCGATGACCACGACGTGCTGCTGGAAGCACGCGCGCGCCTCGGTCATCGCCGCGCCGTAGTAGACGCCGGCGCCGGTGAGCTCCGCGAACCCCGGCATGTCGAGCTGGCGGTAGGAGACGCCGGAGGCGACCAGCACGCAGTTGGCGCTCAGCGTGCCGCCGCCGCTGAGCTCGACGAAGCGCCCCGCGCCCTCGACGCGCAAGCCGACGACGTCCTGCACGGTGAGCAGCTCGGCGCCCAGGCGCCGCGCCTGATCGGTCGCCCGCCGCGCGAGGTCCGAGCCGGTCAGCCCGCTGGGGAAGCCGAGGTAGTTCTCGATGCGGCTCGACTGCCCGGCCTGCCCGCCGGGCGCCTCGCGCTCGACCATGACCGTGCGCAGCCCCTCCGACGCGCCGTAGACCGCGGCGGCCAGCCCGGCCGGCCCGCCGCCGACGATCACGAGGTCGTAGTGGTCCTGCGCGGGCTGGCCGGCGACGCCGAGCCGCTCGGCGAGCTCGAGGATGGTCGGGCGCTCGAGCACCGAACCGTCCTCGAGCAGCGCCACGGGCAGGCGGTCCGCCTCGACGCCGGCGACGCGCAGCAGCTCGCGCGCCTCGCCGTCGCGCTCGACGTCGAGCCAGCGCGCGGGCACGCGGTTGCGCGCGAGGAAGTCGCGCAGATCGTGCGAGTCCTTCGAGAAGCGGTGGCCGATGACCCGCACGCCGCCGGCCTCGAGCGCGGCGCCGGACTCCCACGTCGTCAGCAGGTCCTCGACGACCGGGAAGAGCTGCTCCTCGGGCGGGTCCCAGGGCTTGAGCAGGTAGTAGTCGAGGGCAACATCGTTGATCGCCGCGATCGCCGCCTCGGTGTCGGCGTAGGCGGTGAGCAGCACGCGCTTGGCGTCGGGCACGATCGTGCGCGCCTGCACGAGGTAATCGGTGCCGGGCATGCCGGGCATGCGCTGATCGGCGATGAGCAGCGCGACCTGGTCGCCGCGCGTGCGCAGCTCGGTGAGCAGGTCGAGCGCCGTGGCGCCCGAGTCGGCGCGCAGGATGCGGTAGCGCTCGCCGAAGCCACGCCGTAAGTCGCGGGCGACGGCGGCCAGCACCGCCGGCTCGTCGTCGACCGCCACGATCGCTGGTCGTCGCTCGGGGGGCACGCGTTGATCGTACGGGTCCGGCGATGTCACACCCGCGCGGGCTGCGTCGTCTCGCCGACATGACCATCGCCATCGCAGGAGGAACGGGAACCCTGGGACGCCGCGTCGCCGACGAGCTGCGCTCGCGCGGCCACGACGTGCGCGTGCTCAGCCGCAGCAGCGAGTCGTACCCGGTCGACCTCACCACCGGCGCCGGCCTGGCCGCCGCGCTCGAGGGCGTCGACGTCGTCGTCGACGCGGCCAACGACGCGTCCAAGCAGGCCGCCAAGGTCCTCGTCGAGGGCTCCCGGCGCCTGCTCGCCGCCGAGGAGGCCGCGGGCGTCGGCCATCATGTCGCCGTGTCGATCGTGGGCTGCGACCTCGTGCCCGCGCGCTACCTGCGCGCCAAGGCCGAGCAGGAGCGCGTGGTCGAGAACGGCCCGGTGCCGTGGACGATCGTGCGCGCCACGCAGTTCCACGAGCTCATCGAGATGGCGCTCGCGCCGGCCGCGCGAAAGCACGTCATGCCGGTGCCGCGCGTGGCGCTGCAGACCGTCGCCGCCGACGACGCCGCGCGCGCGGTGGCCGACGTCGCCGAACGGCCGCCGCGCCGCCAGCGCATCGAGGTCGTCGGGCCCGAGCGCCACGACGCGCGCGAGCTCGCGCGGACCTGGCGCGCGATGACCGGGCGCCGCGCGCTGCTGCTGCCCTTCCCGCTGCTGCCGAAGGTCGGCCGGCCACTGCGCGCCGGGGCGCTGACCGCCGAGCATCCCGACGTCCGCGGCACGGTGCCGTTCGAGGCGTGGCTGGCCGCGCGGTGAGCGCCGACGCCCTCCCTGAGGCCTTCGAGGAGCAGCGCCCGCGCCTGCTGCGCGTGGCCTACGCGATGCTCGGCTCGCTCGCCGAAGCCGAGGACTGCGTCCAGGAGGCGTGGCTGCGCCTGCAGCGCGTCGAGGACCCCGACGCGATCCGCGACCTCGGCGCGTGGCTGACGACCTCGGTGAGCCGCCTGGCCCTCGACTCGCTGGGCAGCGCCCGTGCGCGCCGCGAGCGCTACGTCGGCGAGTGGCTGCCCGAGCCGCTCGTCCACGACCTCGGCGCCGAGGACCCCGCCGAGCGGGTCACCCTCGACGAGTCGGTGAGCATGGCGCTCCTGGTCATCCTCGAGCGGCTCTCGGCCGCGGAGCGCACGGCGTTCCTGCTTCACGACGTGTTCGCGCTGTCGTTCGAGGAGGTCGCCGAGGTCGTCGGCCGCTCGCCCGCGGCGGTGCGCCAGCTCGCCTCGCGCGCACGCCGCCACGTCGAGGAGGGCCGGCCGCGCTTCCCACCGACGCGGGCCGAGCAGCGCGAGCTCGTCGCCGCGTTCGCCGCCGCGGCGTACGAGGGCGACATCGAGCGGCTCATGACCATCCTCGATCCCGAGGTCGTCTGGCGCGCCGACGGCGGCGGCAAGGTCCCGACGATCCGGCGCGTCGAACGGGGTGCCGAGCGCGTCGCGCGCGGCCTGGGCGCCTTCAGCCGCAATCCGCCGCGGGAGTGGACGATCGCCGAGGTCAACGGCGCGCCGGGCATCGTCCTCGTCGACGCGATCGGCGTGCTGACCGTTATCTCGTTCACCGTCGACGCGGGGCGGATCGTCGAGATCGACGCCGTGCGCAACCCGGACAAGCTCGCCGGCGTCGCCGTGCTCTAGTGAAGCGACGGCGACCGGCTGCGCGGTGACGACCTGGAGCTTCGTCACCGCGTGGACCGAGCGGCAGGCCTAGCCGGCGTGCGTCATCGCCGCGCGCACCCGCCGCACCGCTGCTGACGGAGCGCCCGTGGGCCAGAGGACGAGCAACGGGAGGCTGACGTCGTCGGAGAGCGCGACCTGCGCGATCCCGGGAATCGGCGGAGTGCCGGCCGGCATGAGCGCGACCGCGCGGCGGTCCGTGAGCTCGGTCAGCGCGACCGAGCCGGTCACGCGCGATTCCACCGGCTCGACGTCGGCGCCGGCGGCGGCGAGCTGCGCGAGGAGGAGATCGGTGAAGGCCGTGCCGCGCGGGCTCCAGGTGAGCAGGCGCTCGCCGTCGAGCTCCTTCAGGGCTACCGGCCCGGCGCCGTCCAGCCGATGGCCTTCGGGCACGCAGAGCAGCGCGGGCGTCGGCCGCAGGGCGGCGCTGTCGACGTCCGGCGAGCCGTCGCTCGTGCGCGCGAGCACGAGGTCGAGCTCACGTGCGCGCAGCGCGCGGCGTACGTCGCGCGGACGAACTTCGAGCACCGAGACCGACACGTCCGGCGCGTCGCGGCGCAGCGCCTCGACCGCCTCCTGACGATCGAGCGGGCTGACTGCCGGCGAGGCACCGACACGGATCGTGCCGGCAAGCCCCTGGCCCGCCTCGCGCGCCGCCGCGAACGCGGCCTCGGCCGCGGCCAGCGCCGGACGCCCGGCGTCCAGCAGCGCCGCGCCCGCGGCGGTGAGCCGCACGTCGTGCGTGGTGCGCTCCACGAGCTCGACGCCGAGCTCGCGCTCGAGCTGGCGCACCGTCTTCGACACCGCCTGCTGGCCGACGAACAGCCGATCGGCCGCGCGGGTGAAGCTCAGCTCCTCGGCGACCGCGACGAAGGTGCGCAGCTGGCGCAGGTCGGGCACGCGGCAACGATAGGAGAGCGAAGGCGGGGCCCGCCTCGCTCGGCCACGTGGCCGGCTCGGCACCCGCTAGGGCGTGACTTCACCACCGGTGCGCGTTTCCGTTGGCGCCCGCGCGGGCTGACCATGGAGTCATGAACACGCGCAATCTTGGAACCACCGGCCCCGCGGTCTCGGCCATCGGCCTCGGCGCCATGGGCATGTCCGACCTCTATGGCCCGGCCGACGAGGGCGAGAGCATCGCCACGATCCACGCGGCGATCGACGCCGGGATCACCCTCATCGACACCGGCGACTTCTACGGCTCCGGACGCAACGAGCTGCTCATCGCCAAGGCGTTGAAGGACCGCGACCGCGACGCGGTCACGATCAGCGTGAAGTTCGGCGCGCTGCGCGACCCGGCCGGTGGCTGGCTGGGCAACGACGGCCGGCCGGCCTTCGTCAAGAGCTCGCTCGCCTACACCCTCAACCGTCTGGGCACCGACCACGTCGACGTCTACCGCCTCACGCGGGTCGATCCCAACGTCCCGATCGAGGAGACGATCGGCGCGATCGCAGAGATGGTCCAGGCTGGCTACGTGCGCCACATCGGGCTCTCCGAGGCCGGCGCCGACACGATCCGGCGCGCCGCCGCCGTGCATCCGATCAGCGACCTGCAGATCGAGTACTCGCTCATCTCGCGCGGGATCGAGGACGAGATCCTCCCGACGCTGCGCGAGCTGGGCATCGGCCTGACCGCATACGGCGTGCTCTCGCGCGGCCTGCTCAGCGGCCATTGGAGCCCCGATCGCGAGCTGGCCGCCAACGACTTCCGCGCCTCCAGCCCGCGCTTCCAGCGCGAGAACCTCGAGCGCAACCTTGCGCTGGTCGACGCGCTCGCCAAGATCGCGGACGCGAAGGGCATCACCACGGCGCAGCTGGCGATCGCGTGGGTCCTGCACCGCGGCGAGGACGTAGTGCCGTTGGTGGGCGCGCGGCGCCGGGAGCGCCTACACGAGGCGCTGGGCGCGCTCGAGGTCGAGCTGACCGACGACGACCTGGCCCACATCGAGGAAGCGGTCCCCGCCGGCGCCGCCGCCGGCGCCCGCTACGCCGAGCCGCAGATGGCTGCGCTCGACAGCGAGCGCTAGGTGACGAGCGCCGCGGGCTCGGGCGCCGCGGTGGCCGGCGGCGGCTCCGAGGGCGCGCCGCCGAGGTCGATGTCGCGTTCGCGCATCGCCGCCCACACCGCAAGCCCGGCGATCGCCGCCAGGGGGATCAGCCACGGCAGCAGCGGCACCGCGCCCGACGTCGCGCCGGTGAGGACGTCGAAGTTGTGCAGCACGAGGTAGATCGCGGTGACGAGGCCGGCGAATCCCAGCAGCGGCGCCACCAGCGTCTGCCACGGCCGCGTGTCGACTCGGGTGCGGCGGAAGAACGCGATCACGGCGATCGACGCGGCCGCCTGGAGCACGAGCACGCCGAGCGTCCCCAAGCCGACCAGCCACGCGAAGAGGTTCAGGAACGGGTCGGCGCCGAAGATCGCGAACAGGCCGACGATCACCGTGGTGATGCACGACTGCAGCGCGCTCGCGACATATGGCGCGCCGTCGGTGGCGCGCGTGCGGCCCAGCGGCGCCGGGAGCACGCCGGCCCGGCCGAGCGAGTACAGGTAGCGCGCGAGCGTGTTGTGGAAGGCGAGCACCACCGCGAACAGGCTGGTGATCACCAGCAGGTTCATCGCGTCGGTCGCGGTCGAGCCGACGTAGCGCGTGTTGAGGTCCAGGACGAAGGCCACCGGGTTGTCCTGCGCGGCCTTGGCGACGTTGTCGGCGCCGTAGCCCGCGCCGATCGCCCACATCGTCACCGTGTAGAAGACGCCGATGGCGAGGATGGCCACATACGTCGCCCGCGGCACCGTGCGCTTGGGATCGCGCGCCTCCTCGCCGTAGATCGTCGTGGCCTCGAAGCCGACGAAGCACGAGAAGGCGAACGTCACGGCGACGCCGGCCGCGCCGCCGAAGACCTTCGCCGGCTCGAAGCCGGTCAGCGTGAGCCCCGAGTCGCCGCCGTCGCCGACGATCACGAGGTCGAGCACCAGCAGGATGATCACCTCGCACACCAGCAGCACGCCGAGGACGCGCGCGCTGATCTGGACGTCGCGGTAGCCGAGGATCGCCACCACGGCCAGGCCGATCGCGATCCACGCCTGCCACGGCAGGTCGATGCTGAGCTGGTCGCGCAGGATGTCGTGCGCGAAGGCGCCGAGCTGGCCGAAGATCCCGGCGAGCATCGCGTTGTAGGCCAGCAGCGCGACGAACGCGGCGGCGAAGCCCCAGGGCCGCCCGAGCCCGCGCGAGACGTAGGCCGCGAAGCCGCCGGCGCTGGTGACGTGGCGGCTCATCGTCGCGTAGCCGACCGCGAAGAGCAGCAGCACGACCATCGCCGCCAGGTACGCGCCCGGGCCGCCGACGCCGGTCGCTCCGAACACCAGCGGCGACGCGCCGAGCGTCGCGGCGAGCGGCGCGGCGGCGGCCACGACGAAGAAGACGATCCCCGCCGTGCCGATGGCGTTGCGCTTGAGCTGATTCGTCATGCCAGTCCCTCCCCGATCCTCGTGAGCGTGTCCTGCAGGCCGCCGACGACGCGCTCGACCTCGTCGTCGGCGATGACGAGCGGCGGCGAGAGCGACAGCACGCTCTCGTGCGCGCGCACGATCAGCCGGTGGCGCTCGCGCAGATCGCGCGAGGCGATGGCGCCGATCTCCGGGCCGGCGGCCGTGTCGCGCGCCAGCTCGACGGCGAGCATGAGCCCGACGCCGCGCACCTCGCCGACGATCGGCAGCTCGGCCAGCGGCGCCAGGTCGGCGAGCAGCCGCTCGCCGACCTCGGCCGCGCGCTCGACGAGCCCCTCGCGCTCGATGATGTCGAGGTTGGCCAGCGCGACCGCGCACGCGGTCGGGTGCCCGGTGTACGTGTAGCCGATGGGGAAGCCGTCGGGGCCGCGGTCGAGCTTGCCGGCGACCTCGCTGGACACGAGGACGGCACCGAGCGGCACGTACCCGCTGGTGATCCCCTTCGCGCTGACCACGATGTCCGGCGCGATCCCGTAGTGCTCGGACGCGAACCAGCGGCCGGTGCGTCCGTACGCGCAGATGACCTCGTCGGCGATGACGAGGATCCCGTGCGCGCGCAGGACCTCGACGATGCGCGGCCAGTAGTCGTCCGGCGGCGTGACCATGCCGGCCACGCCCATGATCGGCTCGCCGACGAACGCGGCGATGCGATCGGCGCCGAGCGCCTCGATCGTCTGCTCGAGCTCGCGCACGCAGTAGTCGCTCGGGTCCTCGCCGTCGAAGAGCTCGGCCCGGTAGGCCCACGGCGGCGTGAGGTGGTGGACGTCGGGGAGCATCGGCGCGAAGCCGGCGTGGTAGTCGTCGAAGCCGGTGAGCGAGCCCGAGCCGTAGCCGACGCCGTGGTAGGCGCTGCGCCGCGCGAGCAGCACGGTGCGGCCGGGCTCGCCGCGCTCGTGGTGGTACAGGCGCGCCATGCGCGCGGCGACCTCGATGCCCTCCGAGCCGCCGCTGGTGAAGAAGACCTTGGGCAGGTCGCCGGGAGCGAGCGCGGCGAGCCGCGCGGCGAGCTCGATCGCGCGCGGGTTGGCGAACTCCCAGAACGACGGGTAGTACTCGAGCTCGCGCATCTGGGCCGCCGCCGCCTCGGCCAGCTCCTCGCGCCCGTGGCCGACCTGGGTGAGCGCCAGTCCGGCCGCGGTGTCGAGGTACTCGTCGCCTGCGGCGTCCCAGAGACGACAGCCCTCGCCGCGGACGACGATCATCGAGTCGGTCGCGCCGGCCTGGCGGTGTGGGTGGATGACGTGCGCGCGATCGAGCGCGGCGAGCTGCGCCCGATCGATCGGCGAGGACAGCGTCTGGGTCATGTCGGGCTCCTGACTGGCGCGGACACGCGGGCGGCGGCGACCGGCCCGCCGAGCCGGTCCCACTGGGAGAGGAAGTCCTGCTCGCGCTCGGGCGCGAAGGCGCCGAGCACGAAGCGGTCGGGCCGGACGACGACGACCTGGCCGCGGCAGTCGGCGAGCGCCGTGCGCAGCAGGCCGTCGGCGTCGGCGACGGCGGACGGCAGCGGCGCGTCGAGCGAGAGGCGCACGCGGCGGGCGCCGAGGCGCTCCCAGACGGGGGAGCGCGCCTCTCCGCGGATCGGCTCGACCTCCAGCAGCGCGAACGACGAGCCGAGGAGCTCGTCCAGCAGCACGCGCCGCCCCTCGGCGTCCACGACGTGCGGCTGGGGGAGCATGGCGCCGGCGATCGCGGGGCCGGGCACGACGAGCCCGTCGCCGTGGCGGGCCGGCGGCTTGACCGGAAGCGTGTCGAGCCGGCGGCGCAGCGCCGGCACGCGGCGGGCGAGCAGCGCGGCCCCGTCGCGCACGCGCGCCCGCGCGCGGCTCGTGGTCATGACCACCCGCCCGCGGCGCACCGACAGGTCGATCATCGCCGCGGCGTGCGGACGGCGCTCGCGCTCGTAGCTGTCGAGGACGCGCTCCTCGAGCTCGCCGCGCACGACCGCCGCGAGCTTCCAGGCCAGGTTGGCGGCGTCCTTGAGCCCGCTGTTGAGCCCCTGGCCGGCGAACGGCGGCATCATGTGCGCCGCGTCGCCGAGCAGGAAGGCGCGGCCGCGGCGCCAGGTGGTCGCCAGCAGCGCGTGGAAGACGTAGACGCGCTGGCGCAGCACGTGCTCGGGGCGCAGGTCGGGGCGGTGGGCGGCGAGCAGGCGCTGAGCCATCGCGAAGGAGGTCGCGCCCGCCTCGTCCTCGCCGGGGAGCAGGAGGAACTCGTAGCGGCAGCGGCCGTCGCCGTAGGGCACGACCACGTGCGGCCGCGCCGGATCGCCGTGGTGCATCGCGTAGGGCTCGGCGTGCGGGTCGTCGGCGGCGTCGATGACCAGCCACGGCTCCTGGAGGCTGCGGCCGGCCATCTCGATGCCCAGCAGCTTCCGGGTGGCGCTGCGCCCGCCGTCGCAGCCGAGGACCCAATGCGCCTCGATGCGCTCGTCGCCGGCCGCGGTCCGCACGCGGGCGCCGCCGTCGGGGTCGAGGTCGACGAGCTCGGCACCGAACCGCACCGAGACCGACGGGTGGGCGTCGAGCGCGTCGAGCAGGAAGCGCGCGAAGGCGCCGTGGTCGATCGGGTTCTTCAGCGGGTGGCCGAACGGGGGCGGGCTGGGAGTCGAGGCGGCGGCGAGCAGCCGTCCGCCGGCGCCGTAGTAGCGCGTGCCGGTCCCGGGCCTGACGACGCCGGCGGCCCGTTCGGCCAGCCCCAGCCATTGCAGCAGCCGCATCGCCTCGTCGTCGATGCTGACGGCGCGCGGCTCGGCGGCGACCTCGGCGTCGCGCTCGACGACCATCGTCTCGACGCCGAGCGTGCCGAGGACGTTGGCCGCGGCCAGGCCGGTCGGGCCCGCTCCGACGACGAGCACCGAGGTCATGCCGCCACGCGCGAGCGCCACGCCGGCGCCGGGCCCCAGAGGTTGATCGTCTTCGCCGACGGCTCCCAGTTGCGCGGCTCGTAGCGGGCGGCGTCGTCCCAGAAGCGCTCCATCTCGCAGGACAGCTCGACGTGGTTGCCAGCCGGGTCGTCGAACATGACGAAGAGGTTGTTGCCGGGCCCGTGGCGGCCGGGACCCCATGCCAACGCCACGTCGCGGGCGGCGAGCTCGTCGCACCACGTCTTCAGGCCGGCCCACGAGTCGATCTCGTAGGCGTAGTGGTCGAGGCCCGCCTCGTCGGCCTCGACGATCGCGACGGTGTGGTGCTCGTGGTTGCAGCGCAGCCACACGAAGGCGTCGCCCATGCGGTCGGACACGCGGAAGCGCAGGACCGTCTCGTAGAAGGCGACCTGCTCGGCGATCGCCGGGCTGGCGAGCGTCACGTGATGGATGCGGATCGGGCGCCGGCCCGGGACGGCGGCGTGCTCGCCGCTGCGGTCGATCGGGCCGTGGGCCTCGATGCGGTGCCCGTCGGGGTCGTGGAAGGCGAGGACCGGCGGGTGCTCGCCTACCGCATCCTCGCGCTCGACGGCGACGCCGTGGGCCTGCAGGCGCGAGGCGAGCTTCTCGAGCGCG
>Ga0081539_10004994_pt1 | contig 14027 bp, 15 predicted proteins | sample TabmetS4T2R2_FD_71023 | JGI IMG/M metagenome (GOLD analysis project Ga0081539, IMG submission 71023) | Tabebuia heterophylla rhizosphere microbial communities from the University of Puerto Rico - S4T2R2 | ecosystem: Host-associated > Plants > Roots > Rhizosphere ...
GCTCTGCTTCGTCCAACTCCAGCGCAGCTAGACGACGACCCATGGCAATCCTCCCGAAAACCCTGGATTGCCCGACAACTGAGTCCATCTTGAGTCCGGCGAACTTCAGACTCAGGACACTAGCGTAACTGTCCGAATGACACGAAGTTTCAATGATGGTGATGGCTGGCGCCGAAGCGATGGATGTGCAGCGGCGCCTTGGCCAAGCCTGGGCAGAACGTGCCGACGACCTTCTCCAGCCGGTCGTAGAGCTTCTTCGCCGGCGCGGTGATCTTCTCGCGTCGCACCCGTGACTCCTCGGCCCTGGCGGCGAGCCTGGAGAGGTCGACGGTCAGCAGCTTGCGGTCCTCGACCACCATGCGGCCGCCGATCATGACCGAGTGCACGGCGGTGCCGTCCTCGGTGTGGACCAGGGCGTTCACCGGGTCGTTGGTCGGGATCCAGTTGATGTGGTGCAGGTCGAGGAAGACGATGTCGGCCTTGAAGCCCGGCGCGATCCGGCCGATCTGCTCGTGCAGGCCGAGCGCACGGGCGCTGCCTTCGGTGGCGGCGCGCAGCGCCTCGGCGGTGCTGATCCAGTGCTGGTGGTCGGGTCCCTGGACCTTGGACGAGAACGAGGCAAGCCGCATGGCCTCGTACATGTTCTGATTGTCCGAGCAGCTGGCGCCGTCGGTGCCGATGCCGACATTGACGTCGGCGCGCAGCATGCCGCGCATGTCGGCGAGCCCGTTGCCCAACCGCATGTTGGAGCCGGGATTGTGCGCCACCGAGGCGCCACGGTCGCCCAGGCGCTTCATGTCGTCGGCGTCGAGCCACACGCCGTGCGCCACGGTGAAACGCTCGTTGACCAGGCCGAGCTCGTCCATGTGGGCGGCGAGCGAGGTGCCGTAGCGCTTGTAACCCGCCACGACCTGGACCTTCGATTCGGCGACGTGGCTGTGGATGCCGACCTCGTATTCGCGCGCGAGGTTGCGGCAGGCGACTAAAAAGTCGTCGCTGCAGTGGTGCGGGATGGTGGGCGCCACGGCCAGCACGACCTTCTCGAACGGCCACTTCTGCAGCGCCTTGTCCATCTGCCGGGTGATCGCTTTCCACGGCGCGTAGCGGAAGCTCTCGACCTCCTTCTGCAGCGACGGCGACAGCCGCTCCATCAGGCCGGGAATTGCCTCGAAGAAGGTGATGTCGGCCACCATGGGCGCCAGCACCGCGCGCATGCCGACCTCTTCGTAGGCGCGGGCCATGGCCGAGAGACCGTCGACCGAGGGCAGCGGGAACTCGGCCGCGAGATCGTAGGCCGCGGTGCAGCCCTTCATGACCATCTCGGCCGCGCCGATCGTGGCCGACAGGTGCTTGTCCTCGAGCGTGCGCCCACCGTTGATCCACGAGCTCGCGGTCAGCAGCAGTTCGAGCGACCACAGATCGCCCATGCCCTTGCCGAGATTGCCGGGACTGTGGGTGTGGGCGTTGATCAGGCCGGGATGCATCAACCTGTTCCTGGCATTGACCACCGCGGCGCCGGCTGGTGCCGCGAGGCCCGGCCGGCCGATCTCGGCGATGGTGTCGCCCTTGATCAGGATGTCGGCGGGCTGGGCCTTGCGCTTGGCGATGTCCAGAAGCTTGCCGCCGCGGATGATCGTGTAGGGGTGCTTGGGTTTGCTGGCCATGGCCGGTAGTCTGGCAAACAACAGGCCAAAGGAGAAACGCCATGAAGCTCGAAGGCGGATGCTATTGCGGCAAGGTGCGGTACGAGGCCGAGGGCGAGCCGCTGCGCAAGGGCCAGTGCCACTGCCGCGAATGCCAGTTCATCACCGGCGGCGCGCCCAACATGTTCGTCGTCATGCCAAGCGCGGGGTTCGCCTACACCAAGGGCGCGCCCAAGCAGTTCACGCGCAGCGATCTCGAGAACCCGGTGACGAGGGAATTCTGCCCTGACTGCGGCACCCACTTGGCGACCCGGCCGCCCGGCCGTCCGGTGATCGTCGTGAAGGTCGGCACGCTCGACGATCCCAAGCTCTACGGCGGCCCGCAGATGGCGATCTTCACCATCGACAAGCAGCCGTTCCATCAGATCCCCGAGGGGCTACCGGCTTTCGAGCGGATGCCGCAGCGCTGACGTCAGGGACCGGCGTGGTCCCGCACGTCGGCACACGCCTGTTCCAAGAGGCTGGGCCAGTTCGCGGAGATCGCTTGCCATTCCGCGAGCGGCACGAACACGACTTGTCTGATGTCGTTCCGCCAATAGAACCAGCCGCCCGCCAAGCCCCGCAGCGCGCACAGCCGCCGGTAATATTCCTCGGTGACGATGCCTCGGTGATCAAGGAACGGCATCGGATCGCGACTGCCCCGCGCGAGCCAGTCGTAGAGCAGGCGTTCGCGGCCGATCTCCCAGCTGTTGAACAGGTGGCTGTCGAAGACCTCGCCCATGCGCTGGCGCAGTTCGAGCTTCGGATCGGTGGTGGAGTTGGCAGAAGGCAATTCAGGCATGGCTCGATGTCCTAGTCGAAGCGTGAGGTGACGCGAGAGCCTGCTCCGGAAAACAAAAACCCCCGGACAAGCCGGGGGTCATGTTCGGTCCGAGAGGGTGAGGACTAGTAGCCCTCGCGCTCCATGCGCTTGCGCATCAGCTTGCGGGTCCGGCGGATGGCCTCGGCGCGCTCGCGGGCGCGGCGCTCGGAGGGCTTCTCGTAGTTGCGGCGGAGCTTCATCTCTCTGAAGATCCCCTCGCGCTGCATCTTCTTCTTCAGGACACGCAGCGCCTGATCGACGTTGTTTTCACGAACGAGAACCTGCACTTCGATCGCTTCCTTCCAATGCATGGTGGGGCGCCCCGGAAACGGCTCCGGGGGCAATTAGGAGGCGGCGGTGGTATCACAGGCAAAGACCCTTGGGAAGCCCGGGGAACTGCCTATATTTCCCGCCATGAGCCCTGAAAATACCTCAAACCCGGCCAATCCCCCAGCCGATCCGGACGCCGAACTGCGCGACCGGTTGGCCGACGCCATGGTCTCCGAGGCCGCCTTCGAGGGCTGGAGCCGGGCCGCCCTGCAGGCCGTGGCCCGCCAGCTCGAGCTACCAGCCGGCGAGGCCGATCGGCTGTTCCCGGCCGGCGCCATCGGGGTGCTGACCTATGTCAGCGAGCGCGCCGACCAGCGCACTGTCGCCGACATGGAGCAGGAGGGCGTTGCCGGCCTGAAGATCCGCGACCGCATCAAGGCCGCCGTCCGCATCCGGCTCGAGCGCCACGCCGGCAATCGCGAGGCCGCGCGGCGGGCGTTGGCGCTGCTGTCACTGCCGTTCAACGCGCCGCTGGCGCTGCGGCTCCTGTATCGCACGGTCGACGCCATGTGGTACGCCGCGGGCGACACCAGCACCGACTTCAATTTCTACACCAAGCGGGCCACCCTGGCCGGCGTCTATTCCTCGACCTTGCTGTACTGGCTGAACGACCGGTCGCCGGGCGGCGAGGCGACCTGGGGCTTCCTCGACCGGCGCATCGACGACGTCATGAGGATCGAGAAGCTGAAGAGCCAGGTGAAGTCGTGGACCGGCGGCTCTTCGGTCAGGAGCGCTTCAAGAAGGTGACGTGCCCCATCTTGCGGCTGGGCCGCGCCGAAGCCTTGCCGTAGAGGTGCAGGCGCGCCGTCGGGTCGGCGAGGTATTTCAGCCAGGCGTCGGCTTCGTTGCCGATCAGGTTTTCCATGCGCGAGGGCATCAGGGCATCGACCGGCCCCAGCGGCAGGCCGCAGATCGCGCGCACCAGCTGCTCGAACTGGCTGGTGGCGCAGGCATCGATCGTCCAGTGACCTGAATTGTGCGGCCGCGGCGCCATCTCGTTGGCCAGCACTTTGCCGTCCCTGGTGACGAACATCTCGAGCGCCACCAGGCCCACGAGGTCGAGGCCGCGCGCCAGTTCGGCGCCGGAGCGCTCGATGGTGGCGAGCGTCGCGGGCGCCAAGCCTGACGGCACGGTCGTGGTGCGTAAAATGCCGTCGCGATGGTCGTTCAGGCCGATGGGAAAGCAGCGCGTCTCGCCGTCCAGCCCGCGCGCCACGATGGCCGACGTTTCGCAGGCGAAGTCGATCAGCGCTTCCAGGATGCATTCGCGCCGCCCGAGTTTCTCCCATGCGGCGGCGAGGCCGGCGCGATTCGCCACCCGGATCTGGCCCTTGCCGTCGTAGCCTTCGGTGCAGGTCTTCAGGATGCCAGGCAGGGCGGCGGCCGCGGCGATGTCGGCCTCGCTGCGGATCGCCTGGTACGGCGCGGTGTCGATGCCGAGCGTGCGGAAGAACTCCTTCTCGCGCAGCCGGTGCTGGGCGAGGTGGATCGGCTTGGTGCCCGGCCGCACCGGTTTGTGGCGCTGGCATTCGGCGACCGTGGTTTCGGGCACGTTCTCGAACTCGTAGGTGATGACGTCGACCTCGGCGGCAAAACGCGCCAGGGCCGCGGCATCGTCATAGGCGCCGCGCACATGGCCTGCGGCGACGTCGCCGCCGATCGAATGCTCCTCCGGCGAATAGACGATGCTGCGGTAGCCCAGCCGCGCCGCGGCCAGCGCCGTCATGCGGCCCAACTGGCCGCCGCCCAGGATGCCGATGGTCGAACCCGGGGGCAGGGGCTTGGTCGACGTCATTTCCTAGCGATGAGGTGTCGCTGCGTCGTCAGTCGGCGCCCTGGCGACGGCCCCGGTCTGGCGAACCCGCCATTTTTCCACGGCCGCCATGATCTTGACGTCGCCAAGACCGACGATGCTGCCGGCCAAGAGCGCTGCGTTGACGGCTCCGGCGCGTCCAATGGCCAGCGTGCCGACCGGGATGCCGGCCGGCATCTGGACAATGGAAAGAAGACTGTCCTGGCCCTTCAAGGCGGCGCTTTCGACCGGGACGCCCAGCACCGGCAGGGGAGTCATCGAGGCCGTCATGCCCGGCAGGTGGGCGGCGCCGCCGGCGCCGGCGATGATGACCTTCAGGCCGCGCCCCTTGGCGGCAGCCGCGTAGCTCATCATGCGCTTGGGCGTGCGATGGGCGGAGATGATGCGGGCTTCGAACGGCACGCCCAGCGCCTCCAGGGTCTCGGCGGCGTGGCGCATGGTCGCCCAGTCGGACTGGCTGCCCATGATCAGGCCGACCGCCGGTTTGCCGGCGGTTCGTTTGGCGGTGGATTTGGCCATTCTCGTCTCAGGCGATGATATCGGGAATCAACTGGCTTTCCAGCTTGAGGATCTGGTCTTTCAGGCCAAGCTTGCGCTTCTTCAGGCGCTGCAGCTGGAGCTGGTCGAACGGCGGCTTCTCGAGCAGGCGATCGATCACCTCGTCGAGGTCGCGGTGCTCGCTCTTCAAGGCCTCCAGCTTGGCCTTGATGGTCTCGGCGTCCTGCGGCTCCGACGGAGGGTTGCTCATGCTCTAGCCACCTTGCCCTGCGCCGTGTACCCCTTCGCCCCGCGAAAGGGAAGCGCCGAAGGTGTCGGATTTTCTGCCCCATCCGTTCTGGAATTTCTCGCTGGAACTCTATGCCGGCGAGGGCGTGGCCGAGGCCTGTCTCGACCTCCAGGAGCGGCGCGGCTGCGACGTGAACATATTGCTGTTCTGTTGCTGGCTCGGCGCGTCGGGCCGTCCGACGCTGACGGCCGACCGGCTGCGCGCCATCCTCAAGGCGAGCGAGCCGTGGCAGGCCGAGATCGTGCGGCCCTTGCGCGCAGTGCGCCGGCTCTTGAAGGACCGGCCGTGGCCCGAGGCGATGCCCGAGACCGTCGACGCGGTGCGCCGGCGCGTCGCCGACGCCGAGCTCGCCGCCGAGCATGCCGAGCAGATCAAGCTTGCGAGCCTGCACTCGCCGCCGGCCGACCGCGACCGGCCGCTCGAGAAGCGGCTCCGCGCGGCGGTCGGCAACCTCGGCGTCTATGCGGTGTGCCTCGGCGTGACGCCCGATGCGAAGGATCGGGCGGCCGTGGTCGCGCTCATGAAGGGCACGTTCCCCGCGCTCACGGCGGACGAGATCGTCCGTGTCGTCGGCTAGTGGGGATCGCCGCCGTGCGCCAAATGGCTTTCCACCGGAATTTTTCTCAGGGCTCATGGCAGGGCACCCGTAGATCACGCCGGAAGCCCCTGAAATATCGACAATCGATCGCGATGGTTCAGCCATACTGACCATCCCGCCGGGTTATGCACAGGCCAGAAAGGCGCTCGATTCGGCGTGACTCGCTGCAATGGAGGAGTCACAGTTCTGGACGTCCGCAACCAGCTCGGAGGTCGCCCGTGAGCACCGTGGACCACATTGAAGCGCTCAAGGCCAAGCATGCTTCCCTTGAGCAAGCGATCGATCAGGAGAACCTGCGCCCGCATCCCGATGACGATGCGATCTGCAGCCTCAAGAAACGGAAACTGCAAATAAAGGACGAGATTGCTCGTCTGACCGCCTCTAGCACTCGACACTGACGCTCTCACACCGGGCCGGCCCATCGGGCCAGGGTCACGCCGCCGCCGGCCATGAACAGGCCGAGCGAGATCGTGCGTGCTCAGTTCAGCTTGTGGAGATTGACCGTCCAGCTCACCGGGCCGAATGCGCCCTGCGAGCGGCCGCTGCATTGCGCGACATTGTCGGCGCCGCGCTGGCAGACGAGCTGGTCGGCATACCAGCGCGAGCCGTCGTTGCACGATGAATCGCCGTCGCGGATGCGCAGTGTGGGGCCATCGAAGCGCGCCTGCGCCCGGGTGCGGCAGGCAGTGCGGCCGCGCCGCCATTCGAGCTGGCCGTTGCCGTTGGCATCGAAGCAGTAGGACGACACGCCGGGCTGGCCCTGCATCGGCTCGTGGCGGAACGGATCGGTGCGCCAGCAGCCCGACATGAAGGAGTAGTCGTTGGTCGGCGCGGGCAGGCGCAGGCGATCATCGTTGGGGTGCGTCTGGCGCGGTGCCGGCGCCGGAGCCGTAGGCGGAGCGGGCGTTGGCGCGGGCTTGGGTGGCGGCGGCGCGACGGCGACCTGCGGCGGAGGGGGAGGCTTCGGTTGCTCCGGCGGCTTGCAGTCGGCGATGCGCTTCTTGAGCTCGGCTTCGATCAGCGACAGCTCGACCTTGAGGATGCGCTCGCGCGACTGCTCGGTCGAGAAGGCGGCTTTCAGGGCGGGCGTCGGATCGGGTGGCGGTTCTCCCGGTGCCAGCGCCGGCGGGCCCTCGCGGGTCGCGAGCGACAGCGATGGATCTGCGGGCAGCATCTCGCGCAGCAGCCAGGCCGCGCCCAGCAGCAGGAGCATCAACGGCAAGGCGAGCAGCAGGGTGCGCAGCCAGGGGATGGTCGTGCTCGCCGGCCTCACCACCGGCAGCGCGGCGGCGGGCGTTTCGAGCACGGGCCGCCGTCCAACAGATTTGAGGGCGGGTGGCTCGGGCGGCCGGGGCAGGGTCGACGGCAGCAGCGAGGCCGCTGCTTCCTTTTCGTATCCCCAGCACACGATGACCGGCCGCTCGCCGACCATGAAGATGAAGGACTGGGCCGGCGCTCGGGCGGCGAGCTGCAGGGACAGGCCGACGACGCCCATGTCCTCGCGCGGACCGGCGCCGGCCAGCATGTCGCCCAGCCGGCGGATCTCGGCCAGCGTGCGCTCGACTCCGGCCAGGACCTCGGCGCGCCGTTCGGGCGCCAGCGCCGACAACGGCTGCACGGCGCCCGGCCAGTCGGCGTACCAGTCGATCGCCTTGCCGTCCTCGTGCATCTGCGGATCGGCCAGAAGCCCCGCCGCGTCGTCGCCCAGCCGCCGGCGCACCACGCGCCGCAGCTGCGGGGCGGCGTTGTGCAACGGCTCGCCACGCACGCCCAGAGGGCGCACGCCGCTGCGCGTGGTGATGATCAACGTGGTCTGGCCGGCCATTCCGCCATCAAAATAGCCGGCCGATTATGGCGGCGCGATGTTTTGAATTCAGCGGGCCGAAGGCCCGCGCGGAGCCATCAGACCTCTTTCGCCCATTCCCGCAGGACGAACTTCTGGACCTTGCCGGTCGAGGTCATGGGCAGGTCGCGGAAGACGACGTAGCGCGGGCACTTGTAGGAGGCGAGGTTGGCGCGGCAGTGGGCGATGATGTCGTCGGCCGTGGCGGCGGAACCCGGCTTCAGCATGACGAAGGCGCAGGGCGTCTCGCCCCATTTCTCGTCGGGCTTTGCGACCACGGCGACATTGGCCACCGCCGGATGCTCGATGATCACGCCCTCGACCTCGATGGTGGAAATGTTCTCGCCGCCCGAGATGATGATGTCCTTGGAGCGGTCGCGCAGCTCGATGTAGCCGTCCTCGTGCAGCACGCCCAAGTCGCCGGAATGGAACCAGCCGTGCTCGAACGCCTCGCGCGTCGCCTTGGCGTTCTTGAGGTACCCCTTCATCGTGAGATTGCCGCGGAACATCACCTCGCCCATGGTGGCGCCATCGCGCGGCACCTCCTTCATGGTCGCAGGGTCCATCACCGTGACGCCGTCCTCGGCGGCATAGCGCACGCCCTGGCGCGCCTTGAGCTGGGCGCGCTCATGGGACGGCTTGGCATCCCATTCCTCGTGCCACGAGCAGATCGTCGCCGGGCCATAGACCTCGGTGAGCCCATAGACGTGAGTGACGCGGAAGTTCTCCTTCTCCAGCGCCTCGAGCACGGCGGCCGGCGGCGGCGCGGCCGCGGTCATGAACTCGACCTTGCGGGCCAGCGGCCGGCGCTCCTCCGGCGTGGCGCCGATGATGAACTGCATGATGATCGGCGCGCCGCACATGTGCGTGACGTTGTGCGCGGCTAGCGCATCGTAGATCGTCTTGGCGTTGGCGCGGCGCAGGCAGACCGAGGTGCCGGCGACCAGCGCCAGGGTCCACGGGAAGCACCAGCCGTTGCAATGGAACATCGGCAGGGTCCAGAGATAGACCGGATGGAGCCCCATCGCCCATTGCGTGGCGTTGCCGTAGGCCGACAGCGCGCCGCCGCGATGGCTGTAGACCACGCCCTTCGGGTTTCCCGTCGTGCCCGACGTGTAGTTGAGCGAGATGGCGTTCCATTCGTCGGCCGGGTATTCCCAGGCGTAGTCGGCGTCGCCGGTTGCGAGGAACTCCTCGTAGGTCGTGTCGCCGATCTGGGCGCGGTCCTCGCACAGCGGGTCGTCGATATCGACCACCAGCGGCTGGACCTTGGCGATGGCCAGCGCCTCGGTCATGACCTTGTGGAACTCGCGGTCGACCAGAAGCACCTTGGTCTCGCTGTGGTCGAGGATGAAGGCGATCATCGCCGCATCGAGCCGCGTATTCAGCGAATTGAGCACACCGCCGGTCATCGGCACGCCGAAATGCGCCTCGTACATCTCGGGGATGTTGGGCGCCATGATCGCAACGGTGTCGCCGACGCCGATGCCGACCTTCTCCAGCGCCGAGGCGAGCCTGCGGCAGCGCGCATAGGTCTCGGCCCAGCTCTGCCGCCGCGCGCCGTGGATCAGGGCGATGCTGTCGGGGTAGACGGCGGCGCTGCGCTCGATGAACTGCAAGGGCGTCAGGGCTGCGTAGTTGGCGGGCGTCTTGTCGAGGTCGCGCTCGTAGATGTTGGCCGGGAGCTTCGGCGCCTTATGCAGCGCCGGACGCGCCGATGGCATGCGGGTGACCGAAGCACGGTCCTTCACCGAGCGGCGCAGCGTCGGGCGCGGGACGGGCTTGGGCGCCGCCGCCTTCTTCCTGCCGGCGGGCTTGGCGCCGGCTGGCTTCTTCGCCTTGGCCGCCTTGCGTGTCGGTTTCTTTCCCTTGCCTGACCCTGTCCTGGACTTGCCTTTGGCCATGCTCGCTTCCCGTTCTCCCGGCGGACGCCGCGCACTTTCACACAAAGGGCCGGGTGTCCTCTAGCTTTTCCTTAGCGCATGGACGAGGTCGGCCCGCTACCATCGCCCCATGAGTACCATCCAGCTTACGCCGGGCGTCGTGCCGTTGGCTGCCTGGCGCGAGGTCTATCGTGGCACGCCGGCGACGCTCGATCCGGGCTGCAACGCCGCCATCGATGCCTCGGCCCGCGCCATCGCCACCATCCTGGCCAAGGGCGAGCCGGTCTACGGCATCAACACCGGCTTCGGAAAGCTCGCCAGCGTGCGCATCGCGTCGGCCGACCTCGAAAGACTGCAGCGCAACATCGTGCTGTCACACGCCGCGGGAGTCGGGCCGCCGATGCCAATGCCCGTCGTGCGCCTGATGATGGCGCTCAAGCTCGCAAGCCTCGCCCAGGGTGCCTCGGGCGTGCGTCGGGAGACGGTCGCCTTGCTCGAGGCGTTGCTGGCCAAGGACATGATGCCGATCGTGCCGGCCCAGGGCTCGGTCGGCGCCTCGGGCGATCTGGCGCCGCTTGCCCACATGACGGCGGCGATGATCGGCGTTGGTGCGTTCTATGTCGACGGCGCGGCGCTGCCGGCCGAGCGGGCTCTCGCCGAAGCGGGCCTGTCGCCGCTGGTGCTGGGCGCCAAGGAAGGGCTTGCCCTGCTGAACGGCACCCAGTTCTCGACCGCCTATGCGCTCGCCGGATTGTTCGAGACGGAGACCCTGTTCGGCTCGGCCCTGGTCACCGGCGCGCTCGCCACCGACGCCGCGCGCGGCTCCGATGCGCCGTTCGATGCGCGCATCCACGCGCTGCGTCGGCATGCCGGCCAGATCGAGGCGGCGCGCTCGCTGCGTCGCCTGATGGACGGCTCGGCGATCCGCGTCTCCCATCTGGTCGGCGACGAGCGGGTGCAGGATCCCTACTGCCTGCGCTGCCAGCCGCAGGTCATGGGTGCCGTGCTCGACCTGCTGCGGCATGCCGCGACGACCCTCGAGACCGAGGCCAACGGCGTCACCGACAATCCGCTGATCTTCGCCGAGACCGGCGAGGCGCTGTCGGGCGGGAACTTCCATGCCGAGCCGGTCGCCTTCGCCGCCGACATTCTCGCGCTGGCGCTCTGCGAGATCGGCTCCCTGTCGGAGCGGCGCATCGCCATGCTGGTCGATCCCGCGCTGTCGGGACTGCCGGCCTTCCTGACGCCGCGGCCCGGGCTCAATTCCGGATTCATGATCGCGCAGGTCACGGCGGCGGCGCTGACCGCCGAGAACAAGCAGCGGGCGCATCCCGCCAGCGTCGATTCGATCCCGACCTCGGCCAACCAGGAGGACCACGTCTCGATGGCCGCGCACGGCGCGCGCCGCCTGATGGACATGGCCGACAATTGCCGCGCCATCGTCGGCATCGAGCTTTTGGCGGCGGCGCAGGGCTGCGACTTCCATCTGCCGTTGCTGTCGAGCCCGAGTCTCGAGGCGGTGCGCGCCCTGGTGCGCCGCCACGTGCCGCATCTCGACGACGATCGTCACTTCCATCCCGATCTCGCGCGCGCCGCCGACCTTGTCGGTCGCAGCGCCATCGTCGACGCGATCGGACCCGACATCCTGCCCTCTCTCGACCGGAGCCCAGCATGACCACGCGCCTCGACAACACCCGCACCGTGCGCGCGCCGCGCGGGACCGAACGCTCGGCCAAGAGCTGGCTGACCGAGGCGCCGCTGCGCATGCTGATGAACAACCTCGATCCCGAGGTCGCCGAGCGGCCGGGCGAGCTCGTGGTCTATGGCGGCATCGGCCGCGCGGCACGCGACTGGCAAAGCTTCGATCGCATCGTCGCCGCCCTGCGCGATCTCGAAGCCGACGAGACGCTCCTGGTGCAGTCGGGCAAGCCGGTCGGCGTCTTCCGCACCCATACCGACGCGCCGCGCGTCTTGATCGCCAACTCCAACCTGGTGCCGCACTGGGCGACCTGGGAGCATTTCAACGAGCTCGACCGCAAGGGCCTGATGATGTTCGGCCAGATGACGGCGGGCTCGTGGATCTACATCGGCAGCCAGGGCATCGTGCAGGGCACCTACGAGACCTTCGTCGAGATGGCGCGCCAGCACTATCAGGGGAGTCTCGCGGGTCGCTGGATCCTGACCGCGGGGCTGGGCGGCATGGGCGGCGCGCAGCCGCTCGCCGCGACCATGGCCGGCGCCTCGTGCCTCGCCGTCGAATGCCGGCCGAGCAGCATCGAATTCAGGCTGCGCACGGGCTACCTCGACAGGCAGGCGCGCGATCTCGACGAAGCGCTGGCGATCATCAACGAGGCGACCAGCGCCAAGAAGGCGGTGTCCGTCGGCCTTTTAGGCAACGCGGCCGACGTGCTGCCCGAGCTTTTGCGCCGCGGCGTCAAGCCGGACTGCCTGACCGACCAGACCTCGGCGCACGATCCGATCAACGGCTACCTGCCCAGGGGCTGGACCCTGGCCGAGTGGGAGGCCAAGCAGACGAGCGCGCCCGACGCCGTCGCCAAGGCGGCCAAGCAATCGATGGCGGATCACGTGCGCGCCATGCTGGAATTCCACAAGCAGGGTGTGCCGACGGTCGACTACGGCAACAACATCCGCCAGATGGCGCTGGAGGAGGGTGTCGCCGACGCCTTCAGCTATCCCGGCTTCGTGCCGGCCTATATCCGTCCGCTGTTCTGCCGCGGCATCGGCCCGTTCCGCTGGGCTGCGCTGTCGGGCGATCCCGAGGACATCTACCGCACCGACGCCAAGGTGAAGGAGCTCATGCCGAACAACGCGCATCTGCACAATTGGCTCGACATGGCGAGGAAACGCATCAAATTCCAGGGACTGCCGGCGCGCATCTGCTGGGTGGGACTGGGCGACCGCCATCGCCTCGGCCTCGCCTTCAACGAGATGGTGGCCAGGGGCGAACTGAAGGCGCCGATCGTCATCGGCCGCGACCATCTCGACTCGGGCTCGGTCGCCAGCCCCAACCGCGAGACCGAGGCGATGCGCGACGGTTCCGACGCCGTCTCCGACTGGCCGCTGCTGAACGGCCTGCTCAACTGCGCCTCGGGTGCCACCTGGGTGTCGCTGCATCACGGCGGCGGCGTCGGCATCGGCTTCTCGCAGCATGCCGGCATGGTGATCGTCTGCGACGGCACGCCCGAGGCGGCGCGCCGGATCGAGCGCGTGCTGTGGAACGACCCGGCGAGCGGCGTCATGCGCCATGCCGATGCGGGCTACGAAGATGCAATCGCGTGCGCGAAGGAGAAGGGGCTGAAGCTCTTGAACATCTGACTTGCCAAAGGCAGCGATGCGAGGCAACGGACCATGATGAACAAACGCATTTGGCGCGGCCTGCTCGCCGCATCGACTCTCGCGCTCCTGACCGGCTGCGGCTGGTTCGGCGGCAGCAGTGCGCCGACCGGCAAGGCCCGCCCAGGCGCCGATCGCCAGATTGCGCCCACCGGCACGCTGCCCTCGGCCAATCCCAGCGGACAGTCCGAGCAAGGCGTCATCCCTGCTGACGAGACCCGCGGCCAGATCGGTACGGTCGTCGGAGCGAAGGGCGGGCAGCGCGCGCAGAAGGAAGCCGCCGACAAGGCGGCCGCCGACCGCGACGCCAAGGAACGCCAGCAGCGCAACGCGGCCGACCGCGAGCTCAAGGCCAAACAGCCGTCGCCGCAGACGCCGCCGACCGAACCGACACCTGCCGAGCTGAAGTCATAGCTTGTCGTTTCTAGCTGGCGAAGGAGAGGTTGTCCGGTCGCAGATCCATGAAATAGAAGGTGTACGGACGCCAGCTCACGCTCTTGCGCACCCCGTAGGATTCGAGCGGCTGGTAGATGATCGTCGCCGGGCATTCGTCCTCCCAGGCATCGAGCATCTGGCCGAAGAGAGCGCGCCGTCGTGCGAGGTCGGTCTCGACCTCGAGCGCGCGGCCGGCCTCGTTGAACGCTCTGGTCGTGGTCCATTCGCCACGCCGCTGCGGGCCGCTATCGGGTCCCCAGGACGGCCACAGCGCCCCGAGCGGATCGGGGAACCGCGTCGAGTTGGAGGTGTTGCCGACCTGCTGCCCGGCCGCCTGCATCTGCGAGAAGTTCTCGACCACCTGCAGGGCGGCGTTGACGCCGACCGCCTTCCACATCTCGATCACGATCTGGGCGACGCGCAGCGCGTTGGTGTAGTAGTTGGGCAGCGTGCGGTAGACGATGCGCTCGCCGCCGTAG
>Ga0081539_10004995_pt1 | contig 14021 bp, 10 predicted proteins | sample TabmetS4T2R2_FD_71023 | JGI IMG/M metagenome (GOLD analysis project Ga0081539, IMG submission 71023) | Tabebuia heterophylla rhizosphere microbial communities from the University of Puerto Rico - S4T2R2 | ecosystem: Host-associated > Plants > Roots > Rhizosphere ...
CTCGCTCCACGGCCGCCCTCCTCTCACGTCCGGAGCGATGTCGTTTGCCACGAACATGCTACGACGCTCGAGTGGCGGACGGCCGTTTCATCTGATCACGAAAACACGAAATTCGGCTGTACAGGACCATGGGTTCTTGTACCGTATGGGCTTTTTCGTGTTTTCGTGATTTCGTGGCGGATCTTCATCGACCCTCGCCCAGGAAGAACCTCACACCCAGCTGCACTTCTCTCCCGAACTGATAGGCGACCGGCGTGCCGAACTGCGGGCCGGATACGTTCGAGACGCTGGCGACGTTGGCGCGGTTGAACAGGTTGAAGCCCTCGACCAGGACGCTGACCGCCTGGCGGCCGAGGAAGACCTTCTTCTCGGCGCGCATGTCGACGTCGGCGTAAGCGGCGATCCGGAACACGTTACGCGGCTGTGTGAGGTCGCGCTGGTCGACGAGCCCGTCGCCGTCGCTGTCGACGAGGCCGCGCGGGTTGAACGCCGTGCCGCTGCGCCAGAAGGCCACGCCGCTGACGTTGACGTCATAGGGCAGCATGACGACGCCGTTGGCGACGAAGATGTGCGGCGCCGACTGATTCGACGGCCCGTAGTCGAGCTCGGGATGATTGTTGTTCGCGAACGTCGAGCCGACGACGCCGGTCAACAGGTTGTCGCGCGCCCGCGATCCCGTGTACGAGACGCCGAACTGATAACGGTGCGTGAACCGTTTGCGCGCGGCGACGATCACGCCGTCGTAGTCCACCAGACCGTCGTAGGTGACCGCCGAGATCTGCGGCCCGCCGTCGGTGGTCTTCCCGAAGCTCGGGTTTCCCGCCGCGGCATCGAAGAGATTGACGATGCGGCGCGTCAGGAGATCGCGCGAGCGGCGGTGGACGAACTGCGCCGAGAGCGAGATCTCGCCGGGCAGCTGCTGATCGACGCCGACGTTGAAGGCGTTGGTGTAGGGGATCAGATCCTCCGAGTAGCGGGAGACGATGCGCGTGGCATCCAACGGGCCGCGGGGGAAGAAGGACAGCACGCGGTTGCCGAGAATCGATCCGCCCGGCACGTCGAAGAAGCGGAAGTCGGTGCCCGGATACTTCGCGGCGATGAGCGCCGCCGCCTGTGCCGCGGTTTTCCCCGACAGCGCCTGGATGTTGTCCGCCGTGACGACCGGCGCGTGCGCGGCGTCGGCGACGGCGATGCCGAGCAGCTTGTAGAGCGTCAGCGGATCGGCGCGGAGGTCGGCGGCAAATCGCGTGTAGAGCGGATTCTCCGCCGGCCCGAAGCCACCGGCCGCATTCGGGAATCCCGACGTGATGACGTAGTCGATCAGCGAGTTCGCGTAGTCGGCGCCGAGCCTCGGCAGCGCCACGTCGAAGACCGACTTCGTGAACACCCCGCCCTTCTCCGGGACCGTCGCCGCCGCCGACAGCAGATTGCGATCGAAGAACAGGCCGTAGTCCGCCTTGACGATGGTGGTGTGCCGGCCACGAACATCCCACGCCACGCCGAGCCGCGGCGCCAGCGCCTTTTTGTAGCCGCCGAACAGGCTCGAGTAGTCGTAGCGAAGGCCCGCGTTGACCGTCACGCCGGAAGGCAGGCGCCACGCGTCCTGCGCGAAGAACGACACGTCGTTCGTCTTCAGGCTCGAGCTCAGGCTGCCGTCCGTATTCGCCGACAGCGTGAAGAAACGGGCCGCCGACTGCTGGAATCCGTACAGCCCGAAATTCTGATTGAACACGTCGGCCTGATTGGCCGCGAGATAGGCCGGCGAGTATTCGACGTCGTTCGTCACCTGCTGGGAGCCGTCCATCGTGATGCGATTGACGTCCCAGCCAAGCTTCACCTGGTGACTGCCTCCGCGCTCGAAAAAGCGGCTGATCGACTGGGCTAGCTGCGTCCGCTGGCCGAGTTGATCCGTCCGCCCGCCGAACGGCGCGCCGGTCTGGATGAAGCCGCTGCGCAGCAGCATCAAGAGCGGCTCCGACCGCTGCGACTGGTTCAGATTGTTGCCGGTCTCCCCGCGAATGTAGTTGACCGTCGTCTCCAGGAACATCGTGCGGCCGAGCACCACGGTGTCGCGGACCAGCCCGCTCGTCGCCGGCGTCTTCCTGGTGGCGGCCGCGCTCGGCATCGCGATCGTGCCCGCCACCGGCGAGCTGATCAGGCCGTTGTTGGTCAGCGTGCTGCGATCGACCGACGCCGTCAGGCGGTTCGCGTCCGTGAGGTTGGCGTCGAACTTGAAGTTGCCGGTGAAGCCGTCGTTCTTCGGCGCGACGCTGAAATCCTCCACGTGAGACGGCGTCGCCACTCCCGAGGCGACGAACGCCGGAATCTTGGTCAAATCGAAATTGACGCCGCGCGTCTCGTCCAGCTTCTCGAACGATCCGAAGAAGAACGCCTTGTTCTTGACGATCGGTCCGCCGGCCGTGCCGCCCCACTGGTAGCGTTCGAGCTGCGGCGGCTGCGGCGCGACGTAGTTCGCGGGCAGCGGGCTCGGCGGCGGAATGTTGTTCGAATCGAGGGCGTCGTTGCGCGTGAACCAGAACGCCCGGCCCGCCAGCGCGTCGGTGCCCGACCGGGTGACGATGTTCGCGACGCCGCCCTGGGCGCGGCCGAACTCCGCCGCGTAGCCGGTGGTGATGACCTCGAACTCCTTGATGGAATCCTGCGTGTAGCGCACCAGCGCGCCGCCGTTGATCGGATCGTTGTTCTCGGCGCCGTCGACCAGGTACGACACGGCGCTGGCCCGCTCGCCGAAGATCTCGACGTTGGTCGCCGTCGTCAGATTCGGATCGGGCTTGGCCCCGGGCACGAGCGCGACGAGGTCGGTGAAGTTGCGGCCGTTGAGCGGCAGCGCATCGATCGTTCGCTGCGAGACGGTCTGCGTCACGTCGGATCGGGCGACGTCGACGATTGGCACGGTGCTCGCGACCGTGACCTGCTCGGCCACGCCCGCCACCGCCATCGACACGTCGAGCGTCGTCTGCTGGTTGACCGCGACGTCGACGCCGCGGCGCGTCTGCGTCGCGAAGCCGGCGAGCTCGACGACGACGTCGTAGACGCCCGGCGGCAGCAGCGTGAGACGATACGAGCCGTCCTGGCCGCTGGTCGTCGACAGACTGTCGCGCCGCAGCGCGGATCCCCGGACCGTCACGGTGACGCCGGGCAGGACCGCGCCGCTGGAATCGCGCACGATCCCGGCGATCGATCCCGTGACCTGGGCCGCCGCCGGCGTGGAGAGAGCGATGACGATGACAAAGGTGAGCCAGCGCATGGTGCCTCCGATGCCCTTCGTCTGGTTTCTATGTCAAGCGTCGCGCGAAGTAAAGTGATGTGAGCAGGAGCACGCGATGCGAACCAAGGCCGCGCTGGCGACGTCGCCGACATTGATAGCAGGGCTATCGCTGATTGTCATCGGCGTGTCCGCCCTGGAATCGGCGACGAACGACACGATCACCGCCGTGGACGGCATCAGCGTTGGACATTTCACGCTCGGCGAGCGGCCGACCGGCTGCACGGTGATCGTCGCCGACGGCGACGGCGCGGTCGGCGGCGTCTCGCAGCGCGGCGGCGCGCCGGGCACGCGCGAGACCGACCTGCTCGACCCCTTGAACATGGTCGAGAAGGTGAACGCCATCGTGCTCGCGGGCGGCAGCGCCTTCGGGCTCGACGCCGCGAGCGGCGCCGTGAAGTGGCTCGAAGAGCACAACATGGGATACGACGTGCGCATCGCGAAGGTCCCGATCGTGCCGGCGGCGATCCTCTTCGACCTGCCCGTCGGCGGCAATCCGAAGATCCGGCCGACCGCCGATTGCGGCTACCGCGCCGCGCAAGCCGCCTCGACCAATCCGGTGCCTGAAGGCAGCGTCGGCGCCGGCGCCGGCGCGACGGTCGGTAAGCTGGGCGGCCCCGGCAAAGCGATCAAGTCCGGCCTCGGCTCCGCGGCGCTTCGCATGCCGAACGGCTTGATCGTCGCGGCCATCGTCGCGGTCAACGCGGTCGGCGACATCATCGATCCGTCGACCGGCCGTGTGGTCGCCGGCGTGCGCGCCGACGACGGCTCGTTCGCCGACGCGCGCAAGATCCTGCGCTCCGGCGCGCTGGCTCGCCCGCGAGCCGGAGAGAACACGACAATCGGCGTCGTCGCCACCAACGCGAAGCTGACCAAGGCGCAGGCGAGCCGGATGGCGCTGATGGCCGACGATGGCTTCGCCCGGGCGATTGTGCCGTCGCACACCAACGGCGACGGCGACACGGTGTTCGCGCTCGCGACCGGACGCTGGAGCGGCGACGCGGACATCACGCTCGTGGGCGCGCTGGCGGCCGAAGTGATGGCCGACGCGATTGTCCGCGCGGGCACGCAGGCCACCGGCATCCCCGGCCTGCCCGCCGCGCGCGATCTCAAGAAATGATCGACGGACTGTTCGCCGGAACGAAGAGCGTGATTGCGGTCGCGACAATCGCCTCGGCTCTGAACGCGGCTGCCCAGACGATCCCGAACACGACACTCACGGCCATCCGCGGCGTGACCGTTGGCCACGCCACGATGCCTGGACGGCCGACCGGCTGCACGGCGATTCTCGTGGCGAGCGGCGCGGTCGCCGCGGTCGCACAGCGAGGCGCGGCACCGGCTACGCGCGATACGGCGTTGCTGCGAATCGGATCACCCATCGATCGCGTCGACGGCATTTCACTTGCCGGCGGCAGCGCCTTCGGCCTCGACGCGGCATCCGGCGTGGTGCACTGGATCGACGAGCACGTGGTGGGAGATCGCCGATCCCTGCCGCCGATCGTCCCTGGCGCGGCGCTGATCGATCTCTGGGTCGGCGGCAAACCGCAGATTCGTCCGGATGCCGATTGCGGATACCGGGCCGCCGGCGCTGCCAGCAGCCGGCCGGTCGAGGAAGGCAGCGTCGGCGCCGGGGCCGGCGCGACCGTCGGGAAGATGCGCGGCCGCGACGGCGCGATGAAAGCCGGCATCGGCTCGACCGTCATCGAGCTGCCGGATGGACTCCAGGTCGGCGCCATCGTCGCGGTCAACGCGCTCGGCGACGTGATCGATCCCCGTTCGGGCCGCGTGGTCGCCGGCATCCGCAACGCCGACGGCTCGCTCGCGGATGCGCGCAAGCTGCTGAGAAGCGGCGAGGGGTCGATGCCGGCGCGGGCCGGCGAGAACACGACGATCGGCGTCATCGTCACCAACGCCAGGCTGACCAAGACCGAGGCGGCGCGCGTCGCGACGATGGCCGACGACGGCTACGCGCGCGCGATCGTGCCGATCCACACGACGGCGGACGGCGACACGGTGTTCGCGCTCGCGACGGGGACGTGGGACGGCGCGGTCGACGTCACACGCATTGGCGCACTGGCCGCCGACGCGATGTCGGACGCCATCGTCCGCGCCGCGACGCAAGCGACCGGCGCCGCCGGCATTCCCGCGGTGCGCGACCTTCGGAAGTAGCGTGCATCTCTCCTTGAATTTCCACCTCGTCGTGCTGGCGGTGTACTCGGCCGTCCTGATCGTCATCGGCCTCGTCATCGGGCGCCGCGTGCGCGGCAGCAGCGAATTCTTCGTCGCGGGGCGGTCGCTCGGACCGGGCCTGCTGCTCTCGACAATGCTCGCGTCGAATATCGGCGCCGGCTCGACCGTCGGCGCGACGGCGCTCGGCTACAGCAGCGGCGTCGCCGCGTGGTGGTGGGTCGGCTCGGCGGCGCTCGGCCAGATCGTGCTGGCGGTCTGGATCGGGCCGGCGATGCGGCGCGTCGCGGCGGCGCACGACCTGCGGACCGTCGGCGACTATCTCGAGTTCCGCTACAGCGCGTCGGTGCGGGGCGTGGTGGTGGCGCTGTTGTGGGTCGGGACGCTGTTCATCCTGTCGGGACAGCTGGTGGCGATCGGCTCGATCCTCGAGACGGTCGCGCACATTCCCGCCTCGATCGGCTGCGCGATCGGTGGGCTGGTCGTGATGGTCTACTTCGCGGCCGGCGGGCTGATGACGTCGGCGCGCGTCAACGTGCTGCAGCTGATCGTCAAGCTCGGAGGCTTCGCTCTCGCGCTGCCGCTCGCGGTCTCGGCGATCGGCGGGTGGAGCGCGCTCGGCCGTGTGCAGGCCGACAACCCGACGTACTGGACGTTCTGGCGGGCCGGCCCGCCGGGCCTGATGCTGCTGGCGGCGCTGACGCCGTCATTCATCATCTCGCCGGGAATTCTGCAGAAGGTGTTCGGCGCACGAGACGATCGCGCAGTGCGAGTCGGCGTCGGGATGAACGCGGTCGGCCTGCTGCTCTACGCGCCCGTACCGGTGCTGATCGGGATGGCGGCGCGCGCGCAGTTTCCGGAGCTGACCTCGGTCAACAACGCGCTGCCGATGGTCCTGATGTATCTTCTTCCGCCGCTCGTCGGCGCGATTGGGCTCGCCGCGGTTTTCTCCGCCGAGATCAGCGCCTCCGATGCCGCCCTCTTCATGCTGGCGACCTCCTTGTCGCAGGATCTCTACAAGCGTTTCGTCGAGCCCGGCGCCGCCGACGCCAGGGTGCTGAAAGTCGCGCGTGTGACCAGCATCGTCGCCTCGATCGTCGCCGTCGGTCTCGCCATCGCGCTCGGCAGCGTGGTCGACGCGCTGACCATTTTCTACACGCTCCTGTCGGTCAGCCTGTTCGTGCCGGTGCTGGCCGGACTCTACGTGCCGGCGGCGTCGGCGCCGGCGGCGATGACGTCGATCGCGTGCGGCGTCGTGGTGGTGCTGGCCGTGCAGTACCTCGCCGGCGGCAGCGTGGCCGGGTTCACGCCGGCGTTTCTCGGATTGTGCGCGGCGGCGCTGGGTTTTGCGGCGATGCACGCGATGCGAATGGGAAGGTATGGCGGGCAGCACGCTGTTTGATCTGACCGGGAAGGTGGCCGCCGTCATCGGCGGCGCGTCCGGCATCGGCGAGGCCGTGGCCAGAGGGGCTGCTCAGCTCGGCGCGCGGGTGACGATTCTCGACGCCAACGAGGAAGCCGCGCGATCGGTCGCCTCGGCGATTGGCGGAGATGCCGCGCGGCTCGACATCCGGCGCGCCGGCGAGGTGCAGGATGCGTTTGCCGGCATCGCCGCCGCGCACGGACAGCTCGACATCGTCATCTGCACGCCGAGCATCAACGTACGGAAGCCGATCGTCCGCTACGAGGAAGCCGAGTTCGATCGCGTCGTCGACGTGAACCTGAAGGGCAGCTTCAACGTCCTCCAGGCGGCGGGCCGCCTGATGACGACGCAGAAGGCACGCGGCGGCAGCATCGTGATCTTCTCGTCGATTCGCTCGCAGGTGGTCGAGCCGGGCCAGTCCGTCTACGCGATGACGAAAGCGGGCATCGTGCAGCTGGTGCGGACCGCGGCCGTGGAGTTCGGCGCGCACGGCGTGCGCGTGAACGCGATCGGGCCAGGCGTGGTGGAGACACCGCTGACCGCCCCGATCAAGGCGAACGCCGCCTGGTACGCGGCGTACGCCAACAAGAGCGCGCTCGGCCGCTGGGCGAGGGCCGAGGAAATGGTCGGGCCGACTCTCTTTCTCGCGTCTGACGCTGCCAGCTACGTGACGGGAACGATTCTCTTTGCCGATGGAGGGTGGACCGCCATCGATGGGCGCTTCGCGCCCCCGGGAATGTGACCATTGCGGAATGCGGAATGCGGATTGCGGATTTATTGGGGATTGAGTGATTAACGTATGAGTGCTGACAATCAGAATTCGGCTTCGTCCAATCCGCAATCCGCAATCCGCAATCCGCAATGGCGTGTTGCGGTGATTGCAGGTGACGGAATCGGGAAAGAGGTAATCCCGGCCGGGATTGCGGCGGTCGACTCGGCAGCACGCAGTGTCGGTGTGTCGGTCTCCTTCACGGATCTGCCGTGGGGCAGCGACTACTTCCGCGAGCACGGGCGGATGATGCCGGCGGACGCGTTCGAGCAGCTCGCGCAGCACGACGCGATCTACCTCGGCGCGATCGGCTCGCCCGGCGTCCCCGACGGCGTGTCGGCCGGAATGATCCTGGCGATCCGGCAGCGCTTCGATCAGTACGTCAACCTGCGGCCGATGCGCCTGCTGGACGGCCTGTCGTCGCCGCTCGCGAACCGCACGGCGCGTGACATCGACATGATTTGCGTGCGCGAGAACACCGAGGGCGAGTACGCCGGCGTCGGCGGCCGCATCCACGTCGGCACGCCGCGCGAGGTCGCGCAGCAGACCGGCGTCTTCACGCGCGCCGGCATCGAGCGGGTGCTTCGCTACGGCTTCGAGCTGGCGGCGGCGCGGCCGCGCAAGCTCCTGGCGAGCGCGACGAAATCGAACGCGCTGACCTATTCGATGGTGCTGTGGGACGAGGTCGCCGAGATCGTGCGGAAGGATTTCCCGTCGGTCGAATACCGCAAGTATCACGTCGACGCGCTGGCGGCGCGCATGGTGACGCACCCGCAAACGCTCGACGTCATGGTGACCTCGAACCTGTTCGGCGACATCCTCACCGACGTCGGCTCGGCGATCTCCGGCAGCCTTGGCATCGCACCCGGCGGCAACATCAACCCGCAGCGCACCTACCCGTCGATGTTCGAGCCGATCCACGGCTCGGCGCCCGACATCGCCGGCAAGGGCATCGCCAACCCGATCGGCGCGATCTGGGCCGGGGCGCTGATGCTCGATCATCTCGGCCGCCGCGATCTCCACGACCGCGTCGTCCACGCCATCGAGCGCGTCGTCGCCCGCGGCAGCCTGCGCACGCCGGATCTCGGCGGCAACGCGACGACGAAGCAGGTGGCCGACGCGATACGAGCGGAGATCGGGGGGTGATTTGGGATTTGGGATTTGGGATTTGGGACTTGAATTTCGAATCCCGAACCCCGAATCCCGAATCACGCCCCGGCCGCAGCGAGGTCGACTGAAAAGAGCGACCGACCCGCGCGATTGCGGATCTGCATCGTCAGCGCGCGTGTCCGGCGGTCGATGCGGCCGAAGCCGAAGAACTGAAAGCCTTCGCTCGGCGGGCGGTTGGGTTTCATGCCCGGCGGGATCGCGAGGAAGCGCACCTCGGGACCGAAGGTCCTGTCGAGCGGGTTGGGGCCGAAGGTCCCGGCCTGGAGCGGCCCGCCGACGAACTCCCAGAACGGCGCGAACTCGGTGAAGCGCGCCCGCGACGGATCGTAGTGGTGCGCGGCGCCGTAGTGGACGTCCGCCGTGATCCACACGACGTTCTGAATCTTCCGGTCGCGGATGAAGCGCAGGAGATCCGCGATCTCGAGCTCGCGGCCGAGCGGCGGCCCGTCGTCCTGATTGGCCACCGCTTCGAAGCGTCCGCCCGCGTCGGGCACGACCACGCCGAGCGGCATGTCGGAGGCGATGACTTTCCAGGTGGATGTCGACGCGGCGAGCGCGCGCTTCAGCCACTCGACCTGCGCCGCGCCCAGGATGGCCGACTCCTCGGTCAGCGACGGCTGACGGTTCGGCGAGTTCGCGCCGCGATACGTGCGCATGTCGAGCGCGAAGATCTCGAGCAGCGGCCCGTGGCGCCACGAACGATAGATGCGCTCTGATTCAACCGGGTTGATTCTGAGCGGCTGATACTCGAGAAACGCCCGTTTGGCGCGCGCCGCCAGCAAGGCCACGCTCTTGACGGCGTACCGCTGGTCGTTCCCACGATCATCATCAAGCCGCTGCGTCGGATACCAGTTGTCGCGCACCTCGTGGTCGTCCCACAGCACGATTTGCGACGTGCGGGCATTGAAGGCGCGGAGGTGCTCGTCCTGAAAGTTGTAGCGGTGACAGCCCCGGTAGTCCGCCAGCTCCTGCGCGACCTTCGACTTCGCTTCCGTCATCACGTTCCGCCAGACGCCGCCATCGTCGAGCCTGACTTCGGATTGAAGCGGTTGATCGGCGTAGATCGTGTCGCCGAGGTGTACGAAGACGTCCGGTTCGGCGCGCTGCATCGCGTCGTAGAGCGCGAGGCCGCCGTGCGCCGGATCGATTCCCCACCCCTGACCGACCGTGTCGCCCGAGAACGCAAACGTCGCGTCGCGCGACATGTCATCCGCCGACGTTTGGAAGCTGCCCTCGACCGGCGCGCTGAGCGTCCGCAAATCGGACAGGTCCTGAAACTGCACGCGGTAGACAATGCGCTGGCCGGCCGGCAGGCCGGTCAGATCGACGCGTGCGGTGAAATCGGTGTCTTCGAGGGCGGCTGGGCCGACAATCCGCCGGGCGTTGGTAAACGAAGAGGAGGTCGAGTACTCGACGATCATCCGTGCCGGACGATCGCTGCGGCTCCAGACGATGGCGGCGCCCCCTCTGGAAACATCGACGTCGCCGCTGGCCACGCCGCACGGCATCTGGGGCCGGGACGACTCGCGCTGCAGAATGGCGGGCGCCGCCGCGAACGCGGCCGCGCCCTTCAGGAAGCCGCGGCGGTTCACATGTGCGGCGATGATTTCAGGTGCTCGCGCAGCAGATCGCGTCCGAAGTCGCCGTTGAAATCGCGCCAGACCGAGTGGATGTGGTTGCCGTCGTTCTGCGTGTTGTCGTACTCGACGAGGAACGTCGGCCCCTGGATCCGGTAGTAGTGCTTCTTGCCGCGCTCGGTCTCGCCGGCCCACGCGAAGCCGATCTTGTCGAGGCCGGCTTTCTTGAAGCGCGCGGTGCGATCCGCCGCGATGTCCGGAGCCATGAAGCCGACGTAGGTGTCGATCAGCTTCATCAGCAGCTCGCGCTGGTTCGGCTTGAGCGCGTCCGCCATGATGCCGCTCGGCGTCAGCGGCGAGATATCGACCTTCGACATCGTCACCATGTCGTTCGGCGCGGTCGTGTTGATGATCGCCTTCTCGCGCTGCGCGGCGTCGAGCGAGTCGAGCAGCGCGCGCGCGGCGTCTTCCTCCGGTCCGAGAATGCGCAGGCCCTTCTTCGGCCCTTCACGCACTTCGGCGGGGTTCGATCCGAAGAACGTCGGCGATCCGGAGCCGAGGCTGCCATTGACGACCGTGAACTGCAGCGAGACGTGGTGGCCTTCGACGCGCCAGCCCCACGTGTCCTTGGCCGACGGCGTCCCGAAGATCGAAAAGAAATAGCGCTCGTGATCGCGGACGAGCGGCGCCGCTGTCGGCGGCCTGGCCGCGGCGGCGCGCTGCGCGGCCTCGATCGCGCCGAGCACGGTCTCGAGCTCCATGATCGAGCTGGCGGTCATGTAACCGCGCTGACTGAGCCCGGCTTTCAGGAGCTCGTGCGCCAGCTTGCGCTGCGACTCGTTCATCTCCTTGATGGTGAGCCCTTTGCGCGGGAACTGCTCGGTGGGGATGAAGTGCCAGTGCATCCGCTCGTCGCCCTCGAACGGGAAGGTCGCCTGGGCCCGCTGCTCCGGCGTCAGGCTGGCCAGGAACTTCGTCGCGGCCGACGCCGCCGTCGCCGACGATCGTTCCGCGGCAATCATCGAGCCGGCCGCGGCCAGGGCGACGGCGAGCACGGCCATCCACACGCGCGGACGATTCCATTTGTTCATGCGATCCATAAATCCTCGGCGGGATTCTATCTTGACCGGCCCCAACGGCGGGAGGAGGATTAACGACTCGGCGATGACACCCAATTGGGCGACCATCGTGGCGCTCGCGCTGGCGGCGGCGACGGCAATCGGCCGGGCGCAGGCGCCTCCGTCCGCCGAGCTGGAAGAGCTCGTGGACAAGGTGGCCGATTACGTGGACGCCTACACGCTCGAGTTCATGGGGGTGGTGGCTGAAGAGAGCTACCGCCAGCAGTTTCAGCGCCGCGGCGGCACGGACGCCCGCGGCTTCGCGACCGAGGGCCAGCGTCAGACGCGGCAGCTCAAGTCCGACGTGCTGCTCGTCCGTCCGCCTCCGCTCGCTTCGCAGGCTACGGCGGGACAAGCGCGCTGGTTGCAGTTCCGAGACGTCTTCGAGGTCGACGGCAAGCCAGTGCGCGACCGCGCCGAGCGCCTGGCGAAGCTCTTTCTCCAGCCGTCGCCGAGCGCGCGGCAGCAGATCGAAGACATCAAGAGCGAGAGCGCCCGCTACAACATCGGCGGCGTCAATCGAAATCTCAACCTGCCCGTGCTGGCGCTGAGCGTCGTCGAGAACGACAACCGCCCCTGGTTCTCGTTCACGATCGGCAGGAAGAAGGACGCGACCTGCGAGCTGGCGTATCGCGAGAACCGGAGCGGCACGCTCATCCGCACCAACGGCGACGAAGCGATGCCCGCGCACGGCAAGTTCGTGGTCGAGCGGGCCACCGGCCGCGTGCTCGCCACCGAGCTCGAGGCGGAGAGCGCACTGCTGAGCGCGAAGATCGACGTCACGTACGTGCCCGAGCCCGTCCTCGGCGGCCGCCTGGTTCCGCATGAGATGCGTGAGAAGTACGCGCTGAAGGACGGATCGACCGTCGAAGGACGCGCGACCTACTCGAACGTCCGGCGGTTCACAGTCACCGTCGGCGAGAAGGTCAAGTGACGAGGAGTCTCGGCGCGGTACTGATCTCGGCGACAGCGCTGGCCGCACCTGGAGATCCGACGCTCGAGCAGGTGCTCGGCAAAGCCGCGTCGTACGTCGGCGATTTCGAGCGCCAGCTCTCGAGGATCATCGCCGAAGAGCGATGCGAGCAGAAGGTCGAGCCGTCGAAAGACTCGAAGCCCAAGCGGAGCATGTACGGGACGGGAACGCTGCAGCTGCCGGTGCATACGAAAACGCGTGCCGATTTCCTGCTGCTGAGGACGTCCGGCGCGTCCCGCTATGTGCAATACCGCGACGTCTTCGAGCAGGACGGCCAACCGGTACGCCACCGCGACGAACGGCTGGCGCGGCTGTTCAGCGGCGGCGCCACGGCGAGCGAGGCCGAGCGCCAGCAGATCATCAACGAGAACGCTCGCTTCAATGTCGGCGACGTCCTCAGAACGATGAATCTGCCCGTACTGGCCCTCGAGTTCCTCCGGTTCGAGAATCAGTCACGCTTCTCCTTCAAGCGCACCAGCGAATCGAAGCCCTCGACGTTCGCGCACGATGCGACGCCGTCGGATGCCTTCCGGATCTCCAGGGAGGTCTGGATCGTGGAGTACAAAGAGCGAATGAGCCCGACCACGATCCGCACCGACGAGGGCAAGGACATCGAGGCACGCGGCCGCTTCTGGATCGAGCCGGACACGGGCCGCGTCGTGATGACCGAGCTAATCGTCGACAATCGCAGCGTCCGCGGAGCCCTCGACGTCAGCTTTCAATCCGAGCCGCTGCTCGGCTTCCTCGTCCCGGTTGAAATGCGGGAGCGCTACGATGCGAAGCGCAACGGATCGGTGATCACGGCGACGACGACGTACGGAAGATTTCGAGTCCTTCAACCTCAGAGATAGGTGTCTATGCCTGCACGACCGACCTGGAAGGGTTATCTGAAGATCAGCCTCGTCAACATCCCCATCAAGGTCTTCCCCGCCACCGACGCGGGCGCGACCTTGAGCTTCAACCAGCTCCATGGCGAGTGCCAGACGCGCATTCAGCAGAAGCGCTGGTGCCCGCAATGCCAGCGCGAGGTCGCGAACACCGACCTCGTCAAGGGCTACGAGTTCGAGAAAGGGCGCTACGTCGTCGTCAATGAAGAAGACATCGAGAAGGTTCGCGTCGAATCGACGCGCGTGATCAATCTCGAGAAATTCACCGACGACACCGAGATCGATCCGATCTATCTCGATCGCCCCTACTACCTGGCGCCCGACGGACCGGTGGCGCGCGACGCCTTCGCCGTCATCCGCGAAGGGATGAAGGGCAAGGCCGGCATCGGCAAGGTGGCGCTCTACGGACGCGAGTACCTGATCAAGATCCAGCCGCGCGAGAAGGGCATGATCATGTACACGCTGCGGCACGCCAACGAGATCCGCAGCATGGAAGCGATCGACGAGCTGAGCGACATGCCGGCCAAGGTCAAGCCGGAGGAAGTGAAGCTCGCGCAGCAGGTGATGTCGACCTTCGCCGGCGATCTCGATTTCGAGTCGTACAAGGACGAGTACCAGGTCGGCCTGCGGG
>Ga0081539_10004996_pt1 | contig 14020 bp, 12 predicted proteins | sample TabmetS4T2R2_FD_71023 | JGI IMG/M metagenome (GOLD analysis project Ga0081539, IMG submission 71023) | Tabebuia heterophylla rhizosphere microbial communities from the University of Puerto Rico - S4T2R2 | ecosystem: Host-associated > Plants > Roots > Rhizosphere ...
GCGTTCTCCCCGTGGTGCGCTCGGTCGGCGTCCAGGGCGACGGCCGCACCTACGCCTACCCGATCGTGATCCGCGCCGTCACCTCCGACGACGCGATGACCGCCGACTGGGCCCGCCTCCCTTATGACCTGCTCGAGCGGGTCTCCAATCGCATCATCAATGAGATTCGGGACGTCAACCGAGTGGCCCTCGACATCAGCTCCAAGCCCCCCGCGACGATCGAGTGGGAGTAGGCGGGGGGAGGGGTCGGGATACCCCTTCCGCTTAGTCTTTTTCAGGATCGAGCGCCGGCCCTGCGGCGATGGAGCTCCCGGAAAAAGCCACAAGACGCTCCAGGGGTATCCCGACCCCTCCACTCAAGCCGCCCCGATCGTCCCTAGTCAGCTCGCGGGACGAGGCGGGAGCATCGGCTTCCGTCAGCTCCAGCTGATTTCGAATCGGCCGGGGAGGGTGGGGTCCCTCCGACGGAGGCTCAAGAGGGGCTCGGTGGCGCTTCCGGCGCTCGTAACAGCTGCGCGACGGTCTCCGGCGGAGGGACCCCACCCTCCCCAGACGGCCCGAGGTAAGAAGAAGTTCCGAACTCGACGATGGGGCGCCCGCCCGCCCCCGCACCGTCTGGTTCAGTCGACCTGCTGGGAATTGGCCGTCTCGAAGACGGCCATGCCGATCACCGCGGAGACGGCGTCCTCGGCGTTGTTGATCCGGTCCTGGCTGCGCAGGTGTGAGGCCAGGACTTTCTCGGTCGCTGCTTCCATGATCGCGACGACCTCGTTCCAGCCGATCTGGTCGAGCAGCAGCGGCAGCCAGCGAAAGACGGTGTCGTCGCGCCCGTCCAGGGTCCCCGCCTGCATCGCCATCGCCGCCTTGTCGATGAAGGTCTGCAGGGTCGCTCCGGAGACTCCCGGGAGGATGCCGCGGGGGACACCGCGCCAGGCCGGGTTGCCGAGGAACGAGTCCGGCGTCGCCTTGTAGAAGTGCTCGGTGGCGCCGCGCCGCTGGGCGGTGTCGACGAGCTGCAGGCAACCACAGCGATCGAGCGCGCGCGTGTGGTACGCGACGTCGGTGAGGCCGGTCCCCAGCGCCTCGGAAAGGCGATTGGGGCTCGAGACCTGTTCGCTGAGGATTTCCAGGATGCGGACTCGCAGGGGATGTGCGAGCGCCTTGACCAGGCGTTGGTCGATCATTTCCTGTTGCTGCGTCATCTGTGGCTCCTTTTTTGGGGGTCGGCCGGTACGCCGACGTTCGTTGCTTATTTGAATACGCGCTGAGTATTAACTCGGATCACAGCGCTGCCCAGAAACGCCGCAAATGCCGCCAATATCTGGATTAAGCGGATTCGATCAATAAACAGTTTGTGAAGTGGAGGAGTTCAGTATGAATCGGGCTAAATTCAAATTGGACTCATTCTCATTAAGATGCGGCCCGTGCTCGAGCCGTTCGAACTCCCCTTCGTCCAGCGCGGCCTCGCCGAGCTGCTGATCCTCGCGGTCCCGGCCGGTCTGCTCGGGACCTGGATCGTCCTCCGCCGGCTCGCCTTCTTCTCGCACTCGGTTGGAACCGCCGCCTTTCCCGGCCTGGTGCTCGCCGATGGGCTCGGCTTCGCCGCGCCGCTCGGCGCCTTCGCGGCGGCGCTCGCCTTCACCGCTGGGAACGCGGCCCTCGGGCGGGGCAAGGACCGCGGCCGCGACAGCGTCATCGCTCTGGTCCTCGTCGGCTGCCTCGCGGCCGGGGTGATCCTCGCCAGCGACGTCTTCGGTTCCGGCGCCAACGTCGAGACGCTGCTGTTCGGCAGCCTCCTTTTGGTCGACGGCGCCGACATCAGGTTGGCCGCGGTCGCCGCTGTCGCAACCGTTCTGGTCAGCGCCCTGGTCGGCCGCCGTTGGCTCGCCCAGGGCTTCGACCCCGGGGACGCCGGCATCGGCCGCCGCGAGCGCCTCTTCCTCGATGCCGCCCTGCTGGCCCTGATCGCCCTCGCGATCACGGCGGCGCTGTCGGTCGTCGGCGCCCTGCTCGTCGCCTCGCTGTTCGTCGTCCCCGCCGCCACCGCCCGCCTCTTCACCAGCCGGATGCTGAGCTGGCAGCTCGCCAGCGTCGCCCTGGTCGCCGCCGAGGGCACGCTCGGCCTCTGGCTCTCGGTCGAAACCGACGCCCCGCCCGGGGCGACGATCGCCTGCGTCGCCGGCGCGGTCTTCGCGCTGGTCGCGCTCGGCTGCAGCTTCTTCGCTCGCCCCCGCCCCCTCGGGGCCATCTAGAAAGGACCCAGTTGCCGAAGTCACTCCAGATCGTGCTCGCCCTCCTCTGCCTCGGCCTGTCGGCGCTCGCGATCGCCGGCTGCGGCGGCTCGGACTCCGACTCGGGCGACCGCCTCGACGTGGTCGCGACGACCACCCAGATCGGCGACTGGGTGCGCGAGGTCGGCGGCGACGCCGTCGCGGTCGACCAGGTCCTGGAGCCGAACACCGACCCCCACGACTACGAGCCGCGGCCGAGCGACGTCGCCGCCGCGGCCGACGCCGCGGTCGTCTTCGCCAGCGGTGACGACCTCGACTCCTGGATCGAGGAGATCGTCTCCGACAGCGGCAGCGACGCCGAGGTCCTCGACCTCGGGGCGCGCGTTCCCGAGCGCCTCGCCGGTGGCGAGGAGGAGCACGGCGAGGACGAGGACGAGGGGGAGGGGCACGACCACGACTCCGAGTACGACCCGCACTGGTGGCACGACCCGCGCAACGCCGAGGCCGCGGTGCGGGAGATCGAGCGCGCGCTGGGCGCCGCCGACCCGGCCCGGCGGGCGCTCTTCCGCCGCAACGCCGAGGCTTACCTGCGCCGGCTCGCCCGGCTCGACGCCGGGATCGCCCGCTGCATCGGCCAGATCCCGCCGGCCGAGCGCAAGCTGGTCACCGACCACGACGCCTTCGGCTACTTCGCGCAGCGCTACGGGATCGACGTCGTCGGCGCCGTGATCCCCTCGCAGACGACCCAGGCGCAGGCCTCGGCCAAGGACGTCAGCGCCCTGATCGACCTGATCGAACGCGAAGGCGTGAAGGCGGTCTTCCCGGAGAGCTCGCTCAGCGCCAGCGTCGCCGAGGCGGTCGCGCGGCAGACCGGCGCCTCCTCCGACTACGAGCTCTACAGCGACACGCTCGGCCCGGAGGATTCCGCGGGCGCGACCTACATCGGCATGGAGGCGGCCAACGCCGACGCGATGGTCCAGGGGTTCAGCGACGGGAGGGTCCGGTGCCAGCTCGACCCCTGATCGCGGCCGAGGGCCTGGCGCTCGGCTACGGCTCCGGCCAGGCCGTCGTCGCCGGGCTCGAGTTCGAGCTGCGCGCCGGCGAGCGGCTAGCCCTGCTCGGGCCCAACGGCGGTGGCAAGACGACGATCCTGCGCGCCCTGCTCGGCCAGCTGCGCCCGCTCGCCGGAACGCTGCGGGTCGAGGCCTCCTGCGGCTCGGTCCCGCAGACTGAGCGCTCGCGCCTCGACTATCCGGTCTCCTCGCTCGACGTCGCCGCGATGGGCGCGCTCGCCGGTCTGCCCTGGTGGCGCCGTCCCGGCCGGGCCGGACGCGAGCGGGCCCGCGACGCGCTTGCCCGGGTCGGCCTGGAGGAGTACGTCGAGGAGACCTTCGGCGAGCTCTCCGGCGGCCAGCGCCAGCGCGTGCTGATCGCCCGCGCGCTCGTCCAGGACGCCCGCGTCCTGCTGATGGACGAGCCGTTCAGCGGCCTCGACCGGCCCTCGGCCGAGCGCCTGGAAGCGCTGATCGCCGAGCTCGCCGGCGAAGGCCACGCGATCGCAATGGCGACTCACGACCTCGAGCAGGCGCGGCGCTGGGACACGGTGCTATGCGTCAACGGACGCCAGATCACGGTCGGTGCCCCGGCCGAGGTGCTCGACGTGCCCGTGCTCGAAGCGACCTACGGCGGCGCGATCGTCGAGCTGCCCGACGGCAGCGGTCGCGCCGTCCTCCCGGCCCATCACCACCACCACTAGGGACCCGACCATGTTCGAGCCGCTGACCGAGACGTTCATGCAGAGGGCGATCCTCGAGATGACCCTGCTCGCCCTGGCGGGCGGCGCGCTTGGTTGCTGGGTGGTGCTGCACGACCTTCCCTACGCGGCGGAGTCGCTGGCCCACTCGCTCTTCCCGGGCCTGGTCCTGGCGGCGATCGCCGGGGTGCCGCTGCTGCTTGGCGCGACCCCGGCGGTGATCCTGGCGGCGGTGGCGATCGCGCTCGCCTCGCGGGTGCGGGACGTCGGCCGCGACGTCGGGGTCGCCGTCGTCGTCACTTCGATGTTCGGGCTCGGGGTGCTGCTGGCTCTCTCGCCGGACTCCCCGCCCGGGGTCGAGGCGCTGCTGTTCGGCGACGTGCTCGGCCCCAGCGACGGCGACATCGTCTCCGCCGCCGCGCTCGTCCTCCTCCTCGCCGTCGCACTGCCGCTGCTGCATGGGCGCCTGCTCGCCACGGGCTTTGACCGCGACGCGGCCGGCGCGCTCGGCCTGCGGCCGGGATTCGTCGACGCCGCCCTGCTCGTCCTGCTCGCAGCCGCCACCGTGGTCGCCGTCCAGGGCCTCGGCAACCTGCTCGTGGTCGCGGTCTTCGTCGGCCCGGCGGCGACCGCCCGCAACCTCAGCGACCGGATCGTGCCGATGATCGCGATCGCCTGCGCGGCCGCCGTGATCGCCGGCCTCGCCGGCCTCTATCTGTCTTATTACGCGGGCACGGCCGGCGGCGCCTCGGTCGCCCTGGCGATCGTCGCCCTCTATCTGCTCTCGACCCTGCCGGCCGCCCTGAGGCGCTCGCGACCCGCCGGTCTGCGCGCCGCCGCGGGCTACGATCATTGAGATGGCGACCGCGACCGACAGCCGCTGGGCCGAGCACGCGCTCAGCACCCTGCACGAGGCGGGGCACCGCCGCGGCGGCGCCCGCACCGCGGTCGTCGAAGCCCTCTCCGGCCACGATTGCGCCGTGACCGCGATCGAACTCGACGACGAGTTGCGCCGCCGCAAGCCCGCGGTCGCCCGGGCCAGCGTCTACCGCGCCCTCGAGCAGCTCGAGGAGCTCGGCCTGGTGCGCCGGATCGAGGTCTGCCGCGGCACCGCCGGCTACGAGCGCGTCGACCCCGCCGGCCACCATCACCACCACGCGATCTGCCGCGACTGCGGCCGCATGGTTCCCTTCGAGGACCGCTCCCTCGAGCAGGCGATCGACCGCCTCTCCGAAAGCATCGCCTTCGAGGTCTCTGAGCACGACGTCGTGCTCAAAGGCCGCTGCGAACGCTGCTCCTAGACGGCCAGGCTCGGCCTGGCGGTGTCCTCGGTCGGACGACTTGCTCACGCACCGGAGTGCGCTCGCGGCGTCGCCCTCCCTGCGTCCTTGCCAGGCCTTCGCCTGTCTCGCCTAGGAACAGCGTTTCAGGAGTAGCCATCCCACTTTTTGAGTTCGGCCAGGGGGTCGAAGGGGCTGCCGCCCTCGTACCAGCCGGGGCCGGACCAGATCTCGAAGTGGAGGTGGCAGCCGGAGGAGGAGCCGGTGGTGCCGACGAAGCCGATCGGCTGGCCGGTGCGGACGGTTTCGCCCGCTTTCAGCAGGGCCGGTTCGACCATGTGCATGTAGACGAAGTCCTCGGCGGTGCCCTTGCCGTCGATCACGATGTAGTTGCCGCCGCCGTCATCCCAGCCGGCGAACTGGACCTTGCCGCCGCGGGCCGCGACCAGGGGCGTGCCGCAGCTCGCCATCACGTCCTGGCCCTGGTGGGTGTGGCCGGAGCGGCCGGCGCCGAAGCGGCCCATCGCGCCGCCGTAGTAGTGGCCGCCGAGGATCGGGAAGGTGTAGCCGTAGAGGGTGAAGCCGAGCGCCAGGGTCGTCTTCGCGGCCGCCTTGCGGGCGGCCGGGGCCGGCGTCTGCGGGCCGATCCGGAAGCTGTACCTGCCGTTGCGGGCCGGCTTGCCTTCGGCGGTGGTCCCGTCCCAGCGCACGTTGTAGGCGACGTTCGGGGCGAGGTTTTCGCGGTAGAAGGTGCGGACGATTTCGCCGCTGCCGTTGACGACGTCGATGCGGATGTCGTTTTCGGGCTGGTCGCTGCCCAGCGTGAAGCTGAGGCGGGGATAGCGGAAGCCGAAGTAGAAGGACTTGCGCGGCTTGGTTTCCGCCGCGACGAGCGTGATCGCGCCGGAGCTCGGTTCCGCCGCCGCGGCGCCGCTGCTGCTGCCGGGGGGCGGTGGCGCGGAGGCGGGGGAGGGGGCGCCGCCGGTTGCCGCGACGGCGGGGGAGGCGCCGATCGCGGAGATGGCGAAGACCGCCAGAACCCCGATCACGCCGGTCGCTCGACGCCGGCCGTTGCCTCTGCGCACCGCTTAGCCCTCTCTTTCGATTCGCCTGCGGAGTTAGCTGACGGGCTCGCGCTGAAAGAGACGCGCTACGGGCGAGATTCGCCCGATTCGCCCCCGGGACCTGCTTCGGTCCCAGTGGGTCCTCCGCTCCCGATCGGATGCCCGACGGGATTCGGCATTGCTGGCGCGGCAGTATAGGAAACCGACCTGAAGCAACCACGCCGGCCGCGGGCGGCGCGCCAGCGGCTCAACCTGGCTATCATCCCCCGGCCGCGCAGGTACGTCCGCGTGGCATTTTTAATGAACGAGAGCGCGATTAGACCGATGAAGACCTACGTAGCCAACGCCGAGAATCGCCAGCGAGACTGGTATGTCGTCGACGCCGAGGGCAAGACCTTGGGCCGGCTCGCGACCCAGATCGCCGACGCGCTGCGTGGCAAGCGCAAGCCCGAGTACACCCCGCACGTCGACACCGGCGACTTCATCGTCGTCGTCAATGCGGAGAAGATCCGCGTCACCGGCGACAAGCTGGCGCAGAAGACCTACTGGCGCCACAGCGGCTATCCGGGCGGGATCAAGTCGCGGACGCTGGCTGAGATGCTCGAGCGCAAGCCCGAGGAAGTGATCCGCAAAGCGGTCAAGGGGATGCTCCCCCGCAACCGTCTCGCCCGCCAGCAACTGACCAAGCTGAAGGTGTACGCCGGGCCCGAGCATCCGCACGCCGCCCAGCAGCCGAAACCGATGGAGACGAACTGAATTGATGTTCCCCGAGGACGAGCAGACTCCGGACGAGAACACCGAGGAGACCCCGGTGGAGGAGACCTCCGCGCCCGAGGCGTCCGAGTCGGCTGACCCGGCCCCGGTCGCCGAGGAGCAGGGCGAGAACGCCGCTCCGGCCGACGAGGCCGCCGCCGAGCAGCTCGAGGAGCCGGCCAGCGAGCCGGTCGCCGAGGAGGTTGCGGCGGAGCCGGCCGCCGAGGAGCAGACCGAGGAGGCGCCGCCCGAGCCCGCCGAGGAGCCCGCGGCCGAGGAGAAGAAAAAAGACGTGATCCCGGGGGCCGACCTGGAGCCGATCCTGGTCGAGCCCGAGGGGCCGGAGCTGAGCGCCGAGGAGCGCGCCCGCCTCGAAGCCGAGGAAGAGGAGAAAGCCCGTCGCGAGGCCGAGCTGGCCGCCGCCGACGAGGCCGCCGCCGAGACCGCGACCCGCGCCCCGGCGAAGATGGAGAGCGGCGCCCGCTTCCTCGCCACCGGCAAACGCAAGCGCTCGATCGCCCGCGTCACCCTGTTGCCGGGCGACGGCAAGATCGAAGTCAACAAGCGCAGCCTCGAGGAGTTCTTCCCGCGGCCCCTGCACCAGACGATGGCGCGCCAGCCGCTCACCGTCTCCGGCTACGAGGGCAACGTCGACGTCCGTATCCGCGTCCACGGCGGCGGGATCAGCGGCCAGGCCGGCGCGGTCCGCCACGGGATCGCCCGGGCGCTGACCGAGATCGACCCCGAGCTGCGCGGCGACCTCAAGCGCCGAGGCTTCCTCACCCGCGACGCTCGCGTCAAGGAGCGCCGCAAGGCGGGCTTCAAGAAGGCCCGTAAGAAGCCGCAGTTCAGCAAGCGCTGAGGCGTTCGATTTGCGCCCGGGGGCGCGAACCGTGTAGGACTTGAACATCCAGCCCGGGTTGCAGGGCGGGATTCGGGTACGAGCACCGAACCTAGGAGTCACCAGTCATGGCCACCCAGACGACTAGAAAGCTCTTCGGCACCGACGGCGTCCGCGGCGAGGCGGGGACTTTCCTCACCGCCGAGCTGGCGACCTCGCTGGGGCGCGCCGTCACCACCTCGCTGGAGGCCGAACGCCCGCAGGTCCTGATCGTCCGCGACACCCGCGAGTCCGGCCCGATGCTGGAGGCGGCCCTGGCCGCCGGCGTGGCCGCGGCGGGCGGCGACGCGTTGCTCGGCGGCGTGCTCCCGACCCCGGCGGCGGCGATCCTGGTCAAGCGCCTCGGACTCGACCTGGCGGCCGTCGTCTCCGCCTCCCACAACCCCTTCGAGGACAACGGGATCAAGTTCTTCAACGGCCAGGGCACGAAGCTCGGCGACGAGATCGAGGCCCGGATCGAGGCGCTGATGGAGGAGGCGCCGCCGTCGACCCCGCGGGCCGGGGCGGTGCGCGAGCTGAACGGCGGCCTCGAGGACTACCTGCGGGAGCTCGAGCGCGCCTTCCCGCTCGACCTCGCGGGCCGCCACATCGTCCTCGACTGCGCCAACGGCGCCACCTTCCGCGCCGGCCCGGCGATCTTCGAGCGGCTCGGCGCCAAGGTCGAGACGATTGGGATCGAGCCCGACGGGCGCAACATCAACGCTGGCTGCGGCTCCACCCACATGGAGGCGCTGTCCGCCCAGGTCGTCGCCTCCGGGGCCGACATCGGCTTCGCCTTCGACGGCGACGGCGACCGCGTGCTCGCGGTCGACGGCGCCGGCCGGGTCCACGACGGCGACGAGCTGATCGCGCTCGGCGCCCGCGGCATGGCCTCGCGCGGCGAGCTCAACGGCGTCGTGGTCACGGTGATGACCAACTACGGCTTCCACCGGGCGATGTCCGACGACGGGATCGAGGTCGCGGTCACCCAGGTCGGCGATCGCTACGTGATCGACGAGATGCTGCGCCGCGGCTGGGAGCTCGGCGGCGAGCAGTCCGGCCACATCATCGCCACCGACTTCGTCGCCACCGGCGACGGGATCGCGGCGGCGCTGATGACGATGCGGGAGCTCGGCGAGCGCCGGCTCGGCGACGCCGCCCCGATGCAGAAGCTGCCCCAGACGCTGGTCAACGTCGAGGTCGCCGACCGCGAGGCGGTCAACGACGCCGCCCCGGTGTGGGAGGCGGTGGAGCGCGAGAACGAGGCTCTGCAGGGCCGGGGAAGGGTGCTGCTGCGCCCCTCCGGGACCGAGCCGCTGGTCCGGGTGATGGTCGAGGCCCCGAGCGCCGAGGAGGCCGACGCCGTCTGCGAGCGCCTGGTCGCGATCGTCCGCGACGAGCTCGCCTGAGCGGCCCGACCGCCGCCGCCGTCTAGGCTGTCTCGCCTCTGTGTGTGGAATCGTCGGATACGTCGGAGGGCGCCCCTGCGAGGAGCTGCTGCTCTCCGGCCTGGAAAAGCTCGAATACCGCGGCTATGACTCGGCCGGGCTCTCGGTGCTCGAGGACGGCGAGGTCGAGAGCGTGCACGCGGTCGGCAACCTCTCCAACCTGCGCGCCGCGGTCGAACGGCACGCCGAGGAGAACGGCGGCGCCCTGCCGCCGGCCAACACCGGCATCGCCCACACCCGCTGGGCCACCCACGGCCGCGTGACCAAGGAGAACGCGCACCCGCACGACGACAGCTCCGGCCGCGTCCACATCGTCCTCAACGGGATCGTCGAGAACCACGCCGGGCTGCGCAAGCGGCTGCAGGCCGAAGGCGAGGAGTTCACCTCGGAGACCGACGCCGAGGTCGTCGCCCACCTGATCGCCCATCACTACGACGGCGACCTCGCCGCCGCCGTGCGCGCCGCCTACGCGGAGCTGCGCGGCCACTACGCCTTCGTCGCGATGCACGCCGACGAGCCCGACCGCCTGCTCGGCGCCCGCAAGGAGTGCCCGCTGGTCGCCGGGGTCGGCGAGGGGGAGACCTTCCTCGCCTCGGCGATCCCCGCCTTCCTCGCCGACACCCGCGTCGCGATGCCGATCGAAAACGGCGAGATCGTCGAAATCGACGCCGACGGGGTGCGCCTCACCGACGCCGAGGGCAACCCGATCGAGCGCGCGCCGGAAGAGGTCACCTGGGATGCCGACGCGGCCGAGAAGGGTGGCTATGAGACCTTCATGCTGAAGGAGATCCACGAACAGGCCGACGCGGTCGCCGAGACCGTCGCCGACCGCCTGCCCGGCGACGAGGGGGTCGACCTCTCCGACGTCGCCCTCGAGGACGATTTCCTGCGCGGGGTCAACCGGATCGTGATCGTCGCCTGCGGGACCAGCTACCACGCCGGCCTGGTCGGCCGCTACGCGATCGAGGAGTGGGCGCGGGTCCCGGTCGAAATGGACATCGCCTCCGAGTACCGCTACCGCAACCCGGTCGTCGGGCCGGGCGACCTGGTCGTCGGGATCACCCAGTCGGGCGAGACCGCCGACACGCTGGCGGCGATGCGCCTGGCCCGCGAGGCCGGGGCGACGGTGCTGGCGATCACCAACATCATGGGCAGCCAGGCGACCCGCGACGCCGACGCCGTTCTCTACACCCGCGCCGGCCTCGAGATCGGCGTCGCCGCGACCAAGACCTTCGTCGCCCAGGTGGCGGCGATGTACCTGCTGGGGCTGCGGATCGCCGAGCTGCGGGGGACCCTGCCGCCGGCCCGGATCGCCGAGCTGGTCGCCGAGCTGAAGCACCTGCCCTCGAAGATCGAGCAGACGCTCGAACTCAGCGAGGAGCCGGTGAAGGGGATCTCCGCGGCCCACTCCAGCCAGGAGTTCTTCCTCTACCTCGGTCGCCACATCGGCCTGCCGGTCTGCCTCGAGGGGGCGCTGAAGCTGAAGGAGATCTCCTACATCCCGACCGATGCCTACGCGGCGGGGGAGATGAAGCACGGGCCGATCGCCCTGCTCGACGAGTCGACCCCGGTGGTCTGCGTCGCCACCGACAGCCCGGTGCTGGAGAAGGTCCTCTCCAACGTCGAGGAGGTGCGGGCGCGCGGGGCGCAGACGATCGCGATCGCCACCGCGGGCTCCGAGCGGGCGGGCGAAGTCGCCGACGAGTCGATCGCGGTCGCCCGCACCGACTGGATCCTGCAGCCGATCGTCGCGATCCTGCCGCTGCAGCTGCTGGCCTACGACATCGCCCGTGCCCGCGGGCTGAACGTCGACCAGCCCCGTAATTTGGCCAAGACCGTCACGGTCGAGTGAATCGGTCTAAACGGGTTGTTAGGGTGCGCCGTCGCATGAGGGTACGTCTCGTTCCTTTCCGGGCCTTGGTCACGGCTGTGGCCGCGCTTGTCGCGGCCGGCTGCGGCGGTGAGGGCTCCGGCACCGATCCCGCGACGGTGGCGCCGGCCGACACGCCGATCTACATCGACGTCGCCGTGCGGCCAGAGGGCGAACTGCAGGAAAACGTGGAGGCCCTGGCCTCGAACCTGGCCGGGATCGACAACCTCGGCGGCTTCGTGATCGAAATGATCGAAGAATCGGCGAGCGACGACGGCGAAGAGTTCGACTACGAGAAAGAAGTCGAGCCCTGGCTCGGAGAGCGGGCCGGGATCGCGCTGCAGGACTTCGACGGCGAGGACTTCAACGGCTACGCGATCGCGGCTGCCGCCACCGACACCGGTGCCGCGCAGGAATTCATCGACGACAACGCCGACGAAGTCGTTGAGGAACCCAGCTACGAGGGTGTCGACTTCAAGGTCGAAGAGGACGGAACGGCGGTTGGCCTCGTCGGCGACAGCTTCGTGCTTGCCGAAACCGAAGCGGCGTTCAAAGCCGCGATCGACGCCGAGACGGGGGAATCGCTGGCCGATCAGGACACGTACACGAGCGCGACCGACGCAGCTTCCTCGGGTAGCTTCGCCAACCTCTTCGTCGATATCGGCGGGCTGATCGAGGAAGCCGGAGGCACGATCGATCCCGAAGTCGAAGAGTTCCTCGAAACCGCTGGCATCGAAGCCAAAAAAGCGACCGCGCTGGCCAGCATCGTCCCGGGCTCGGACTTCATCGAGGTCGACTTCGCCACCGACCTGTTCAGCGAGCAGGTGCCGACCGGAGACCCCTCGGAGCTGCTCGGCTCGCTGCCCGGAGGCTCGCTCGCCGCGGCCGCGGCCGCCGACTTCGGCGCCCAGCTGAACGAAGCGATCGACGAACTCGACGAGAACGGCATCCCCGGCGAGCTCGAACCGAACGAACTGAAGAGCGCGCTGAAATCGAAAGGGATCGACCTCGACCGGATCAGCGAGTCGATCACCGACCTCGGCTTCTTCGTCCAGGGCAGCACCGAGCGCAACCTGACCGGAGCCGTGGTGCTGACCACCAAAGACGCCGAGGAAGCCGAGAACACGGTCGCCAATATCGGCCTGTTGCTGCGCGCCGAAGGGACCCCCGGGATCACCAAAATCTCCGAAGACGGAATCAGCGGCTTCTCGATCAAAGCCGAGGATCCCGGCGACCAACCGTTCGTCCTCGCCGCCAAGGAGAACAAGATCGCGATCGCCTATGGGCCGATCGGCGCCGCCGCGGTTCTGACCGCCGGCAAGAGCGCGACCCTGGCTGACAATCCCGCCTTCCAGCAGGCGGGCGACGCGCTCGGCGACACGCCCCTCAGCGCCTTCATCGCCGGCCCGGCCACGATGGCCCTGGTCGACAACCTGATCTCGCCCGAAGAGCAGGAGGACCTGGCCGAAATTCGGCCGCTGCTCGACAAGATCGAGTACGTCGCACTCGGCGGTGGCAGCGAAGGCGACCTCGCCACCTCGAAGCTGGTCATCGGCTTCGAGCCCGATTCGGACGAGGAATAGGCTGCGGCGTCCGCTCGGGGGCGCTCCTGGTTACGCTGAGGGCGATGGAGCCCTGGCTGCAGCCGTTGTACGACGCGGAAGGGATCCGGGCGATCGATGCCTGGGCGATCGAGGAGCAGGGGGTGCCGTCGCAGCAGCTGATGGATGCCGCGGCGGGGAAGCTGGCCGAGGCGGTAGCCGGGCTGGAGCCGCGGGGACCGGTGCGGGTTCTCTGCGGCAAAGGTAACAACGGCGGCGACGGGCAGATCGCGGCGCGCAAGCTGGCGGAGCTCGGGTTCGAGGTCGATGTCGCCCTGCTTTTCGGGGACGACGTTCCGGCTGATTTCGACGCCTGGCTGGAGGGCTCGGCGGCGATCGTCGACGCGATCTTCGGCACCGGCTTCGCCGGCGCTCCGCGCGAGCCGGCCGCGGCGGCGATCGCCGCGATCAACCGCTGCCCCGCCCCGGTGATCGCCTGCGACATCGCCTCCGGGGTCGATGCCTCCAGCGGCGAGATCGCCGGCGAAGCGGTCGAGGCCGACCTCACCGTCAGCTTCCACGCCGCCAAGGTCGGCCAGCGCATCGCCCCCGGCAAGTGGCGCACCGGGGAGCTGCGGGTCGTCCCGATCGGGATCCCGCCCGGGAACCCGGGGCGGCCGGTCGCCGGCGCGATCGGCGACGCGATCCTGGCCTTGGCGCCGACCCGGGGAGAGCGCTCGACCAAGTTCAGCTCCGGCCAGGTGACGATCGCCGGCGGCTCGCGCGGTCTCACCGGGGCGGTGCGAATGTCCTCCTCGGCGGCGATCCGAGCGGGCGCCGGCTACGCGACGGTGGCGATCCCGAGCGACCTCGAGCCGGTTTTCGAAGCCGGCCAGCCGGAGGTGATGTCGGTCGGCTGCCCGGGCGGCGACGGCTGCCTCGTGCCCGCCTCGGTGAAGGCGGCGACCAAGGCGTTCGAGCGCGCGGCGGCGGGGGTGCTGGGCCCGGGGCTCGGCCGCGACCCCGGCTCGTTCGAGTTCGCTCAGCAGGTCGCGGCGGCCGTCGCCTGTCCGCTGGTGATCGACGCCGACGGTCTCAACTCCTTCGCCGGTGAGCTGCTGCGGATCGGCGAACGGCCGGGCCCGACCGTGCTCACCCCGCACGCGGGCGAGCTCGGCCGGTTGCTCGTTCGCGATTCGG
>Ga0081539_10004997_pt1 | contig 14019 bp, 10 predicted proteins | sample TabmetS4T2R2_FD_71023 | JGI IMG/M metagenome (GOLD analysis project Ga0081539, IMG submission 71023) | Tabebuia heterophylla rhizosphere microbial communities from the University of Puerto Rico - S4T2R2 | ecosystem: Host-associated > Plants > Roots > Rhizosphere ...
GGTGATCCAGCTGACCCGCTGGTCGATCGCCCAGGCCGACCGGCACGACGGCCGGCGCAACCTGTGGCTGCGCACCCTCGACCGGGTCGGCCTCGGCTTCGACTCGTAGACCTCGCGGGACGGCTCGTGCGTCAGAGGGCCACGCCGGTGAGCACCATCAGGCGGGGCTCGGTGTAGTCCTCCATCGCGCTCGCCAGCCCCTCCCGGCCGGCGCCGCTGGCCTTCACACCGCCGTACGGCATCTGGTCGGCCCGGAAGCTCGGCACGTCGCCGATGATGACGCCGCCGACGCGCAGGCGGCGGTGGGCGGCGAAGGCCACATCCAGCCGGTGCGTGAAGACGCCGGCCTGCAGCCCGTACGCGGAGTCGTCGACCGCCGCGAACCCGGCCTCGTCCGAGTCGACCGCGGCCAGCACCAGCACCGGCCCGAAGACCTCCTCGGCGCACACCTTCGCGTCCGGCGGCACGTCGGTGAGGACGGTCGGGGCCAGCGTCGTCCCCGAACGCGAGCCACCAGTCAGGATGCGACCACCCTTGGTGACCGCCTCGCCGATCCATTCCTCGATGCGCCGCGCCGCGCGCGAGTCGATTACCGGTCCGACGTCGGTGCGCTCGTCGCGCGGGTCGCCGGTGCGCAATGCCCGGACCGCGGAGATCAGCCTGGGCGTGAAGTCCTCCAGGTGATCGCGGTGCACGAAGACCCGCTGGACCGCGATGCAGCTCTGGCCGGCCTGGTAGTTGGCGAACGTGGCGATCCGCCGCGCGGCGTGGTCCAGGTCCGTCCAGTCCCGGCAGATCAGCGCCGCGGCGTTGCCGCCCAGTTCGAGCGTGACGTGCTTGTGCGGTACGGCGGCCCGGATCGTCGCGCCCACCGGGCCGGAGCCGGTGAACGACACCACCGGCAGGCGCGGGTCGGCGACCAGGCCGGCGGCCCGCTCGTTGGGCAGCGGCAGCACCGAGAACATGCCGGCCGGCAGCTCCAGACCCGACATGATCTCGCCGAGCAGCAGCGCGGTGAGCGGAGTGGCGGGTGCCGGCTTCAGGATGATCGGCGCACCTACCGCGAGTGCCGGCGCGACCTTGTGGGCGACCAGGTTGAGCGGGAAGTTGAACGGCGCGATGCCGAGCACCGGTCCGCGGGGCACCCGCCGGATCAGGGCGATCCGGCCGGCCGCGGCCGGGTCGGTGTCGAGCCGCTGCAGCTCGCCGGAGAAGCGGCGCGCCTCCTCGGCGGCCCAGCGGAAGGTCGACACGGCACGGCTGACCTCGGCCCGCGCCCACTTGAGCGGCTTGCCGCTCTCGGCGGTGATCAGCACGGCGAACTCCTCGGCCCGCCGGTTGACGCCGGCGCTGATCTCGTCGAGCGCGGTGGCCCGCTCGGCGGCCGACAGCGCGGCGGCCGGGCCGGCGGCGGCCGCCGCGGCCGCGACGGCCTCCTCGACCTGGTCCGGGGTGGCCAAGCTGGTCTCCCCGACGACCTCGTCGTCGTAAGGGTGACGGACGGTGAGGACATCGGCGCTGGTTGCCGGTCGTCCGGCGACGTAGAAGGGGATCACGGCGGTAGCGTATCCCACTTCCGACACGGAAATAGTTGTCAAGCCCTTCTCTCGCCACGGAATCAGTGAAAGGATCGGGCATCAAAGCCTGAAGGAGTTGAGATATGGGTTCCTCGGCCGAACCGCAGACCTCCGCCGAGCTGCACCGGCGCCGGAGTGCGGTCGTCGCCCGTGGGGTCAGCAGCATGGTCCCGTCGTACGTGAGCAGCGCCGGCGGCGGCACGATGACCGACGTGGACGGCCGCGAGTGGATCGACTTCGCCGCCGGCATCGCGGTCACCAGCGTGGGCAACGCCGCGCCCAGGGTGGTCGAGGCGGTCCGCGCGCAGGTGGAGCGGTTCACCCACACCTGTTTCATGATCGCGCCGTACGAGCCGTACGTGGCCGTCTGCGAGGAGCTGGCGGCGCTCACGCCCGGCACGTTCGAGAAGCGCTCGGCACTGTTCAACTCCGGCGCCGAGGCGGTGGAGAACGCCGTCAAGATCGCCCGGCACGCCACCGGGCGGCAGGCGGTCGTCGTGTTCGACCACGCCTACCACGGCCGGACCAACCTCACGATGGCCCTGACCGCCAAGGTCATGCCGTACAAGCAGGGCTTCGGCCCGTTCGCCGGGGAGATCTACCGGGTGCCGATGTCGTACCCGTTCCGCGACGGCCGCGGCGGCCCGGACGCGGCCGCGTTCGCGATCGCCGCGATCGAGAAGAACGTCGGCGCGGCCAACGTCGCCGCCGTGCTGATCGAGCCGATCCAGGGCGAGGGCGGCTTCGTCGTGCCGGCCGCCGGCTTCCTGCCCGCCCTCGCCGCGTGGGCGAAGCAGGCCGGCGCGGTCTTCGTCGCCGACGAGATCCAGACCGGGTTCTGCCGCACCGGCTCCTGGTTCGCCAGCGAGAACGAGGGCGTCGAACCCGATCTGATCACCACCGCCAAGGGTATCGCCGGCGGCCTGCCGCTGGCCGCGGTGACCGGCCGCGCCGAGATCATGGACGCGGTGCACCCCGGTGGCCTCGGCGGAACGTACGGCGGCAACCCGATCGCCTGCGCCGCCGCCCTCGCCACCATCGCGACGATGCGCGAGCTCGACCTCGCGGCCGCCGCCCGGCGGATCGAGGCGGTCGTCCGCCCGCGGCTCGAGGCGCTGGCCGCCAAGCACCCGATGATCGGGGAGGTCCGCGGCCGCGGCGCGATGCTCGCCCTCGAACTGGTCGTGCCGGACCAGGTGGGCCCGACCGGCCCGGTACCCGACCCGGCCGCCACCGCGGCCGTGCAGAAGGCCGCGCACGAGGCCGGCCTGCTGCTGCTCACCTGTGGCACGTACGGCAACGTGATCCGGCTGCTGCCGCCCCTGGTCATCACCGACGACGAACTCGACCGCGGCCTGACCCTGCTCGAGCAGGCCTTCGCCACCCGCTGACCCCCGCCAAAGACGATCTGGGAGCCTCCCTTGACCGACCTCCAGTCACCCGACTACGCGAAACTCTCCGGCGACGCCCGCGACCACCTCTGGATGCACTTCACCCGGCTGTCCTCGTACCGCAAGGCGGACATCCCGCTGATCGTGCGCGGCGACGGCTGCTACATCTGGGACTCGACCGGGCGGCGCTACCTCGACGGCCTCTCGGCACTCTTCGTGGTGCAGACCGGCCACGGGCGCCAGGAGCTGGCCGAGGCCGCCGCCAAGCAGGCCGGGGAGCTCGCGTACTTCCCGATCTGGTCGTACGCGCACCCGAAGGCCGTCGAGCTGGCCGACCGGATCGCCGACCTGACCCCCGGCGACCTGAACCGGGTCTTCTTCACCACCGGCGGCTCCGAGGCCGTCGAGTCGGCCTGGAAGCTGGCCCGCTCGTACTTCAAGCGGATGGGCAAGCCGACCAAGACCAAGGTGCTCTCCCGGTCGATCGCCTACCACGGCACCTCGATGGGCGCCCTGTCGATCACCGGCATCCCCGCGCTCAAGCAGGACTTCGAGCCGCTGGTGCCGTCGACGTTCCGGGTGCCGAACACGAACTACTACCGGCGTCCGGACGAGTCCATGTCGCTCGAGCAGTTCGGCGTCTGGGCGGCCGACCGGATCGCCGAGGCCATCGAGTTCGAGGGCCCGGACACGGTCGCCGCGGTCTTCCTCGAGCCGGTGCAGAACGCCGGCGGCTGCTTCCCGCCGCCGCCCGGCTACTTCCAGCGGGTTCGGGAGATCTGCGACCGGTACGACGTCCTGCTCGTCTCCGACGACGTGATCTGTGGCTTCGGCCGGCTCGGCGAGTACTTCGGTGGCAACAAGTACGGCTACACGCCCGACATCATCACGGTCGCCAAGGGCCTGACCAGTGGGTATGTGCCGCTGGGCGCGATGATCGCGTCGGAGCGCCTGGCCGAGCCGTTCCTCGAGGGCACCAACTGGTTCGCGCACGGCATCACCTACGGCGGGCACCCGGTCGGTTCCGCGGTGGCGCTGGCCAACCTGGACATCATCGAGCGGGAGAACCTCAACCAGCACGTACGGGAGAACAGCGACCTGTTCCGCTCCTACCTGGAGCGCCTGAACGACCTGCCGATCGTCGGCGACGTGCGCGGCGACGGGTACTTCTTCGGCATCGAGCTGGTCAAGGACAAGGCGACGAAGGAGACCTTCGACGACGACGAGTCGGAGCGGCTGCTGCGCGGCTTCCTCTCGCACGCGCTGTTCGACGCGGGTCTGTACTGCCGCGCCGACGACCGCGGCGACCCGGTGGTCCAGCTGGCCCCGCCGCTGATCGCCGGCGAGGAGCAGTTCGTCGAGATCGAGCAGATCCTGCGGAGCGTGCTGACCGAGGCCTCCAACCGGCTCTGAGCGACCGGGGCGGTGGTTCCTGGGAAGGTGGACCGCCGCCCCCCGCTCCGGTGGTTAACCGGATGCACTCCCGGCGGCTGTGGTGTCACCATGGCCTCATGACGTACTGCCGCGCCCTTACCTTCGCCGGCCACCTCGCGGTGGCCCGCTGACACGCGTACGTCTCCAGGCCGCCCACCGGGCGGCCGTCGTCGTTCTCCGTGGGTGGCACCGACCGCCCGTACCGGAGAACGCCATGCGTCACCTCACCCCCGACGCCCTCGCCGCCGCTCTCGCGGTGCGCGACCTCACCGATCCCGCCCAGGGACCGCACGCCGTCCAGCTCGTCACGGACGCGGTCGTCGACGCCGTCACCGGCCTTTGCGGCGCCGAGCTGGTCGTCGACCGCGGCGAGCGGATCGTCGAGGTCGCGGACAACTACGACCGACTGGGCTACCGCGCCGACGCGGTGGCCCGCGACGCCCGCTACACCCGGTACGTCGACGGGCGGCGGATGCTGCGCTCGCAGACCTCGGCGTCGGTGCCCCCGGCGCTGCGGCGGATCGCCCGAGCGGGCCGGACCCGGGTCGTGCTCGCCTGCCCGGGCGTGGTGTACCGGCGGGACGCGATCGACCGGCTGCACACCGGCACCCCGCACCAGCTCGACGTGTGGCCGATCGGCACCGGCCGGACCGGGCTGCTCGACCTGGTCGCGACGGCAGTCGAGGCGGCCCTGCCCGGCGTCGCCTGGCGCACCGTGCCGGCGGTGCACCCGTACACCACCGGCGGGCTGGAGATCGAGGCCCGTGACGGCGACCGCTGGGTGGAGATCGGCGAGTGCGGCCGCGCGGCCGAGCACGTCCTGTGCGGTGCCGGCCTGCCGCGCGGCGTGTCCGGCCTGGCTCTCGGGCTCGGCCTGGACCGGCTGGTGATGCTGCGCAAGGGTGTCCGGGACATCCGGCTGCTGCGCTCGGCCGACCCGCGGGTGGCCCGGCAGATGCTCGACCTGGCGCCGTACCGCCCGGTGTCGGCCCAGCCGGCCGCCCGCCGGGACGTGTCGGTGGCGGTGCCCGCCGGCACCACCGCCGAGGACCTCGGCGACCGGGTACGGGAGAGTCTCGGCGCGGACGCCGCCCTGGTGGAGGAGGTGGCGATCGTGTCGGCCACCCCGCCGGAACGGCTGCCGGCGGCCTCGCGGGCCCGCCTGGGCATCCGGGACGGCGAGGTGAACGTGCTGCTCCGCATCGTCGTACGGGATCTGGACGGGTCGCTGCCCCGCGGCCGGGTGAACGCGCTGCGCGACCGGGTCGGCACCGCCCTGATGGGCTCCCGCTGGCCGGTCACGTCTGCGTAGTCGCGGGGCGGCTTCCGCTGGCCGGTCATGTCTGCGTAGTCCGAAGCGGCTTCCGCTGCCGGTCATGTCTGCGTGGTCCGTAGCGGCTTCCGCTGCCGGTCATGTCTGCGTGGTCCGTAGCGGCTCCCGCTGCCGGTCATGTCTGCGTAGTCCGCAGCCGCTCCCGCTGCCGGTCATGTCTCCGTCGTCCGCATGGCGCCCCGCCGCTGAGCCCGGATGCCGGCCAGTACCGTCGCGACGAGCACCGCGGTGACCGCCGCCACCGGGACGACCGGCAGGACGCCCGGCAGGGCGCCGGCCAGCACGGCGAGCGGGATGGCGGCGATCGGCCAGGGCCACGCCGCGCGCCAGCGGCCGGCCGTCCCGCCCATCACGACGGCGACCCCGGCGAGGTACAGCGCCACCCCGCCGGGCAGCGCCCAGCGGGCCGGGGGCGCCACGCCGCCCTCCGGATGCAGGACGAATTGCTCGATCGCGACGGCGGTCACCGACAGCCCGAGTATCAGCGGCAGGTGGCCGTAGACGTACGCGTCGGCGACCGGGCTCGGCTCCTCGCCCTCCTCGACCAGTTCCCGCTTGCCGGCCGCGCCGCCGAGGTCGAAGTAGCTCCACCAGAGCGCCGCCACCGCGCCGAAGGCCAGGACGGCGGCCACAATCGACGCTCCCGCCCAGTGCGTCGCGTGCAGCCCGGCCGCCAGAGACGCGACGGACTCGCCGAGCACCAGCATGACGAACAGCCCGAACCGCTCGGGCAGGTGCTCCAGGTGCAGCGGCACGTTACCGCCGAGCCGGGTGACCAGCAGCGGCCCCACCGCCTCCACCAGGATGCCGGTCGTCCACAGGAGATAGCGCAGCGCGCCGTGCGTCGGCAACGAGGCCGTCCACAGCACGGCCGCCGCGAGCGCGGCGGCCAGGTAGATGCCGATGGTGGTGCGAGCGTCCCGCACATGCCGGTACGCCCGGGCGTACAGCGCCACGAGCAGCAGGCGGGTGGCCAGGTAGCAGGCGGCGAAGTGAGTCGCGGCCGACCCGGTGGCGTCGGGCGCGCTCGCCGCCATCCCGATGACCGCGGCCGCGGCGGCGAGCTTGGCGACCCGGTAGACGACGTCGTTCGTGTCGAACCGGTTCGCGTACAACGTCGTGGTCACCCACGACCACCAGGTGACCGTGAGCAGCCCGGCGAACACCGCCAGGCCGTGCCCGCTCAGGTCCCCCGCGAGGGTCGTCGCGAGCTGGGCGAGGACGAGCACGTACGCGAGGTCGAAGAAGAGCTCGAGCCGGGACGCGCTGCGCTCCTCGCCGGTGCGCAGCTGCGGTGGGCGGATGAGCGGGGCCGGGCGTTCGTCGGCGGATCTCGTCGATGCCATCGGGTCAGGCTTCCCCCGCGAGCCCCGCTCCATGCCCCTGCGCACTCCTCCGATCGACTCGTCGGTCAGTTCCTCGTCGAGGGCTACCGCCGCGCCGGGTTCGGTCTCCGGGCCGCGACCTCGGCCTGTACCGCGTGCTGGTGGGCTAGCGGCACGGGTGCTGCGACCGGAAGCCCGTGTTCCGGCCTGCCGGTGGGGACGTCGGCATCCGAACCACCCTCCGAGGGGGACACCGCGCCAAGTTTGGGCGCCTGACGCTCGCGCCACCGCGCCGACCTCCACATTTCCCGAATCAGCCGGCGACCTTGGTACCCCGTCCCCGCGGGAGCGTGGTCCCGATTCCAAGATCGGGTATTCGGTGGTTTCGCCGGGGCGGTGACCTGCGGCGATGCGGTCGGCGCGCTCAGCGCGGTGGACCTTGGTATCGTTCCCCCACGCCCACGTTGCCTCCGCACCAAGATCCGGCAGCAGGGTCCCGGCCGCCGCCTCCATGTGGGGCTTCCGTCGCTCGGCGCGGATCATGGCACCCCGACCACACGCCGGCGGGGAAATCACACCAAGATCCGGCACTGGGGCCACGGGCAGCCGGCCCCACGAGAGACCTCCGGTCGCCCGGCGCGGACCTTGGCGTCGCGACCACACGCCGACGGGGAACCACACCAAGTCCCGGCAGCCGGCCCAGCTGAGACTTCCGGACGCCCCGCGCGGACTACTACTTCGGCACCCCGACCGACGACCAGGATCCCGGGTGGCAAGGTCAGACTGCCGCCGCGCGCCGGCGCTCGAGCGCGTCCCGCAGGGTGGTCGCGTGCAGGGCGGCGTTGATGCCGAGCCAGCGGATCGGCTCCGGCTCCCAGCGCCGCGAGCGGTGGCCCACCCAGGGCAGCCCGGTCAGCTCGCTCTGCCTGCCGAGGATCAGGTCGGCGAGCGTACGCCCGGCGAGGTTGGCGGCGGCGACGCCGTCGCCGACGTACCCGCCGCCCCACGCGATGCCGTCGCGCAGGCCGACCGAGGGCATCCAGTCGCGCGGGATGCCGAGCGGGCCGCCCCACCGGTAGGCGATCTCGGGCGTGATGCCGAACATCTCGGTGAGCGTGTGCCGCAGGCGGTCGAAGACCGACGGCACCCGGTCGAAGCCGGCCTCGATCCGGGATCCGAAGTGGTACGGCGCGCCGCGGCCGCCGAAGGCGAGCCGGTCGTCGGCGGTGCGCTGACCGTAGATGATCATGTGGCGCTCGTCGCTGAACGTCTCGCGCCGGGCCAGGCCGATCCGCTCCCAGTCGGCGGCGGGCAGCGGCTCGGTGGCGATCATCAGCGAGTAGACCGGGGCGAGCGCGCGCCGGTGGCCGGCGAGCTGGGCGGTGTAGCCCTCGAGCGCGCGTACGACCGTACCGGCCCGTACGGTGCCGTGCTCGGTCTCGACGACGCCGGGGGAGATCCGGTGCACCCGGGTGCCCTCGTACACGGTGACGCCGCGCCGCTGCACCGCCTCGGCCAGGCCGCGCACCAGCCGGGCGGGGTGGATCGCGGCGCAGTGCGGGTTGTAGACGCCGCCGAGCACGCCGGTCGCGCCGCAGACGGCCCGGGCGGCGTCCGCGTCGAGGAAGCCCTCGGCACCGCGGATCCGGCGCAGCTGGGCCTCGGAACGGGCCAGCTTGATCGTGCCGCCCTTGGCGTAGTGGCAGTCGATGCCCTCGGCCTCGGCGGCGCGACCCACCTCGTCGACCGCGCCGGCCAGCGCCCGGTGCATCGCGGCGGCGCGCTCGGCGCCGTGGCGGCGGGCCAGCTTCGCCTCGGAGACCGGGAACAGCCCGGACGCCCAGCCGCCGTTGCGCCCGGAGGCGCCGAAGCCGCAGTACTCGGCCTCCAGCACGACGATGTCGAGCTGGGGCGCGGCAAGCGACAGGTAGTACGCCGTCCAGAGGCCGGTGTACCCGCCGCCGACGACGGCGACGTCGGCGGTGCGGTCGCCGGGCAGTGCGGGCCGCGGCGTGATCGGGCCGAGGGTGTGCAACCAGAAGGACGGGATCATGGCGTTCCCCAGGCGTACGTCTGTTTGGCGAGCTTCAGGTACATGAACGTCTCGGCGCTGGTCACGCCGTCGACCGACCGGACCTTGTCGTTCAGCAGATCCAGCAGGTGCTCGTCGTCGGTGCAGACCAGTTCGACCAGCAGGTCGAAGCCGCCGGAGCAGATCACCACGTAGTCGACCTCGGGGATCGCCGCGATGGCGTCGGCGATCGCGCGCAGATCGCCGGTCACCTTCAGCCCGACCATGGCCTGCCGGGTGAACCCCAGGGTGAGCGGGTCGGTGACCGCGACGATCTGCATCAGGCCGCTGTCGAGCAGGCGCTGTACGCGCTGGCGCACGGCCGCCTCGGACAGGCCGATCGCCTTGGCCAGCGTCGCGTACGACATGCGCCCGTCGCGCTGCAGGTGCTCGATGATCTGCTTGTTGATCTCGTCCAGGGCCAGGTCGCTCGTCACGACGCGATTCTTCCCCGGGTGGTGATGTTCGGCAATGGAATCGCTCGTCCGGGTTGGGATGATCAATGGAATCCGTAGCTCATGGTGAAAACTCTCCTTCCGTGCCGAGTGTGCACCTGCGTTTATCGCAGAGTTGATCGGCCTTGACAAGGGTTTCGGTGGCCTAGAGGCTCCCTGTACGCGGTTTCAGTTCCGTCCATCGTCCCCAAACCGGAAAGGGCCTTCGGCATGCGCATCCTCCTGGTCGGCGCCGGCGGTGTCGGTTCCGCCGCCGCCGGCATCGCCGCCCGCCGCGACTTCTTCGAGCACCTCGTCGTCGCCGACCGCGACCACGACCGGGCCGTCCGGGCGGTCACCCCGCTGCGCGACGACCGTTTCGTCGCCACCCACGTCGACGCCTCCTCGGCCGAGGAGGTGGCCGACCTGTGCCGGGCGCACCGCATCACCCACGTGCTGAACGCGGTCGACCCCCGCTTCGTCATGCCGGTCTTCGAGGGTGCGCACGCGGCCGCCGCCGACTACCTCGACATGGCCATGTCCCTGTCGCACCCGCACCCCGACGAGCCGTACCGCCGGACCGGCGTCAAGCTGGGCGACGAACAGTTCGCCGCCGAGGCCGCCTGGACGGCGGCCGAGCGGCTCGCGCTGGTCGGCATCGGCGTCGAGCCCGGCCTCTCCGACGTCTTCGCCCGGTACGCCGCGGACCACCTGTTCTCGCGGATCGACGAGATCGGCGTACGCGACGGCGGCAACCTGGTGGTCGAGGGGTACGAGTTCGCGCCGTCGTTCTCCGTGTGGACGACGATCGAGGAGTGTCTCAACCCGCCGGTGATCTACGAGAAGGACCGCGGCTGGTACACCACCGAGCCGTTCGCCGAACCGGAGATCTTCGACTTCCCGGGCGGCATCGGCCCGGTGGAGTGCGTGCACGTCGAGCACGAGGAGGTGCTGCTGATCCCGCGCTGGATCGACGCCGGCAAGGTGACCTTCAAGTACGGGCTGGGCACCGAGTTCATCGACGTGCTGAAGACCTTGCGCAAGCTCGGCCTGGACCGCACCGAACCGGTGCGGGTGGGCGGCGCCCGGGTGTCGCCGCGGGACGTGGTCGCCGCGGTGCTGCCCGATCCGGCCACGCTGGGCGAGAAGATGACCGGCAAGACCTGCGCCGGCACCCTCGTCACGGGCCTCGGCAGGGACGGCGAGCCCCGGCAGGTCTACCTCTACCACCTCGTCGACAACGAATGGTCGATGCGCGAGTACGGCGCCCAGGCCGTCGTCTGGCAGACCGCCCTCAACCCCGTCGTGGCCCTGGAACTGCTCGCCGCCGGCACCTGGGCGGGTACCGGCATCCTCGGCCCCGAGGCCTTCGACGCCGTCCCCTTCCTGGACAAACTCGTCGAGTACGGCTCCCCCTGGGAGATCCGCGAGCAGTGACCCGGACGGGTGGGGCGGCGCCCCGCCCGTCCCCACCCGGTCAGCCGAGACTGTGCATGACGTGCTTGATGCGGGTGTAGTCCTCCAGGCCGTACACCGACAGGTCCTTGCCGTGTCCGGAGTGCTTGAACCCGCCGTGCGGCATCTCCGCGACCAGCGGGATGTGGCAGTTCACCCAGACGCAGCCGAAGTCGAGCCGCTGCGTCATCCGCATCGCCCGGCCGTGGTCCCTGGTCCACACCGAGGAGGCCAGGCCGTACTCGACGCCGTTCGCCCAGCGCACCGCCTCGTCCTCGTCGGTGAACTGCTGGACGGTGATGACCGGGCCGAAGATCTCGTCCTGGACCGCCTCGTCGGTCTGCCGCAGGCCGGAGACGACGGTGGGGGAGTAGAAGTAACCGCGGTCGCCGACCCGGTTGCCACCCGCGTTCAGCGACGCGTGATCGGGCAGCCGATCCACGAAGCCGCTGACCCGGTCGAGCTGGCGGGCGTTGTTCAGCGGGCCGTACAGCACGTCCTCGTCGTCGGCCGCGCCGGTCCGGGTGCCCTTGGCCTGCTCGGCCAGGGCGGCGACGAAGTCGGAGTAGACCCGCGGGGCGGCCAGCACCCGGGTGGCGGCGGTGCAGTCCTGACCCGCGTTGAAGTACCCGGCGACGGCGATGGCCTCGGCGGCCGCCTCGAGGTCGGCGTCGTCGAAGACCACGACCGGAGCCTTGCCGCCCAGCTCGAGGTGGGTGCGCTTGAGGTCGGCCGAGGCGGCGGCCGCGACCTCCATGCCGGCCCGCACCGAGCCGGTGATCGAGACCATCCGCGGGATGGGGTGGCCGACCAGCTGGCGGCCGGTGTCCCGGTCGCCGACCACGACGTTGAGCACGCCGGGCGGCAGGAACTCGGCCGCGATCTCGGCGAGCATCACCGTGGTCACCGGGGTGGTGTCGGACGGCTTGAGCACCACGGTGTTGCCCGCGGCGATGGCCGGCGCCAGCTTCCAGACCGCCATCATCAGCGGGTAGTTCCACGGGGTGACCTGGGCGCACACGCCGACCGGCTCGCGCCGCACGTACGACTCGTAGCCCGCCAGGTACTGCCCGGCGGAGCGGCCCTCGAGCAGCCGGGCGGCGCCCGCGAAGAAGCGGATCTGGTCGATCGCCGGCGGCAGCTCCTCGCTGGCGGTCAGCCCGAGCGGCTTGCCGGTGTTCCGCGACTCGGCCTTGACCAGGTCGTCGGCGCGCGCCTCGACCGCGTCGGCGAACTTGAGCAGCGCCTGCTGCCGTTCGCTCGGCGTGGTGTCGCGCCACTTCTCGAACGCGGTCGCGGCCACCTCCATCGCCCGGTCGACGTCCGGCTTGCCGGACACCGGAGCGGAGGCGAAGACCTCGCCGGTCGCCGGGTCGATGAGGTCCTCGTATCGTCCCTCGGCGGGCGCGGACGGCGCGCCGCCGATGAAGTTGTGCAGCACGGTCTTGGCGGTCACTCGATCTCCAGACGCACGATCGGAAACTTTCCGGCCCATCTTTCCACTGATTCCGTAGCTGGCAAGAGCTCTTCGCGACGACTTCCGTCATCCGGCTCGGGCCGCGCGGATGCCGGCCGAACTGATCCCCAGACCTGCCGGCTCTACCCGAACTGGGGCACGACCTCCTCGGCCAGCCGCAGCATCGGCTCGTGGTCGTAGGCGACCCGCGGCACGTAGAAGTTCACGTAATCGGCGCCCGCCTCGACCGCGCGCTCCACCATGGCGATGTTCTCGGCGCTGGAGTGCTTCAGGTCGATGTCGAAGTTCGTCGACTTGATGATCCGGTCGTAGTCGCGGCCCAGCCGGTCGCAGTGCTCGCGCAGGACGGCGAGCTTGTGCCGGATGACGTCGGGGTCGCCGGCGCCGACGTTGCAGGCGTCGGCGTACTGGGCGACCAGCTTGAGCGTCACCTTCTCGCCGCCGCCGCCGAGCCAGAACGACGGGTGCGGCGTGCGCGCGCCTTTCGGTTCGTTGATCGGCTGGTCGATCGTGTAGTGCTTGCCGTGGAAGACCGGCCGGTCCTCGGTCCACATCTTCGTCACGATCTCGACGGCCTCGCGGAACTCCGCCATCCGCTCGGGCACGTCGGTCCAGCGGTAGCCGTAGGCCTTCCACTCGTGCTCGTACCAGCCGGCGCCCAGTCCCGCGTACAGCCGCCCGTGGCTCGCCACGTCCACCGTCGAGGCGATCTTGGCGTACAGGGAAGGGTTCCGGTAGCCGTTGCAGCCGACCATCTGACCGATATTGACCCGACTGGTGTCGCGGGCGAGCGCGGCGGTCGCGGTCCAGCACTCGAAGGTCGTGTTCATGGTCGGCTCGGGGACGGTGTGGAAGTGGTCGTACAGCCAGATCGAGTCCCACGGGCCCGCGTCGGCGAGCTTGGCGACGGCGGTCATCGCCTCGAACTGCTCGATCGGGTCGGCGATCTCCACGAGATCCATCTTCCAGCCCTGGGGCACGAATACTCCGAAGCGCACACTCATGCCTGCAACGTACCTGTCGAGAGCTGACCTCTCAGCTTGACGGAAGCCCATACACCGATTTGGAAGGCTGAGGACCGAAATAGGCGAAATTACACCCGGCTGGCGCGCCCGAATCGTACGGTGGAAGCTCGGAAGATCAGCGGCGGGCGGAGATCGGATGAGCGCGACAACGATGGCCGCGACGACGGTGGCGGGGGCGCCCCAGCGGAGCGGCAGCTTCTTCGGCAACATGAGCGTGCAGGCGAAGATGGCCGTGACGATCGCGGTCGGGGTTCTCGTCTCCGTGCTCATCGCTCTCGTGGCGCTGCGCGCGTTGAGCGCCGCGGCGGCCGGGGCGAACGAGATCTATGCGGAGAACCTGCCCAGCGTGGCGGCGGTGGGCGAGCTGGAGGCGGCGATCTCCCTGACCCGGGTGGACGTGGCCAACCAGCTCATCTCCCGGGACGACGCGACCGACGAGCGCTACACTGAGGCCGTCTCCACCGACGTCCAGGCGTTCGACACCGCCCTGGCGGCGT
>Ga0081539_10004999_pt1 | contig 14017 bp, 11 predicted proteins | sample TabmetS4T2R2_FD_71023 | JGI IMG/M metagenome (GOLD analysis project Ga0081539, IMG submission 71023) | Tabebuia heterophylla rhizosphere microbial communities from the University of Puerto Rico - S4T2R2 | ecosystem: Host-associated > Plants > Roots > Rhizosphere ...
CGAATCCCGAGATCGACGTTGAAATGATTCGGCGTAGTTGGAGCGGCCCGCTCGATCCGATCATTCCGAAGGGACAGAAAGGTCACAGCTCGCGTGCGGTGATCGATGCGTGTCGGCCTTACGAATGGATGAGCGAGTTTCCGCCAGTGGCCGAGTCGAGTCCCGCAGTCCGCCGCGCGGCGGAACAGAAGTGGGGCAAGATTCTCGATGAGGAGTAGAACATGATTGCGCGAATGATTTTCGTGAAGGTGGCGCCCCATCAAATCGATCAGGCAATCGAAGAATGGAAGAACGTCTGCGCGCCGCTGATGATTTCGCAGCCGGGCTGCTTGTCTGAGGAGTTGCTGGAGTGTAACGAAAACCCTAACGAGTTTATCTCGCTGTCGAATTGGGAAAGCATGGAAGCCATTCAGGCTTATCGAACCAGCGAAGCACATGAAAAGGTTAAGCACGGCACGCGAGGTATCGAAGCCGAGGTGGTGGTCAAGACTTACAAAGTTACGGGATAGAAATTCAGTGGTCGAACACGCGGAAAAGTTAATGCCGGCAGGAAACAATGCGGCACGTGAAGTCGTCGCTGAGCGGGCAGAGACCGCCGGCCAAATAGATTTGCCGGCGTCAACCTCGACTTCCTGGCGCACAATTACCGGCAGAATCCTATGTGTCGTGGTTCCCATCGCGCTTTGGTTTGCTCCGCTGAATTTGGATCCGACGATCAAGCATGCGCTAGCCATAGCATCGTTCATGATCATCGCGTGGATCACCGAAGCTCTGGCGCACGCGCTTACCGGCCTCATCGGCTGCTTTCTCTTTTGGGCGCTGCGAGTCGTCAAGTTCGAGGTAGCTTTTGGTGGATTTGCCGATGAAACGCCGTGGTTCTTGTTCGGCGCGATCCTCTTCGGAATGATGGCTACCAAGTCCGGCCTGGCGCGCCGACTGGCATACCTGGTAATGCTCCGCGTCGGGCACACCTATGCGAGACTGCTGCTCGGGCTCATACTTTCCGATTTTCTGCTTACGTTTCTGGTGCCTTCCGGAATTGCGCGCGTCGTGATCATGGCGGCGATTGCAATCGGCTTAGTCGAGGCTTTCGGACTCGGCATCGGCAGCAATGTCGGGCGCGGTATGTTCATCATCATTACTTACACCGCCGGTATCTTCGACAAGATGATGATTGCCGGGGCCGCCTCAATTACCGCGCGCGGGCTAATCGAAAAAGTTGGGCACGTCGAGGTGCTTTGGAGCCGATGGTTTCTCGGTTACTTACCGTGCAGCTTGATCACGATCTTCGTCGCCTGGCGATTGACGCTTTGGCTCTTTCCACCAGAGAGGCCCGGCTTGCCGGGTGGCGCTGAGTATTTGCGTAGTGAGTTACGCAAGATGGGCGGCTGGAGCTACATCGAGAAAAAAGCCCTGGTGCTGATGCTGATCGCGATCGGGCTGTGGCTCACGGACATGTTTCACCACATCTCGCCCGCGGTGATAGGACTCGGAGTTGGACTGTTTGCGGTGCTGCCGCGTTTTGGGGTCCTCGACATGGACGATCTGAAGCGGCTTAACTACCTTCCGGTCTTCTTTGTGGCTGCCGCGGTCAGCATGGGCCAGGTGCTCGTGAATACCAAAGCACTGGACGTGCTGACGAACCTGATGTTCGCGTGGATGCAGCCACTGCTAACTAACGTTTATTCCTCAACCCTGGTGCTGTACTGGACCGCTTTCGTCTATCACTTCTTTCTGGCCAGCGAAGTTTCCATGCTCGGGACATCGATTCCCGTGCTGATGAACTTTGCGACCATTCATGGTTTCGATCCGCTGGCTTTGGGAATGATTTGGACCTTCGCGTCAGGGGGGAAGATATTTGTGTACCAGTCGGCCGTGATGATTGTGGGCTACTCGTATGGTTATTTCGACGGCCGCGACATGCTGCGCGTCGGGCTGGCACTGACGGTTCTTGAATCAGTGCTATTGCTTTTGGTGGTCCCATTTTATTGGCCGCTGGTTGGAATTTGAACTCAGGGAGTCTGAAACTGGAATGACGGACGGAGCTCTTATCAGCGTGCTCGGCCTTGGCTTAATCTTGGGTCTTCGTCACGCGCTCGATCCTGATCACATCGTCGCCGTTTCGACGATGGTGAGTGACTCAAAGGATGTGCGCCGGTGTTCACTAATCGGAGCCTTTTGGGGCGTCGGCCACACTATGTCACTGCTGATTGCCGGCGTCCTGGTCATCACGCTCAAAGTGCAGATTTCTGATCGGGTGGCGCTGTGGTTGGAATTCATGGTGGCCTTGATGCTAATCGTTCTTGGCGTCAAGGCGATACTCAGGCCTTTGCTCGGATGGAAACTTCACGTGCATCGTCACGCGCATGATGGCATCACGCACGCTCACCCGCACGTACACCGGCATGGCCAGGAACACCGGCATCAACATCAGCATCTGATTCGATCGGGTGTTCGACCCTTTGTGATTGGCATGGTGCATGGCATGGCCGGCAGCGCTGCATTGATGATTCTGGTGCTGGCGACGATCCCTTCCGCGATAGCTGGTTTGATTTACATCGCACTGTTTGGCCTGGGCTCAGTCGGTGGGATGCTCATCATGAGCAGCTTAATCAGCCTTCCATTCGTGTTTGCGAAAAAGCATTTCAGATTGCTGGGCGAGGCTATGCAATTAGCCGTGGGTTTATCAAGCGTGGCTTTCGGTTTTTTCCTGGCCTGGCACATCGGTCTTCGGCAGATTTGATTAATTGATGCGCTCGAGCATTCGATTTTTTATCGTCATGGTTTTCGCTGTCCACACAACATCTTTTCAAGGTCAACAGACTGGCGGAGATGTGCCTAAGGGCATTCGCAATAACCCTGTGTCGCGTGAGCGCGAGATTATTGCCGCAAAAGTTCCGCGCGATAACAAGGAACCGAATGCCGAATTTTGGAAAAGTGCCGCCCCCGCGGTCGACTTTATTCAAAAAGAGCCGCATGAAGGTGAATCGGCCAGCGAGCGCACGGAAGTACGGGTGTCTTACACGAACGACACAATTTATTTCGCGGTGAACTGCTACGACTCAGAGCCGGACAGAATTATCGCCACTGAGCGGCGTCGGGATCAGAACCCGGAAAAGGACGACAGCTTTTGGATCATCCTGGACACCTACGACGATCATCGCAATGCGTTTCTGTTTGCAACCAATCCGCTGGGTATGCGTTTCGACGAGCGCATCACAGACGAGGGACGCGACGTCGATCTTAATTGGGACGGTGAATGGAGTGTCTCCGCGCGCCGAACCGACAAAGGCTGGACCGCGAATATTGAGATCCCTTTTCAGACTCTGCGTATTAAGAACGAGAAAAAACAGATCTGGGGCATAGACTTTCAGCGGGTAATAAGACGCAAGAACGAATTCGCTTATTGGAGCAATTATCGCCGCAACTACACGTTTCTGAATGTTTCGCAGGCCGGGAAGTTGCTCGGTATCGAAGACATCGAAAGTGGTTACCGCTGGCGCGTCAAACCGTACGTCGCGCCGCGTATCTCCAACATAGATGGCGCTATTTCGCCAGGGTTAGGCAGCGCTTTCAATACCGGAGTAGATGTGAAATATCGGATTACTCCGAGTTTGACTGCGGACTTCACTATCCATCCTGACTTCGCCCAGACCGATGTAGACGAGCAGGTAGTCAACATCACACGCTTTCCGCTTTTCTTTCCTGAGAAGCGCGAATTTTTCCGTGAGGACCTGGGGCTGTTTGAGTTTGGCACGGACGTCGGCAGCGGCAACCGTGACGCGCGTGATCTGAAATTGTTTTTCAGCCGGCGCATTGGTCTTTCGTCGAGAGGCGAACCCGTGCCGATCGTCGCCGGCGCCAAGGTAACTGGAAAAATCAAAGGGCTGACGGTTGGCTTCATCAATATGCAGACGCGCAGTCTCAAGTTTGGGCCAACACGAACCGGCGCGCCGGCGCGGGCTGATGAGCCGGGAAGTAACTTTACCGTGGTCCGCATCAAGCGCGATGTACTGGAGCGATCTAACATCGGCGCGATCTTCACTAATCGAGTGTCAGACAAGCCAGGCGATTACAACCGCGCCTTTGGAGTTGACGGCAATTTCAGATTTTTTCAAAACCTGGTTTTGCAAAGCTTTGTCGCAAAGACGAACACGCCGTACTTGCATGGTGAGGATTGGTCGTGGCGCGGACGTGCCGCTTACGACAACGACTTTATTGCCATAGAACTCGCCCACCTCGATGTCGGAAAAAACTTCAATCCTGAAATCGGATTTGTGCCGCGCCTCGATCAACGTTCGACCACAGCCAACTTTCAGATCAAGCCGCGCCCGAAACATGGGCCGGTAAGGCAGTTTCAGTTCAGCAGTCGGATCGACTACACAGACAATCACCGGCACATTCTGGAGTCGCGGCGCTGGCACTGGCTTACAGTGCGAACGATCTTTCAAAGCGGGGATCGCGTTGTCGTCGATCAGCACCGGATTTTTGAGCGGCTGTTGAAACCTTTCGATATCACTCCCGGCATCAGGATTCCGATAGGCGCATATCCCAGTCACGACATTCGCATCGAGTATCAGGCTAGTCCCGCGCGCCGAATTGCCGGTGATGATTTCGCCCAATTGACCAGAGAGTGGGGATTCTTTGGCGGAAGCCGAACGCAGTTGAAACTCAATCCGGAAATAAAATTCTCGAAAGCGCTTTTCGTAAACCTCGGTTACACGGTGGATGATGTGCAGGTGCCGCAGGGGTCTTTCACGGCACACGTGGTTAACAGTCGCGCGAATTATTCTTTTTCAAATAATTTACTGACAAGTGTGACCGTTACCTATAACAGTCTGAATCATCTGTTCAATACGAGATTTCGTTTGAATTACATCTTCCGGAGGAACGACAACTTCTTCATCGTTTACGACGAAGGTCGCGGCGCGGACGGCAATTCGCGGCGCGCGCTCACGGCAAAGTTAACTTACTCATTCGACTTTAGGTGAAGCAAGATGCGAGGACTGTTGGCGAAACTTGTACGTGGAGAAATCTCGCGACGCGATTTCACGGCGCGAATGCTGGGTGTGGGCTTCGGCATGATGACAGTCGAGTCGATCCTGGACACAGTCAGCATCGCTAAGGAACGACGGCACACAGGACACGTGGAGAAATTTCGTGCTGAACCGTTCAGTGAGCGGACGCCGTACGAGCAGTGGATGGAAAGAGAAGGCATTCCGGTCCACAAAGGCTACCAGATTCCGGATGTCAGAGCGGTGGAACTAAGACTATGGGACCGCTTCGGCACGAAGGCCGCGTTGTTCGATCTCGAGGGAGCGGAGGCGACCGACGGCGCTTATGTCCTCGAACTGGCGCCAGGTGCGAGCACGAAGCCTGTGCGATTTCTGTTCGAAGAATCAATCCTCGTGCTTGATGGAGAAGGCGAGACAACTGTTTGGCATGAGAATCGGCCCAAGCAAACTTTCAAGTGGCAGAAGAGCACTTTGTTCTCGCCGCCTCTTAATACCTGGCGCATTTACAAAAACACCGGCCGCACGCCGGCGCGTCTAATCTGCGTCATGGATCTGCCGCTGACCATGGATCTCTACCACAATGCGGACTTTATTTTTAATAACGATTTCGTTTTCCGCGACCGTTATGACAATCAGCCGGATTACTTCACCGTGAACCAATCGAAGATGAAGATCGCGGGTAGCGCAGCGACTTTCGGCGAGGGAGAGAAAGGCGCGGTTGGCGTGCTGGATACCGGTCTAATTCCTGACATTAACGGTATCCAATTGTACGCAGCGAAATCGAGGGGTCTGAAAAACAAGAGCGCGGAAGTGATCCTCTCCGACAATTCGATGCAATCACACGTTTCGGAATTCGAAACCGGAACGTACAAGCGCGCGCATCGTCACGGGCCCGGTTCGCACGTGCTCGTGCTTGGCGGGGTTGGTTACAGCCTGATGTGGACTGATGTGCCGCAGTATTCGAAGGCCCCTAAGCAGGTGCGCATCGATTGGAAAGAAGGAACGTTGTTTGTGCCGCCAGATCGCTGGTTTCATCAACATTTCAATGCGGGTGCTAGTGCAGCCAGGTACATCGCGACGACCTGGATCGGCGGCAAGTACTGGGTCAAAGGGATGGCCGGCGGCGGGCGCACGCATCGCTTGAACACCATCAGTTTTCATCACGGGGGCAACATGGTTGATTACACCGACGAAGATCCGCTGATCAGGGAAATGTTTGCGGCGGAGCTCAAGAAGCACGGCGTTGAGATGAGAATGAGCGGGTAGGACAGCGCAGATATGAAAGATATCAAAGACTGGATTCGAGATTTCAAAGCGGGCCGCATCTCGCGCCGCGAATTTGCTGAGCGAGCTGCGACTGGAAGCCTTGGTCTGCTGGCAACCGCTTCGATTCTGAGCGCGAAGGCAGAGGCTCAAAGCGCCGGCGGCGAGATCCATCAGCATCATCACCATCATCAGGACGGCTCACAGCGTCGCACATGGAACCAAACGAATGTCAATCCGTGGGAAGAGTGGCTGAAACAAGAAAACCTTCCGGTCCATCGAGATTACTATGTCGCCGATTTGCGCAAAGCCGAAGTGAAACCCTGGAAGCGTCTCGGACCGGGCGTGCAGGGAGCTTATATCGACTTGGTTGGCGGCGAGGGAGTCAATGTCGGATATCTGTGCGAACTGGCGGCTGGCGTGAAGACCGAGCCGCAGCGATATCTCTTTGAAGAAGTGCTCTACGTGCTGAACGGTGAAGGCGAAAGTCTGATCTGGAATCCAGGGAGCCGGAGCAAGCAATCGGTTCGATGGAAAGCGGGTAGCGTGCTGGCCCCGCCGCTGAACGTTTGGCGACAACATCTTAATAGGGGCAAGACACCCGCGCGCTTTCTGGTTATGACGAACGCGCCGGTTGTGATCGATCTGTTTCACAATCTCGATTTTGTTTTCAACAACGATTATGCCTTTCGCGATCGTTACGATGGTCAAGCAGATTTCTTCGGCAGTGGCGCTGACAAAGTTCATCACAAGAACACCACTGCGGAAGAGAGCGAGCAGGCCAAAGGCGTCGATACCTGGGACAGTGGATTTGTGCCCGACGCGCGCGAGTTAGCCTTGCGCGAAGGCAAGGAACGCGGCGCCGGCAACTACCGAATCGAACTGCAGCTCGCCGATAACACGATGCAGGCGCATATCTCGGAATTCGAAACCGGAACTTACAAAAAGGCACATCGGCACGGCCCGGGTTCACATGTCGTGATGCTGAACGGACGTGGTTACACACTCATGTGGAAGGGTTCAATGAAGTACTCAGACGCTCCGGCCGCCACCCAGAAGCGAATCGATTGGGTCGAAGGAAGTTTGTTTGTACCGCCAGACGGTTGGTTTCATCAGCACTTCAACGCGGGACCAGATCCGGCGCGTTACATCGCGCCGACCTGGGGCGGGGACGGCAAATGGTTCATGCGCGCGTTGGGTGGCGGCGGTCGTACGCACCGGCTCGGAAAGACGAGCACGCGCAAAGGTGGCAACTTGATCGAATACGAAGACGAAGATCCAGCCATCAGGGAAATGTTCATCGCAGAATTGAAAAAGAATGGCGTCGAGGTGCGAATGCCGAAGAAGAAATAGGGGGCGACTCATGAAGGAACTGGTTGACGATCTATTCACCGGTACAGTCTCGCGGCGCAGGTTCATTACGCGAGCTTCTGCGGCGGGACTGACACTGCCATTAGTCGGCGGTGCTTTAGCTGATACTGCGGATGCGCAGCGGCAGAAACCAAAGCCGAAACCGCAGCCGGAAAAATTGGAGCAAGAGAATCCGGTTTACAGTCCGGCGAATATCGGCGGCGGCGGAAGAATCGAGCGCAACTTCTATCGCGACTGGGCCAAGCACACAAAAATTCCGAAATACGACAACCCGTATTCGGTTTTCGATGTCGCTACACACGAGGTGCAACCCTGGCCGGAGATCGAAGGCCGCGGCATGTATCTCAACTTCACCGGCAACGTGCATATGGACGGCGTGATTTTTGAAATGCCACCAAATAAACCATTGGCCCCGCGGAAGAATTTCTTCGAACAGGTATTCATCGTGTTGCGCGGTAATGGCTATACGCTTTTCGGTGAAGGTCCGCGGAAGAATAAAGTCGAATGGGGAGAAGGCAGTTTGTTCGCGGGGCCGCTGAACGTCGCCCACCGTCATTATAATTCAACTGCTAAGCCGGCTCGTTTGCTCGCGATTACTTCGTTTCCGTTCATGCTTCAGGTCTTTGGCAATCTGGGTCTCCTCAACAATCTCGACTATGAATTCACCGATCGCTACAACGGCGCCCCGGACTATTTCAGCAAGACCGAACGCGTTCGGAAGCGCTGGGACAAGACGAATTTCGTGAAAGACATTCGCACTGCTGAAGTGGTGCCATGGCCTGAGCGCGGCGGTGAAAACGCCAGCATCTTCTGGGACATGTCAGGCAACACGATTTTGGAACCGCATATGTCCGAATTCGAAACCGGCGGCTACAAGCTAGGCCATCGCCATCCATACGAGGCGATCATCCTGACGCTTAACGGCACCGGGTTTTCGCTTGCCGGCAAGGAGAGTTTGAAAGAATCTGACTCAGTCAAGATCGATTGGAAGGCCGGCTCGATCGTTTCGCCGCCGTACTTCTGGTATCACCAGCACTTCAATACCGGCAATGTGAAGGCGCGTTATTTCGCCATGACCGAAGGTGATTTTCCAAAACGGCTCGGTATACCGCTACAGGTCGAACAGATTGAAGCTGGCCGTGAAGACCCGGCGATCAGGAAACGCTTTGAGGAAGAATTGAGAAAGGCACAGTCTGCGAAATTACGAGCGCAAGTGCATGACCATCATGACCACCACGATCACGACGATCACGGCGGGATCATGTTTGCGGAGCGTGACTGGAAACGGAAACTCATCTAATCGGAATTTGAGATGTCTCAAAAGTCATTTCGCCACAAAGAAGCACAAGAAGCACAAATGATTTTCTTCAGTGTTTGTGCTCTTTGTGCCTTTTGTGGCTATACCTGCTGAATGAAAAATAGAACATAGGTAGTTACTAATGAATGAAACAAGACCAACGCGATTAATTGTCGGCATCACCGGAGCGACGGGAACAATCTTCGGCGTGCGCCTGCTGCAAATGCTACATGGGTCGGGCGTCGAAACACACATGGTGATGAGCAAGTGGGCGGCGCGAACGCTGATCCATGAAACTCAGCATACGATCGACGAAGTGGAATCTCTCGCCACTCACAAATACGCGCTTGGCGATCAGGGGGCGGCGATCTCCAGTGGATCGTTTGTAACCCTCGGAATGGTAGTCGCCCCGTGCAGCATGAGAACCCTGGCAGCAATCGCCAACGGACTGGCTGACAACCTGATTCATCGAGCTGCTGATGTAATTCTGAAGGAACGGCGCAAGCTGGTTCTGGTAGTGCGCGAATCGCCGCTCCACGATATTCATCTCGAAAACATGTTGAAGCTCTCGCGCATGGGGGTGGTGATTCTGCCGCCAGTGCCGGCGTTTTATAACCATCCACAAAATCTCGACGACATGATTAATCACGTGACCATGAGGGTTTTGGATCAGTTCGATATCCATCTGGACGTGATGAATCGCTGGGACGGCACTATGTTTACCAGCGCGGATGGCAGTGACCGCAAAGTGCGGTAGGCCCTGCGACATTCCTATCGTGAAAATGAGTCTGCTGGAAGAAAAAGTTGGAAAACAAGCGGAGCCGGCTGTGGTTAGTCGGAAAAATGAGGGCGCAGGGGTTGAGATCATGGATGCGCTTGCGGGTGTGAAGGTGGTGGAGTTTGGCGCCTACGCAGCCGGACCCTGTATCAGTAAGTACCTGGCAAACTTTGGCGCGAATGTAGTTCATATCGAGTCGCGGCAACGGCCCGATGGCTTTCGCTTGCAGTATCCACCATTCAAGAACGGCGAGGTCGGATTAAATCGTTCCGGCTGCTTTGCATTTTTCAACGACTCCAAGCGAGGTGTCACGCTCAATCTCAAGAATGATGCAGGTCTGGCACTGGCCCGTCGGTTGGTCCAGTGGTCCGACATCGTAATCGAGAACATGCGCCCCGGAGTGATGGCGCGCCTTGGTCTCGATTACGAGAAGCTGCGCGCGCGTAGTCCTCAGTTGGTCATGCTGAGTACCAGCAATATGGGCCAGACCGGCCCTTATTCGACGCATCCGGGATTCGGTTCTCAGCTTTCCTCGTTAAGCGGCTTCACGCACCTGATTGGCGAACCGGACGGGCCGCCATATTTCTTGTATGGACCGTATATCGATTTCGTCGCTGTGGCTTTCGGTGGCATCGCTGTGCTGGCAGCTTTAGATCATCGCCGGCGAACAGGCGAAGGCTCCTACATCGATCTCTCGCAGTTTGAAACCGGCGTTCAATTCATCAGCAGTGCGATGCTCGATTACAACGCGAACGCAGTCGTTGCTAACCGCGATGGCAATCGCGATCGCGTGGCCGCACCGCACGGGTGCTATCCATGTCGCGACGATGAATGGTGCGTAATTAGTTGTTGGGACGATCAGCAGTGGGAGCGATTGTGTCACGCGGCAAAGCAGAATGCCTGGTTGACCGATGCGCGCTTCGCCACGATTGAAGAGCGAAAAAGTAATGAAAGGGAGCTCGATCAACTGATTGGCTCGTGGACTCGTGACCAATCGGTGGAACGGTTGATGTGGAAGTTACAAACTCGTGGCGTACATGCGGCCAAGGTCAATCGCATAAAGGACCTCTTCGCCGATCCACAGATCGCGTTTCGGAATATCTGGCAAAGGCACGAGCATCCCGAATTGGGAAATCATGCCTACCGAATGGTTTCTTACGAGTTAGACGAGACACCGGGCAGCGTCAGAGGGGCCGCACCGTGCCTGGGAGCGGACAATGAAGAAGTTTTTCGATCGTGGCTCGGAATTCCCGAAGATGAATATGAACAATTACTTCAGCAAGGCGCGTTTTCATAAGTAGCAGCAATCAACCATAAAAGGAGCGACAGGAATCATGGCGAGTGTATTTGCCGCAGATACTAAGAAAGAAGTGTCGAAGGACATTACTTCTTTGCGTTCAGCTTTGGAATGGCTGAGCTCGCAGGGAGACGTGTTGACCACGGACGTGGAAGTCGATCCGGATCTGGAAATTACGGGCGTGCAGAAACATCTCGACGGCGGGCCGGTTGTGCTTTTCAATAAAGTCAAAGGAAAGCCTCACGCACGTGCGATCACCAACTTGTTGGCAGACATGAATGTTGTTGACAAACTTTTTGGCTACAACACTCCACAGGAGCGCACGCGGAAGATCGCACACGCCATGACCAATCCGCTTAAGCCGGTCGAGGTTTCACAAAACGAAGCTCCCTGCCAGGAAGAAGTCATCACCGACGAGCTCGATGTCAACAAATACATCACGGCCATTCGGCATACAGAACTCGAATCGGAGTTAACTATCGGCAGCGGCATCAGTTGTGTCGTGGGCGACTACTTCAAGGGTGGCAGTCATATCGGCTACAACCGCATGAATTTTCGCTGGGGCAACATCGGCACCTTTCAAGCTTCACCGGGCTCGCACATGTGGCAGGTGATTACGGAGCACTACAAGGATGAGAAGCCGATTCCGTTGACGATGTGTTTTGGTGTGCCGCCTGCATGCACGTTAGTCGCTGGTGGCGGCTTCGATTATGTGGTCCTACCAAAAGGCTGTGACGAAATCGGCGTGGCCGGCGCGATTCAGGGCGTGCCGGTGAACATCGTCAAAGCCCGCACAATCGACGCCTACGCGATCGCGGAATCCGAATACGTACTCGAAGGTTATCTCTATCCACGTGACAAACGTTACGAAACCGCTGAAGCAGAACGCGCTGACACGCAAGGCAAATACTTCTTTCATCCCGAGTGGGCCGGGTACATGGGCAAGGCCTACAAAGCGCCGACCTTCCACGTCACCGCGATTACGATGCGCAAGCGCGAGACGCGGCCGTTGATTTATTTACTTGGCGTACACATGCTTGACTGCAACAACATCGACACCACTTTGCGCGAATCGGCGATCTATGAATTGTGCGAACGGCTCCAACCCGGCATCGTTCAGGATGTGCACATCCCTTACTGCATGACTGACTGGGGCGGGTGCATAATTCAAGTGAAAAAGCGCAACAAGATCGAAGAAGGATGGCAGCGAAATTTTTTGGCGGCAATTCTCGCGTGCAACCAGGGGATGCGTTTGGCGATTGCTGAGAGTCCGGACATCGACATCTACAGTATGGATGACATCGTCTGGTCACTAACCACACGGGTCAATCCGCACACTGACATTATCAATCCGCTGCCCGGCGGCGTCGGCCAGACTTTTCAACCGCAGGAGCGAATGACGGCGGGCGAGAAGGAATGGACTGCTTCGAACACCCGTTTTGAGGGTGGCATGGGGATCGATGCTACGGTCCCGTATGGATACGAGCAGGATTTTCATCGTCCCGTCTACCCGATCGACAAAGTCGATCCCTTGAAGTTCTTCTCGCAAGCGGATCTCGACCGCGCCAAAGAGCGCATGCACGGCTGGGTCGAGGTGCTGGCACGAACCGGGCGATGAGAATTTATGTTACTGGCTCCATATCTTGTTCTTGATCTTACTGGGCCGCTTGGTTTTCTGACCGGGAAAATCTTTGGGGATCTGGGCGCTGACGTAATCAAGATCGAACCGGTGGGCGGCGATCCTTCGCGACGGCAGCCTCCTTTTTTAAATAACGGAAACGACTCTCGCCAGAGCCTCTACTGGCTGGCCCACAATGCTAACAAGCGGGGGATCACACTTGATTTGGACCAAGTAAAGGGGCGCGAACTCTTTCGCTGTTTGGCGCGACGAGCAGATTTTGTCATCGAGAGTTTTGGGCCCGGCGTTCTGCGAAAGTTGCGTTTAGGCTACGACATTTTGCGCGAAGAAAACCCGCGCTTGATTCTCGTTTCTATCTCTCCGTTCGGGCAGGAAGGTCCTTACAAAGATCTGCAAGGCTCCGATCTCGAAATCATGGCGCTGGGTGGGGCGATGTCGCTGGCGGGCGAAAAAGATGGCGAACCGATGCGCGTCTCTGTTCCGCAAGCGCCGATGTGGGTTGGCGCGGAAGCGGCAATGGGAGCATTGACGGCACTTGCCTATCGCACCATCACAGGCCGCGGCCAGCAGGTTGACGTTTCCGCTCAAGTAGCCGTGATGTCGGCGCTGGCGCATGCGCCGGCATTCTGGGATTTGAATCGCGAGAATCCGGAACGCGCCGGAGTCTTCGTCACCGGTCGCAGCGTTTCAGGAGCAAAGATGCGCGTGATGTGGCGCTGCAAAGATGGCTGGATCAATTTCATTATTTACGGCGGCGCCGCCGGCCGTCATACGAATCAGCAACTGGTGGCTTGGATGGACGGGAAAAGCCTCGCTCCTGAATGGTTGAAACAGATTGACTGGAACGCATTCGCTGTCACCCACATCGAGCAATCGGAAGTCGACCGTCTGGAAGCGCCTATTGTCGATTTCTTCGCCACGGTAACCAAGAACGAATTTCTTGAAGGCGCAATTAAACGGCAGATGCTGGGCTATCCCGTCGCAACTGTTGCAGACATCTCACATAACGCACAGCTCGAGGCGAGAAACTTTTGGGAGGAAGTTGTCGATTCCGAATCGGGTAGGACTTTGAAATATCCTGGCGGCTTTGCAGTCATCAACGGTAAACGGCTGTCAATTGCGCGCGGTGCGCCCAAAGTCGGCGAGCATAACGCGGAGGTATACGCAGACGAGTTGGGTTTGAGTAAAAATGAATTAGCAGAGTTACAGGCTACCGGCGTGATTTAGCGAAAGCGAGCAAAAATGAGGGACAAGAATTCTGCAGAAAATGCTGTCGACTCACAAAATGTAACTACAGACGAACTTCAGGATCCGATGTCTGGTTACACCAGTGCTGATGCTCTCGATACAGAAGTAT
>Ga0081539_10004110_pt1 | contig 14010 bp, 18 predicted proteins | sample TabmetS4T2R2_FD_71023 | JGI IMG/M metagenome (GOLD analysis project Ga0081539, IMG submission 71023) | Tabebuia heterophylla rhizosphere microbial communities from the University of Puerto Rico - S4T2R2 | ecosystem: Host-associated > Plants > Roots > Rhizosphere ...
CTTTGGAGAGGGGTTTGGGGTGAGGTCTTATAAATGTTGCTTTTCACTTCTCTCATTTTAAAAGTTAACATTCAGCGTTAATAAAAATTGCCTGTTGTTGGGATACTTAAAATCCGATACACCGGGCGTTGCATACACATCAGGCGTAATAGTTGTTTGCGGGTCTTGCCCTAAAAATTTCGTGAACGTATAAACATTGTCCGCCGATGCCGCAACACGTATCGTTTGCAAGCCCAACCGTTTTGTAAAGCCTTGTGGTAAAATATACGACAGCGTTATATTTCTTATTGCAATAAAACTTCCGTTCTTCAAATACCTTGTTGATGTTTCTGTTGAGCTTGCAGAATTTTGCGGACTCGGATTCGATGCAATATCTCCCGGCTTCGTCCATATACTGTATCCATCGGGCAACACGACTTGATTATAATAAGGTTCATTTCCATCATTCATGGTGAAGCGAAGAATATTGCTGAACACTTTATTGCCTTGCAAAAAATATGCATTCGCACTTAGTGAAATATTTTTATAAGCAAACGTGTTGGTAATTCCGCCCTGATATTTTGGCAACGCCGAACCAACTTCTTCATACGTTGCTTCTGCATAACTCGATGTTGCTTCTCTTGCTGTTTCATTGCCGTTGTTGTCTTTTATAATTTTCTCCCACAAGGGCGCTCCTGTTTGCGGGTCAACACCAAGATATACGGGCATATAAAACTCATACAGGTTACCACCATTGCGATATATCTGCGAGATTGCCCATTCTCCTGTTTTGATAAATGTTGCAGGCAGCTTCTTCAATTTGTTTGAGTTGAAGCTGATATTATAATCTATAGTCCACGAGAAATTTTTTGTCGTAACAGGTCTTGCGCTTACGCCGATTTCGATTCCTTTATTTTCTATCTCACCAACATTTTCCCATCGCTGCTCAAAACCTACAGAGAGTGGTTGCGCAACTTGTAACAAAAGATTCTTTGTCGTGTTGTGATACACATCAACCGTGAGGTCTATGCGTTTGAACAATCCAACATCTGCACCGATGTTCAATTGATACTTGCTTTCCCATGTAAGGTTCGGACTCGGCAACTGTAAAGGCGTTGCGCCGGGTTGCGAATTGTATTGCGTGGAGAGCGAATACAAACCAAGATAACGTGATGCGCCAATATCCTGCGTTCCCGTTACACCATAACCTGCACGCAGCTTCAGATTATTTATCACATGATTGTCTTGCAAAAAATCTTCATTACTTATAATCCATGCTGCGGAGATTGCAGGAAAAGAACCATATCGTTTTGATTTTGGAAATGCTGTTGAACCATCCAGTCTGTAACTGCCTGTAAGAAAATATTTGTTCGCATAACTGTAATTCACTTGTGAGATAAATGAAAGTATCGAGCCTTCATCCCAAGAGCCATTCACACTTAAATTGTTCGATACCACATTCAACACTTTCACGCCAAGCGGCAAACCTCTTCCGCTTGCACCAAGATTTTCTGTTCTTCCTGTTTCATACGCTGTGCCAGCAAGACCACTCACACTGTGTTTGCCTTTTGAAAAATTAAACTTCAACAAATTGTTGAACACACCGCCATAGTTGATGCTGCTTTCCTCTTCAAGATAACCTGTGCCATGAAACTGTCCTGCAACAAGCGGCGAATAAAACGATGTGCCTTTGTTGTAACTCGCCGATACCCTGTTCGTGCTCGAAAAGCTCAACCACTTTGTAATAACAATATTCAGCGCGGCATCATAGTTCACATCAAAGCCTTTGTACGGATGGTCGGAGTTTGCAATCGTGTGCACCGGATTTACTTTATCACGAGACCACCATTTGAACGGAACATTTCCATCAACATACAAAGGAGCGCCGGTGCTGTCATAAGGATTATCCCACGGCAAATTCAGGTACGCATAATAAATATCATTGTAATCATAACTTCTGCCTGTAACACCGCTGATATTAATATTCGTATTGAACGATACATTCTTACCAAAACTCAAACCCAATCCTGCACGAACATTCAGGCGCTTGAAATTCGTGTTCATAAATGTGCCCTTCTCATCATAATAAGTCATCCCCAAATAATAATCGTTCTTTTCTGTTTTGCCCGAAACCGATGCATAATAATTCTGCATAAATGCAGGTTCAAAAATCGTGGTAAGCCAATTGTAGTTGCGGCTTGAAAGCTCAACCGGTCGCTCTGCATAAAATTTAAGCAAATCAATTTTGTACGAGTTGCCTGTATCAGAAGGAATATAATCGCGGTAAAATTCTTTTTGATAATTGTACAGCTCGCTGCCCGTCATCATATCAAGACTTCCAAAATCGGGCGTGCGAAAACCCGTTGTTACTTTCGCTTCAAAGTTGGCTTTACCGCTGCGCGCCTTTTTTGTGGTGACAACAATTACACCCGCATTCGCCTGCGAACCATACATAGCCGTTGCCGCCGCATCTTTCAACACGCTGATGCTCTCCACATCGTTCGGGTCGAAGTTGCCGCCGATAATTCCATCCACAACATAGAGCGGGCTTTGCGACGCATTCACGCTCGATACACCTCGCAAACGAATCTCTGCCGATGCACCCGGCACACCGCTGCTGTTAATTACTTCAAGCCCTGCCACTTTCCCCTGAAGCAAACTGCCCACATCGTTTGTTGTAACATCTTTCAGTTTATCGGCTTTCACCGTTGTAACGGCGCTGGTAAGTTCGCTTCTGCGTTTATCGCTGTAACCCACCACCACAACTTCGTTAAGGTCGTTGCTCGTTTCTTCCAGTCGCACAATAATTGCAGAGTCGCGTGCATTCACCGTAACATTCCGCGCAACATAACCAACGGCGCTCACACGCAGCACCGATTGCCCCGCAGACAACTGCACCGTAAAACCACCGTTATCATTCGCCGCAACTGCGTTACCATTTTGCACCATTATCGTAGCCTTGCTTACAGGCGTACCATTCTTTGCCGATACCACCGTTCCCGAAACGTTACGTGTTTGCGCATCCGCAATAAACGGCAGCAGCATAAGCAATATAAAAGCGTGAATAAAGCGGTGTTTCATCGGGCGAAGTTTTAGCAATGGTTAACGTGACACACGTAGAATTTCCTTAAGCAAATCGTATAAACAAATTTACCGAAAATAACACGGCGATATTTTACACTACGCAAACGTTTGAGTAGAAAGATTTTTTGGTGGCGGGCAGAAGTGCAGGTGGCATCACCTGTTGCGTCGCACTACGTTTGAGGTTCTGGTTTCAATTGGGCTGTGGGGTGCGGGTGGGAAGTGGTTGCGTGAAATTTCTTTTTCCTATGTCTCTGATACTTTTTCCTTGCTGTTAGTAAGTCGTCTATGATTCTTCATACTTTGTAGTATCCGGAATACTATAGAGAGAATGGAATCTCACGACCAACAATATTAGTAATTGGAAATCTAAGCAATAGAACCTAATACTTCTTGAAAAGCATGTTATACATAACAACTTAATTATTTAAATACGACTGCTCCAGAATTATCCCAATCTATTGTATATGCGTCTTTATTAAGTAAAGTTATAGTACCTGTATATCTAACACCAAGCCATGTTATGTTTAAGGTGGTAGGAACGCCCGTTGCTATTTCTTCTAAAGATATTACTCCATCAAGTTTGCTTTCTACTCCATCCGCAAAAACAAAAGGATATGAATATAATTCTATACTATCGGAGAATTCGTACGAATAATTATTGGTGTCGATATTGCTTGAATACCGAAGATGGGGAGTAACATTTTTATATATTTTGCTGGTTAATAATTTAAGTGCGATGTAAATTTTATCCGGATTATCGAGGGTGCGAGAATCTTTATAAAACTTTACAATGACTGGTTCTATATTTAATATATCATCTTGTTGGACGGGTTGGGTCGTATATAACGTATCAGTAGTTACTGTTACAGTCAGTGTATCTGTATTACCAATAAATTTATGAGTTAAAGAATCATAGATTTTTGCGGTAATCAAATATGTGCCTGAACAGTTAAAAATAAATGAAGCTGTTGCTTCTATATTGCCCCCAATTAGTGAATCGCAGTCGGAATTTGAGATTACCATCCAATCGTAGTATTTATCAAGTGGAGGCAAAAAATAAGTGCTATCATTTACTACCTTGGAATCATAAACAACCACAGCTTGGTTTATTTTAATTGTACTGTTAGTAAGAAACCGAAGACTGTTGAGACTTGCGTTTTGTTTTTTAGGAGTTGTTTCTTTACGGCAAGAATAGATTGCAATAAAAATTATTGCAACAATTGAAATGTTTTTCAATAAAGGGTTCATAAAAAATTATTTATATGGATGAATAGATGTGATTAAAGTAAACTTACTTAAACCTACTATCTCTTTAAACGGCTGACAATAATTAAAGTTTGAACGTTGCATCCATTACTAAAAATATATAAAAGTTTATAAGAATAAAATTTTTCGAGAATAATACGCTGCCGGTATCGTAGTATTTGCGCAGCAGACTACGGATGCAAATAAAAGCACTCTGTTAACATTTCAGCTTCCTGCTTCGCTGGCATGATTTTATAGTTGATTAGTATAAATCAAAAAATATAACTTATGAAAGCAAGTTTTATTAAACTGGATAGTCTTGAAGAAACAGAAGATGGTACAGTAACGATTAATGCAAATAATATCTCGTTAACAGGCGCATTAATTACAACGATACTGTACAAACAATGATATTAATGATAGGTGGAGAGCGTTTTGGCGTACATCAATCACCTGAAGAAATTATTGAATTAGCTGAAAAAGCAACTGAGGCATTTGTCTCTTCTCATTAGATTTTTTTGAGGAAAAACTGCCTCAACTTAGGTTGCGGCAGTTTTTTATTAAACCTTATCCGCTCCTCCCAATCCGTTACAAAAGCAACATGATGTCCATATGTCTTTGCGCAGCGGACTACGAGAACCGCAGAGAAAATCTCTGTGCAACTCTGTGGCTTCTCTGCGAATCTCTGTGGTTAAATATTTTGCTTTAAAGAATAAATTGCTAACAAGTATTTTTACTCAAAAGCAAAAGCACTCGTTGACAATTGAAAAGAAGAAAATTATAAATTCGTTTTATGACAAACGAGATATCAGCCCTATTCGATAAAATTACAAGTTCGATTGAAGATGCCACAACCGGAGCAAGTTGTGAGACAAATATTATCCTTATTACAAAAACAGATTTGAAAACCATTACAAAGAAGAATGGTTGGAACTTTAACTGGAGACTTGAATTTAATTCACTTCAAAAACAGGTTTATAAACTTGTTAAGAAAGACGAATCAAATGTTATTCAGGGATTAATTTGTTTTGAATTGAAAGAAGGATATATCGAAATGCATCTCATAGAAACCGCTCCTCATAATTTTGGGAAGAATAAACGGTACATTGGTGTAATGTATAATCTTGTTGCGTTTGTTTGCAAACTTTCTTTCGAGAGAGGTTTTGATGGCGTTGTTGCATTTACAGCAAAATCATCACTTATTAATCATTATCGAGAAAAGCTTGGTGCCATCAGGATTCCAGGCTTTAACAGGATGGTTATATTAACACCGGAAGCTAAAAAATTAGTAAATTCGTATTACAAAAATTATCTACTATGAAGCTCACAAAAAAGGCAAAAAGTGAATTAGATGATATTGGCTTTATCGGAACACAAGAAAAGTTGTCAAGCGCTGAACAAAAGAAAATTGACGAAGCTACAAGTTCCTTTTTAAAGGCTTTGAAAAAGAAAAGGCTTCATAAAAAAGTATCTTCTAAAAAAGTATCCGTTTAATTTAAAATTTCCCCCGCTCCTCGTTGTCTGTTACAAATAGAAAGCGACCGCTGCTATTCGTAGTCTGCTGCGCTAAGACTACGAATACAAATAAAAAGCGAGTCTTTATTAACCGCTCACCTACTGCCTTGGCATGATTTTATAACATGTTAGTATTAATCAAAAAACATAATCTATGAAAGCAAGTTTTATTAAACTGGATAGTCTTGAAGAAACAGAAGATGGTACAGTAACGATTAATGCAAATAATATCTCGTCAATCAGGCGCATTAATTACAACGATACTGTACAAACAATGATATTAATGATAGGTGGAGAGCGTTTTGGCGTACATCAATCGCCTGAAGAAATTATTGAATTAGCTGAAAAAGCAACTAAGGCATTTGCCTCCTCTCATTAGATTTTTTTGAGGAAAAACTGCCTCAACTTAGGTTGCGGCAGTTTTTTTTATTAAACCTTATCCGCTCCTCCCAATCCGTTACAAAAGCAACATGATGTTATCCATATGTCTTTGCGCAGCGGACTACGAGAACCGCAGAGAAAATCTCTGTGCAACTCTGTGCCTTCTCTGTGTGTCTCTGTGGTTAAAATTCTTTCAAATATTAAGAGTAAATTTGTAGAAATAAAGGATATGTCAACATCAACAATAGACCAAGAAATGAATGAGTATTTTATTCAGTTGAATGAAGCAGAAAAAAAATCCGTTGTACAGATGATAAAAACATTTTTACAAAGCCGCAAAGAATCAGAACGTATAAGCCTTGAACAATACAACAAAGAAATTGAAGAAGCGGAAGCAGAGATAGAAAGAGGAGAATCATATTCACATGAAGAAGTTGTAAAGATGTCAAACCAATGGATACATGGCAAATAGAAAAATAACATGGTCTAAATCATCCCTAAAGCAATTTGAAGCGGCAATAAATTATATTGCTGAAGACTCCATTCAAAATGCAGAAAAAGTAAGAAAAGAAATTATTGAAAAAATTGAAAGATTAATCCAGTATCCGGAAATCCATTCTCCGGATAAATACAAAACAAATAATAACGGTAGTTACAGAGCGTTTGAATTGCATCGTTATCGCATCGCCTACCGCATTAAGGAAAAAGAAATTCTCATTTTTAGAGTAAGACATACAAGTAAAGAACCGAAACAATATTAGCTTTCCTCATAAAGTTTTTTTGCCTCCGACAGCTACAGCGTTTGTGAGAACCGCAGAAAAAATCTCTGTGCAACTCTGTGCCTTCTCTGCGAATCTCTGTAGTTAAATAACCTTTGCATAAAATTTTTACTGGAGTACAGATTAATCATTAGTCTTAACTTTAATAAAAATACAATTCAATGGAAAAAGTAATAGTGAGGTTGAAAAACAATAAAGTAAAAAAAATACTTGCAGATTTAGAAGAGCTTGACCTTATTGAGATTGAGAAGAGTCATTCGGATACAAATGGGAAAGACAAAAAATTATCGGATTTAAAAAATCTCATTCACAATAAAATGAGCGAAGAGCAAATAGATAATCAACTTGAATCATTACGAAAAGAATGGCAGAGAGATATTTAATTGATACAAGCGCCGTTATTAAATATTTGAATCAGGTTTTTTCTGCAAAAGCCATTGATTTTATTGATTCAATTCTTGATATAGAATCAAATATATCAGTAATAACAGAAATAGAGTTGCAAGCATGGAATCCTCTTGATAAAAATGACTTATTGGTGTATCAGCAATTTGTAACTGATTCAACAATTTTTCGTATTGAACAAAATGTAGTTGCCAAAACAATAGAAATAAAAGGAAATTACAGGCTAAAAATAGCAGATGCAATTATTGCTGCCACAGCATTAGTAAATGATTTTACACTTATAGCAGATAACGATAAAGACTTTTCGAAAGTTCCGTCTTTAAAATACCTTAACCCAAAAAATCTATAACCTTCGTTCCCCTTTCTCATAGCTGTCCACTGCCATCCGTATGTGTGCGAATAGAGATATAAATTAAAGCCAGTATTAGACTGGTATTTGAAAAACAAAAAGCTGAATACTACCTACAATTTTTACCTGGCGCTATCCGTAGTCTTTGCGCAGCAGACTACGGATATAAATAAAAGCCAGTCTTAGACTGGAGTTTGAAAAACAAAAAGCTCATTACTAAACACTTTTTTACCACAGAGTACACAAAGTTTTTTGCTACAGAGAACCACAGAGTTTGTGAGAACCGAAAAGAAAATCTCTGTGCAACTCTGTGCCTTCTCTGTGTGCCTCTGTGGTTAAATACAAGTTTTAAACTAAACTTCATACTCTAACTTTTTAAAACTATAAAAACTAAATTTGTAGAAAATGTTTTCTGTATGACAACCGCAGCAATCAGAGAAAAGCTTCATGAATATATACGCGTCGCCGACGACAAAAAACTAAAAGCCATTTACACTATTCTTGAAAATGAGATTGAAGAAGAAACAGAATGGTGGAAGAATAACGCGCTTATTAATGAACTGGATAAAGAATATGAAGCATGGAGAAAAGGAGATGCGAAGGGTTATACCTTAGAAGAAGTAGAAGCATCCATTCAGGTATTAAAAGCAAAGCGTAAACATAAATGAGCTACGAACACATTCTTCTTGCCCGTGCAAGAAATGAACTGCTTGAAGCATGGATTTGGTATGAAGAAAGACAAGTAGGTTTAGGCGACAGGTAAGAATGAAGTTTACAAACGTATTCATGAAATTGAGTTGCATCCCGAACGATACCCTGAACGTAAAAAATCATATCGCGAAACAATGATTAAAACCTTTCCATATCTTATTATCTATAGAATTGACAAAAGAGAGAAACTTGTAATTGTTTCATCAATCTTTCACGGTAAGAGAAATCCTAAGAAGAAATACAAAAAATAGCTTTTAAGAAAATCAATTCAGAACCACAGAAAATATCTCTGTGCAACTCTGTGCTTTCTCTGTGAATCTCTGTGGTTAAATACTTCGAGCTTTCTTTTACACGAATTTGAAAAACAAAAGTAAATTTGAGACTCAAATAAAGGTTATGACAGAAATTGTTATTGATAAAAAGAAATATGTGCTCGTGCCGGAAAAAGATTATAAAGCTTTACAGAAAAAAGCTGCACCAAAACCGGAAAAACTATTGAGCGTTGAAGATGCCGTGCATACAGTAAAAAACTTATCCATAAATGAGCAGTAGAAGAAAACTTAATTTGTAACGACAAAAAACATTAGGTTATGAATGCGGGAAAAGATTTGCGGGAAAAAGTAAAAAAATATATTGATGAAGCCGATGACACTACAGTAAAAATGGTGTGTGCCATGCTTGAAGCAAAACAAGAATCAGATTGGTGGGATGAGTTGCCCGAAGATGTGCAGCAGGAAATTGATGAAGCCATAAAGGAATTAGACAAAGGAAAAGGCATACCACACGAAAAGGTAAAAGAAATGTATCCGCAATGGTTCAAAAAATAATATGGTCAAGCCTTGCCATAAGAACATATATTGACAATATTAGCTATCTGCAGCAAGAGTGGACACAAAAAGAGATTGACAAATTCATAGAAGCAACTGAAAGAAAATTAGACTTATTAAAATCCCAACCCGATATCGGCACATTAACTAAACCAAAGACTTCACATTCGAAAAACACTTATTGTAAAGCGAATACTTCTTATATACAGATACAAACCGAAGAAACAGGAAATAGAGCTTCTTCAATTCTTCAATACATGGCAACATCCTCGAAAAATGAAACGAACTGAATAATTGTTGAGAAAAATCTCTGTGCAACTCTGTGCCTTCTCTGTGTTGTCTCTGCGATTAAAATACTTAAATTTTTGCCGCAGAGTACACAAAGTTTTTTGCCGCAAAGAACCGCGGAGTTTGTGAGAACCGCAGAGAAAATCTTTGCGAACTCTGTGGCTTCTCTGCGAGTCTCTATGGTTAAATATAAGTCTTAAACTAAACTTCATACTCTAACTTTTCATATAATGACGAATTAATTTGCATAAGAACTTCAAAAATGTAACACCATAAATTGATTATTCACGTGAACATTCTTCAGTTCATATTAAAATCACATTCTTTTACTATCAACAATAATTGCAATCGGTAAAGGTCTTTTACTGTACCCATAAATTGCATTTCATCATCTAATACCTTGTAATAACCGTGGGAAAGACCTTTAAGAAAAAGTCCACTCTTAAAATAAAAAAAACCTGAACTGCCGCAAGCCCTTCTGACATAAATTCTTTTAAATCCAAGTAGCAATAAATGCTGCGTATTAATCTGTTGCATTTAACATTCACTTTTTTGTTTTAAAGCGAGGGCCCACTTGATTAAAAACAAAGGTACCATACAGCATTTGGGCTAATAAGTGAAATCGCTGAAAATAATAAATGTGCCGTCGAAGCGAATATCTAAAATTCTTGTTTCAAGAAGGGAGTACCTAAAATACAATTCGTATGGCTTTACAAGAGAAATAGAATAATGAGAGTCCAATATCAGAAGAATAGCTTCTGTTATCGTTGCCTATTTATATCTTTTTATTAAAATATAAAATACTTATTTTCAAATAATAAGAGTTGCCATCGAGCGCAAAACCAGGAACGTATATCATTAAGGTGTTTAATAAAAGTTTCAATTTTGGCGCGAAAGTAATTGTTGAGCAGAGACACGCTGACCACCGAGTTTTGCAGTTGATAGGTATAAAAGTTATTCCAATCCAAATATAAACAGTGTACCTAAGGTTTTATAATAACCGGAATCTTCAAATTGAAAGAACCAAAAACTTGCTTATAACAGCAGTAAAAGAGACAGTTTAGGACTGTGTAGCGCCACCCTAACTTTGCACCTTTACGAATTTTAATTTTTTTGTAGCAGCGCCGTATAGCTGCATTACATCGGGGGTAAGTTTAAAAATTAGCGTTCCGCCAATAAGAATACCTGAAAAGATTGTACTGCGGGCAATTATAGCGAACCAACCACTTTGTTCATAGAATAAGATGTACGCAATAAAATAGCCTGCAAGCGCAAGCATAAGTGAATAAATTGTTTGCACGGTAAAAGGTTGCATTCCTATTTTTCTTCGCAAGAACTCCATTCTGATATAGTTATAAACAGTGAGCGAAATAAGATCGGCATAAGTGGAACCCATAATGCCATACTCTTTAATGAAAAAATAACTCAAGGGTATGCGAAGTGAAATCATAACTATGCTTGTAATTACGTCGAAACGCCAAAAAGTAGAGGCGCCAATAATTTGCCCATTAATACCCATTCCTGCATCAATAATACGTATAATGCCGAACACAAGTAACAGCGGAATGCCTGCTGTATATTCGTCTTGAATATGCAATACTTTTAATCCATCAGCAGCATTAAGCCATGCATTTCCAAACACTAACATAGTAAGGAGTAACATGTTGATAGACGAACGTTGATAAATGTCTTTTATTCGTGAATAGTCTTTATCTTTCCATGAGCGGACAAGAACTCCTAATGAAATATTCCGCAGACTTTGTTGCGGTATTTGAATTAAATTGGCTGCATGAAGGGCAAGGCTATAAATTGCAGTAGGAGTAAGCCCGAGCAAGCTTGCAATAATAATTCCGTTTACAGTTGAACCGAGCGTGTTTACCACGATGTTGCCAAAGACCAGTGATTGCATTTTGAATATTTTTTTTCGAAACTTTTTCGAGACACGGCTCACCTTTAAAGTAAAATGAAGGTTTCCAGTTTTGGCTAAGGCTACCACCATAACGATTGTAATTATTACATACAATGACGAAAATAGTATAATGAAAGTATGAAAGCGAACAAAACCAAAGATATAAGCAAGAATAAACAGTGTTGTAATTAAACGTGTGGCTGCATCCCTTAAAAAATTAGGAAGCACTGTTTTTTGCAGAGCCCAGCTATAACCCTCAAGCAATGAAAACAAAAGCATTCCAAATGCATAAGGCAATACCCAGAAATAATAATCCACAAACAATTTTGAATGTTCACCAAAATTTTTTTCTATAAGCGGTTGCAGTACAAAGCAGGCAATAGTAAGCAGGATAAAACCGATAAGTGCTTTAAGAAATGTTCTTCCTAAGAGATCATTTTCTTTATCATGAAGATTGTCCTTGTAATAGGGATAGAATTTGTAAATAATAGGGATTACACCAAGACTTGCAATAATGTAAAAGTTGGTTCCTATGTCAAAAAATAAGCGTGTTAAGCCGTACTCATCACTCGTAAACGAACCCTGCTTTACAAAAAAATAAGTATTAAGGGAAGCAAATGGAAGACTGGCATAAATCAGTAAACTGGAAAGGATTGTTTGCTTGCGAATAGAAGACATGTAAAGATGGAGGTTAAAAGTTATGCAAGGTGCTTAAAATATTTCTTATCGGGCTTTAAAACATATTATTATTGTCACTTTGGTGATTAAGAAACAATAAAACTGGTTTCCTTGTAGTTGAAGATACTTCTGCAAGCGGTTTTGTATAATTTATCTCTTTAAAAGAAAATTAAATAAAGCGCACCCTACTGTTTTCTTTATTAAAACTGTGTAGCTTGAGGACAAATGATGTGTCTTACTGCAAAGTATATTACATAAAGCATTAAAGAAAAATTAAAAACCTCTTTTGCAAACATTTCAGTGCCCCTAAATCATCAAACCGTATTTTATGAACTCTGAAAGTCTTTACCCTGTTTTTCCTGCCCTTTTTATTGCCATCATGTCGGTGCTGTTTGTGAGTAAAGTTGCAGGCTTGCTACCTGTAAATTCTGGAAAATATGCATCTGTTGACGGATTAAGAGGATACCTTGCCTTTTTTGTTTTTTTACATCATTCTTTGGTTTGGTTCTTTTTTTTAAAATCGGATAAATGGACAGATCCTGCATCAAACGTCTATACAAATTTTGGAGAAACGAGTGTGTCGTTATTTTTTATGATTACAGGCTTTCTGTTTTTTTCGAAATTAATTGAAGGAAAAAAGCGTCCTATAGATTGGCTAAGGTTATTTGTTTCACGGATTCTGCGACTCACTCCCTTGTATTTATTTGCTGTAACTATTTTATTTTTATTGGTTGCTATTTTATCGGACTTCACTTTTCAGGAATCAAAATGGCAAGTGTTGAATGAAGCGTTTGACTGGATTACTTTCACAGTGAAGAAGGCGCCTTTAATTAATGGTTATAAGCAAACCATTTTAATTACGGCAAATGTAACATGGACACTGGTAATGGAGTGGTTATTTTATCTTTCTCTTCCGTTTATGGGGATATTTATCTTCAAACTTAAAGTGCCGTTGCTTTCCTTGACCATTTGTGGAATACTCATAGTATGGATTATGCTAAACGGAAGAAGCGGAATATTTCCTGCTGTTTCGTTTTCCGGTGGTATTGCTGCGGCATTCTTAGTGCGGTCTCCAAAATTTTGTGTTCTGGCTACAAAAAAAATAAGTTCGGTTATCTTAATAATTTTGCTTTTATCTGTTATTTCGCTTTTCCATACATCATATACTATTTCGGCCCAAGCGCTCATCTCTATTCCCTTTATTCTTATTGCCTGCGGCAACACACTATTCGGCATTCTCACTTCGAAGGCTTCAAAACTGCTGGGACAGTTGTCGTATAGCATTTACCTTTTACATGCAATACTTCTTTTTGTCGTATTTAAATTTATCATTGGTTTTGATGTGGCGAGTAAATTTTCTCCTTTTCAGCACTGGCTTGTTATTTTGATTAGCGTGATTCCTCTTATCATAGTCTGTAACATAACCTATTACTTCATTGAACTGCCTGTCATGAATGCTTCAAATAAGGTTACAGCTTTTGTGCGCCGGCGGTTTCAAAAGGCAAGTGAATTAAGAACTCATTATCTTAAGAAAGATAAAATAATAGAAGTGTCTGCAACAAATGTGGTTGTAAAAGAGAAAGAAGATGATGTGTTAAAACAGGATTAAGTTTTATCTACAGTAGTTGCAACCTTGTTCGCAGTAACAATAGAGTAATAATCACTTTTTGTTTTCAATCGAGATAAAAGAAATTTTAAAGAATCAAAAATTATATTAATTCTATTAAAATACCTTCTACGACCTTAGGGTTGAGAATGTGTGATAATTTTACAGGAGCAGATGCGGTTTTATTTATTGAACCAATCCTTCAGAAGAAATTTTGAAACTTAATTTAACGAGATTAACGCGTTCTACTTTCG
>Ga0081539_10005000_pt1 | contig 14006 bp, 13 predicted proteins | sample TabmetS4T2R2_FD_71023 | JGI IMG/M metagenome (GOLD analysis project Ga0081539, IMG submission 71023) | Tabebuia heterophylla rhizosphere microbial communities from the University of Puerto Rico - S4T2R2 | ecosystem: Host-associated > Plants > Roots > Rhizosphere ...
TCCGAGCACTCGCACACGAACGCTGCTTCCTCGCTTCCGAAGCGGTCGGCGCTCTCCGCGATGCGCTCGTTGACCTCGCGGAACAAGGCTTCGGTACGCGCGATGCGCGTGTCTTCGGTTTGGGTCATGTTCTCCGGGCGGATGATTCGGGGTTCCAGGGGTACAACGGACGAGCTGCGCGTAGGGTTTCGCCGTGAAGGCGTGGCCCGATTCCGTCGAGAGCGTCGCAGCGTTCCTGCGCGCCGCCGGAGCGGAAGCGCGCCTCGAGGAGTTCGACGCCGAGACGGCGACCGCAGCCGACGCGGCGCGCGTCGTCGGCTGCAGCGCCTCGGACATCGTGAAGTCCCTCGTCGTCCTCGCCGACGACCGGCCGGTGCTCGCGCTCGTTCCGGGCGACCGCCGCGGAGACCTGTCGAAGATCGCCCGCGCGACCGGGGCAACCGACGCGCGCGTTGCGCGCGCGGACGAGGTGCGGACGATCACGGGTTTCGACCCGGGCGCGGTCGCGCCGTTTCCGCTGCCGCGCGTCGAGCGCGTCGTCATCGACCGCGCGCTCCTTGCGCGACGGGCAGTGTGGATCGGCGCGGGCTCGCCGCGCCACCTCGCGGTGCTGCCTGCACCGGAGCTCGTCCGCTTGACCAGGGCGATTCCGGCTGACCTCGTCAGCGACCTCTAAACTTCGGTGCACCTCGCGGCGCCTCGAAAGGAGACCTGGATGCAGGCCACCGAGAAGATCTGGATGAACGGCGAGCTCGTCGACTGGGATGACGCGAAGATCCACGTCGGCACTCACGGTCTCCACTACGGCAGCGGCGTGTTCGAGGGGATCCGCTGCTACGAGACGCCGGCAGGCCCGGCGGTGTTCCGCCTCACCGACCATCTGCAGCGGCTGCAGAACTCCGCGCAGTTGCTGTACATGGAGCTGCCGTATTCGCTCGGCGAGCTGCGCGCTGCGTCGATGGAGCTGATCGGCGTCAACGGGCTTCCGTCGTGCTATCTGCGTCCGATCGCGTTCTGCGGCTTCGGCGAGCTCGGAGTCTCCGCGCAGGGCAATCCGATCGACGTCGTGATCATGTCCTGGCCGTGGGGCGCGTACCTCGGCGACGACGGCCTGCGCAACGGCATCCGCGTCAAGGTCTCGTCCTGGCAGCGGGTCGGGCCGAACGTGATCCCGCACGTCGCGAAGGCGACCGGGATCTACCTGAACTCGATGCTCGCGGTCACGGAGGCGAACAAGGCGGGCTACGACGAGGCGATCCTGCTCACGCCGGACGGCTTCATCGCGGACGGTTCGGGCGAGAACGTGTTCGTCGTCAAGGACGGCGTCCTCTACACGCCCGACCTCGCGACCGGAATCCTCCCGGGGATCACCCGCGACAGCGTGATCCAGATCGCGCAAGACCTCGGCTACACGGTCGTGCAGAAGCAGCTGATCCGCAGCGACCTGCACCTCGCCGACGAGGTCTTCATGTGCGGGACGGCTGCGGAGGTGACGCCGATTCGCGAGGTCGACGACCACGCGATCGGAGTCGGCGAGGTCACGATGCAGATCCAGAAGGCGTACCTCGACACGGTGAAGGGCCAGAGCGACCGCTGGGCGCAATGGCGCGAGCCGGTCGAGAACTTCGCGCGCGCGCAGGCGTGAGCACGGCGACACGGCAGGTCGGGCTCAGCGCGCCGTGGATCGACGAGCGCGACGAGGAGCTCGTCCTCGAGACGCTGCGCTCGGGCCGGCTGTCGCTGGGGCCTGCCGGTCCGCGCTTCGAGGAGCTGCTCGCGGAGGCCGTCGGCGCGCGCTACTGCGCAGCCGTCTCCTCCGGCACCGCGGGGCTCCATCTCTGCATGCGTCTCGCGGGGGTCGAGGCCGGCGACGAGGTGATCACGTCGCCGTACTCCTTCGTGGCGTCGGCGAACTGTGCGATCTACGAAGGCGCGAAGCCGGTCTTCGCGGAGATCGACCCGCGCACCTTCAACCTCGACCCGGCGGCGGTCGCGGCGGCGATCACCCCGCGCACGAAAGCGATCGTCGCGGTCGACATCTTCGGCTACCCGTGCGAGCTCGACCGCCTACGCGACCTCTGCGAGTACCACGGCCTGCGTCTCGTGGAGGACGCGTGCGAGGCGCTCGGCGCGCGCTACAAGGGGCAGCCGTTGGGGTCGCACGGTCACCCGACAGTGTTCGCGTTCTATCCCAACAAGCAGCTGACGACGGGCGAGGGCGGGGCGGTGACGACCAACGACCAGGACGAGCACGGCCTGCTCGTCTCGCTGCGCAACCAGGGACGGCTGGACACGCGCTCGTGGTTGATGCACGGACGGCTCGGCTACAACTACCGCCTCGACGACGTCTCCGCCGCGCTCGGGATCGGACAGCTGGAGAAGCTCGATCGCATCCTCGACGGCCGGCGCGCGGTCGCGGAGCGTTACGCCGAGCTGCTCGCGGACGTCGACGTCGAGACACCGCTCCCCGACGACGCCGACCACGAGCGGTCGTGGTTCGTCTACGTCGTCAAGCTGCCGACCGGGATCGACCGCGACGCCGTGGTCGAACGGCTCGCCGAGCACGGGGTGGCAAGCGCGCCGTACCTTCCGTCGATCCACCTGCAGGACTACATGCGCGAGCGCTACGGGTTCCGCGAGGGGATGTTGCCGGTCAGCGAGGACTGCTCGCGCCGCACGCTCGCGCTCCCCTTTCACGCGCGCCTCGACCCCGGCGACCAGGAGTACGTCGTCGAGTCGCTGCGGCGCGTGCTGCAGTGAAGATCGCGTCGCTCGCGTCGGCGCAGGCGTTCACCACGGCCGACGGCTCGACGATCCGCGAGCTCTGGCACACCGACGCACAGTCGCTTGCGGAGGCCTCGCTCTCGCCCGGGCAGGGGACGACGCGCCACTACCACGCAGCGACCGAGGAGATCTACTTCCTGCTCGACGGCCGCGGCCGGATGGAGCTCGACGGCGAGGAACGCGAAGTCGAGCCCGGAGACGCGGTGCTGATCCCGCCCGGCGCCTGGCACCAGATCACCGCGAGCGAGCCGCTGCGGTTCCTCTGTTGCTGCGCACCGCCCTACGCGGACGCCGACACGTTCTTCGAATAGCGGCTCGTCGGGACCGGTCCGGGGTCAGACCCCGACGGTCGCGCTGAACCGCTCGGCACGAGGCGCAACGGCGTTTGCCAGCGGCCGTCGCTCGAACCGACGCCGCTGCTCGGGACATGACAGGGGTCAGACCCCTGTCATGTCCCAAAGAGCCCGCGTTGCCTCCCCAGGCATCCGCGATAATCGCGGCATGGCTGACGGCGGGCGGATGATCTTCCTCGGCTTCGGCAAGTACGCGCGCGCCGACCGGATCTACGCGCTCGAGCCGCTTCGCGGCGACGAGCGCGGCGGCGGCCGGCGGACGCGCGTGTGGGTCGAAGGCGTGCCCGACCCGATCGTCGCCTCGCGCACCGAGCGCACGATCCTCTCCGAGATGGGCCAGGAGGCCGCGGCGGACGTCGCGATCGTGGACGACGCGATCGCGCTCGCCCGGCGCGTCGTCGAGGGACAGGAGCAAGGACGGATCGACCTCGCCGACCTCTCGCGGCGCGCCCGCCGCCTGCTCGAGTCGACGACGTCGCCGGACGACGGCGAAAAGCTCTTCTGACCGAGGATCCGCGGCCCCCCGACGAGCTCCCGCCCGGCCTCGACAGCCCGGGCACACGCGGCCGCTTCGCCCGGCTTGCGATCGACCTCTCACCGCTCCGCCGGTTCCCCGCCTTCCGCTGGTTCTGGCTCGGGCAGGGCCTCAAGGATCTCGGCGGCGGGATCGTCCAGGTCGCGCTGCCCTTCCAGATCTACGACCTGACCGGCTCGACGCTCGCCGTCGCGGCGATCTCGTTCGTCGAGCTCGTCCCGCTGGTCACGCTGACGCTCGTCGGCGGCGCGCTCGCGGACGCGCTCGACCGCCGGCGCCTGCTGATCTGGACCCAGGCTGGGATGGCTGTCGTCGGCGTCGGGCTGCTCGTGAACGCCGCGATTCCTCATCCGCAGGTCTGGGCCGTCTTCGTGCTCGCGTTCTTTTCCGCATCGTTCTTCTGTCTCGGCATCGGCGGCATGCGCTCGATCACCCCGCGGCTGGTGCCGCCGGACAAGATCCCCGCGACGATGGTGCTCGAGGGCATCTCGGGCTCCTTCGCCTCCGTTGCCGGGCCCGCGTTCGGCGGTCTGCTGATCGGCAGCGTCGGCCTGACGACGACCTACGGCTTCGACCTCGCCACCTTCGTCGCGGGGATCGCGAGCATCCTCGCTCTGCCGACGATTCCGCCGCTGGAGGACGCAGACCGGCCGAGCTTCCGCTCGATCGTGGACGGCTTCCGCTACGTGCGCCGACAGCCGGTCGTGCTCGGGTTCATGCTCGTCGACGTCAACGCGATGATCTTCGGGATGCCGATGGCGCTGTTCCCCGCGATCGCGACACACAAGTACGGGGACGCGACGCTCGTCGGCTACCTCTACGCCGCTCCCTACGCAGGCGCGCTCGTCTCGTCGCTGGTCTCGGGCTGGATCCCGCACGTGCGGAGGCAGGGGCTCGCCGTCGCCCTCGCGGCGTCCGCGTGGGGCCTGGCGATCGCCGTGTTCGGCTTCGCGGACACGCTCTGGCTCGGCCTCGTGCTCCTCGCGGTCGCCGGGGCGGCCGACGACATCAGCGCGATCTTCCGCTCGACGATCATGCTGAGCGCGACGCCCGAGGCGCTGCGCGGACGGCTGACGGGGATCGAGTTCATGCAGGTCGCGAGCGCGCCGACGCTCGGCAACGTCGAGGCCGGTGTCGTCGCCTCGCTCACGAGCGTGCGCTTCTCGATCGTCTCGGGCGGCATCGCCTGCGTCGCCGGCACGCTGTTGGTGGCGCTCGCCTTCCCGGCACTGCTCCGCTACGACGCCAAGCGCGACACGCTCGCGTGAAACGGCTGCGGCGGGACTTCTTCGCACGCGACGTGCACCGCGTCGCACGCGACCTGATCGGCGCGACGCTCCTCGTGAACGGCGTCGGCGGGACGATCGTCGAGGTGGAGGCCTACCACCACGAGGATCCGGCCGCACACGGCTACGGCGGTCGAACCGAGCGGAACGCGACGATGTTCGGCCCCGCGGGCCGCGTCTACGTGTACCGCTCGTACGGCATCCACTGGTGCATGAACTTCGTCTGCGCGGATGTCGGCGAAGCCGACGCCGTCCTGCTGCGGGCGATCGAGCCGCGAGAGCGCCTCGACCTGATGCGTGCGCGGCGCGGCCTCGACGACGAGCGCCTGCTCTGCGCCGGCCCCGGACGCGTCTGTCAGGCGCTCGCCGTGACGCGCGACCACGACGGGCTGCCGCTCGACCGCGCGCCGTTCGCGCTTTACGCGCGCGAGACCGAGCCGGAGATCGTCACCGGTCCGAGGATCGGGATCACGAAGGCCGCGGAGCTGCCGTGGCGCTACGGGCTGGCGGGCTCGCGGTTCCTCAGTCGCGCGTTCCCACGACCAGACTGACCTTCATGTGCGGCGTGCCCGCGACGCCCGCCGGGGGCGACTGGGACACCACACGGCCCGCGGGCCCGTCCGCGAAGCGTACGACGACACCCGACAGCCGCACCTTCCGCAGCCGTTGCCGCGCGTGACGTAGGTCGAGGCCGAGGACGTTCGGAACGGCGCCGAAGAGCGCCTTCGGTAGCACGAGCGTCACGGTGTCGTACGACGAGAGCCGTCCGCGCGACGGGTACTGCGCGAGGACGATGTCGAGGCGCTGCCTCGGCTTGGCGGGCTTGTAGACGATGTGCGGCGTCAGCGGCTGCTGCTCGAGCCGGGCGCGCGCGAGCGCGATCGACTTGCCGACGACGCTCGGCACCTCGACCTCGTTCGGCTTGCAGTTGGCGTGCGCCCGCGGCGCCGTCCCCGAGAAGAACTCGAGCGTCGACGCCTCGCGGCAGTTGCCGTTGTCGAGACGCAGCTTGCCGTCGCGCCAAACGACGGGGATCGCGGTGCCGTACATCGACCCCGGCTGCGGGAAGAACTCCACCTCGTCCCCTCCGGGCAGGCGCTGCAGCGCCGACTCCATGAACGTCTTCCAGATCAGCGCGGGGTATGTGCCGCCGGCCACCGCGTCGCCGTGGTACTGCGTCAGCATCGGCACGAGCTTGTTCGGGTACCCGACCCAGATCGCGGTCACGAGCTGCGGCGTATAGCCCACGAACCACGCGTCGCCGTAGTTCTCGGTCGTCCCGGTCTTGCCCGCCGCCGGCCGGTCGGAGAGGGCCGCGCGACGTCCCGTGCCCTCGCGCACCACGCCTTGGAGGATGTAGTTCACGATCCGGTCGTCCTCGGGCGAGAGCACGCGCCTTCCCTCCGGACGGTTACAGGTCACGTGCGGCTTGCCGCACTCGACCTGCTCCGCGTTCTTGTCGCCGACGGCGACGATCGCGCGCGGGTGGTTGCCAGTGATCGAGCCGTCGATCCGTTTGCCCCCGTTCGCGAAGGACGAGAACGCGCGCGCCATCTCCAGCGGGTTCACTCCCTGCGCGCCGAGGCCGATCGAGAAGTACGCCTTCAGCGGGCTGGTGATTCCGAGCGCGTGCGCAGTCTTGACGACATTGGAGGGGCCGACCAGCCGCGTCAGCTGCGCGTAGACCGTGTTGTCCGAGTGGATCGTCGCCTGCTCGAGGTTGATCGTGCCGAGGTCGTCACCCTCGTAGTTGCTCACCGACCACAGCGTGCCGCCGGCGTTGAGGACGGTGGGGGAGTGGGAGACGAGGGTCGATGCCGGCGCGATTCCCTCGCGCAGGGCGGTCGCGAGCACGAACGGCTTGAACGAGGACCCGGCCTGCCGCTGGCCCTGAACCGCCAGGTTGAATTGCGACTTCCGGAAGTTGTTGCCGCCGATCATCGCGAGCACGCGGCCGTCACGCGGGTCCATCGCCACCAGCGCCGCGGCCGGCCCGTTCGGGTCGGTGAGCCATTTCGAGATCGCCGAGCGGGCGAGACGCTGGAGCTCCAGGTCGATCGACGTCCGGACGCGCAGCCCGTCGCCGAAGACGGCGCGAGCTCCGTAGCTCTCGATCAGCAGCTGCTTCACGTAGTTCGCGAAGTACGGCGCGTGCGTGCTCTGAATCGCCGGCAGGCGCACGTCGTCCGGCTTCGGAAGCGGTGCGCGGTTCGCGGCCGCGAACTGCGCCGGCGTCAGATGGTTCTGCGCGAGCATCGCCTGCAGCACGAGCTCCCGGCGGAGCCGTGCCTGCTGCGGATGCGCGACCGGGTCGTACCGCGAAGGATCCGCCGGGATACCGGCGAGCAGCGCCGCCTCCGGGAGCGTCAGCCTCGCGGCGCCTTCGTGGAAGTAGACCTGCGAGGCGGTCTGCACGCCGTAGGCGCCGTTCCCGAAGTAGATCGTGTTCAGGTACGCAGTCAGCACGCGCTGCTTCGACCACTTCCGTGTCAGCTGCCACGCGAGCGCGGCCTCGCGCACCTTGCGCGCGATGGTGCGCTTGTCGTGCACCAGCGAGTTCTTGACGAACTGCTGCGTGATCGTCGATCCACCCTGGACGACGCCCTTGTGCGTGACGTCCGCCCAGACCGCGCGCGCGATTCCGTGGACGTCGATTCCCCGGTGCTGCCAGTAGCGCTTGTCCTCCATGTCCACGATCGCGAACTTCATCCACGGGGAGATCTCGTTCCAGTCGACGAGGACGCGCGCTTGCGAGCCGCGCAGCACCGCGAGCACCGTGTGGCCGTCGCCGGCGTAGACGTAGCCGTTGACCTCCTGCGCCTGCGCGCGGGCAGGATCGAGGGTCGGAATCCCACTCGCGACCGCCGTCACGAGCCCGAACAGGAAGGCCGCCGACCCGAGCAGGAAGAGGATCAGGACGAGGACGAGCAGGCGGAGCTTGCGGATGTGGCGCCCGTTGCGGCGCGCGTCGTCCCGTTTGCGGCGCAGCACGGGGTCTGATCGTAGCCCCAGGCCGCCGAAAGCGACCGGTTTCCGGCCGGGCGTCGGCGGCTTTGCCGCCCATGCGTCCAGCCACCCGAGCGGACTAGACAGGCTGTGTCGAGAGCACCGCTCGCCCCTGCGGCGCGTCGACGCCGCCGTCCTTCTCCACCGTCAGCGCGACGCGGGCACCCTTCGGGACGGGACGTTGCAGCGGCAGCACGGACCTCTCGCCGCCGCCGTCGAACGTGCCGGCGCGCCGCGGCATGCCGTCCTGGATCACCCACGCTTCATAGGTCTTGCCGCGCGGCGCCGAGTCGAGCCGGTTCACGATCAGCGCCGCGTCGCCCGAGCGGCCGACGACCAGTGAGCCGCTCGCCCCCTGCAGCGCGACGCGCTGTGCGGTCGGATCGGAGACGACGGCCAGCGCACGGTTCGCCTGATCGCGTGCGTCGCGCGTCGACTCGAGCGAGCGGGACAGGGATGCCGCCCAGATCCCGAACCCGATCGCCAAGCATGCTGCAACGGCGGTGATCGCCTTCGCACTGAAGGTCCAGCGCGGACGCAGCGGGACGACGTTCGTCCGTTCGGCGCGTGCCGTCGCCAGGATGCGGTCGCGCAGGGCCGCCGGCGGCGCAGGCGCCTCCGTCGCGTACGCGAGCGACGATGCGGTCCCGCCGAGCGTTGCAAGCTCGCGCTGGCACCGCGCGCAGTGCGCGAGATGCTCCTCGTACTCGCGCGCCTCGTCAGCGTCGAGCGCGTCGAGCGCGTAGGCGGCGGTCAGGTCGTGGACGGTGATGGACTCCATGCTTCCTCGTTCTCGCCGAGCAGCTCGCGCAGGCGCGCGAGGCCGGTGAACATTCGCGATTTGATTGTGCCGACGGGCTGGCCCAGCCGCTCGGCGAGCTCCGTCTGCGTGAACCCTCCGTAGTAGGCAAGCTCGAGCGCTTCGCGCTGCGGGTCGGGCAGTTGCTTCAGCGCGGCCTGCACGCGCTCGCGCTCGAAGCGCAGCCAGGCGTCGTCGTCCGCCGCGGAGGTGGACGGCTCGGGCGCGAGCTCGAGCGAGTCGGCGCGGCGCCTTTCCTCGCGGCGGACGATGTCGACCGAGCGGCGATGGACGAGCGTGAGGATCCACGTCGACGCCTTACCGCGTTCGGGGACGAACCGCGCCGCGGTCCGCCAGACGGCGAGGAAGCCTTCCTGCACAGCGTCCTCCGCAAGCGTCTCGTCCCGCAGCATCCGCAGCGCGAGCCCGAATGCGACACGCCCGTAGCGGTCGTAGAGCTCGCCGAGGGCCGTCTCGTCCGAACGTGCCAGCAACGCGACCAGCGCCTCGTCGGAAAGGTGCGCGAGGTCGCGTGCCACGGCCCGCGAGCGTATAGCAGTCCGCCGCCGATTCACACGTCACGTTCGCCGCGAGCGTCTCCGCGGTTCATCGAACCGCCTCACCCGATCGTGCGAATGACGCCCGTCATGCAACCCCCAACAAAGGAGACCACCGCGATGCGCAAGCTCGCGCTGATCCCGTTGCTGGTGGGCGCCGCCCTCGCCGCGCTCTTCGTCGCACGCGTCGCGGGACCGAGTGCGGGCACGGCCTCCAGTCACCGGGAAGCACCCCTGATCGCCGAGGATCCTTCGGCGGACAACACCGACCTGTACGCGTTCCGCTCGCCGGACAAGCCGGACACGGTCACGATCATCTCCAACTACGTCCCGGGTGAGGATCCGGCCGCGGGGCCGAACTGGTACGTCTTCTCGCCGTCGGCGCGGTATGACATCTACGTCGACCGAAACGGCGACGCGAAGCCGGACCTCTCGTACTACTTCCAGTTCAAGAACGGTGCGCCTGTCGCGTTCCTCGGGAACACGATGCAGACGTACACCGTGACGAAGGTCGAGAACGGCAAGTCGACCGTCGTCGGCGAGGGGCTCACGACTCCGCCGGACAACATCGGCCCGAGGACGTTCAACGGGCAGCCGTACCGCCAGCTCGCGGCGGCCGGCGTGCACGACCTGTCCGACGGCTCCAAGGTCTTCGCCGGCCAGCGTGACGACGCCTTCTACGGCGACATCGGCGCGATCTTCGACCTGGTCGGGATCCGCAACGGCACCGGCGCCACCGGCGGCGGCAAGGACTTCTTCGCCGGCTACGCCGTCCATGCGATCGCGTTGCAGATCCCGATCGCGCAGCTCGACAACGGGACGAACCACACGATCGGCGTGTGGTCGGCCGCCGACCGCCCGAAGGTGGACGTGAAGCTGAAGACCCTCGGCAAGGGCAAGAAGGCGAAGAAGGTTCTCGTCGAGTCGAAGAAGTGGGTGCAGGTGTCGCGCCTGGGCAACCCGCTGATCAACGAGGTGATCATCCCGACGCAGCTCAAGGACAAGTGGAACGCGTCGGATCCTGAGGACGACAAGCAGTTCGAGCAGTACTACACGTCCCCGATCCTCGCCGGGCTGTTCAACCAGCTGTACCCGCAGTTCGGGCCGTTCCCCGCGACGAACCGGAGCGACCTCGTTGCGGTGCTGCTGACGGGTCTCAAGACGCCGGCGCTCAACTTCACCGGCGACACCGAGGCCGACATGCTCCGCCTCAACCTGTCGATCCCGCCGACCGCGACCGCGAACGTGAAGCGGCTCGGCGTGCTCGCCGGTGACCTGGCCGGCTGGCCGAACGGGCGGCGCCTCGAGGACGACGTGATCGACATCGCCGAGCGCGCGGTCGCCGGCACCCTCGTCGGCCACGACCTGCCGCTGGGCGACGGCGTCGACGCGAACGACGTGTCGAACATGACGTCGTTCCCGTACGAGCCCGACCCGTTCTCCGGGTTCGACAACACGAAGGGCAAGACCTTCCCCACGCATCCGTGAGGAAGCGGCTGGCACTCACGACGGCGGCGGTCGTTGCGGCGACCGCCGCCGCTCTGCTCGGCGGCGGCTCGTTCCGGGGGGGCGACGCGGATGCGGTGCGCGTCGCGCCCGACGTCGCCGCCGCGAGCTTCCAGTCGGGCTTCGCCGTCGGCGACACACAGGCTCTCGTCCGCGATCTCCAGCAGCAGCTGCGGCGCCGGCCGAGTGCGAGAGCGTTCGCGCTGCTCGGGCTGGCCTACCAGCAGCGTGAACGCGAGACGGGGGATCCGGGCTGGTATCCGAAGTCGGAGGCGGCGCTGCGGCGCGCGCTCGAGCTCGAGCGGAACGACCTGACCGCGACACAGGGACTGGCTTCCCTCGCGCTCTCGCGACACCGCTTTCGTGAGGCGCTCGCTCTGGGTCGCCGTGCGGTGGCGATGAGCCCGTCCACCGCACGGACGTACGGCATCGTCGGCGACGCGCTCGTCGAGCTGGGCCGCTACGAAGAGGCGTTCCGTGCGTTCAACAGGCTGGCGGCGCTCAAGCCGGGGCTCCCTGCGTACGCGCGTGTCTCGTACGCTGCCGAGCTGCTCGGCGACCACGCAGGTGCGCGGAGGGCGATGCTGCTCGCGCGCGACGCCGCCCAGGGCCAGGCAGAGCCCACTGCCTGGACGGAATGGCAGCTCGGCAAGCTTGCCTGGGCGCACGGCGAGCTCCGCGAGGCCGAACGGCGCTACCGCCTGGCGCTCGCGGTGTTTCCACGCTACGTCGACGCGCTCGACTCGCTCGCGCAAGTCGAAGCGGCCCGCGGTCGGCTGCACCGAGCGATCGTGCTGGAACGGGCGGCATCCGAGCGGGTCGTCTCATCGCACTTCGCCGCCCAGCTCGGCGATCTCTATCGCGCCGCCGGGGAGCAGACGCGCGCCGCTCGCGAGTTCGCGCGGCTCGGCGCGATCGAGCGTCGCCTGCACGCCAACGGCGTCCGGACCGAGCTCGAGAGCGCGCTCTTCGACGCCGACCACGGCCGGGCCTCGATCGCGCTCGCTCGGCGCGCGCGTTCCAGCAGGCCCTCGATCGACGGTGACGATGTCCTCGCGTGGGCGCTGGCGCGCGGCGGACGGTGCGCCGACGCGCTGCCCTGGTCCAAGCGCTCGCTGCGGCTCGGCACGGAGGATCCGCTCAAGCTCTTCCACCGCGGGTGGATCGAAGACTGCCTCGGCCATACGGACGCGGCCCGCGCATTCGCGCGGCGCGCCCTCGCGCTGAACCCCCATTTCTCGCTCCTCTGGAGCAACGAGGCGACGAAGCTCGCGCGGTGAAACGGCGCTAACCTCGCGCCGATGGGTATCGCCGAGCTCACCCGCAACGCCGTCGCCGTGCTTCCCGAGGGGGCGCTCGAGGAAAAGCTGAAGCTCGGCCGCCCGCTGCGCGTGAAGCTTGGGATCGACGTCACCGCACCGGACGTGACGCTCGGCAACGGCGTCCCCCTCCGACGCATGCGGGCGTTCCAGGACGAGGGACACCTGGGGGTGTTGATCGTCGGCGACTACACGACCCGGATCGGCGACCCTTCCGGACGGAAGACCGAGAGGCCGATCATCGACCCGGCGATCATCGACGCGAACGCGAAGCGCTACTTCGAGCACGCGTCGACGATCATCGACCCCGATCGGACCGAGGTCCGCTTCAACAGCGAGTGGCTGAGCACGCTCGACTTCGCGGAGATCCTGCGGCTGACGCGGACGACGACGGTGGCGCGGATTCTGGAGCGTGAGGACTTCGCGAAGCGGTTCGCTGCGCGCGAGCCGATCTCGATCTCCGAGCTTCTGTACCCGCTGATGCAGGCGTACGACTCCGTTGCCGTTCGAGCGGACGTCGAGCTCGGCGGCACCGATCAGACCTACAACCTGCTGATGGGGCGCGAGGTGATGCAGGCGTACGGTCTCGAGCCGCAGGTCGCGCTGACGGTCGAGTACCTCGACAGCTGGGACGGGACCGGGATGAGCGCCTCGCGGGGCAACTACATCGGGCTCAAGGAGCCACCCGAGGAGCAGTTCGGAAAGACGATGAGGATCCCGGACGCGCTGCTTGCGCAGTGGTACCGGCTGGTGACGGAGCGCGAGCCGCCGGCGGGCGACCCGCTGGAGTCGAAGCTCGCGCTCGCCCGCTTCGTCGTCGCGCGGGCATGGGGAGAGGACGCGGCCCGCGAGGCCGAGGAGCACTTCACGCGAGTCGTCCGCCGTCACCAGGCGCCGGACGACGTCCCGGAGGAGGTGCTTCCCGCCGGCGATCCGATCCATCTTCCCGCCCTGCTCGCCGACGGGATGGGGGTCGCGTCGACGAGCGAGGCGCGGCGCCTGCTCGCTCAGGGCGCCGTCAAGGTCGACGGCGAGGTCGTGACCGAGCTCGACCTGCCGCGTGCGCGGCTCGAGGGGGCCGTTGTCCAGGCGGGCAAACGGCGCTTCGTGCGCTTCCGCGCCGCTTGACAGAGCCAAGTCGATTGCTACTATTCCCCGGCTGCCCGAGCGGGCGGCGTAGGGAAGTACCTGCAACTCGAGACAATTGGAGGGCCCTTCGGCCGAAACGGATACGACCAGTACCCGCTTCACCGGAGGCCTCCGCGCGAGTCGGAGGCTTTTTTACGTCCCCAGCAGACAGCGCGGTCTTTGAAAACTCAACAGCGTGAAACGTCGAGAGCGATGCTGGTCCCGTCAGCACGCAGGCTTCGCCTGCTGTGCCTCCGGGGAATCAGCATCGTCAATAACCTCGTCGGGCTCTTCGGAGCCTGACCTTTGAGCACAAGCTCGAAGTGAAAGCTTGCCGGCCTAGCCGGCAAACCACTCTTCACGGAGAGTTTGATCCTGGCTCAGGACGAACGCTGGCGGCGCGCTTAACACATGCAAGTCGAGCGAGAACCAGGCCTTCGGGCCTGGGGAAAGCGGCGAACGGGTGAGTAACACGTGGGCAACCCACCCTTGGTACCGGGATAGCCCGGGGAAACCCGGATTAATACCGGATGGCCCAGCAGCTCTTCGGGGCGGCTGGAAAAGGTAGCTTCGGCCTCCGACCAAGGACGGGCCCGCGGCGGATTAGCTTGTTGGTGGGGTAACGGCTCACCAAGGCGACGATCCGTAGCTGGTCTGAGAGGACGATCAGCCACACTGGGACTGAGACACGGCCCAGACTCCTACGGGAGGCAGCAGTGGGGAATCTTGCGCA
>Ga0081539_10005001_pt1 | contig 14004 bp, 14 predicted proteins | sample TabmetS4T2R2_FD_71023 | JGI IMG/M metagenome (GOLD analysis project Ga0081539, IMG submission 71023) | Tabebuia heterophylla rhizosphere microbial communities from the University of Puerto Rico - S4T2R2 | ecosystem: Host-associated > Plants > Roots > Rhizosphere ...
CTTCGTCTGGATCGGCGAGCGCCCCCGGCAGCTCGACGGCGCCCACGTCGACCTCATGTCCCGGGTGCGCAACCCGATCGGCGTCAAGCTGGGGCCGACGACGTCCGCGGACGACGTCCACGCGCTGATCGAGCGGCTGAACCCGGACGACGAGCCCGGCCGGCTGACGTTCGTCAGCCGGATGGGCGCCCCGCACGTCCGCGACGCGCTGCCCAAGCTCGTGCAGGCGGTGCAGGAGGTCGGCGCGACCGTGCTCTGGGTCTGCGACCCGATGCACGGCAACACGTTCGAGTCCGCCAGCGGGTACAAGACGCGCCGGTTCGACGACGTGATGGACGAGGTCCGCGGCTTCTTCGAGGTGCACCACGCGCTGGGTACCGTGCCGGGCGGGCTCCACGTCGAGCTGACCGGCGACGACGTCACGGAGTGCCTGGGCGGCTCCGAGCAGATCGACGACGCCGACCTCGCGACCCGGTACGAGACGCTGTGCGATCCCCGCCTGAACCACCAGCAGTCGCTGGAGCTGGCGTTCCTCGTCGCGGAGATGCTGGGGGAGCGGTGACGTCCCGGGTACAGGACGCGACCGAGAGCGCGACCGGCCCGGTCGTCACCGCCCGGGCGGTCGACCTCCGCTCCGACACCGTCACCCGGCCCACGCCGGGCATGCGCCGGGCGATGGCCGAGGCGATCGTCGGGGACGACGTCTACGGCGAGGACCCGGCGGTCAACGCCCTCGAGGCCGAGGTCGCCGCGCTGCTCGGGCACGAGGCGGGGCTGTTCTGCCCCTCCGGGTCGCTGGCCAACATGCTCGGCGTCCGCACGCTGGTCCCGGCGGGCAAGGAGCTGCTGTGCGACGCGCTCGCGCACGTCGTCCGCGCCGAGGCCGGCGGCCACGCCGTCCTCGGCCACGTGACGACGCGGACCTTCGTCACCCCGCGCGGCCGCCTCGACGCCGAGGCGGCGATGGCGCTCGCCGTGCCGGACGGCGGCCCGTACCTCGTGTCGACCGCTGCGATCGCCGTCGAGAACACCCACAACTTCGGCGGCGGCACGGTGCAGCCGATCGAGGAGCTGCGCGCGCTGCGGGACGCCACCGCGGCGGCCGGGATCGCCGTCCACCTGGACGGCGCGCGACTGTGGAACGCGCACGTCGCGACCGGCGTCCCGCTCGCCGAGTACGGCGCGCTGGCCGACACCGTGTCGGTGTGCCTGTCGAAGGGCCTCGGCGCGCCGGTGGGCTCGCTGGTGGTCGGCAGCGCCGAGCGGATCGCCTCGGCCCGGGTGTGGCGCAAGCGGTTCGGCGCCGGGATGCGGCAGGTCGGCGTGCTCGCGGCGGCCGGCAGCTACGCGCTCGCGCACCACCTCTCCGGGCTCGCGGCGGACCACGCCCGGGCGAAGCGGCTGGCCGAGGCGGTCGCCGGCGCCGACGACCGCTGGTGCGACCCGGCGACGGTCGAGACCAACATCGTCGCCCTGGCCGTGCCGCCCGAGGCGCCCAGCGCGGCGGAGGTGGCGGCCGAGGCGGCGGCGGCGGGGGTGCTCGTGTCGGTCCTGGCGCCACGGCGGATGCGCCTGGTCACGCACCTCGACGTCGACGACGCCGGCGTCGACCGGGCGTGCGAGGTGCTCGCGGGGATCGTCGCCCGGGCGCGCTGAGCCGCACCGCCGGTGGCTCGGGGACTTGAGCACGGTGTGGCACCGGTCTCAATAGGTGAGTCCAGTGCCACACCGTGCTCACGGCCTTCGCTCGGCGGGGATGCCCCTCGGCGCGCGTGGGGCTGATGGGAGGATGGCCCGCGTGACGGATCCCGAGCCGGAGCCGCCGCGAACGTTGCCCCCGGGCCAGCGACTGGCGGACGGGTTCCCCGTCCGGCACTACGGGCCGGTGCCCAAGTTCCGCCCGGACACGTGGCGGCTCACGATCACGGGCGCGACGGCCGACGGCGAGGAGCACCACCTCGACGTCGAGGCGTTCGCCAAGCTCGAGCGCGGCCGCGTCGTCGGTGACCTCCACTGCGTCACGAAGTGGACGGTGCTCGACAACGTGTGGGAGGGCGTGCTCGCGCGGACGCTGATGGCCGAGATCCCACCCGCGGACGACGTCACCCACGTCATGGCCTGGGCCGAGTACGGGTACTCGACGAACCTCGAGCTCGAGGACTTCGCCTCGCCGCGGACGATCCTCGCCACGGACCACAACGGGAGGCCGCTCACCCCGGCGCACGGCTGGCCGCTACGGCTCATCGTCCCGCACCTCTACGCCTGGAAGGGCCCGAAGTGGCTGCGGATGATCGAGTACCTGAGGTCCGATCAGCGCGGCTTCTGGGAGGAGCGCGGCTACCACCGGGTCGGTAACCCCTGGCGCGAGGAGCGCTACTCGTACCAGGAGTGACCGCCCGAGGCGCGGCGCGGCACCGGCCGCACCGCGCCGCGCCGCGCTAGGCGCGGATCAGCACCGAGGTCCCCAGCGGGACGAACGTGCCCGGCTGCGGGTCCTGGCTGGACACGAAGTCGTCGCCGTCCCCGTCCTCCTCACGCCGGACGTCGAAGCCCTGTTGGCGGAGGATGTTCTCCGCCGGGTTGGCCTGCTGGCCGTGGACGTCCGGCACCTGGACCTGCTGCCCGTTGCCGTTGCCGTTGCCGTTGCCGTTGTTGCCGCCGAAGAAGGGCTTCACGACGGTGAGGGTCACCGTCTCGCCCTTCGGGATCTTCTTCGGCGCCTCCGGGTCCTGCGCGGTCACGGTGCCGGGGAACGGCCCGCCGAACTGGAAGTCGACCTCGGTGATCTTGACGTCGAACCCGAGCTGCCGCAGCTGCTGCTCGGCGTCGCCCCGCTGCGCGCCGACGACGTTGGGCACCTCGACCTGCTCGACGCCCTTGCTGACGACGATGTCGACGGCGCGGCCCGGCGCCACGAGCGTTTCGGCCTTCGGGGACGACGAGATGATCCTGCCCTTCTCGATGTCCTCGCTGAACTTCGACTCGCGCTTGCCGAGCTTGAGCCCGACCTCGCGGAGCTGGCGCTCGGCGTCCTCGGGCGTCGTCCCCAGCAGGGACGGCACGGCCACCTGCTCGGGACCCTTGGAGACGAGCAGGACGACCGTGCCGTCCTTCTCGATGCTCTCGCCGGCCGGTGGGTTCGTGCCGACGACCTGGCCCTTGGCGACCGTGTCGTTGAAGACCTCCTGCGGCGTGCCGCGCAGGCCGTCGGCGGCGAGCAGCCGCTGGGCGTCCGCGACGCGCTGGCCGGTGAGCCCGCCGGGCACCGTCGTCCTGGTGCCGGGGCCGGCCGTGAACCACCAGCCCAGCGTGACCAGCACGAGCGCGACGGCGACGACGCCGGCGACGATCGCCAGCTGCTGGCGGCGCCGGTCGCCGCCCATGAAGCCCTCGTGGACGACGTCGTCGTCCTCGTGCACCCGCAGCCGCGGGACGAGCTGCGGAGCGGCCCGCCGCGGGAGGTCGAGCGCGCGGGTCTGCTGCGCCGGGGCCGGCGTGGCCACGACCGTCGTGGCGTCGGCCGGCGGCGCGACGACGCGGAGGTCGAGCACGTCGTCCGGTACCGTCCGCCGCAGCTCGCGCAGCTCCGCGAGCATCCGCTCGCCGTCGGACGGGCGCAGGTCGGGGTCGTGCGCGGTTGCGGCGAGCACGAGCTCGTCGAGCGCGGCCGGCAGGCCGGGCACGGCGTCGGACGGTGGCGGCACCCGCTCGTGCACGTGGCGGTAGGCCAGGCGCACCGGGTCGGCGTCCGCGTACGGCGGCCGGCCGGTGAGCGCCTCGAACAGCATGACGCCGACGGCGTAGACGTCGGCGCGCGCGTCTGCCACGCCGCGGCTCACGAGCTCGGGCGCCAGGTAGGCCGCCGTGCCGAGCACCCGCGCGTCGGGGCCGCCGCCGGTGACCGGCACCGCCGCGGCGCGGGCCAGCCCGAAGTCGGCGACCTTGATGCGGCCGTCGTCGGTGAGGATGACGTTCTCGGGCTTGACGTCGCGGTGCACGATGCCGGCGCGGTGGGCCGCGGCCAGCCCCTCGAGCACGGGCTCCATGACGGAGAACGTCTCGCGCAGCGTCAGCGGGGCGCGCTGCTGGAGCACGTCGACGCCGGGGGCGGCGACCTCAGCTCGCTGCGTACCGGGCTGTGCGGCGGGTCCGCGGTCCCGCGCTCGCTCATGGAGGGCTTCGAGCGCCACGGCGTGCGGATCCTCCAGGGCTGGGGCATGACCGAGACGAGCCCGCTGGTGACGGTCGCGCGCCCGCCTTCGGACGTCACCGACCCCGAGGAGCAGTGGTCCTATCGGGTCACGCAGGGCCGCACGCTGCCATGGTGCGAGCTGCGCCTCAGCGAGGGCGCCAACGAGATCGAGGCGCGCGGGCCGTGGGTGGCGGCGCGCTACTACGAGGACCCGTCGGGCGACGACAAGTTCACCGACGACGGTTGGCTGCGCACGGGTGACATCGGCGAGATCGACGACCAGGGCTACGTCCGCATCACCGATCGCGCCAAGGACCTCATCAAGTCCGGTGGCGAGTGGATCTCGTCGGTCGAGGTCGAGACGCTGCTCATCGAGCATCCGTCGGTGCGCGAGGCGGCGGTCATCGCCATACCGGACGAGCGCTGGGGCGAGCGGCCGCTGGCCTGCGTCGCCCTCGCCGAGGGCGCCGACGCGTCGATGGCCGACCTGCGCGAGCACCTCTCCTCGGGCCTGGCCCGCTGGCAGCTGCCTGACGCGTTCGCGTTCATCGAGGAGGTCCCGAAGACCAGCGTCGGCAAGTTCGACAAGAAGGTCCTGCGCGCGCGTCTCGCCGAGGGCGATCTCGAGGTGCTGCGCGCCGAACGCGACGCGATCAGGTGAGGTAGTCGGCTGCGCCCGCCGAGCCGGTGATGCCGGCCCGGCGGGCGCGCCGCGCGGGGGTCAGCGACCGGCGGGGAGGAGAACTGCGGCCGGACGCTTGGGAGCGGGCGCCTCCATGCGGGGGAGGGAGACCCAGGGGCTTCCCGCTCGCGTCAGCTCATTGACCTGCGGTGTGAGCATGGCGAGAGCTTCCCGCGAAGGGCCGCGGCGAGCTACGGGGCCAGCCGGCATCTTCGGGGTACGGCTGGCCCTACGCCCGTAGGCGGGGCGGCCGGACCGTCCTACTCGACCGCGGCAGGAGTGAGGTCGAGGAGCGCCCGCGCGGCCGGCGAGTGGTGACGCCCCGCGCGTGCGCACATGTAGACGGTGTGGCGGAAGCCCGGCTCGTCGAAGCGCACCGCGGCGACCGGCGGCCCGGGCTGCTCGGCGTCGGTGCGCGGCAGGATGGCGATGGCCAGGCCGGCGGCGGCGATCGCGCGCATCCGCGCGACCTCGTTGGTCTCGAACGCGACGCGCAGCTCGACGCCCGCGCGCTCGGCGGCCTCGTCGAGACGCCGGCGGATCGTCGCCCCGTGGCGGAAGGTCACGACCGCGTGCGCCTCGAGGTCGGTGATCCGCAGCGTCCGGCGGTCGCGCAGCTCGTGGTCGGGCGGCAGCACCGCGACCATGTCCTCGCTGGACACGAGGCGCCGCTCGAGCCCCTCGGTCGCAGGGCCGGGCGGAATCGTGATGAACGCGAGGTCGAGCTCGTCGTTGCGCAGCTGGGAGGCGAGGCTGATGCTGAGGTTCTCGCGCAGCGCGAGGTCGACGTCGGGGTAGCGGTGGTGGAAGGTCGCCAGGAGCCCAAGGAGGTCGAAGCCGCCGACGGTCTGCGAGGCCCCGATCGTCAGGCGCCCGCCGCGCACGCCGGCGAGGTCGGCGAGCCCCTCCCGGGCGACGTCGACCTCCGTGAGCACGCGCCGCGCGTGCTCGACGAGGCGCTCGCCGGCCTCGGTCATGCCGACGCGGCGCGTCGTGCGGTCGACGAGCGGGACGCCGAGCTCGGCCTCGAGCTTGGCGATCTGCTGCGACAGTGCCGGCTGGGCGACGAGGACCTTGCCCGCCGCGCGGGTGAAGCTGCGCTCCTCGGCGAGGGCGACGAGGTAGCGCAGCTGGCGCAGCTCCATAGCGACAGCTTATAAGTCTCAGCCGTAACCTGTCTTGGACTTCTTAGTTGGGAGAGGGCATCATGCTGACTCTCTCCTCCAGCGACGCCCCGACGAATCGGCCTCATATCCCGTCGATTCACTCCGGGGCGTTGCGCCTTTAAGGACTCAGCAGCAGCTTCCCGGCGCTGCGCCGCCCCTCGAGGTCGGCGTGGGCCTCGCGGACGTCCGCGAGCGGATAGACGCGCCCGATGTGCGGGCGCAGGCTGCCGTCGCGCACGTAGTCGAAGAGCTCGGCGAGCGGCGCGGCGAGCTGCTCGGGCGTCTTGATCAGCGGGCGCAGCCAGAAGCCGACGAGCGCGGCATTGAGCTCCTCGAGCTCGTCGGGCGGGACGTCGCGCGGCGCGCCGCCGGCCGATCCGAAGACGACGATGCGCCCGAACGGCGCCAGCGCGTGCAGCGACTGGCGGAACACCTCGCCGCCGACCATCTCGAGCACCACGTCGACGCGGCGCCCGCCGTTGGCCTCGACGATCCGCTCGCGCAGGAACTCGGGGTCGGCGTTGAGGGTGACGTGGGCGCCGTGCTGCTCGGCCAGGCGGCGCTTCTCGGGCGTCGAGGCGACGCCGATGATCCGCCCCGCGCCCCACCGGCGCGCGAGCTGCACGGCGATCGATCCCACGCCGCCCGCCGCCGCGTGCACGACGATCGCCTCGCCCTCGGCCAGGCGTCCGCAGCTGCGCACCACGTGGTAGGCGGTGAGGCCCTGCACGAGCAGCGCGACCGCCTCGTCGTCGCCGACGCCGTCGGGGATCGGGAACGCCAGCGCCTCGTCGACCGCCGCCACCTCGGCGTAGCCGCCGCCTTCGAAGCCCAGCGCGACGACCCGTTCGCCGCCGTCGCGCCTGCGTCCCGCGACCTCGCTGCCGAGCACCCGCGGCAACGCCTCGGCCACGTCGTAGGTCCCGCGCCGGCGGCCGATGTCGGCGTAGTTGACGCCGGCCCGGGTCACGTCGACGAGCACCTGCCCCGGTTTGGCGACCGGCTCGGGCACGTCGGCGAGCTCCAGCGCATCGAGCCCGCCGTAGGAGATCAGGCGCACGGCACGCACGAGCGCGAGCCTATTCAGTCGCTTCGAACACGGTCCGGGCGAGCGCGCAGAACGCCTCGCGCGCCGGCGACGCGTCGCCGTCCTGCCACACCACGCACGTCTCGAGGCGCGTGGCGGGATCGCTCAGCGCCACGGTGACGACGTCCGGCGCCTGCCGCGCGGCCACCGAGCGGGGCGCGATGCCGACGACGTCGGAGTCGCCGATGATCCCGAGGTCCCAGCCGGTGTGGAACGAGCCGCTCGTCAGCTGCGGCTCGAAGCCCGCGCGCCGGCACAGGCCGATGAGGACGTCGTGCAGCCGCGGGGCAAGCTCGCGCGGGAAGAAGACGAACGTCTCCGCGGCCAGCGCATCGAGCGCGATCGCCTCCTCGCCCGCGAGTGCGTGCCCGGCGCGCAGGACCGCGACGACGGGCTCGGTGCGGATGACCTCGGCGACCATGTCGGGCGCCATCTCGGGGCACAGAGCGAGCGCGACGTCGATCGCCCCGGACCGCAGCGCCGGGGGCATCTGCGCGTTCCACATCTCCTGCGCGAGCAGCTCGACGTCGGGGTGGCGCGCGCGGAACGCCTGCCCGAGCGCCGGCAGCGTCTCGTAGCGCGCGCTCCAACTGAACGCGACTCGCAGCTGGCCGACGTCTCCCGCCGCGGCGCGCTTCGCGGTTACGACAGCTCGGTCCGCCTCGGCCAGCGTCCGCCGCGCTCCCTCCAGGAACGCCCGCCCGGATTCGGTCAGCGAGACCTCGCGCGTGCTGCGCTGGAACAGCTCTGCGCCCAGCTCGCCTCGAGCTGGCGGATCGCCAGGCTCAGCGGCGGCTGGGCCATGTGCAGCCGCTGCGCCGCGCGACTGAAGTTCAGCTCCTCGGCGACGGCGACGAAGTAGCGCAGATGACGCAGCTCGGGCACCGGCAGCGAAATCTAGAGCGCCCATCCATACGCGATCGGTCTGGCGTGAGACCGCGTCGGTGTTGGGTGAGCGCGAGGCCCGCGCCTAGGGTCGGCGACCCACGAAACAGGAGCTGACTCCCATGACCGTCGTCACCACGCTGGACGTCATCGGCCTCACCGCCACCGAGTACCGCGCCGTCCTCGACGAGCTCGGCGTCGAGCGCCGGCCCGAGGGCGGGATCTACATGCACCTCACCACGCCCATCGACGATGGCTTTCGCATCATCGAGATCTGGGACGAAAAGGCCGGCTTCGACCGCTTCGTCGACAAGCGCCTGGTCCCGGCGACGAAGGCGGTCGGCATGGAGCGCGAGACGCAGATCACCGTCACGCCCCTCCACAACCTCTTCGCGCCGCGCCTGGAGGAGCTCCCGGGCCTCATCCCGTCGCTCCCCGGCGCGCCGCGGTCCGCGTGACCGGGTCACGCGGACTTCAGCGGAGAGGGTGGGATTCGAACCCACGGTCGACCGAACGGCCGACAACGGTTTTCGAGACCGCCCCGTTCAACCACTCCGGCACCTCTCCGGGCGGGACTGAAGGGTAGCGGCCGATCAGCCGGCCACGGTGTCCGGATCCCAGCCGATGTTCGCCGCGCCCCAGCGCTCGCCGTGGACGTAGATCGGGACGGTGACGAGCGTGAGGATGTTGCCGGTGTCGCGCGCGTAGGTCTGCACGAGGCGCCGGTCGTCGCCGCCGGGCGGCTCGAGCAGGTCGCAGCCGGCCATGCGCACCTCGGTCCGGGTGAGCGGGCGCAGCTCGAGCGCGCGGCCGCCCAGGCCCAGGCGGTTGGCCTTCGCCAGGACGGGGTGCTCGGCGAGGATCCGCTTGGCGCGGTTGCCGAGAAGGTCCTTCTCGCGATCGCCGGTCCAGGCGCCGGTGTAGCGCCCGGCCTGGGCGGGGCCGTAGACGTTGAGGTCTGACCCGACCGCCATCGCCAGCCAGGGATGCGCGAGCAAGTAGCGGTCGTAGAGGGCCATGAGCTCCTCGTCGACCAGGGCGTCGTAGGCGGTCGAGAACTTCGGTGGATCGAAGCCCGTCGGCGGCACGAGCGAGACGTCGAACAGCCGCCCCAGCGACGCGATCCGCGCGCCGGTGATCTCCTCGTAGCGCAGCTCGAGGACCTCCGGCAGGGAGACGCGGCCGCTGTCGACGACGCCCTCCAGCACCGCGCGGACCTCGCGCGCCAGCTCGCGGGCGACCTCGGTCGCGCGATCGACGAACGAGTCGGTCCAGAACGGGCGTACGAGCTCGTAGACGTCCTCGGAGGACGACGACAGCGCCAGCGCCTGCTCGCTCATCTGCGTGGCGTGCTCGTCGACCTCGGCGACCGCGAGGACGGTGCCCTGCATGTGGCCGGTCATCTCACCGAGCGCCTGCAGCTGGGTCTCGGCCGCCGCGGCGACGTGCTCGGCGGGCGCCGTGAGCTTCTCGGCGAGCTCGCCGATGCGCCGGACCGTCGCGCGCGCGTCGTGGGCCTCGGCGACGCCGTCGCCCTGTGCGCGCCCGGCGTCGATGGCGTGGCGCAGTGGCTCGAGGTCCTCGTGGGTGGCCGCGACGACCGCCGCGATGTGGCGCGTCTGGGCCTCGGTGTCGGCGGCCAACGAGCCGATCTCGTCGGCCACGACGCGAAACGCGGCGCCCGCGGCGCCCGCGCGCGCGGCCTCGATCGTCGCGTTGAGCGCCAGCAGCTTGGTCTTGTCGGCCACCTGCTTGATGACCCCGGAGAACGTCCCGATCTCCGCGAGCTGGGTGGCGAGGCGCTCGATGCGCTCGCGCTGGGCCTGCATCGTCTCGACCGCCTCGACCACGCGCGCGAGGACCACCGCGCCGCGCTCGACCTCGGTGGCGAGATCGGCGCACATGCGCGCGGACTCCTCGCCGGCGCGGGCGGCGTCCTCGGCGCCGGCGTGCAGCGCCTCGACGGCGACGGCCACCGCCTCGAGCTCGGTGCGGATCTGATGCACGCGTGCGGAGACCGCGGCGGTGCCGACCGCGGTGCGCGCACCGCCGCCGCTGAAGGCGAGGACCGCGCGGTGGATGCCGGCGACCATGTCGGCGACCGCGCCGGCGAGCTCGGCGAGCTGATCGGCGGGGTCGGCGCCGTTCCACGGCGGCGGCGTGGTCAGGTCCCAGGTGGCGCGCTGGGCGGCGGGGGAGTCCAGCATGGCCACTTCATCGGCCGAAATCCGGTTCGGGTGTAGGACATCCGTCCGCGCGGTCAGGCACGGCGGCTGCCGAAGAAGTCGGTCAGGAGCGTCGCGCACTCCTCAGCGAGCAGGCCGCCGGCGACCTCGGGGCGGTGGTTGAGGCGCGCTTCGGCGAGGACGTCGAGCACGCTCCCCGCCGCCCCCGCCTTCGGATCGGGCGTGCCGTAGACGACGCGCGGGACGCGCGCGAGCACGATCGCGCCCGCGCACATCGCGCAGGGCTCGAGGGTCACGTAGAGCACGCTGTCGAGCCCTCGCCACGAGCCGACCGCCGCCGCGGCCTCGCGCAGCGCCAGCACCTCGGCGTGCGCGGTCGGGTCCTGGCGGTGCTCGCGCTCGTTGCGCCCGGCGCCGATGACCTCGCCATCGCGCACGACCACCGCGCCGATCGGCACGTCCTCGTGTTCAAGCGCTCGGCGGGCCTCGCCGATCGCCGCGCGCATGAAGCGCTCGTCGCTCGGAAGGAAGCGCCCGGCCGTCATTGCCACCCTCCTTATCATGGTCCGCTTGCGGCGCTCCCGCTCCCTCGCCGTCCTGGCGTCACTCGTCCTGCTGTCGCTCGCGATGGCGACCTCCGCGTCCGCCGACGACGTGGTCGTCAGCGCGCGCGGTGACGCCGCGAGGGCGGCGGCGCGCGCCCACCTGAGCGATCCGCGCCACCTGCCCGGCGGCTTCGTCGCCTACCACGCGGCCGACGCGGGCGCGGCCGCTCGCCGCCTGCGCGCCGCGGGGATCTCGGCGCATCCGAGCCTGCGCGCGCGCATCGCCGCCGTGCCGGGCAACGACACCGGCAACGCCACGACGTCGGGCGTCGCCGGCGGCTGGCAGCAGGTCCAGTGGGACCTCGTCGGCCCGTTCGGCATCGACGTCGCCGGCGCCTGGCCGCTGGCCCAGCAGGCCGGCGGCGAGGGCGGGCGCGGCGTGAAGGTCGCCGTGCTCGACACCGGCGTCGCCTACGCCAACCGCGGCAGCTACCGCCGTTCGCCCGAGCTGCCCTCGGCGCGCGTCCTGCACGGCTACGACTTCGTCGGCGGCGACTCGTACCCCAACGACGCCAACGGCCACGGCACCTTCGTCGCCTCGACGATCGCCGGCGCGGCCAACAACCACTACGGCATGGTCGGCATCGCCTACCAGGCCGACATCCTGCCCGTGCGCGTGCTCGACGAGTTCGGCGAGGGCAACTCGGTGCGCATCGCCCAGGGCATCCGCTACGCGGTCGACCACGGCGCGCAGGTCATCAACGTCTCGATCGAGCTCTACAACGACGACCTCATCGATCCGCGGGCGCTGTCGATCACGACGGCGCCGGAGATCCGCGGCGCGCTGCGCTACGCCCGAGCGCATCGCGTCCCGGTCGTCGCCGCGGCGGGCAACGCGGGCCAGAGCGACGTCCCGTCCGACCGGCTGGACACGAGCATCATCTACGCGGGCGCGACGACCGAGCACGGGTGCATCGGCGAGTACTCGAACATCGGGCCGGGCGTCGACGTCGTCGCTCCCGGCGGCGGGCACGATCGCGACCTCCCCGGCGACGCCGACTGCACCCCGGACCAGACGGGACGCAACGTCTGGCAGATCTCCTTCAACCGGTCCGACATCGGCGACTTCCGCGTGCCGCTGGACTCCCACGGCAAGCGCGGCCTCGCCGGGACGTCGATGGCCGCGCCGCACGTCACCGGGGTGATCGCGCTGCTGCTGGCCAGCCACGTCCTCGGCGAGCACCCGACCACGGCGGCGATCCAGCAGCGGCTGGAGGACACTGCGCGCGACCTCGGCTCGCCGGGCCGCGATCGCTACTACGCAGCCGGGCTGCTCGACGCCGCGGCGGCTCTGCGGGGCATCAAGTCGTCCGGATGATCAGCACGCTGCAGGGCGCGTGGTGGCTGACCTTGTTCGGCACCGAGCCCAGCAGGAAGCGCTTGGCGCCGGTCATCCCCTTGTTGCCGACCACGATGAGGTCGGCGCCGCGCTCCTCGGCGACGTCGAGGATGGCGTCGGCCGGGTCGCCCTGACGCGCGTAGATCTCGCTCTCCACGCCGGCCTCGGCGGCCAGCTCGGCCGCCTCGCGCAGCGTCGCGTCGACGTCCTCGCGCGGATTGACCATCCACTGCAGGTCGGCGGGGACGTGCTGGCCCTCCTCGCGCAGCCGCGCGCTCGAGACCGGCTCGTAGGCGCTGACGATCTCCAGGCGCGCCCCGAGCTGGCCCGCCAGCGCGACCGCTTGGCGCACCGCCTCCTGGGCGGTCTGCGAGCCGTCCGTTCCCACCACGATCGAGGCGAACATGCCTACGCGAGCTTCACGATCGCGATGACGATCCCCGCCAGCACGAAGACGCAGGTGACCGCCTGCGTCCAGATCCAGAACGGCGACATGCCGCGAAGCTAGCATGACGCTCGCGTGAGTCCCGACACACACTCGCCCGCCGAGCGCGCCGACGCGGTCCTTCGCGCCGCCGAGGCGGCGGCCGCCGCCGCCCAGGCCGCCGCGGCCGCAGCCCAGGCCGCGTCGCTGCCGGCGCCGGCGGAGCCGGTTGGCGCGGCGGAGCCGGCTGCGCCGAGCGAGCCGGTTGGCGCGGCCGAGCCGGCGCCCGCTGTCGAGGCGACGCCGGCCCACACGGTCGGCGCGCCCGAGCGGCTGCTGGCGGCCGCCGGCGAGCTCGAGGCGCTCGTCGCCCAGGCCCGCGCGCAGCTCGACGCTCTCGAGGACGCGCTGGCGCGCCTCGAACGGCCTGTCGAGCAGGCTCAATAGAGTTCGTGCGGGATGGCGATCGACCCGAGCGGCTTCTCGATCTCGACGTCGGAGCGCGACGGCCGCACGGTCGTCGCGATCAGCGGCGAGCTCGACCTGGCGACCGCGCCCGAGCTCGAGCAGGTGCTGCTCGAACGCCTCGACGCCGGTCAGCGCGTCGTGCTCGACCTGCGCGATCTGCAGTTCATGGACTCCAGCGGGCTGCGGGTGCTCGTGGCCGCGCACACGCGTGCGGCCGACGGGAAGGCCGGCTTCGCGATCGTGCGGCCGGCCGAGGGCAGCGAGGTCGCACGGATCCTCGAGATCGCCGGCATCGAAGGTCAGCTCGAGGTCGTCGACGAGCCCTGAATCGGCGGGGCCGCCGGACCGATACCTTTGCTCGCCATGAGCACGAGCACGGACGTCGCCTTCGACGAGGCCACCCTCGAGCGGTTCGCGGATCTGACGATCGGGTTCGCGGCCAATCTGCAGAAGGGGCAGGTCGTCGCGATCGGCGCCGAGCTGGGCAAGGAGCCGATGGTCCGCGCGCTCGCCGCGGCGGCCTACCGGCACGGGGCGAAGTTCGTCGACGTGCAGTACTTCGACATGCACGTCAAGCGCGCGCGGATCCTCCACGCCGACGACGAGTCGCTCGACTACGTGCCGTCGTGGTACGGGCAGCGGCTGCTCGAGCTCGGCCGCCAGCGCTGTGCGCGGGTCTCGCTGTCGGGACCGGCGACGCCGGGGCTCCTCGACGACCTCGATCCCCGCCGGGCGGGCCGCGATCAGCTGCCGTTCATCCGCGAGGCGGGCATCGTCGTCAACGAGCGCACGACCAACTGGACGATCGTGCCCTACCCGACGCTGGGCTGGGCGCGGCAGGTCCACCCCGAGCTGTCCGACGAGGAGGCGCTCGCGCGGCTGTCCGAGCAGGTGCTGCACGTCTGCCGGCTCGACGAGGACGACCCCGTGGCCGCGTGGCAGGAGCGCTCGGGCTTCCTCGTCGCCACCG
>Ga0081539_10005002_pt1 | contig 14003 bp, 12 predicted proteins | sample TabmetS4T2R2_FD_71023 | JGI IMG/M metagenome (GOLD analysis project Ga0081539, IMG submission 71023) | Tabebuia heterophylla rhizosphere microbial communities from the University of Puerto Rico - S4T2R2 | ecosystem: Host-associated > Plants > Roots > Rhizosphere ...
TCGACGGGCGACTCTGGGACGGGGTGGTCGACCGGCTCGCCGACCGTTTCCGCTGCATCGCGCCCGACTGGCCGATCGGCGCCCAGCAGATCGCGATGAACGCGGATGCCGATCTCACTCCCCCGGGAGTCGCGGCGACGATCGCCGACCTGCTGGCGAAGCTCGAGCTCGAGGACGTGACCATCGTCGGCAACGACTCCGGCGGCGCGATGTCGCAGGTCCTGGTCACCCGGCACCCGGAGCGGATCGGCCGCCTGGTCCTGACCAACTGCGACACGCACGAGAACTTCCCGCCCGGGATCTTCAAACACCTGCCGGCCCTGGCGAAGATGCCGGGCGGGATGGCGCTGATCGCCCTCCCCTTCCGCTCGCAGGCGATCTGCCGGCGGGCCTTCGCCCCGTTCACCAAGCAGCCGCTCCCCGACGAGCTGATCGCCTCCTGGATGGCGCCGGCGCAGAACGACCCGGCGATCAAACGCGATCTGAAGAAGGTCACGGTCGGGATGCACCGCCGCTACACCCTGGAGGCGGCCGAGCGGCTGCGCGGATCGCAGCTGCCGATCCTGTTGACCTGGGCGCCCGGCGACAAGTTCTTCCCGATCTCCTACGCCGAACGCCTCGCCAGCGAGTCCGGAAACGCCCAGCTGGTGCCGATTCCCGATGCCAGCACCTTCGTTTCCTGGGATCAGCCGCAGCGTCTCAGCGAAGAGATCGCGCGGTTTGCGGGAACCGGCTGAACAGCCGATTTCCCCAAATTCCCGGCTTTTTCGCAAAGTGCAGATATTTCGTCCGACTGGGGAGCGAATCTTTATCGACCCCCCTACACAGGACGGAGAGCTATGTCCAAGCAGATCTTCGACCAAGATCGGCCCAAGAGCAGCATGGCGCAGGCACTCGACGAAGCGTTCGCCGGGTGCGATGTCTGGACGCTCGCCCCGCCGACTCAGCGTCGAAGCAGTCTCGATGCCAGTCCCCGCTCCCCGAGGTCCTCGAGGATCATCGGCAGCGCCGCCGCGGTGCGGACCCAGGAGTCGCGCGCGCTGTAGTAATCGGCGTCGTGTAGGAGCAGGATGTCGCCGGCCCGGGCGCCGGCAGTCGCGCGACGCGCGATCGAACCAGGCGTCGCTCTTTTCGTCCAGTCACGGCCCCAGAGGGACCACAACACCGGGCGCCAGCCGCGGGCGCGGATCGCGCGCAGTCCCAACGCCGAGAAGCGGCCGAAGGGCGGGCGGTAATCCAGCACCTCCTGGTTGCCGGCCTCCTCGATCGCCGCCTTCGCCCGCTCGGCGTCCTCGATCAGCTCGGACGGTCGCCGTAGGAGCTGGTCGCGGTGGCGGAAGCAGTGCAGCTCGACCCGGTGCCCGGCGGCGACGATCTCGGCGACCAGCGCCGGTCGCTTGACCACCTGCTCGCCGACGAGGAAGAAGGTCGCGACGGCGCCCCGCTCACGGAGGATCTCCAGGACCGCCGGGGTGCCCTGGGGATGGGGCCCGTCGTCGAAGGTGATCGCGACACCCCCCTCCCCCTGCTCCCGCATCAGCAGGCCGAGCGCCTCGCCGAGCGGCGGCAGCACCGGCGCCAGCCCCGGGCCGGCGTAGGCGGCCGCCGCCCCGATCCCGGCCCCGGCCGCGACCGCTCCGATCAAGGAGCGGCTTTGACCGAGTCTTCGGGTTCGGGCGTGGTGGCCGCGGCTGGCGTCGCGTCGGCGCTGGCGTCGTCGGCGTTGCCGATGTGGATCTTGCTGGTCACGGGCTTGGTGACCTTCAGCGGGCTTTCCCAGTGGATCACCGCGAGCGAGAGGACCAGCGCCACGACCACGAGGCAGGCGGCGGCGACCACGCGCTCGGTGCGCAGGCGCCAGACCGGCTGCGGGCGCACCCGCGGCCGCACCTGCAGCGTCTGGGAGGCGATCGACGGCAAGGAGGCAAACGAGGAGTCGGGCGAGCGGCGTTCCCCGGTGACGTGGCGCAGCATCGACTCCAGCTCGTGCTCGGAGCGTGCCACTTCGGCCAGGCCGAAGCGCTCGAAGGCGGCGTTGTTGGCTCGCAGGTGGCCGGCGTTGAAGCCGTAGGAGACGACCGGGCAGCCGCGGATGTGGGCCTCGAGCACGGTCAGGCCGGCGGTCGCGTGGACCATCGCGTCGGCCGCCGCCATCCAGTCGCTCATCTGGTCGGTGAAGCCGAGGATCCGCACCCGCTTGTCGTCGCCGAAGCGGTTTTCGAGCCGCTCACGGGCGCCCTCGTTGCGGCCGGTGATGCAGGCGACCATCGTGTCGCCGTCGGCCAGCGCCGACTCGATCGCGCCCTCGAGGTCGCCGATTCCCCAGCCGCCGCCGGAGACCAGAACCATGCGGGCGTGCGGCGGCACGTCGAGCGCCTCGCGGGCGTCGCGGCGGGTGCGCGGCATCAGGAAGTCCTGGGAGATCGGCGGCCGCGCCCAGCGCACGCTGGCCGGCCCAGCGAGCTTTTCGACTTCCTCGATCGACTCCGGGTGGGTCACGTAGTGCATGTCGACTCCCGGATGGACCCAGTAGCGCAGCCCGGCGAGGTCGGTGATCGCCGACTGCACCGGCACCTCGAGGCGGCGGTTCTCGCGCAGCATCCCGAGCACCGCGGTGACCCCCGGGTAGGTCGAGATCACCACGTCGGGTTCGTGCTTGGCGATCAGCCGCACCAGGCCGCGGGCGCCCAGCAGGTACATCAGGTGGTGGGCCAGCCAGCGGGTCGGCGCGAACTTCGTGATCAGCCAGTACTGGACGTCAAACAGCCAGTTCGCCCAGCGGAAGGTGAAGCGGGAGCCGCCGCGGACGACCGCCGAGAGTAGCTTGCCCATCGCCTCGAGGCCGTTGTCGATCTCGACCTTGGCGTCGGGGATTTCCGCTTCGAGGTCGGCCTTGATGATCCGCGCCGGGAGGTCGTGGCCCTCGCCGATGTCGGCGGTCAGGACCAGCACCTTCGGGTCGCTCTCCTCGAACCGGGCGGCGCCGGCGAGCAGGGCCCCGGCGGCGTGGTCGTTGCCGTTCAGCGAGGGAGTTTTGCCGGGGATCGGATCCGGCGGGCGGGTCGTCCCGCGCACCCACTCGACGTACTTGCGGACGCCTTCTTTGAAGCTGGTTTCCGCTTTCCAGCCGAGCTCCGCGAGCGCCCGCTCGTTGGAGATCGTCTTGCCGGGGAAGTCGCCGGGGCGCGGCGGCGTGTGGGTGATCTCGCAGGTGTCGACGTTTTCCTGCACCCGCTCGGCGATTTCGAGGATCGTCACGACCTCGTCGCCGGAGAGGTTGTAGGTGCGGCCGGCCGCCTCGGGAGCGAGCGCGGCGACGATTCCGTCGGCCAGGTCCTCGACGTAGATGAAGCTGCGGGTGGTGCTGCCGTCGCCGGCGATCGTCAGCGCTTTGCCTTCGAAGGAGAGGTCGGTGAACTTGGCGACCACGCCGGCGGCGCGGGCGCGCGGGCCGTAGGGGATGCCGAAGCGCAGGACCGTGCTCTCGAGGTCGTAGAGCTCGGCGTAGCCGGAGCAGTAGGTCTCGCCGGCGAGCTTGGTCGCGGTGTAGAGGTGGCGCGGGGCCGGGATCGGGGTTTCCTCGTCGACCTCCTGCTCGGGGCAGTCGCTGTAGACCCAGGTGGTCGAGCCGTAGACGACGCGGCCGACCTTCGCCCGGCAGGCGGCCTCGAGCACGTTCAGGGTGCCGCGGGTGTTGACCTCCTCGGCCAGGACCGGGTCGGCGAGCACGTGGCCGACGTCGGCGACCGCGGCGAGGTGGATGACCGCGTCGCAGTCGCGCATCGCCAGGTCGAGGTTGGCGGCGTCGGTGATCGAGCCGGTGAAGGTCTCGACCTCGAGCGGCGAGTGGTAGGGCGAGGCGCTGAGGTCGAAGATCCGCGGCGTGATCCCGCGGTCGATCAGGCGATCGACGACGTGGGAGCCGATGAAGCCCCCTCCTCCGGTCACCAGGACCCTCATTGACCCTCCTCCTTGCCCAGGGCCGCCTCGCGGCTCTCGGGGCGGTAGTAGAGCGGCACGCACCAGTGGTTCGCGGCCACCCATTCGGTGTTCGGCAGCTCCTCGGAGCGGCCCATGATCCTGTGGCAGGGGTCGGCGTAGACCTTGCCGGTGCTCTTCTCGAGCTCTTCGAAGACGATGTACTTGTAAAAGCCCGAGGTCATCCCGTCGGGCAGCTCCACCCGGGCCGGGTGGACGGGATCGAGGTGCTCGCGCGCGTACTCGTTCTTCCAGGCGACGATCTCCTCCATCCGTTCCGCCTGGACCAGGGCCAGGGCGGCGGTGAACTCGCTCATCCGGAAGTTGAGGCCGTCGACCTCGTGCTCGAACTTGCCGTAGTTGCGGAACTTGGCGGCGAACTCGATCAGCTCCGGGTCGCCGGAGACGAGCACCCCGCCCTCGCCGGTGGAGACCGTCTTGGTCGCGTACAGCGAGTAGACGCCGGCGTCGCCGAAGCCGCCCGGGCGGCTGCCGTTCCAGTCGGCGCCGTGGGCGTGGGCGCAGTCCTCGAGTAGGAAGATCCCCTGGTCCTTGCAATAGGCCGCGATCTTCTCGGCGTCAAAGGCGATGTGACCGCCGATGTGGACGAGAATCGCCGCCCGCGGCTTGTGCCGCTCGGCCTTGCGCTCGAAGTCCTCGAAGGACATGCAGAGGTCCTCGCGGTTGCAGTCGACGAACTCGACCTGCGCCCCGGCCCCGATCGCCGCCAGCGGCGAGGCCATGAAGGTGTTGGAGGGGCAGAGCACGGTCTCGCCCTTGACGCCGGCGAACTCGAGCGCCGCGAGGGCGCCGCCGGCCCAGCTGGAGAGGCCGATGCTGGGCAGCCCGTTCCACTGCTCCCAGCGGGTCTCGAAGGCCTTCAGCTTGGCCCCCTCCGACCACTGCTCGGAGTCGAGGACCTCGGTCCAGAGCTCGAACAGCCTGGCGCGGTCGCGATGGTCGAACCCGATCGCGAACTTGGTCGCGTCGGGGCTGGCGGTCTCTGCAGGACCCACTGCTGCTCCTTGCTGGTGGTTTAGGAAGGCGCCCGGGCGGGGAAAGTTGACTGGTTGTGGGGTGGCCGAGCGGCGCTGAGGCTACCAGCGACGGCGGCGTCGCAGCGCGCCCTCTGGACGATCAATCGCTGGAGTGAGCGGTGTCGATAACCGCGCCAACCACCTTCGAACCGGCCAGCAGGATCACCCCCGCCAGCGCGACCAGCATGAAGAAAACGAGCGCGCCGCCGTCGAGCGGCGTCCCCGACCACTTCTCCATGAAGATCAGCGGCGCCAGGATCACCGGCACCAGCACCTGGAAGGCGAACATCACCGGCGCCACGTGCGTGGCGGGCCGTTTCTGCAGGGCGCTCATCTCGCTGAGCAGCGCGAGCGCCTCGGAGAGGATCGCGGTGGCGAGCCAGGCGACCGCGATCAGCAGCGCGCCCTCGGCCAGTTCGTCGGTCAGCAGCTTGCTGGCGATCGCCGTCCATGCGTAGCCGCAGCCGGCGCTGATCACCGCGATCATCCCCGCCGCCGCGGCCCGGCCGCGCATCAGGTAGGGCAGCAGGATCGGGATCGCGACGATCCCAAGCGAGAGCGCGATCGCCCAGGTGGCGGCGTGCTCGGTGGTCCGCTCCGGCGCCGCCCAGGCGACCCCGATGACCCCGGCGACGATCGCCGCGACCGCCAGGTACTCACGCCGCCCCGGCGTCTCCCCCAGCCGCCGCACCCCGAGCCAGAGCAGGACCACCAGCCCACTCGCCAAACAGGGCTGGACCACGGTCAACGGCGCGAACAGCAGCGCGACGATCTCCAGCGGCCACCCGGCCAGCCCCAGCGCCGTCGCCCCCAGCCAGCGCTTGTTCTGCAGCAGCTTGCCGAGCAGCGACGGTTTCAGCGAGTGCTCGTGGTGCACGTCGCGCACCTGCAGCGCCTGCAGCGCGATCGACGTGTTGTAGAGGCACGAGGCCCCGACGGCGCAGACGATCCCGACGACGAGCACGCGGCGACCCTACCTCTCGCTTACGGACTATTTGCCGCGGCGTTCGTCGATACCCGTAGTCAACCCCGCGGTCAGGGAACTGACGCAGATGATCGCCACGGTTCCGAAAACGAGCACTTCGTCGGCGGCGTCGAACAACCTCACGGCAACGACCAAGACGGTTGATGCGAGCACGGTTCCAACGACAAGGAGGCGAGTGGCAGTTCGCTCGGTCATCCGGTCACGATAGCGAGTATTGCAGACAAAACACCTACACCGAACGCACCTACGAACGCGAACACGCCGCCCTTCGCCGTCGCACGGCGCAACTCTCTGTCGCCATGGCCGAGAAGCGCATGGGGCGCATGTGCGAGGAACCCACCCAGCGCGACAGCCGTAGCCAGGAACGCGCACAGCGCCGCGAACTGGTCGAGGATCGAGCCGGTGCCGAACACGACCCGACCCTAGGCGGGCCGGGCGCACGGATGGCGCGCAGAACGCGCCGAATCCGTCCCGCCTTCCCTACGTCTCCTGGTACAGAGGCCCGTCGCCGCCCTCCGGCAGGGTGAGCCTGCCGCCCTTGGCGGTGATCGCGCCGCACTGGACGCAGTTGGAGGCGGTGACGTGGACGTCGACCTCGGCGGCGTCGCTTTCGAGCTGGTCCTCGGGGATCTCGTAGACCTGGGCCGGGCACATCGAGACCCAGGTCTGGGCGACCTCGCGGGGGACGTGGCTCTGGATGCGGACGTGGTTGGGGGCGTCGTCGCGGGTCGCGTTGCCGGAGAGGAAGACGGAGTCGAGCTTGTTGAAGGTCAGCTCGTTGTCGGCCTTGACGTACTTGTCGGCGGCCCGGTCGATCTCCATCGGGACCTCGGAGTCGTGCTCCTGCTTCCAGTGGCCGCCGGGGAAGTTGCCTTTGGTGATCGTCATCGCCGAGGCGAAGGCGCCGCCGAGGAAGAAGCCTTTGGAGAACGGCTGGCGCATGTTGCGCGACTCGTAGAGGTCCTTCTCGATCAGCGAGTTGTGGACCTTCTCGTCGTAGGCCTCGAAGTTGACCGCGTCGATGTCCTGCTTCAGCGCGTCGACGATCGCTTCGGCGGCGTACATGCCGGCGTGCATCGCGTAGTGGACGCCCTTCAGGGTCGGGACGTTGACCATGCTGGCGGCGTCGCCGGCGACGACCATGCCCGGCACCGCGAGCCGCTTCGGCATCGCGAAGTAGCCGCCGGAGGGGATCGTCTTCGCGCCCCAGGCGACCCGCTTGCCGCCGTCGAGCAGCTTCTTGATGAAGGGGTGGGTCTTCAGCAACTGCAGGGCATCGTGGACGGAGAAGGTCGCGTCGGTGTAGTCGAGACCGGCAACCAGGCCGATGCAGAGCTTGTCCTCGCCCATCGGGTAAATGAAGCTGCCGCCGAACTCGTTCCACTTCGCGCCTTTGCGCAGCGGCCAGCCCATCGTGTGGATCACCCGGTCGAGCGGCTCCTTGACCTCCCAGACCTCTTTCACCCCGAGCTCCCAGCGCATCGGATCGGCGCCGTGCATGTCGAAGTAGTCGTAGGCCGCGTAGGTGAGATGGCCGACAGTGCCCTCGGCAAGCACGGTCGCCTTGGCGATCACGTCGGAGCCGGGCTCGAAGTTGCCGAGCTCCTCCCCGTCCTTGCCGCGGCCGCGGTCACCGGAGCGCACGCCCTTGACCACGCGGTCTTCGACCAGCAGCTTCGTCGCCGCGGTCTCGCTGAGAATGTAGGCGCCGGCTTCTTCGGCTTTCTCGCCGAGGAACCGACCCAGTTTCGACACCGAGGTGACGTAGTTGCCGTGGTTTTTGAAATTCGGCGGCATCGGTTTCAGGGGCAGCGCCGCCTTCGAGGTCAGCAGGTAGACCGCGTCCTTGGTCACCTCCTGGTAGACCGGCCACTGCTCCTTCGGCAGGTCCGGGTACAGCTCTTCCATCGCCGAGGGCTTCATGTTCGCCCCGGAGAGCAGGTGCGCCCCGGCGACTTTGCCCTTCTCGATCACCGCGACCGGGACTTCGCCGAGCTTCTCGGTCAGCTCCGGCTCGTGCTCGAGCACCTGCAGGACTTTGTTGGCGCAGGCGAGGCCCGCGGGCCCGCCGCCGACGATCGCGACTCCCACCTCGATGCGCTCGTCCGGCGCGTCGGTCGGCGGACCGATCACGTCGGCCGAGTCAAACGGCGGCGGGAACTCGCTTGGGGCGACGGCGGGCATCTGCTCAGGACCCCTTCTTGGCCTTGATCGCCTCGGTCAGCTTGGGGACGATTTTGTGCAGATCGCCGACCACGCCGAGGTCCGAGAACTCGAAGATCGGCGCGTTCGGATCCTTGTTGATCGCCAGGATGTTCTCCGAGTTCTGCATGCCGACCTTGTGCTGGATCGCGCCCGAGACACCGGCGGCCAGGTAGAGCTTCGGCGCGACCGTCTTGCCGGTCTGGCCGATCTGGGCCGCGTAGGGGTACCAGCCGGCGTCGACCACCGCGCGGGTGGCCGCAACCGCGCCGCCCATCGCCGCGGCGAGCTCCTCGCACTGCTCGAAGCCCTCTTTGGCGCCGAGCCCGCGGCCACCGCCGACGAGGATCTCGGCGTCCTCGATGTTGACGTCGGCGCCGCGCTGCTCGCCGCGCTGGACCAGCTTCGCCTTGCTCGACCAAGCGGAAAGCTCGACCTCGACGTCGACGACCTCGGCCGTGCCGCCGCTCTCCTTCGCGTCGAAGGCGTTGAGGCGGCCGATGATGATCCCGGGCTCGTTCACATAGCCGACGTCGGCGATCTCGGAGTCCTGGAGGATCGGACGCTCGACGACCAGCTTGCCGTCCTGGACTTTGACCGCGGTGACCTCCATGGTCACGCCGGCGCCGAGGCGGGCGGTGAGCCCGGCCCCGATCTCGAAGCCGAGCAGGCCGCCGCCGAACAGCGCGTAGGAGATCCCGTTGTCCTGGATCACCTTCGCCATCGCGTCGACGATCGGCTGGGCGAGACCCTCCGGGACGCTTTTGGCGCGGTAGACCTTGGCGGCGCCGTAGTTGCCGAGCGCGGCCGCCGCGTCGTCGGCGATCTCGCCGACGATCAGGACCGAGGCCTCGCCGCCGATTTCACCGGCCAGCTTCGCCGCCTCGGAGATCGCCCCGAGCGAGTTCTTGTTGAAGTTGCCCTCGTCGTCGTGGAGGGCGTAAACCAGAATGCCTGCCATCTAGATCAGCTTCCTCTCGTCGAGCCACGCGACGATCTTTTCGACCGTCTCGTTGGTGTCCTCGTCCTCGATGATCTCCCCGGCCTCCTTGGCGGGCGGCGGGTTGAGCGCGAGCACTGCGGTCTGCGAGCCATCGGCGCCGACCTTGCCGGCCTCGATGCCGATGTCGCCGATCGCTTTCTTGTCTTTGGGTTTTTTCTTCGCGCCCATGATCGCTTTCAGGCTCGGGTAGCGCGGCTCGTTGATCGCGTCGCCGACGCTGATCACGGCCGGCAACTCGACCTCTACGGTGTCGTAGCCGTACTCGGCCTGGCGCTCGCAGGTCAGCGCGTTGCCGTTGACGTCGATCTTGATCACCTGGGTCAGCGAGGGCATCTGCAGGTGGTCGGCGACGACGGCGCCGATCGTGTAGCACTCGCCGTCATCGGACTGCTGGCCGAGCAGGACCAGGTCCGGCGACTCGGACTCGAGCAGCTTGGCGAGGGCGTACCCGGTCGCGCAGACATCGGAGCCGGAGAGCGCCTCGTCGGAGAGGTGCAGCATCCGGTCAGCGCCGAGCGAGACGGCCTTCTCGAGCGCGCGGGAGGCGGAGTCGGGACCCATGGTCACGGCGACGATCTCCTCGACCGGGATCGCACCGCCCTCACGGATCTGCATCGCGGCCTCGATCGCGTGCGTGTCGAACGGGTTGAGGTTTTTCTCGCCGGAGCGGTCCAAGCGCATGGTGCCGGGGTCGATGCGCTTCTGCACCGCGGCGTCTGGAACCTCCTTGACGAGGACGCAGATCTTCAAGTGAAGCCTCCTTGGGAAACGATTCTCAGGTCTTGCGGGCTGCGGTTCAGCGCCTCGCGGGCCCGTAGCGGCCGGGCATGTTATCGGTTGCCGGACTGCGGTTGACTGACGAGTCAATCAGGATATTACCCCGAACGGCGGATCTATGCACCGATCGGTGTAAAGAAGGCGCTACTCGCCCTGCGCGTGGCGCTCGCTGGCGGCACCCTGGATGAACTCGACGATGTCGTCGGTGCCCGCGCCCGGAGTGAAGACCTCGGCCACGCCGAGCTCTTTCAGCTGGGGGATGTCGTCGGCCGGGATCGTGCCCCCGACCGTGACCAGAACGTCATCGACTCCCTGGGCCTGGAGCAGCTCGACCACTTTCGGGACCAGGGTCATGTGGGCCCCGGAGAGGATCGAGAGGCCGACCGCGTCGGCGTCCTCCTGGATCACCGTCTCGGCGATCTGCTCGGGGGTCTGGTGCAGGCCGGTGTAAATCACCTCCATGCCAGCGTCCCGGAGGGCACGGGCGATGATCTTGGCGCCGCGGTCGTGGCCATCCAGGCCGGGCTTGGCGACGACGACGCGGATCTTGCGGGCGGTTGCTGCCTCCATCGGCTCAAGCGTATTGAAAAGGGAGGGGTTCCGCCTATTTCCGGGACCGCCCGGACGCGCGGGTGCGCCGGCGGTGCGCGGCCCCGAAGGCGGCGGCGCTGGCGACGACGGTCGCCCCGATCGCCACGAGCCGGCGGCCGAGGCGCTCGAAGCGCAGCGTCTGCCAGCCCTCCTCGCGGGCCAGCTCGGCCAGCGGCGGGTCGGGGTTGACCGCGACCGGGTTGCCGACCGCGCGCAGCATCGGCAGGTCCGAGAGCGAATCCGAGTAGGCGTAGGAGTCGTCCAGGTCGATCTCGTGCTGGGCCGCGAACGCCTCCATCGCCTCGACCTTGCCGGCGCCGTAGACGAAGGGGCCGTCGAGGCGGCCGGTGAACCTGCCGGCCTCGTCGACCTCGTAGCGGGTGCCGATCCCGCCCTCCATCCCCAGCACCCGGGCCAGCGACTCGACGATGTCGTTGCCGGCGGCGCTGACGATGAAGGCCGGCCGGCCGGCGTCCTGGTGGGCGTGGACCTCGGCCAGCATCTGCGGGTAGACGCGCGGCAGGATCTCCGCCATCACCTCCGGCTCCATGCGGGCGATCGCTTTTGCCGGCACCCCCGCGATCAGCTCGCGGGCGACCTTGAGGACGTCGGCGGTGCGCTCGTCGGTGGTCCCGCGCAGGCGGTAGCGCAGGTGCTCGAACCCCCAGCGGGCGAGCTGGCGGCGGCTGACGATTCCCTGCTGGGTGGCGACCCGCGCGAACTGCATCCCCGACGAGCCCGCCATCAGGGTCTTATCCAAGTCGAAAAACGCAGCCGCGCGGCTCACCGGAACAGCTTGAGGCTCCGCCCGCTCAGACCTCGACGACGATCGCGTCGCCCTGGCCGCCGCCGGAGCAGATCGCGGCGACGCCGAGACCGCCGCCGCGGCGGCGCAGCTCATGCACGAGCGAGCCGACGATGCGGGAGCCGGAGGCGCCGATCGGGTGGCCGAAGGCGATCGCGCCGCCGTTCACGTTGACGTTCTCCTCGCCGATGCCGAGGATCCGCATCGAGCCGATCGCGACCGAGGCGAAGGCCTCGTTGATCTCCCAGAGGTCGACGTCCTCGGGCTTGCGGCCGATCTTCTCCAGCGCCACCAGGGCGGCGTTGCCGGGGGTGCGGGCGAGGTAGGCGAAGTCGTCGGCGACGGTGCCGTAGGAGAGCACCTTGGCCAGCGGCGTCTTGCCTTCGGCCTGCGCCCACTCCTCGGAGGCGACGACGATCGCGCCGGCGCCGTCGTTGACGCCGGGAGCGTTGCCGGCGGTGTGGGTCGCCCCCTCGCCGCCGACCGCCTTCAGCTTCGAGAGCGCCTCCAGGGTGGTCTCCGGGCGCGGGCCCTCGTCGGTCTCGACCACGGTGTCGCCCTTGCGGCCCTTGACCGTGACCGCGACGATCTCGTCGGCGATCCGGCCCGACTCGATCGCCTCGGAGGCGAGGTGCTGGGAGCGCTCGGCGAAGCGGTCCATGTCGACGCGGGTGATCTCCATCTCGTTGGAGACCTCACTCGCCTCGTTGATCATCTGTTTGCCGGTGAAAGCGTTGGTGAGCCCGTCGTGGGTCATCGCGTCGAGCGCCTGCACGTCGCCCATCCGGAAGCCGAAGCGCGCGTTCGGGAGCAGATAAGGGGCCTTGCTCATCGACTCCATGCCGCCGGTCACCGCGATCTCGAGGTCGCCGGCGCGGATCGCCTGGTCGGCGAGGCCGATCGTGCGCATGCCCGAGGCGCAGACCTTGTTGATCGTCTCCGAGGGGACCTCTTTGGGGATGCCGCCCTTGATCTGGGCCTGGCGCGAGGGGATCTGCCCCTGGCCGGCCTGCAGGACCTGGCCGAAGACGACCTGCTGAACCTGCTCGGGGCTGACGCCGGAGCGGTCGAGCGCCGCCTCGATCGCGGTGCCGCCGAGGTCGGCTGGATCGACGCTTGCGAGTCCCCCACCCATCTTGCCGATCGGGGTGCGGGCGGTTCCGAGGATGACTGAGCTGGGCATTCCCCTGCCTTTCTTACTCCGGTGTATTCGAGTGGCGACAAGCATAGACTCGCGCTCGATGAAGGTGGACGTGCGTGACATCCGGCACAGCGAGGCGAACGCGGACCTGGTCGCGGTCGGGCTCTACGAGGACGGCTCGCTGCCGGCGGAGCTCGCCGGCGCGACCGGCGCCGGGGCGGCCCTGGGCGGCTTCAAGAAGCTCTCCCCCGCCTTCGATGGCGAGCAGCGAGTGGTCGTCGTCGGACTCGGCGAGCGCGAGGACGCCGACGCCGAGCGGCTGCGCGTCGCCGCGGCTCTGGTTGCCAAGCAGGTGGCGGGACTGAAGGTGGGATCGCTCGCCTGGTTGCTGCCCGAGAGCGACGACGAGGTGGCCGCCGCCGAGGCGATCGTCGCCGGCACGATCCTCGCCTCCTACCGCTTCGACCGCTTCCAGAAAGCGCCCGAGGAGCCGCCGGCGCGGCTGCAGTCGCTGACCCTGCTGGGGCCGGAGGCTCTGGCCGACGCCGCCGCGACCGCCCGCGTCTCCGCCGAGGCGGCGAACCGGGCCCGCGACCTGCAGAGCACCCCGGCCAACTCGATGAAGCCCGAGGACCTCGCCGCCCGCGCCGAGGAGATCGCCGCCGGCTCCGACCAGCTCAGCGTCGAGGTCCTCGGCCCGGCCGAGCTGGCGGAGAAGGGCATGGGCGGCCTGCTGGCGGTCAGCCAGGGCGGCCCGGTCGAGCCGCGGATGATCGTGCTCCGCTACTCCGGCGGCGGCAGCGGGGCGACGCTCGGCCTGGTCGGCAAGGGCGTGACCTTCGACACCGGCGGGATCTCGCTCAAGCCCGGGGCCGGGATGCACGAGATGAAGTACGACATGTCGGGCGCCGCGGCGGTGCTGGAGTCGGTGGCGGCGATCGCCGAGCTCGGCCTCGCGCTCGACCTGGTCGCGGTCGTCCCCTCGACCGAGAACATGCCCTCCGGGACCGCGGTCAAGCCCGGCGACGTGATCACCCAGTACAACGGCACCACGGTCGAGGTCAACAACACCGACGCCGAGGGCCGCCTGATCCTCGCCGACGCGCTCGCCTACGCGGTCGAGCTCGGGGCCGAGCGGATCGTCGACCTCGCGACCCTGACCGGGGCGGTGGTGATCGCCCTCGGCTCGACCTACGCCGCGGTGATCGCCAACGACGACGAGCTCGCCGCCGAGGTCGCCGCGGCCGGCGCCCGCAGCGGCGAGCTGACCTGGCGGCTGCCCCTGCACGCCGAGTACAAGGAGCTGATGAAGGGCACCGTCGCCGACCTCTCCAACCTCGGCAAGCAGCGCAAGGCGGGCACGATCACCGCCGCCTCCTTCCTCGAGGAGTTCGTCGACGAGACCCCCTGGGCCCACATCGACATCGCCGGCACCGCCTGGGACGTCGGTAGGGAGTACACCGGCAAAGATGCGAGCGGGTTCG
>Ga0081539_10005003_pt1 | contig 14000 bp, 14 predicted proteins | sample TabmetS4T2R2_FD_71023 | JGI IMG/M metagenome (GOLD analysis project Ga0081539, IMG submission 71023) | Tabebuia heterophylla rhizosphere microbial communities from the University of Puerto Rico - S4T2R2 | ecosystem: Host-associated > Plants > Roots > Rhizosphere ...
TGGTCCCGGATGGTGCGCGCCTCTACCCGGTCGGCCGCCTCGACCAGGACTCGGAGGGTTTGCTCCTGCTCACGAACGACGGGGAGTGGGCGGATCGAGTGCTCCATCCGCGGTTCGGGGTTGAGCGGGAGTACGCGGTCGCCATCGAACGACCGTTGGACCCGGGTCAGGTCGAGGAGCTGCGGCGAGGCATCCGGCTCGACGAGGGACTGGCACGTCTCGCCCAGCCTCTCCGCCTTCAAACGCCCGTCGAGACGCGGCGGCTGATCGCGCTGCTCGACCCACGACCCGGACCGCTGACCTGGTACCGGGCCGTGCTCGCACAGGGCTGGAAGCGTCAGCTTCGGCGGATGTTCGGTGCGGTCGGCGCTCCGATCGATCGTCTTGTCCGAGTTCGTGTCGGGACGGTTCGCCTGGAGGATCTACGGACCGGTCAGATCCGCCCGCTGAAGCCAGGTGAGGTCAGGGACCTCGGCGCGGGACGGACGATCCAGCCCGATCGCGCCGGCTTGCCAGGTCGGTCGCGAGGCGGCGCAGGAGGAGTGCCCGGCGCCGGAAGCGGGCGGACTCGCCCTCGGTCTCGTCGGATCGCTTCGGCGGGGCACTGAGCGTATTCGCGAGCGGCGAGGCGGGCAGCGTGTCGGTCCGGCGCAGCCGCGCGAGAACGAGGCCGGCCACCAGGCCAACGATCACGCCAGCGACGAACACCGGTATCTCGATCATCCTCGCCTCCGGGCCGTATCCTCAGCCGCGATCATGCCATCCCCGAATCGTGGCCTCGTGGTCGCCCTCGACGGACCCGCTTCGAGCGGCAAGAGCAGCGTAGGTGCAGCTGCCGCCGCCACGTTGGGCTACCGCTTCTGCGACACGGGCCTGCTGTATCGGGCTGCGACCTGGCTCGCCCGGCAGCGCGAAATCGGCCCGCATCAGGCCGCGGGGCTGGCCGAGTTGGCAGACGAGATCCATCTGGAGGCCGACGCCCGCGGGCGGCTCAGCCATGTGCTCGTCGACGGGACCGACGTGACGAGCCATGTCCGCGACCCGGAGGTCGAGGTCCACGTCTCCGCGATCTCTCGCGTGCCGGAGCTGCGGGCGGCCCTCCTCGGGCGTCAGCGCGATATCGCCGCGGCAGGGCGGATCATCATGGCCGGCCGGGATATCGGCACCGTGGTTCTGCCCAACGCCGATCTCAAGCTGTTCCTGGACGCCTCGGTGGAGGAGCGAGCGCGCCGCCGCGCCGAGGAACGGTCGATCGATCCAGACTCGCCGGACGGCGAAGCCGTCCTCACGGACCTACGACGGCGAGACACCATTGACAGCACCCGGGCCGTCGCCCCACTACGGGTCGCCGACGACGCGATCGTCCTGAACACGGACGGCAACCGATTCGAGGACACAGTTGCCCTCGTGATTGAGCAGATCCGGCGCGCGGAGGCGAGGGCGACCGCGGGCTCGCGGCGATGAGCACCAAGCCGGAGTTGCGTGACGACGCCGACTGGTACGTCCGGATGTGGGCGTTCTTCGCCAGGACGGGTCTGCGCTGCTTCACCCGCGTCCGCGTCGAAGGGCTAGACGACGCCGTCGCGAGGCTTCCGCTCGGCGGACCCCTGATCCTGGCCGCGAATCACACCTCGAACGCGGACGGCGTCCTGGTCGGGGGCTGGCTCACTCCGGCGCTCGGGCGCCGCATCCATTGGCTGGGCAAGCGCGAGATGATCGACGCGCCAGTCATGGGCCCCCTCGCAAGGCGTGGCAGCGTCCATCCGGTCGATCGGGCCGGCGCCGATGTCGAAGCCTTCCGTCTCGCGACCCGCATCCTCGACGAGGGCCACGTGCTGATGGTCTTTCCCGAGGGCACTCGCAGCCACGACGGCCAACTCCAGGAGGCGAAGGACGGCTTGGCGATGCTCGCGCTGCGGACCGGGGCAACCATCCTGCCGCTGGGCGTCTCGGGCACCCAACGCTTCTGGCCGCGGGGCCGAATGCTCCGAATCGGCGGGCAGATAACCCTTAGGGCAGGCACCCCCTTCACGCTCGAAGAGGCGCTCGGCTCGGAGGCCCTGAAGGACCGGAGGACGGCCAAGACGCTCGCGACTCGGGAGATCATGACCCGGATCGCGGCGCTGCTGCCGCCTGACCAGCGTGGCGCGTACGGCTGAGCTTGTTACCCGAGGCCAAAGATCGCCGATCGTCCGCAAAGGGCCGGACTGGACCCCGTGAGATACTTGAACGTGAGATGGGCACCGTTCAGGACGTTCGAATCGCGAAGCGAACCGGCTTCTGTTATGGCGTTCGCGAGGCGATCGACAAGGCCAAGGAGGCGTCGGCCGAGGGTAAGCTGACGCATACCCTCGGCCAGGTCGTCCACAACGAGGGCGTCATCGCCGATCTCGAGCAGCTCGGCATCCACACCGTCGACACACTCGACGACGTCGATCACGGCGCGGCGGTCGTCATCCGTGCCCACGGCGTCCGGCCGGACGTCATGGAGCGGGCGACTGCCCGCGGTCTAGAGGTCATCGACGGGACGTGCACCTGGGTCATCCAGGAGCAGAAGGAGATCGTCAAGCTCGTCGAGGAGGGCTACACCATCGTCCTGCTCGGCACGCCGAAGCACCCCGAGGTCGTCGGTCTCCTCGGTTTCGCGCCAAACGCGATCGTCGTCGATGAGGAAGAGGACTGGGACCAGATCCCGCGCAAGAAGAAGATGGCGCTCATCAGCCAGTCGACCCAGCCGCCATGGAAGTTCGAGAAGCTGGCGGCGTTCATGGTCGGCCGGAGCCACGAGCTCAAGATCGTGAACACGGTCTGCCCGGTCACGATCCGCCGTCAGGAGGACACGCTCGAGGCCGCGCGTGAGGTCGACCTGATGGTCGTGGTCGGTGGCCGGTCGAGCGCGAACACGAAAGAGCTGACCCGCCTGTGCGGCATCGCGGGCACGCCGGCCGTCCAGATCGAAGGCGTCGGCGAGCTGACCGACGCGAGCGTCTTCGACGGCAAGCGCGTGGTGGGAGTGACCGGTGGCACTTCGACACCGATCGAGGACCTCCACGCGGTCGCTCAGCGCATCCTCGAGATGGCCGGCACGCCTGACACCCAGCGGCGGGCCGCCGAGCTCGCGCAGGCGGCTCTGTCGTCCGCGGCGACGCCGGCCGGCCGCACGACCTCGCTGCCAAAGACCGCCTAGATCGCCATGGCCTCGCCGACCTCCCCGGTTCGCACCGGCTTACCGATCGTGGCCATCGTTGGCCGGCCGAACGTCGGCAAGAGCACCCTCTTCAATCGCATCCTCGGCAGCCGGACCGCGATCGTCGAGGACCGCGCCCGGACGACCCGCGATCGGCTCTACGGCGACGCCGAGTGGAACGGGCGGCGGTTCGTCGTCGTCGACACGGGCGGGCTCGAGGTCTCGCCAAACGACCCGATCGAGCTCAAGGTCCAGGAGCAGGCCCGCCTGGCGATCGCCGAGGCGGACGTCATCGTGTTCGTTGGTGATGCAGCGGCGGGCATCACACCCGCCGACGAGGAGGCTGCCGAGCTCTTGCGTGCCGCCACTGCGCCGGTGCTGCTCGCGGTCAACAAGGCCGACAACGAGAAGCGCGAGCTCGAGGCCGCCGAGTTCTACGCCTTCGGCTGGGAGGAGACGTACCCGATCTCGGCCTCTCACGGCCGCGGCGTGGCTGATCTCCTCGATGCAATCGTCTGGGCGCTTCCGCCCGAGAGCGAGGACGAGAGAGCTCGCAAGGCGCGCGAGCGGCAGGCCGACGAGTTCGCCCGGGAGGCCGCCCGTGGCCGGCTCGAGCCGTTCGTCGTCGGAGACGCCGAAGAGGACGAGACGGAGGACGAGTCCGGCGTCGACGAGGCCACCGCGCGTTGGGACGCCGAGATCGCCGCCGAGGCCGATGAACGACCGGCGGCGATCGCGCTGGTGGGTCGCCCGAACGTCGGCAAGTCGAGTCTCCTCAATGCGCTGCTCGGCCAGGAGCGATCGATCGTGTCCGAGATACCCGGCACGACCCGTGACACGATCGACACCGTCCTCCAGTGGGGTCGCAGCGAGATCGTCCTCATCGATACGGCCGGGATCAGGCGGCGAGGCAAGGTCGCCTCCGGACCTGCGGCCGAGCGCTATTCGACGCTGCGCTCGCTGAAGGCCGTCTCGCGCGCCGACGTCGCCGTCCTCGTCGTCGACGCCGTCGACGGGCTGACCGCGCAGGACGCCCACGTCGCGGGCTACGTCGTCGAGGAGGGCAAGGGCCTCGTCCTCGCCGTCAACAAGTGGGATCTCGTCGCCGAGAAGACCGATCGGACGTTCGACCAGTACGTCGAGTGGATCCGCAACGAGGTGCCGTTCCTCGACTTCGCGCCGGTCGTCTCGATCTCGGCCAGGACTGGCCAGCGCGTCAGCCGCGTCCTCGAGACGGCGATCGATATCTGGGGCGAACGCCGCAAGCGAGTGGCAACCGGCGAGCTGAACCGCGTGGTTTCGGCGGCGACCGAGCGCAACGTGCCGCCGCTCGTCAAGGGTCGCCGGCCGAAGATCTATTACGCCACGCAGGCCGCCGTCGCTCCGCCGACGTTCGTGTTCTTCGCGAACGAGTCGAGAGCGATCCACTTCAGTTATCGCCGTTACCTGGAGAACCGGCTACGCGACGAGTTCGGTTTTGACGGCACGCCGATCCGGTTGATCTTTCGCGATCGCAGCGCGGTGCGGCTGCCGCGGCGTCGCTTGAAGTCCACACGCGTGGCGGCACGAACGCGGAAGTAGGTCCCTGACGATCGGGTCGTCCCGAGGCAAACCAAAGTCGGCCGTCGGACCGTATCGAACTGTGGTCTGATTCGTTCCCACACGCGACACACCGGGTCTCATGCGCCGCGCAGCCGACCCCGATCCCGCGGAGGAAGCCAATGACGCGGAAGCGTTCGCCTCGAACCTGGACGATCGCCGCCATCCTTGGAACGCTGGCGATCATCCTGCTCGCGGTCGCGCCGTCGCTCGCTCGGACACCGACCTCGACGACCACTCGCGACGCACTCGTCAACACGACGCAGCTCACGGAATCCGACGACGATGCGACCGAGACCGAGGACGCCGATGAGGCCGAATCGGAGGACACGGAGGATGCCGTCGATCCCGACGAAGACGAGGCCCGCGACAAGCCCGGCATCGAGGATCGGCACGAGGCCGTGACTGAGCCCGAGACCGAGGACGCGGACGATAACGAGCAAGGCGAGGACGCCGACGAAGACGACGACGACCAGGGCGAAGTCGAGGAGAACGACGACGACCAGGGCGAGGACGCCGACGATGACGAAGACCATGACGGGTCCGGCTCCGATCGGGACGACGATGGAGAACACGAAGGTGACGACGGCGGCGAGTCGGACGACTGAGTAGCCGGTGATACCATCCCGACGGCACCTCTGAGTGCCTCTCGGGGCGTGGCGCAGCCTGGTAGCGCACCTGAATGGGGTTCAGGAGGTCGAGCGTTCGAATCGCTCCGCCCCGACCAACCGTCCGCCGGCAAACCGGTTCACCCGGCGCACCATTGTTGCCAATGGGCCGTGGCCGGCCTAACAGCCACTCCCATCGGTCGTTCCTTCAATCCCGGGGTCAAACGACCCGTCCCACCGGCGAGCTGGCTTGTCCCCGGTTTCCCTTTCGACCCTCGAGCGCAACCGCTCGAACAGCAGGCACCGTCGCGCGATTTGGTCCATTCGGGGGATGCCCCGCGTTCGTTGGTGGGGGAGACTTGACGGGTCACTCTTCCTCGGTCCCGTCTTCCACCACCGGCGCCTCCCCCAGGGGCGTAGGAAGACGGGGCCGATCCTTGTCGATGGCGACACACTCTGAGGAGCACGCCGGCTTGCGCCCTCAATGGGCTGATTTGTCCGATGAGCGATAATTGCCGGAACTCCTCAGCCCCGCCCGGGCCTCTGCGCCAACCTCCTCGACCGGAGACCAATCCGATGGATTCCATCGTTGTCGCTCTCTTCAGCGGCGTCATCGCTCCGATCGTCGCCGTTAGCGTCTGGATGCTGGCGTCGCGGTCAGAGGGCGCAGTCGATCTGCTCGATCGCGCGACTGGCGGCCCACTCGATGAGCAGGCGCCGGTGGTGCGGAGCTGGGCCAACGCCTGCCGATCGTGTGGCATGGGGTACCCCATCGCGTCGAGCGCAGCATTCTGCCGCCATTGCGGTCGCCGCCTCAATGGCAAGAGGTGAAGGCCGCAAGGGGGCCTATTCCGTCGTGGTGAAGCCGTAGCCGAGGACCGTTCCCGCCATTTCACTTCCAACTGGCGGCGCTCCGGGGTACTCGGTTTCGAAGGCAATCGTTGCGCCTGGCCCAAGCTCCGGGCTGGCGACAAGGTCGTAGACCGCGGACAGGGGATTGCCTGCACGATCGAGGACGACAACACCGGCAACCACGGACTGGACGGCGACCGCGCCGTCATTCGCGACGACACCGGCCGCCCGCAGGCCGTGATCCACACCGGTGGATATCGCGATCGCCCGCACTGACAGGCGGGCCGCCGGCTGTTGGGCTGGCATGCCACGAACCACGGCAGTCGCCGAAACGAAGTCGCCCGGCCTCCCGAACGCGATGCTGAGCGTGTCAACGAGATAGCCGGTCTGGCCGGGACCGACGATCTCCGGCATGGCCATCGTGAAGACCCCGCTGGCGACCGTACGGTGTGCCCGGTCGCGGACGTCGTAGCTGCTCGCGGAACGGGTCAGCCGGGCCCAGGCCGAACCAGTATTTCGCACCGGTACGATCACCTGGAGGCGCAGCTCACCAAAAGCCCCCCGCCAAGGCCGGATGGCTGCCCGGCCCACCGAGAGGCGGTACCCTGGAGGCGAGGTCGTGGGTGCGACGCTCGGGGCTGTCGCCGGCGGCGCCGGGGTGGTTGCCGGGCGCTTGGTCGGCGTCGGTGATCCGTGCGATTGGGCGGAAACGTCACTGTGCGATGAAGGCGCGATCGACTGCGCGCCCGGACCCGCTTGCCGCGCGGCCAGTACCTCGCCAGTTGGTCGCGGTCCGCCCGTGGCGATCACGACCCCGCCGATCGCGACGAACACCGTGAGCCCAACGACCGCGACGCCAATCGGGACAGCCGACCTCGCCGTTGTTCCTGGTGCGGTGCGGCGCGATGCCCGTACGCTGGCGGAAGGGCCCATCGGGAATGCGTCGAGTGGGTCGGGATGCTGGCAATCCGGACAGACATAGAGTCCGCACGCGTCGCGACAGGGCGCGATCCCTCGTCCCCGAGTGCGGTCCAGCAGGCCTGTATGCCGGCCGCAGGATTCGCAAAACGAATCCACTGCTTCAGGCGGATTGGCGGCGCCGAGTCCGAGATCCGCCCGTGACTGCGGTCAGCACGAAGGCCACCATCGAGACGGCGACGATCAGGAACGACTTCGCTCCGTCGACTCCGATGGTTCCGGTTGCCAGCGTCGAGGTGCCGGGTAGCTCCTTCATATCCGTGAACCGGTCCGGGAATTGGTCTGCGATCCCCGAGCCGAGGGCGTCTCCGACGATGAACATATGCGCGTACGCCTCGCGGGTCACCGCTACGCTGCGAACGCTGTCACCGGCAGCCGCGGCGTCGACCTGGTTGATCAGGGCACTGACGTGGTGGCTGATCAGGGGTTCGAGATCGGCGATCGCGAGGCCCGGGATGGCCGCATGGAGGAATCCGGCCAGCGAGGGGGGATAACGCTGGAGCTCGCCGAGCGAGCTGGCACGGACCGCCGTGTTCCCATCGCGGATCGCGTCGATGTAGTGCAGGTACGACGTGATGTGGCTCGTCCATAGCTTGCCAAATGCCACTTGCGCGTCGCTGCCGTACACCCGCCCGATCAACAGGGCGATATCGGCAGTGTTTGCCGCGAGGGCATCGCGGGCAGCATTCGCATCCGGCTGTGCATCAAGCGCCGACCGATGCGCCTCGGCGGCGAGCACGAGGTGTTCGCCGAGGAGCCGGCCGAGATCGAGGCGGAGAGCGGTCCGCGGGCTGAACGCGACACGGATCCCCGGATAGCGCTTCGGGAATTGCTTGGCGATCGCCGCCGCGAGGCTGTCTCCAAACTCGAACATGTGACCGTACGCCGCCCGCTCGGTCGCGAATACCTGGGTGTAGTTCATATCGACGAACGACGTGAGCTGATCGAGATGGAGTTGCAGAGCGTGTGCTTCCGCATCGGCTGAGAGATGCGAATTGGCCTTACCCAGGAACGCGCTGAACGCAGCTCTGAACGAGCTCATCGAGGCTCGCGCCGCCGCCTCCCCAGCAGCATCGTGCGCCGCGTGGGCTCGTGACCACGATATGAGGGCATCGATGTGCTGCTGCCAGAGCTCCCGGAATCGATTTGCGGCCGTCGCTCCGTAGACGCCCTCGACGGCCTGGGTCAGCTCGGCCGTGTTGCCGGACAAGGCTTCCCCAAGCGCCGCGGCATCCGGCCGGTTGGCGGCCGTCGCTCGCATCCCCTCCATCGTGATATAGGCGTGTTCGCCGAGCAGCCGGCCGAGGGTCAGGCGCAGATCGCTCGCGGGCATCCCTGCTGCGACGGCGGGGGCGGTTGCCGTCGAGATGGGACGGGGTGCCAGGAATGCGCCAGCCACGTCAGCGGGCCAGGATCCGAACCGACACGTAAACGAGCTGCTTCCTGGCGGCACAGGTGGCGACTGCGGCGTCGTGGACGACCCGAGCGCCGACATTGGAGCTAAGGCAGCCATGGCTCCAACCACGAGACCGAATGCAACAGCAACGCCGGTGCGACGCACGCCCCACCTCGATTCGCGTCCCCTGGCATAGAGAACGGCCCGCGCAGGGTCGTCCGGCCGCCCTCCGCGGCCCCTTTGGCAACTACCCTAGACCGCTCCGGACGTCTCGGGAATGCACATCGGCCTCTTTCGGTGCAGCATGGCAACGCGATCGCGTCTCTCGCGTCGACGTTCGGGAGCGACAGGGCGTCACGCGGGTTCTCCTGCCACCGTAAATGGTGATGGGACCGCGGGTGATTGCGACCCCGGACAATCGCGTCACAGCGACGGCGTCCCGCCCGCCTCTAGCGTTGCCGGGCGCGAGCAAGAGGGCGACACCCACTCGAGTGAAGGCCAGGGTGTCGTCGCTCGCGCCTCTTGCGAGACGGGGAAGGGGGTCGTCCGCGAAGGAACCAAGGTCGGTCTGGGGGGCACCGACGGGGTGGGTCCCTTCGCGGACGGGCAAGATCGCCGATCCGGGCGGGGAACGTCTATACGTATCTCTACCTAGTGCCACCTATCTGTAGCTCTTCCCCGGGGAAGGGTCCCTCGAAATCCACGGCGCCACGTCGACCGTATCCACTGGTGCGGCGCCCTCCCGCGGCCTCCTGTCCCCAGTCGCGGGCTCGGCGACCCGACAGTGGAGGTTGTCCATGCGCGTACGAACGATCCTCCTGCCCCTCGCGGTTGTGATGGCGTTGATGCTCTCGACGCTCCTTGCTTCGGCGGCGGCGGCGACCACGGTTATCCAGCTCACGCTTACCGGCGCCGCCGAAGCACCCGGACCAGGTGATCCGGACGGTACGGGCACGGCAACCCTGTGGCTCAACCGGGGTCAGAGCGAGGTCTGCTACAGCTTCGAGACCACCGGCCTGTCCACGCTGACCGGCGCTCACATTCATCTTGCGCCACCCGGCTCGCCTGGGCCTGTGGTCATCCCGACACCGCCGACGACCGCGACCGGTGGCTCCGGCTGCGTCGAGGCTGATCGGGATCTGATCAAGGCAATTACCAAGGACCCAGGGGCTTACTACTTCAACGTTCACAGCACGGAGTTCCCCGCGGGCGCGCTCCGCGCCCAGCTCGGCTAACCAAACCCAGCTTTCTTCGGGGACCGAGGCCCCGCGGCCGTCGCCGCGGGGCCTCACCATGCCCAACGCCGCCCGCGTACGATCAGCTTCGATCACGCCCAATGATCCGGGGAGGAGTCATGGACCAGCCGAACCAGCCCACGAGTCCCTCGCAGCCACCAGATGCGCAGCCGCCAGCCGCTTCGCAGCCACCGGGAGGAGCCCAGCCAGTCGTCTCCTGGGAGCCGCAAAAGAGCGGCGAGATCCCGGTGCCGGGCGCGCCGGGCCTCGCATTCGCAACCACGGGCGAGCGGTTCGTCGCCTACCTGATCGACGCGATCATCATTGCGATTGTCGCCTTCGTCGTGTCCGTCGCCCTTGGCGTCGGCGACACGACCGTCCGGCGCGGCGAGGGTTGGACGAACGTCTACACGACCGCAAACGGCGTCGTCAGCGCGCTCATCGGACTGGCCTACTTCGTGGCCTCGTGGACCGGCGGGCGCCGGGCGACCCCTGGACAGCGGGTCCTGCGGCTCCAGGTCGGGAACGCCTTTGACGGCCAGGGCCTGACCCTCCAGCAGGCCGTGATCCGCGCACTCGGTCTCGGCGAGTTCCTCGGCCTGCTGGCGGTGATCCCGGGACTCACGACGCTGATCCCGCTCGTCGGGCTTCTGTGGAACCTGGGATTGCTGATCTCAACGGCAACCAGCCCGACGAAGCAGGGCTTCCACGATCGGCTGGCGAACAGCGCCGTCGTCCGCCCGGCCGGCGCGGGGGCAGGCTGGGCGACCGGCTGCCTCATCATCGTCGCCCTTGTGATCGTCCTTGGCATCGTGGGGATCGTCGGACTGATCTTCCTGGGCGCGAACATCCAGGACATCCTGTCGCAGGTCGGCCAGTCGGTCTGACCTACACTCGCCGGCGTGACCGACACGACCACCGACGAGGAGCTCGGCCTCGATCCTGAGCAGACGGCGGGCTTCGAGGACATGGGTCCCGAAGCGTTCCGCGAGGCCGGCCATGCCGTCGTCGACCTGCTGGCCGACTATCTCGCAACCGTCGAAGGCCGCGCCGTCTTCCCGCAGGTCGAGCCGGGCCAGCTTCGGCCGCTCTTCGCCGTAGCGCCGCCGGAGCAACCTGAGCCGATCGAGGCGATCCTCGCCGACTACACGCGCCTGATCGAGCCGAACGTCACGCACTGGCAGCACCCCGGCTTCCTGGCGTACTTCTCGACAACGGCATCCGGTGCCGGCATCCTCGGCGAGTTCCTGACGGCCGGCATCGGTTCCAATGCGATGTTGTGGCGGACATCGCCCGTCGCCACGGAGCTCGAGGAGGTCGTGGTCGATTGGCTGCGCCAGGCCGTCGGCCTGCCCGCTGACTTCGACGGCCTCCTGACCGATACGGCCTCGATCTCCTCGCTCGTCGCTCTCGCGGCGGCGCGCGAGGACGCCGGGCTCGGCGGCTCGACGCACGGGCTGGCAGCCCGCGTCGGCGGCTCGCCACGGATCTATGCCTCGGCCGAGGCACATAGCTCGATCGACAAGGCAGCGATGACGCTCGGTCTCGGTCGCGAATCGGTCCACAAGGTGCGGACGAACGGTCGCCTCGAGATGGATGCCGCCGCTCTTGCCGATGCCATTCAGGCGGACCGCGCCGCCGGTCACGTCCCGGTCGCGATCGTCGCCACGGTCGGGACGACCTCATCCACCTCGGCCGATCCCATCCGGGCGATCGCGGACATTGCCGAGCGCGAGAGGCTGTGGCTCCATGTCGATGCCGCCTATGCAGGTGCGGTGGCAATCATCCCGGAGCGGAGGGCACCGTTCGACGGTTGGGAACGGGCCGACTCGATCGTGATCAACCCGCACAAGTGGCTCTTCACCCCGCTCGATGCGTCACTCCTGCTGACCCGCAGGATGCCGGCGCTGCGCGATGCCTTCAGCCTCGTGCCCGAATACCTGCGCACGCTCGATCGCCAAACCCCGGTCCGCGACTACAACGAGTACATCCCCCAGCTCGGCCGACGCTTCCGCGCGCTCAAGCTGTGGATCCAATTGCGCTGGTTCGGCCTCGAGGGGCTGCGCCGCAGGATTGAGCGTCACATCGAGTTCGCGCAGACGTTCGCGGGGTGGATCGATGACGATCCGGATTGGGAGCGACTGGCGCCCGTCCCGTTCTCGACGGTCTGCTTCCGCTATCGGCCCGCCTCCGTCACCGGCGCGGATGCGGACGAGCGCCTCGACATGGCAAACGAACGCCTGATGGAGGCCGTGAACCGCAGTGGCGAGATCTTCCTCTCGCACGCCCGGCTCCATGGCCGCTTCGCGATCCGGCTGGCGGTCGGGAACCTGCGGACGGAGCGACGCCATGTCGAGCGGGCGTGGGAGTTGCTGCGTCGGGAGGCAGCCGCCCTCGAGGTCTGACCGGCGACGCGGGCACCGGACATGGCATGATCGCCACGTGCCACCCATCAGCGAGCTCACTCGCATCGAGCCCGTCCATCTCGACCGCCTCGAGGCGCAGGGTGTCTTCACCACCGGGATCCTGCTCGAGGTCAGCGAGACACCGACCCGCCGGCAATACCTGTCGGACCAGGTCGATGCGACGCCGAACGACGTCCTGACCTGGCGCGACGAGGCGCTCATGCTGAACCTGGCCGGCTTCGGGCCGGATGAGCATCAGTTGATGATCCAGTCAGGGATCGTCGGCTTGCACGACATCCTCGAGCTGGACGCGACGGCATTTCGGGAGCGCGTGAAGCGTGGCGCCAGCGAGCTCGGCAGCGACCCGCCGCCGGATATCGTCATGGACGGCTGGTGGGAACAGGCGAGGACCCTCGAGGAGGAATAGGCGAGCCGCCACCCGCCCGAGGACTACGATGCCAACGTGATTGCTGCATTCGTGCGCGGCATCGGCTCGCTGATCGTCGGGCTCGCGCTCGCACTGGTCATCGTCGCCGCCTCGATCGCACCATTTCTCAACCCGCTGTGGGTCGGCTTCGAGCAGGACCGCAGCCAGGCGACGGCGTGGACCGGTTTCACGACGGAGGAGCTGCGGAGCGCGACGGACGCGATCCTGGCCGATCTCGTGGTTGGCCCGCCGACGTTCGACGTCGTCGTCGCCGGCCAGCCCGTGCTCAACGAGCGCGAGCGGAGCCATATGACCGACGTCCGTGCCGTATTCAGCGCTTTTGCCTTGGTGGCGGTGGTCGCCCTCGTCGTCGTCATCGCGGCTTGGCGGATCGGCCGACGACGTGCGCCTGATGCGTTCTGGCGTGGCGTCAGGTTCGGTGTCGCCGTGCTCGCGGTCGGTGTCGTGGCTGTCGGCGGGGTCGGTCTGTTGGCGTTCGAGGCCGCCTTCGAGGTCTTCCACCGGCTCTTCTTCGCGGGCGGCACCTACACGTTCGATCCCCGGAGCGACCGCCTCGTCCAGCTCTTCCCGGAGCAGTTCTGGCTGGAGACGTCGTTGGCCGTCGGTGTGGTCATCCTCGTCGTCTGCGCGGTCGTGTGGTGGGTGGCCGGGCGACGGCTTGGAGCGACAGCCCTTCGGGAGAATCGCGTGAGCGAGACAGTCGAAAGCCCCGGACCCGCTGGACCCGCTGGACCCGCGGAAACTGCCGGACCCGCTGAGATCGCCGGATGAACGGCATCCCCGTCGCGCGGATCCTCGGCTTCGAGATCCGCATCCACGTGTCCTGGATCCTGATCATCGCCGCGGTGACGGTCCTCGTGCAGATGCAGGCTGAGACCGCGGCGCCGTCCCTGTCGGTCCCGTTGCGGTGGGCGATCGGGGCGATCATCGGCGGCGCGTTCCTGCTCTCGGTGCTGGCGCACGAGCTCGCGCACGGCATCGCCGCGAGGCGGCTTGGCCTCGAGGTCGGGCCGATCACGCTCTATTTCTTCGGCGGGAGCGCATCCTTCCAGATCGAATCCGATCGGCCACGTGATGAGGCGATCGTGGCCGGCGCGGGTCCCGTCGTCAGCCTCCTGATCGGCGCCGCCGTCGGCGTGGTTGCGCTGGGGTTGGGCACCCTCGGCGAGCCGATCCTGCGCGGCATCGCGAGCATCCTGCTCGTCATCGCTGCGCTCAACCTGATCCTCGGCGGGCTCAACCTCGTGCCTGCGTATCCGCTCGACACGGGCCGGGGCGGGCGTGGCGTCCTC
>Ga0081539_10005004_pt1 | contig 13998 bp, 12 predicted proteins | sample TabmetS4T2R2_FD_71023 | JGI IMG/M metagenome (GOLD analysis project Ga0081539, IMG submission 71023) | Tabebuia heterophylla rhizosphere microbial communities from the University of Puerto Rico - S4T2R2 | ecosystem: Host-associated > Plants > Roots > Rhizosphere ...
TGACACGGATCGTCCGGAACCCCGCTTGGAGCAAACGTCGGTCGCGGGTCTTGTCGGTCTGGAAGGACGAGCGGGTGCCGTGGGCCTGCCAGGAGTCGAGCTCGGCGATCAGGCGCTGCGCTCGCCAGAGGCAGTCGACCTTGTAGCGGTGGCCCTGGGCTTCGAGCCAGGCGTTCAGCTCCGGGCGGAGCAGGCGGTGGACGTCGAGGAAGGCGAGGAACTGCTCCTCGAGGCCCTCTTCGGTCTCGCCGGGGGTCTGCCCCAGCCTGGCCAGCGCCGTGCGGGCGGCTCGGTTGCCGCGGTGGCCCGGGTACCGCTCCAATAGATCCCAGAGGGAGAGGGGGTCATAGAGCCGCAGGTATTCGCATTGGCGCAGGCAGCTCTCGACTGCATGGGCGTGCGAGACCGCGGCGAGGTCGAGGTTGGTGCGAGGGACCGTCGTGACCGGGATCCCGTGGCGGGTCGTCACTTCGTCGGGGCGAAGGTCTGCCAGGTGGCGCCAGATCGGGCCGCGGGACTTGGACTTGCGGGTCGAGGTCACGTGGATCGAGCCGCCCCGGCTGCTCCGAAAGCCCCAGAGAGCCGCAGCCGACCAGTGGCTCAGCGCAGCGCCAGGCCCACAGAAGAGGACGGCCGCCATCCAGTGAGAGCGCTGGGTCAGTGACCTGTGGCCGACGGCGTAGACGCCCCGGTGTAGCTGATGGATCCGCTTCGAGCGCAACCGACGCTTGATCGCCTGCGGACTGAGCCCGATCTCCACAAGCTGAGCGCGGCCCACGACACCATGCTGGGCCTCCGCGATCGCCGCGATCTGGCCGTCAAATCCGTGAGTCCGCCCCAGGGGCCGCATAGCGACCCTAAGTGCGGACTCACGGATTTTCGCCCCCGCGGGGCGGGGTTTAGGGGCCTGGGGTGCGCTCGACCGCGGCTTCGGCGGTGGCCGCTTCGGCCTCGCGGGTCGCGGCGCCTTCCAGGGAGTTCGACAGAGCGCGCAGGTAGGCGCGGGCGGAGGCCTCGATGATGTCGGTCGAGACGCCCTGGCCGCTGGCCAGTTTGCCGTCGGTGCGCAACATCACGGTCACGCCTCCGAGGGCGTCCTCTCCCCCGGTCACCGCGTCAACCGTGTACTGGCGCAGCTCGCTCTCGGTCTTGGTCGCCTGCTGGATCGCCCGGAAAACGGCGTCGACCGGGCCGTCGCCGCCGGACTCCCCCACGGCCTCCTCGCCGGAGGGCATGGTCACGACGACCTTCGCGTGCGGCTCGCGTCCGGTCCCGGCCGTGACCTCGAAGGAGGCCAGCTCGTGGGCGTCGGAGCGGTCGCGCATCTCGTCGGAGACGATCGCCTCCAGGTCCAGCGCGGTCACTTGCTTCTTGCGGTCGGCGACCTCCTTGAACGCCTTGAAGGCGGAATTCAAGGCATTGCCCTCGACCTTGAAGCCCAGCTGCTCCAGCGCGTCTTTCAGCGCGTGGCGGCCGGAGTGCTTGCCCAGCACGATCGAGTTCGACTCCAGGCCGACTTCGGTCGCGTCCATGATCTCGTAGGTGCTGCGCTCCTTCAGCACGCCGTCCTGGTGGATCCCGGACTCGTGCGCGAAGGCGTTGCGCCCCACAACCGCCTTGTTCGGCTGCACCTGGTAGCCGGTCAGGCGCGAGACCATGCGGCTGGTGCGGGAGATCTCCCTGGTGTTGATCCCGGTGGTCAGCCCGTGCACGTCCTCGCGCACCCGAACCAGCATCGCGATCTCCTCCAGCGAGCAGTTGCCGGCTCGCTCGCCGATCCCGTTGACGGCGCACTCGACCTGGCGTGCCCCGGCCAGAACGCCGGCGTAGGAGTTGGCGACCGCCAGCCCCAGGTCGTCGTGGCAGTGGACCGACAGCTCCACGTCCGCCAGCCCTGGCACCAGCTCGTACAGCTTGCGCAGGTAAGCCGCGTACTCCTCCGGCGTCGTGTAGCCGACGGTGTCGGGGATGTTGACGACGGTCGCGCCCTCCTCGACGGCGATCGCCACGACTTCGGCCGTGAACTCGACGTCAGCCCGGGTCGCGTCCATCGGCGAGAACTCGACGTCCTCGCAGAAGGCGCGGGCCATCGCGACGGCGGCGCGGGCCTGGCCCTTGACGTCCTCGCGGTCGGTCTTCAGCTGGTGCTCGATGTGGATGTCGGAGGTCGAGATGAAGGTGTGGATGCGCGGGCGCGCGGCGTCCTTCACCGCCCCCCAGGCCGCGTCGATGTCGGCTTTGTGGGTGCGGGCCAGACCGGCGATCGTCGGCCCCTCGACCCGGCGGGCGATCTCCTGGACCGCCTCGAAGTCCCCGGGCGAGGTGATCGGGAAGCCGGCCTCGATCACGTCGACGCCCAGGCGGGCGAGCTGCTGGGCGATCTCGACCTTCTCGGCCGTGTTCAGCGAGATCCCGGGCGACTGCTCCCCGTCTCGCAGCGTGGTGTCGAAGATGTGGACGCGGTTGGCGTCGTGTGAGTCGTTCTGCGGTCCCATTTGGACCCTCTCCTTCTCTAACTGAATCGAATGGCCTTTATGTCTCTCGCGGCTATCGCGCCGCCCAGCGCTATTCCCCCCGAGGGGGGAGGAGAAGGAGAAGCAGGTCTAGGCGCTGGAAAGCCATTCGTCCAGGAGGGTAGCGCACGCCCGGGATTCCGTTGGGGGCTTGACGTAGCCTGCCCCCGAATGGAGGCGTCCAAGCAGAGGACCAACTGGCTCGCGCTGTTCGCGATGGGGATCGCGGTGGTCGTGATCGCCAACGACTTCTCCGCGATCAACGTCGCCCTGCCGACGATGGAGAAGGACTTCGACACCGACGTCAGCACGATCCAGTGGGTGGTCAACGCCTACGCGCTGACCTTCGGGGTGATGATCGTGACCGGCGGGAGGCTCGCCGACATGTTCGGGCGCCGCAATGCCTTCTTCGTCGGCACCGCGATCTTCGCCTCGATGTCGGCGCTGGGCGGCGCCGCCCAGAGCGAGGCCTGGTTGATCGCCTGCCGGACGCTGATGGGGATCGGCGGAGCGCTGATGTGGCCGGCGATCCTCGGGATGACCTTCGCGATCCTGCCGGAAGACAGGGCCGGCCTGGCGGGCGGGATCATCCTTGGCGCCGCCGGGCTCGGCAACGCCGTCGGCCCGCTGATCGGCGGGGTCCTGACCGAGCTGCTGAGCTGGCGCTGGATCTTCTTCCTCAACGTCCCGATCGCGGTGTTTGCCGTCCTCGTCACCTACTTCCTGGTTCACGTCAAGGAGCCCGACAGCGACGACCGGCAGATCGACTACCCGGGGATCGCGGCGATCTCGACCGGCCTGGTCGCGCTGCTCGTCGCGCTCGACCAGGTCGACACCTGGGGCTGGGGGGACCCGAAAGTGATCGCCCTGCTCGTGGTCGCCGCGATCGGCGTCCTCGCCTTCGTCCCGCTCGAGCGCCGCGCCGACCGGCACGCGCTGGTGCCTCCGGAGGTGATGCGCAACGAGAGCTTCCGCGCCTCCTGCTTCGCGATCCTCTTCATGTCCGCGACCTTCTTCGCGGCCCTGCTCTACCTGCCGCAGTTCATGGAGAAACAGCTCGGCTACTCGCCGCTGGAGGCCGGCGTGGGCCTGCTCCCCTTCCTCGGCACCTTCGCCCTCGTCTCCTTCATCGCCGGGCCGCTATACGAGCGGCTGGGAGCGAAGAAGCTGGTCGTCTTCGGCGCCGCCTGCATCACCCTGGCGCCGTTTTTGTTCTCGCTCGTCGACCGCGAGTCGGGCTACGGCTCGCTGATCGTCGGGATGGTCGTGCTCGGCCTCGGGGTCGGCAGCTTCTACCCGACGGCGACCACGGCCGGGGTGACCTCGGTCGACGAATCCCAGACCGCGCTCGCCGGCGGCATCGTCTACATGTTCCAGATCGCCGGCGGCTCGATCGGGCTGGGCCTGACGACGACGGTCTTCTCCGCCCAGATCCCGCCCTTCGTCGACGGCGTCCAGGCGGCCTTCCTGCTCGACGCCGCCCTCTCGGCGATCGGCCTGCTGATCGCGATCTTCTTCGTCGGCGGTCGCCTGATCTCGCGCCGGCAGCCGGCGCGGGAAGGCGCTTAGGCGATCAGCCGGAGAGGGTGATCCGGTTGTTGCCCGGGCCACCGAAGATTTCGTTGTAGCCCTGATTGCCGACCAGGCGATCGTCACCTGGCCCGCCGTAGATCACGTCGTCGTCGCGGCCGCCGTAGATCCAGTCGTCGCCGGCCCCACCTTTGAGCGTGTCATCGCCGGGGCCGCCGAGCAGCTTGTCATTGCCGGCCCCGCCGTTGAGGTGGTCGTCCCCACCGCCGCCGCGCAGCGTTACCGGTACCGGCACCTTGGGCCAGATCGTCACCGAGTCGTCGCCGGCACCGGCGTTGACTTCGAAGCTGGCGATTTTCACCGCTTCGCAGATCAGCGCGGTTTCTTTTTCTTCGCGGTGCGTGCAAACCCCGGTCGGCGCTTCCAGCGGCGCGTTCGAGTCGATCAGGTAGCCGGTGCCGTCCGGGCTGACGCGGACGGAGAAGAGGTTCTCCTCGGGCCCGCCGGTGAGCAGCACGTTGAGCTTCGATTCGGCGGCAGGGGCCGGCGCGGCGAAGCTAGCCGCCAGAACGGTGAGCGCAATCAGCAGAGCCTTCTTCATGACGAGTCACATTTCGGCCCGGACCGTCCGGACCCTGTTACGGCAACAACACGACCTTGCCGACGTTGCGGCGCTCGGCGATGAACTGATGCGCCTCGCCGGCGCGCTCGAAGGGGAAGGCCTCGGCGACGACGGGCTCCAGACGACCGGATTCGAGATCGGCGACCAGCGGCTCGGTGACCCGGTCGAGGTTGCCCTCGCGTTCCCACCAGCTCAGCATGTTGAGGCCGAAGACGCCTTTGTTCTCGTTCATCACCATCAGGCTCTTCCACCACGGCATCGTCGCCAGCGGCATCTTCGCCAGGCTCTTCAGCGTTGCCGGCAGGTTGCGGACGCCGCCCTCGGAGCTCTCCGAGAGCCCGTACATGATCAGCCGCCCGCCGGGGCGTAGCAGGCGGTAGTCCTTGCGGAACGAGGTCGGCCCGAGCGCGTCCATGATCACGTCGACGCCCTCGCCGCCGGTGATCCGCATCACCTCGTCCTCGAAGTCCTTGCCGCGATAGTCGATCGCGTGGGTGACGCCCTGGGCGCGGATCGCCTCGTGCTTGCCGGGCGAGGCGGTGCCGAAGATCTCCGCCCCGGCGTTGCGGGCGAGCTGGGTGGCGGAGATCCCGACCCCGCCGCCGGCGGCGTGGATCAGGACGCGGTCGCCGGCCCGCATCCCGCCCATCAGGACCAGGGCCGCGTAGGCGGTCCCGTAGTTGACCGGGAAGGCGGCGCCCTGCTCGAAGCTGAGGCGCTCGGGCAGCGGCAGCGCCTGGACCGCGTCGACGCTGACCAGCTCGGCCTGGCCGTTGAAGCGGGTCCCGGCGAAGACGCGGTCGCCGAGCTTGAAATCGGTGACCCCCTCCCCCACGCTCTCGATCTCGCCCGCGACCTCGTAGCCGAGCACGCACGGGGGCTTCGGCGCGTCCGGGTAGAGGCCGACCCGGGCCATCGTGTCGGCGAAGTTGATCCCGGCGGCGCGGACCGCGATCCGCACCTGCCCCGGACCGACCGCAGGGTCGGGCAGCTCCCGCACCTGCAGGACCTCCGGCCCCCCGACCTTCGTCAGAACTACCGCCCGCACAGGAGCGAGCCTAGCCGGTCGGGTACTAGAGGTCCACGGAGCGGCCGACGGAAAAACCGTCGAGGCCGAGGATCTTCTCGATCGCCTCTGTGCGGACCGGGGCGTCGGTGGTCACCGCCATCACGGCGCTCTCGCCGCCCTCCTCGGCGCCGACCGCGGCGGAGACGATGTTGACCCCCTCCTCGCCGAACATCGTCCCGACCCGGCCGATCATCCCCGGCTGGTCGGCATAGCGGAAGACGGTGATGTGCTCGGCGAAGGGCAGGTAGAAGCTCTCGCCCCAGGCGGAGACCAGGTAGGGCACGTTGCGGGGACCGACGCTGGTCCCGGCGACCTCGACCTCGTGCTCGCCGGAGTTGACGCGGACCGTGACCAGCTCGGTGAAGTCCTCGGTGCTGGAGTCCTTGGTCTCGACCAGCTCGATGCCGCGTTCCTCGGCCATCTGCGGCGCGTTGACCAGGTTGACCTGCTCCTCGGTGTTGCCGGAGAGGATCCCGACCAGGACCGCGATCCCGAGCAGGCGGGTGTCGTGGGAGGCGATGCGGCCGCGGAACTCGGCCGTGACCCGGTCGACCGAGCCCTCCCCCAATCCCTGGGCAAGCCGACCTAATTTTTCGCAGAGCGGCACGAACGGGGCCAGCGCCTCCATCGCCTCGGGGCGCACGGCGGCGATGTTGACCGCGTTGGTGACGACACCGCCGTCGAGCGCCGCCAGGACCTGCTCGGCGGTGACCACCCCGGCCCGGTCCTGGGCCTCGGCGGTCGAGGCGCCGAGGTGCGGGGTGACGACGACGTCGGGGCGGGCGAAGACCGGATGCTCGGTGAACGGCTCCGAGGGGAAGACGTCGAGCGCCGCCCCGGCCAGCTTGCCGGACTCCAGGCCGGCCACGAGGTCGTCGAGGTCGACGAGCTCGCCGCGGGCGCAGTTGACGATTCGCGCCCCGTCCTTCATCTGGGCGATCGCCTCGGCGTCGATCAGGCCGATCGTCTCCGGGGTCTTCGGCACGTGCAGGGTGACGAGGTCGGACTTGGCGAGCACGTCTTCGATGCTCTCGGCGCCCTCGACCCCAAGCTCGCGGAAGCGCTCGGCGGAGACGAACTTGTCGAAGGCGACGACGTCCATCTCGAAGCTCTGGGCGCGTTTGGCGACCAGCTGGCCGATCCGGCCGAAGCCGATCACCCCGAGCGTCTTGCCGTAGAGCTCGGCGCCCTTGAACTTGGCCCGGTCCCAGCGCCCCTCGACCAGCGAGCCGTGCGCCTGGGGAACGTTGCGGAACAGGGCCAGGGCGAGGGCCAGCGTGTGCTCGGCGGCGGCGACCGAGTTCGACTCGGGCGCGTTGGCGACGATGATCCCGCGTCGCGTCGCCGCCGGGATGTCGACGTTGTCGACGCCGGTGCCGGCGCGGCCGATCACCTTGAGGTTGTCGGCGCGGTCGATCAGCTCCGGGGTCAGCTTGGTGGCGCTGCGGATCAGGATCGCGTCGTACTCGCCGATCCGCTCGCTCAGCTCCTGGTCGGACATCTCGAGCCCGAGCTCGACGTCAAAGCGCTCGCGCAGCAGGGCGACGCCGGTGTCGGCGATCTTCTCCTTCACCAGGACCTTCACTTCGCCACCCCGTCGACGTTCTCGATCACCCAGTCGATGCAGGCGGTCAGCGCGGCGACGTCCTCGGGCTCGACCGCCGGGAACATCCCGATCCGCAGCTGGTTGCGGCCGAGCTTGCGGTAGGGCTCGGTGTCGACGATCCCGTTGGCGCGCAGCGCCGCGGCGATCGCGGCGGCGTCGATCGAGTCATCGAAGTCGATCGTCCCGACCAGCAGCGAGCGCTTGGCCGGGTCGGCGACGAACGGGGTCGCGGCGTCGCTCGCCTCGGCCCAGCCGTAGAGATTCTGGGAAGAGGCGGTGGTCCGCCCGACGCACCACTCGAGACCGCCTTCGGCGTTCATCCACTCGACCGTGTCGGCGAGCAGCACGAGGGTCGCCAGCGCGGGCGTGTTGTAGGTCTGCTGCTTGCGCGAGTTGTCGAGCGCGGTGGCCAGCGAGAGGAATTCCGGCTGCCAGCGATCCTCGGCGCCGTCGAGCTCCTCGATGCGGGCGATGGCCGCGGGGCTGAGCAGCGCCAGCCAGAGGCCGCCGTCGGCGCCAAAGGCCTTCTGCGGGGCGAAGTAGTAGGCGTCGGCCTGGCCGACGTCGACCGGCAGTCCGCCGGCGCCGGAGGTGGCGTCGATCAGGACCAGCGAGTCGGCGGCGCCCTCGGGCCGCAGGACCGGCACCATCACCCCGGTCGAGGTCTCGCTGTGGGCCCAGCCGATCACGTCGGCGGCGGGGTCGGCGGTCGGCTCGGGGGCGTCGCCCGGCTCGGCCTCGACCACGATCGGGTCGGCCAGGAACGGCGCCGCCGCGTTCGCCTTGGCGAACTTCGAGGAGAACTCGCCGTAGATCAGGGTGAGGGCGCGCTCGCGGACCAGCCAGGCGCAGGCGGACTCCCAGAAAGCCGTGGTGCCGCCGTTGCCAAGCACGACCTCGTAGCCCTCGGGCAGCGAGAACAGCTCCCCGAGCCCCTCGCGGATGCCCTTGACCAGGTCGCGGACCGGCGGCTGGCGGTGCGAGGTGCCGATCAGCGCCGCGCTCTCGGCGACCCGGGCGAGCGCCGCCGGGCGCACCTTCGAAGGCCCACAGCCGAAACGGCCGTCGGCGGGCTTGAGGTCGGCGGGGATCTGGGCTGCGGTCTGGACAGTCATCCGGGCTGGACAACTTAGCGGGACCTGCGGGTGGACTGCCGCCGGGGCCGGAACTAGGCTCGCCAGACCGCTGTGTGTCCCAGTCCGAACGGAGGTAGAGCTGTGTATCCGATCACCTATGAAGCGGATTTCAACCCTGAGCCCAACCGCGCGACGACGTTCTTTCGCCTCTTGCTGGCGATCCCATGGTTCGTCGTCGCCGCCTTCTGGGGGATCCTCTTCATCTTCACCCACTTCTTCGCGTGGGTCGCGGTCATCATCCTCGGCCGCTATCCGCAGTGGCTCTACGACTTCAACTCGGGCGTGGTCCGGTTCGGGACGCGGGTCTCGGCCTGGGTCTTCCTGCAGACCGACGTCTGGCCGCCGTTCGGGCTCAGCGACGACCCGAGCTACCCGATCCGCGCCAACTTCCCGCCGCCGGCCGAGCGCCAGAGCCGGGTGAAGGCCTTCTTCCGCCTGATCCTCGCGTTCCCGGTGCTGTTCATCGTCGCCTACGGGACGTCCTACATCATCCAGCTGGTCGGCCTCGTCGCCTGGCTGACGATCGTCTTCCGCGGCTACATGCCGGAGTGGGTCTTCAACACGCTGACCCACCTGCACAGCTTCCAGCTCCGGGTCTACGGGTACGCCGCGATCCTCACCGACGACTACCCGCCGATCGGCCTCGAGCGGGCGAAGGGCACCGCTGCCACGGCGGCGGACGTTCCGCCGCCTCAGCCCCCGGCGGCGCCGACCGTCTGACGAGCCGAGGAACGCCGGTGGCGCGCCTGCGGGCGCGCTACCGGTGCGTCTCGCCCTCGGCGAGCTTGCCGTCGCGACCCACGTAGCCGTTCTTGCCGCCGACGATCACGTAGACGGCCTCCTCGGAGTCGCTGAGGTTGCGCAGCCGGCGCGGGGTCGGCGCGTCGACCCAGGCGAGGCCGCCCGGCTGCAGTTCGCGGGTCGAGCCGTCGCCGAATTCGATCTCGACCCGGCCGGAGTGCAGGAAGTAGAGCTCCTCCTGCTCGTCGTGGAAGTGGCTGCCGGTTGCGTAGGACGGCGGCAGGACGATCGCGTTGACGCCGAAGGCGGTGACCCCGAGCTCCCTGCGGATCTTGCGGAAGCCCGGCCCCTCGCCGAGATCGCTGAGGTGAGCGACCGCGTAGCCCTCACCTTTGTGAACCGAATTTCCCTCGCTCACGCGCGACAGTTTACCCAGGAGTTCTGAGGCAAAGCAGATCAAGGACGCAGGGAGCGTGGCGTGCTCTGCACGCGAGCGACCGAGGACGCCGATATGCGAAGCCTCAGAACTCCTGGTCGATCCAGGGCATCGTGTTGCGCAGGCCCTTGCCGATCTCCTCGATTTCCTTGCCCTCGAGGTCTTTGCGCATGCGGTCGAAGTTCTCGCCGCCGGCGCGGTTCTCGGCGATCCACTCGCGGGCGAACTCGCCCGATTGGATCTCGGCCAGGATCTGCTTCATCGCCGCCCGCGTCTCCTCGGTGATCACCCGCGGGCCCCGGGTCAGATCGCCGTACTCGGCGGTGTTGGAGATCGAGTAGTGCATCCCCTGGATCCCCTTCTCGTACATCAGGTCGACGATCAGCTTCAGCTCGTGCAGGCACTCGAAGTAGGCCAGGCGCGGGTCGTAGCCGGCCTCGACCAGGGTCTCGTAGCCGGCCTGGACCAGCTCCGAGGCGCCGCCGCAGAGCACGGCCTGCTCGCCGAAGAGGTCGGTCTCGCACTCGTCTTTGAAGGTCGTCTCGATGATCGCCGCGCGGCCGCCGCCGATCCCGGAGGCGTAGGCGAGGATCAGGTCGCGGGCGTTGCCGCTCTCGTCCTGGTGGATCGCGATCAGGTCGGGGACGCCGGCGCCTTCCTCGAACTGGCGGCGGACCAGGTGGCCCGGGCCCTTCGGCGCGACCATGCCGACGTCGACGCCCGGCGGCGGCTCGATCTCGCCGAAGTGGATCGCGAAGCCGTGGCCGAACAGCAGCAGGTTGCCGGGGGCGATCCCGTCGGCGATCTGCTCGCGCCAGATCTCGCCCTGTTTCTCGTCCGGCAGGAGGACCATGACGATGTCGCCGCGGCTGGCCGCGTCGGCGACCTCGAGGACCTCGAAGCCGTCCTTTTCGGCTTTGGCGCGGCTCGACGAGTCCGCCCGCAGCCCGACCACGACGTCGACGCCGGAGTCCTTGAGATTGAGGGCATGCGCGTGCCCCTGGGAGCCGTAGCCGAGGATCGCGACGGTCTTGCCGTCGAGCTTGCCGAGGTCGGCGTCCTTGTCGTAGAAGATGTCGTCGGTTTTCATGGCCGGGCAGGCTATCGGAGCGGGCTTCTCGTCACCGCAGCGCCCGCCGCATCAGCTTGCCCGAGGGAGTGCGCGGCAGCGCCGCGGCGAGCTCGACCCGCTTCGGGACCTTGAACCCGGCCAGCGCCTCGGCGCAGTAGCGGCGCAGCTCCTCCGGGGTCACCCGGGAGCCGCTTTCGAGCACCACGACCGCGGTCACCGCCTGCTGCCACTCGGGGTCCTCGCGGCCGACCACCGCCGCTTCTGCGACCTCCGGGTGGCGCAGCAGCACCTCCTCGACCTCGGCCGGGACCACGTTCTCGCCGCCGCTGACGATCAGGTCGTCGAGCCGGTCGCGGACGTAGAGGAAGCCCTCGTCGTCGATTTCCCCGAGGTCGCCGGTGTGCAGCCAGCCGTCGGCGTCGGCACGGCCGGGGGCGACGGTCGGCCCCTGGATCAGGATCTCGCCGTCGGCGGCGATCCGCAGGTGGGTGGTGAGCAGGGGCCGGCCGGCGGAGCCGAGCTTGCGGCGCGAATCGGCCGGCGCCAGGGTCGTCACCTGCGAGCAGGTCTCGGTCAGGCCGTAGGTCTGGACCACGGTCGCGCCCCTGGCGATCGCCGCTTCCAGCGGCTCCTGCGGGACCGGGCCGCCGCCGACCAGGATCGCCCGCGGCCCGGAGAGGTCGGCATCGGCCTCCAGCAGCCGGGTCAGCATCGTCGTCACCAGGGAGACGATCGTGATCCCGTCCTCCTCCAGCGAGGCGGCGACGCGGTCGACATCGAAGCCGTCGTGGATCACCGCGGCGGTCCCGTAGATGACGCTGCGCATGACGATCCCGAGCCCGGCGATGTGGCTGAGCGGGACGCAGCAGAGCCAGCGGTCGGCCGGGTCGACGCCGATGTTGAAGCCGGAGCCGACCGCGTTCCAGAGGAAGTTGCCGTAGGTGAGCCCGACCGGGCGCGGGGTGCCGGAGCTGCCGCTGGTGAGGACGCGGGCGCAGACGTCGTCCATGTCGTGCTCGCCGAGCAGCGGCATGTCGGCCTCGGTCTGGGTCAGCAGGCCGGGGTCGTCGAGGTCGGCGATCGGCTCCTCGGCGGCGACGATCGCGGCCCGCTCGACCGCGGTCAGGCGCGGGCTCAGCGGCAGCAGGGTGGCGCCGACCTTCATCAGCGCGTGGGCGAGGACCACCTGCTCGCGGCGGCCGTGCATGGTCAGGGCGGCGGTCGAGCCGCGACGCACGCCGTGGGCGGCGAGGCGGCGGGCGACCCAGGTCGCTTCCGCCTCGAGCTGGGCGTAGGTGACCTCGTCACCGTCGGCGATCAGCGCCGTGCGGTCGGGGCAACTCTGGGATCTCTGGGCTAGCCAGTCGTCGAGCTTCATCGGCGAAGTAGGGTGCCCATCATGCCCAAACGCCACAAAGACGCTCTCCCCGACGAGGCGCTCTACGCCCCGATCGAGTGGCAGAGCGCCGGGGAGTTCGAAGACATCCGTTACGAGAAGGCCGAGGCGATCGCGAAAGTGACGATCGACCGGCCGAAAGTCCTCAACGCCTTCCGCCCGCAGACGCTGATCGAGGTCAGCGCGGCGATGGAGCAGGCGCGCGAGGATCCCGACGTCGGGGTGATCGTCTTCACCGGCGCCGGTGAGCGCGCCTTCTGCTCCGGCGGCGACCAGACGGTCCGCGGCGACACCGGCTACGTCGCCGAGGGCGCCTCGGTCGGCCGTTTCCACGTCACCGACCTGCAGGTGCAGATGCGGCGGCTGCCGAAGCCGATCGTCGCGATGGTCGCCGGCTACGCGATCGGCGGCGGCCACATCCTCCACCTCTGCTGCGACCTGACGATCTCCGCCGACAACGCCGTCTACGGCCAGACCGGGCCGCGGGTCGGCTCCTGGGACGGCGGCTACGGGGCCTCGCTGCTGCGCGACCTGGTCGGGACCAAGAAGGCGAAGGAGTTCTGGATGCTCTGCCGCCAGTACGACGCGGAGGAGGTGCTGGAGATGGGCCTGGTGAACACGGTCGTGCCGCTGGCCGACCTCGAGCGCGAGACCGTCGCCTGGTGCCGCGAGATGCTCGCCCTCTCCCCCTTCGCGCTGCGCCTCGTCAAGGCCAGCTTCAACGCCCACGAGGACGGCTACGCGGGGATCCAGCAGCTCGCCCACGACGCCAACCTGCTGTTCTACGGCAACGAGGAGGCGGCCGAGGGGCGCGAGGCGTTCAAGCAGCGCCGCCAGCCCGACTTCTCGAAGTTCCCGCGCCGCGCATGAGGATCTGGCTGATGGCGGCGCGGCCGCGGACGCTGCCGGCGGCCGTGGCCCCCGTCCTGGTCGGGACCGCGGCGGCGGTCCAGTGGGCCGGGGAGCTGCCGCGGGTCGGCGCCTTCTTCGCCGCCCTGGTCGGCTCGATCTTCATCCAGATCGGGACCAACCTCGCCAACGACTACTCCGACGCGCGGCGGGGCGCGGATACCGCCGACCGGCTCGGGCCGGTGCGGGTCACCTCTACCGGGCTGGTCACCCCGCAGCGGGTGTTGCGCGCGACCTGGATCGCCTTCGCGATCGCCGTCGCCTGCGGGATCTACCTGGCGGCGGTGGCCGGGATCGTGATCCTCCTGATCGGCGCCCTCTCGATCGCCGCCGGCGTCCTCTACACCGGCGGGCCGCGGCCCTACGGCTACGCCGGGCTCGGCGAGGTCTTCGTCTTCCTCTTCTTCGGCCTGGTCGCCGTCAACGGCTCCTACTACGTTCAGCTGGAGGAGCTCGACGCGCTGCCGCTGGGGCTCTCGATCGCGATCGGCTTCCTCGCCACCGCGATCATCGTCGTCAACAACACCCGCGACGTCGAGACCGACCGCCGCGCCGGCAAGAACACGCTGGCGGTGCGGATCGGCCGGGCCGGCGCGGTCCGGCTCTACGAGCTGCTGGTGCTGGGCGCCTTCGTCGTCCTGCCGCTCGCGATCTGGGCCGGCGACTCGGAGTGGTGGCCGCTGCTCGGCCTGCTGGCGCTGCCGCTGGCGGCGAAACCGATCCGGACGATGCGGACGCGGACCGACGGCCCAGCGCTGAACGGAGCCCTGGCGGGAACCGGGGCGCTGCTCGGCGTGTTCAGCGTCCTGGTCACGGTCGGGCTGCTGATCTCGGCCTGAGGCTGACGTGACCTTCGCCGCCGAGGTCATCCCCTACGCGCTGCCGTTCCGGGCCCCGTACGTGACCGCGCGCGGCTCGCTGGCCCAGCGCGAGATGGTGCTGCTGGGGCTGCGCGCCGGCGAGGGGCG
>Ga0081539_10005005_pt1 | contig 13992 bp, 9 predicted proteins | sample TabmetS4T2R2_FD_71023 | JGI IMG/M metagenome (GOLD analysis project Ga0081539, IMG submission 71023) | Tabebuia heterophylla rhizosphere microbial communities from the University of Puerto Rico - S4T2R2 | ecosystem: Host-associated > Plants > Roots > Rhizosphere ...
CCCGCCGACGATGTTGACGACGAGATGCCAGCCGGCGTCCCAGAGCGAGAACGAGCCCGCGACGGCCGCGGCGAGCGCGGTGCGCAGGAGCACGAGCGCAGTGCCGTCGTTGACGAGGCTTTCGCCTTCGATGATGTCGATCAGCCGCCGCGGGACGCCGAAGCGCCTGCCGATCGCCGTCGCGGCGATCGGGTCGGTCGGCGAGACCACGGCTCCGAGGACGAAGGCCTCGGCCCACGGCAGGTCGGTGATCGCGTGCGCGACGACCGCGACGCCGACGGTCGTCATCGTCACCAGCCCGAGTGCCAGCAGCGAGATCGGCCGGAGGTTCTGGCGCAGCTCGCGCAGTCCGGTGGAGTAGGCGGCGGCGTAGAGAAGCGGCGGCAGGATCCCGACGAGCACGACCTCCGGCGGCATCGTCACCGTCGGCGCGCCGGGCACGAAGCCGAGCAGCAAGCCGCCGACGACGAGCAGGATCGGGTACGGGATGCGAACGGGCTCCGCCAGGATCAGCAGCGCCGCCGCCACGGCGAGCAGCGCCAGTAGCTGCAGCTCCTGATGCGCGCCGAAGTCGGCGATCATCGCGCGAGCCCGGAGCGGAGGCCCACCCATGGGCCGAGCCGGCGCGACTTCGTGGCTGACAGCCACAAACTCCGGAGCGCAGTCTCGCGCCTCGCGTCCGCGCGGGCCCAGGCGCGGTGCCGCTGGGAGCGCGTCGCATACCTCGGCTTCCAGTAGACCGGCACGGCTTTAGAGTAGAGCCGCATGTGCGGGATCTGCGGACTCGCGTCGCGTGCAGCCGTGGATCCGCAGCGGTTGGCGCGCATGAGCGCGACGCTCGTCCATCGCGGGCCGGACTCCGACGGCACGTTCGTCGCGGACGGCATCGGTCTCGCGTCGCGCCGCCTCTCGATCATCGACCTCACCGCCGGCGACCAGCCGATCGCGAACGAGGACGGAAGCGTCGTCGTCGTGCAGAACGGCGAGATCTACAACTACGCCGAGCTGACGCACGAGCTTCGACGCGCCGGGCACACGTTCCGCACGCACTGCGACACCGAGGTGCTGGTGCACGCATACGAGGAGTGGGACCTGGGCTTCGCGGAGCGGCTGCGCGGCATGTTCGCGGTTGCGATCTGGGACGAGCGCCGGCGACGCCTCGTGCTTGCGCGCGACCGCTACGGGATCAAGCCGCTGTACTACCGCGTCGCGGGCGACGAGCTCGCGTTCGCGTCCGAGCTGCGCGCGCTGCCGCGCGGCGAGATCGACCTCGACGCGCTCGAGTGCCTGCTCGCGTTCAACTCGATCCCCGCCCCATACTCGATCTTCCGCGAGGTGCGCAAGCTGCCGCAAGGGCACCTGCTCGTCTGGTCGGACGGAAGCGAGACGCTCGAGCGCTACGCGCGGCCGGCGCCGGTCGCAGCGAAGGAGGTTCGCAGCGAGGAGGAGGCGGAGCTCGTGGAGGAGCTGCGCGCGCGGCTGCGCGACTCGGTCCGCGCGCACCTCGTCAGCGACGTCCCCGTCGGCGTGCTCCTCTCCGGCGGCGTCGACTCGTGCACCCTCGCGGCGCTCGCGGCGGAGGAGGCGACCTACCCGCTGCGCACGTTCTCGATCGGGTTCAGCGAGCGCTCCTTCGACGAGCTCGCGGACGCGCGCCGCGTCGCCGAGCGCTACGGCACCGTCCACCGTGAGCTCGTGCTCGAGCCCGACGCCGCGCTGCTGCTGCCGGCGCTGGCGGACGCATTCGACGAGCCGTTCGCCGACTCGTCGGCGCTCCCGACCTTCCTCGTCTCGCAGCTCGCGCGCGAGGACGTCAAGGTCGCGCTGTCCGGCGAGGGCGGCGACGAGCTCTTCGGCGGCTACTACACGTACGCAGCCGATCTCCTCGCGCAGCGGGTCGGCTGGGCGGCGCCGGTGCTGAGGCCGCTGGCCGAGCACCTACCGAGCTCAACGGCGAAGGCGTCGTTCGACTACCGGCTGAAGCGCTTCGTACGCGCCGCGCACCTGCCGCCGCTCGAGCGCCACCACGGCTGGAAGGAGATCTTCTCCGCGGACGCGCGCGCCGAGCTGCGGGGCTCGTCGTCGGGCTTCGACCCTGTCGACGTGCTGCGGACGCGCTTCGCCGAGACGGAAGGCTCGCAACTGCTCGCGCGCCTGCAGGACGTCGACCTCGGTACGTATCTCGTCGACGACCTGCTCGTCAAGACCGACCGGGCGTCGATGGCGCACTCGCTCGAGGCGCGCGTGCCCTTCCTGGACTCCGTGGTCACGGGCTTCGCGCTCGCGTTGCCCACGCGGCACAAGGTGCGCGGGCTCGGGAAGAAGGTGCTGCTGCGCAAGGCGGTCGAGCCGCTGCTGCCGCGCGAGGTCGTGCACGGCCGCAAGCGCGGCTTCTCGATTCCCGCGGCGGCGTGGCTGCGCGGTGAGCTCGAGCCGTTCGCGCGCGACACGCTGTCGGCCGACACCTTGCGGCGTCAGGGGTTCTTTCGGAACGACCCCGTGCACCGGCTGCTGGACGAGCACGTCGCCGGCAAGCAGGACTGGTCGCGGCAACTCTGGTGCCTGCTCGCGTTCACCCTCTGGTACGAACGGCACGTCGAGCAGGAGCCGCGCTCGCCGAACGCGCGTGTGCTCGCAGGCGTCGTCTCCTAGTGCGCGTCTGGATCGACATGACCGCGAGCGCGCACGTGCTCGTCTTCCGGCCGCTGATCGAGATCCTGCGCCGGCGCGGCGACGAGGTCGAGGTCACCGCGCGCGAGTACGCGCAGACGCTGCAGCTGCTCGAGCTCCACGGGCTGTCCGCGGAGGTGATCGGCCACCACGGCGGCCGGTCCCGCTTCGGAAAGGCCCGCGCGCTCGTCTCGCGGCTCCACGCGCTCCGCAAGTGGGCGACCGGCCGCGAGTTCGACGTCGCGCTCGCGCACGGCTCGCACGAGCTCACGATGACCGCGCGCAGGCTCGGGATTCCGTCGGCGACGACGTTCGACTACGAGTGGGCCTGGCTGCAGCACCAGCTCGGCTGCCGGGCCGCGACGCGGGTCGTCGTGCCCGACGCGATCCCCGCCGAGCGCCTCGCGCGTTATGCGACGCGGCCGCCGAAGCTCGTCCAGTATCCCGGCCTGAAGGAGGAGTACTACCTGGCCGACTTCGAGCCGAACCCGGCGGCGCTCGTGCCGTTCGGGCTCGATCCGCGTCGCGTGCTCGTCGTCCTGCGCCCGCCGCCGGACGTCTCGCTCTACCACCGCACGTCGAATCCGCTCTTTCGCCAGACCGTCGACCATCTCGGCAACCGTGACGACGTGCACGCGATCGTGCTGCCGCGCACGGAAGAGCAGCGGAAATTCGTCGGCGGGCTCGACCTGCCGTCGGTGATCGTTCCCGAGCGCGCCGTCGACGCACAGTCGCTGATCGCACTCGCGGACCTCGTCGTGTCGGCAGGCGGGACGATGAACCGCGAGGGCGCGGCGCTCGGCGTCCCCGTCTACACGACCTATGCCGCCCGCCTCGGCGGCGTCGACGAGGCGCTGATCCGCGACGGCCGGCTCGTGCCGCTCACCGATCCGCGCGCCCTGCGCCTGGAGAAGCGCGAGGCGAGCGCGTTTCCGCGCGTCCGCCGCGATCCCGCCGAGATGCTCGAGCTGCTGCTGTCGGCGCGGGCCGCCGCCTAGTCGCCGCGCACGAGGCGCTCGATCCACAAGCCGAAGAGCGGGTCGACGACGCGGTAACCGCCGTCGGTGGCTTCCACGTCGGAGCGGGACGTCAGCTTGCGCAGCGCGGTCTGCGCACTCGGCTTGCTCAGTGCGATCCGCTCGAGCACCTCGCCGCGGAACGGCGAGCCGCCGCCCGCGACGACCGCACGCAGCGTCTTCTGCTCGACGACCGAGAGGCGTCGCCAGTCGGCCTCGAGCTCCGGGGCGACCTCGAGCATCGCCGCCGCGAGCGCCTCCTCCCACGACTGCAGCGTCGCGCTCTCGCCCTGCGGCACGACCTCCCAGAGGCGGTGCGCGAGCAGCATCGCGCGCTGCGGGTGGCCGTCCGCCGTTGCGAGCAGTGGCGCCAGCGCCTCGCCGGCGCTGCGCTCGGTGCCGCGGAAGCGGTCGGTGACGTATGCGGCGATGTCCGGCGCGGCGAGCCGGCGGAGGCGCATCGGCACCGCCTGCGCGTACAGCGGCCGCGACCGGTCCTCGAACAGCTCGCGCATCAGCGACGCCTCGGAGCCTGCGAACACGTACGAGGCGACTTCCCCCTGCAGCTGGATGTGCCCACGAATGAGCGCATCCATCTCCGGCACCTTGACGATGTCCTGGAACTCGTCGAACGCGATCAGCGCCCGCCGGCCGCCGTCGGACTCGAGGCGCAGCGGCAGATCGAGGAGCGCGTGGAGCGCGGGGAGTGGATCCGCACGCGGTGCGAGCTGCAGCTGCGCGCCGATCCCCATCGCGCTCAAGGAGAGCCCGAGGCCCGTGCTCTGCAGGAACTCGTCGACGCGGGCGCGCAGGCGGCCCTTCAGCTGCCGCGCGTACGCGCGCTCGATCCGGACGGTCACGTCGGCGAGCGAGAGGACCCCGTAGAGGTCGACGAGGATCGGCACCATCCCCTCGCGCCGGCCGGCATCGCGGAGGACGCGCTGGAGCAGGCTCGTCTTTCCGTATTTCCGCGGCGCGGAGAGACGGACGAAGTGGCCGCCCGCCGCCAGGCGGAGCAGCTCCTTCGTCTCGGCATCCCGGTCGATCACGTCCTCCGGCGGGACGGGCCGCGAATAGACGAACGGATTGAGGTCGGTCAGCTCCTGTATGCGGGAAGCATACCAACCGGTATGCCATCACCATACTGGCGAGTATGCTCAAGGCATACGAGCTGGTATGTCCTCAGCATACGGGTCAGCCGGCTTCGGCGAGCGCGGCAAGCATGTCCTCGCCGTAGCGCTCGAGCTTCGCCGGCCCGACCCCCGGTACCCGCGCGAGCTCGTCGCGCGTGCGCGGCTTGCGCGCCGCCACCTCTGCGAGCGTCGAGTTGTGGAAGACGACGTAAGCCGGAACCTCGTCGGCGCGGGCGCGCTCGAGGCGCCAGCGCTTCAGGGCTGCGAAGAGCGGATCGTCGGGGTCGGCCTCGTGCCGCGCGGGCTCGGGAGCGATCCCCAGCTCGGCAAGGAACCGCGACGGCGAGCGGGTCCAGGTGACGTAGAGCACGCGCTTCGCACGCGTGAGCCCGACATAGAGCAGGCGCCGTTCCTCGACGACCGCGGCCGGTGTCTTCGCCTGTCGCACAGGCAGCTCCTTCTCCTCGACATGCACGACGAAGACCGCCTCGAACTCCAGCCCCTTCGCGCCGTGGAGCGTGAGGAGGTGCACGCCGCGTCGCGCCTCGCCGCCGTCGCCGTAGCGCCGCTCGACCTCGGCCACGAACGCCGGACCGTCGAGCTCGGCCAGCTCCTCCGCGAGCTCGACGAGCCGGCCGAGATCCGCCTGGCGGACGGCCTCGCGCTCGCCGAGGCCAGGCGGAGGCTCCTCCTCCCAGCCGAGCGCGACGGCGAGCCTGCGGACGTCGGCCGGCGCGCCGAGCCTGCGCAGCACGTAGCGCGCGGCCTCGCGGGCGAGGAAGCTCGAGCCCTGGTACGGGATCCCGGCGGCGTGCAGCGCCGGCTCGAAGTCGGCGAGGCGCGCGTTCGTCCGCGCGAGGATCGCGATCTCGTCGTGCGCGCACTCGAGTGCCCGGATGCGCTCCACGACCCACGCCGGCTCGTCGGTGACGCGCCCGAGCAGGGGCTCGGGCCCGCCGGGCCGGGTGGCGCGCAACGTCTTCTCGGCGCCGCCCAGACGCGGGACGAGCCGGTTCGCGAGCGCGAGCACCTCGGGCGTCGAGCGGTAGTTCTCCTCGAGCCGGATCACGGTCGCGTTCGGGAAGCGCGCGGGCATCGCGAGCAGGTGCTCGGGGGACGCGCCGGTGAAGGAGTAGATCGACTGGTAGTCGTCGCCGACGACGCAGAGGTCGTCGCGCGGCCCGAGCCAGAGGTCGAGCAGCGTCTGCTGGAGGACGTTCACGTCCTGGTACTCGTCGACGGTGAACGCGCGGTACCGCTCGCGGAGCTCCGCGAGCGCGTGCCCGTCCTCTTCGTACAGCCGGATCGCAAGCTCGAGCAGGTCCTCGAAGTCGACACGACCCTGCTCGCGCTTCGCGTGCTCGTACCGGGCGTAGATCCGCTGCATCAGGTCCGCGGGAATGGGCGGCTCGTGGTCGCCGAGCTCCCGCCGGTAGCGCTCGGGCGGGATGCGGCGGTTCTTCGCCCACTCGATCTCGGTCGCGAGGTCGGCGACGGGCCGGAAGCGGAACGCCTTGGGGAGCGACTTCGAGAGGTGCCTGAGCGGGATCACCTTCGAGGCGACGATCTTTCCGACGCGCTCGGGCGCGAAGCGGTGCAGCTGGCCGAGCGCTGCGGCGTGGAACGTCCGCGCGGCGACGCCGGGGGCGCCGAGCGCCTCGAGGCGTCCGCGCAGCTCGCCCGCGGCCTTGTCCGTGAACGTGACCGCGAGGATCTCGCTCGCGCGGAAGGAGCCGGTGGCGACCTGGTTGGCGATCCGGTGTGTGATCGTCGTCGTCTTGCCGGAGCCGGCTCCGGCGAGGATGCAGACCGGGCCGCGCACGGCCTCCACCGCGCGGCGTTGCTCGGCGTTCAGCTCCACGACGCCAGCGTACGAACCGGGATCGGACGACTTCGTGCCGAGATAGGGTCAGCATCCCGTGCTGACGCTCCAGCAGCTGCTCTCGCTCCCCACCGCGGTGCCGCAGGACTTCTCCGACGACGGGAGCCGGCTGCTCTTCGTCTCGGACGCGCCCGGGACGATGCAGTTGCACCACGTTGCGACGCGCGGCGGCGAGATCGAGCAGCTGACGAGCTTTGCCGAGCCGGTGAGCGGGCGGTTCCTGCCGCGCGACGGCCGGATCCTGCTGAGCATGGACGAGGGCGGGAACGAGCGCCATCAGCTGTATTTGCTCGACCCCGCGCCGGGCGCGGAGCCCGAGCCCTTCGCGGTCGAGCCGGAGTTCATGCACATCGAGCCCACGGTCAGCGCCGACGGGATGCTCGTCGCCTACGGCTGCAACCGGCGAAACGGGATCGACTTCGACGTCTTCGTCCAGCCGATCGGGGGCGAGCCCCGCGTCGTCGCCGAGCTCGGCGGCTACTGCGAGCCCGTCTGCTTCTCACCCGACGGGCAGCGACTCGCCTTCACGAAGCTGACCGACCGCAGCGGCGACAACGACCTCTACGTCGTCGATGTCGACGACGGCGCGCTCGTCCTCGCAACTCCGCACGAGGACGAGGCCTACTTCGGCGACGTCGTCTGGCGTGCGGACTCGCGTGCGTTCCTCCTCGCGACGAGCACGGGACGCGACACGATCGCGATCGCACGCTACGACGTCGCAAGCCGGTCCCTCGAGATCGTGCACGAGGATGCGTGGGACCTCCGCTGCGCAGGTGACGCGAGCGGTCGCAACCTGCTCGTCGAGGTGAACGAGGACGGATACAGCCGGCTCGAGCTCCGCGATCCCGACACGCTTGCGCTGCGGACGGTCGTGCCGCTTCCCGGACGCGGTGTCGCGGACCGCGACTGCACGGTGTTCTCGCGCGACGGCCGCTACCTCGCCTACCAGTTCACATCCGCGCGCGAGCCGGGGAACGTCTTCGTCTACGACACGGAGACCGGCGAGACCACGCGCGCGACACAGAGCACCGATGCCGCGCTGCTCGACGACCTGCCCGAGCCGGAGCTGCACCGCTTCGCGTCGTTCGACGGCGAGTCGGTGCCGGTGTTCCTCTTCCGTCCGAAGCGGGCCGATGCCGCTCCCGTCGTCGTCACCATCCACGGCGGGCCGGAGTCGCAGGCGCGACCGACCTGGGGCGCGGTGAACACCTTCTACGTCTCGCGCGGGTTCGCGGTTGCCGTCCCGAACGTGCGGGGCTCGACGGGCTACGGGAAGCGGTACGAGCACCTCGACGACCGCGAGAAGCGACTCGACTCGGTGCGCGACCTCGCAGGCCTCCACGACTGGCTCGCGACCGTCGACGGTCTCGATGCGGCACGCGTTGCGCTGACCGGCGGCTCGTACGGCGGCTACATGACGCTGGCGGGGCTCGCGTTCCACCCGGACCGCTTCGCCGCCGGCGTGGACGTGGTCGGCATGTCCAGCCTCGTCACGTTCCTCCAGAACACGTCGATCTGGCGCCGTGCGTTCCGCGAGCGCGAGTACGGGTCGCTCGAGCACGACCGCGAGCTCCTCGAGTCGGTCTCGCCGATCTCGCGGATCGGCGAGATCCGGGCGCCGTTGCTGATCATCCACGGCGCGAACGATCCGCGCGTCCCGCTGTCGGAGGCCGAGCAGCTGCACCGCGCGCTCGCCGAGCGGGGAATCGAGACCGAGCTGATCGTGTACGACGACGAGGGCCACGGCCTGCAGAGGCTCCAGAACAAGCTGGACGCGTACCCGCGCGTGGCCGAGTTCCTCGAGCGCGTGCTCGCTCCCGAGGCCGCGCGGGCTACGGGCTGAGCGACCGCTCGCCGGCCGCTACGCGCACGCGCTTCGGGTCGCGCGTCATCGCGGTGAGCTTGGCGACGAGCTCGAGTGTCTCGTTCTCCTCGACCAGCCGTTCCAGCTCGGCGAGCTCGCCGTCGAGCCAGACGGGATCGACGGGTGACTGGGCCGCGACGAGGATCTTCGGATGGCTCGTCGCCTCGGCGATCTCGTGCGCGTTCCAGAGCTGCTCGTGCAGCTTCTCGCCCGGCCGCACGCCGATGAAGCGGATCTGGATGTCGCGCTCGGGCTCCTTCCCCGAGAGCCGGATCATGTTGTGGGCGAGCTCGAGGATCGAGACCGGATCGCCCATGTCGAGCACGAACACCTTGCCGCTCCCGCCGATCGCGCCGGCCTGCACGACGAGCGACACCGCTTCCGGGATCGTCATGAAGAAGCGCGTCATCTCCGGATGCGTGACGCCCACGGGCCCGCCGCGCTCGATCTGGCGCCGGAAGATCGGGATCACCGAGCCGGCCGAGTTGAGCACGTTGCCGAAGCGAACGGCGCAGAAGCGCGTCGAGACGTCCTCGCGCGATCCGTATGCCTGCACGATCCACTCGCAGATCGCCTTGCCGCGGCCGTAGACGTTGTCGGGCCCCGCAGCCTTGTCGGTGGAGATCAGGACGAAGCGCTGTGCGCCGAACTCGGCTGCCAGCTCGGCGACGACGCGCGTCGCGACCACGTTGTTGCGGACGGCCTCGATCGGGTTCAGCTCCATCAGGTAGACGTGCTTGTACGCGGCCGCGTGGAAGACGACCGTCGGCTGGTACTTCTCGAAGACCTGGCGCAGCTTGGCGGCGTTGCCGACGTCGGCGAGCACGGGCAGGGCCGCGGTGAATCCCCGGTCGACGAGCTCGCGCTCGATCTCGAAGAGGGCCGTCTCGGCCTGGTCGACCATCACGATCCGCGCCGGGCTGAGCCGCGAGACCTGGCGGCAGATCTCCGAGCCGATCGAGCCGCCGGCGCCGGTGACGAGCACGGTCTGCGCGTCGAGGTAGCCCGCGATCTCGTTGAGGTCGACTTCCACCGGCTCGCGGCCGAGGACGTCCTCGACCTGGACGGGGCGGATCTGGCCGGCCAGGTTGAGGTCGCCGGAGATCAGCTCGTGCAGCGCGGGCAGCGTCTTCACCGGCACGCGTTCGGCCTGAGCGTCGTCGACGACGCGGCGGCGTACGTCACCGGCCGCGGACGGGATCGCGATCAGGACCTCGTCCGGCTCCGTGTCGCGCAGGATCTGGCGCAGCTCGCCCGTTGTGCCGAGGACGCGGACCCCGTGCAGGCGCAAGTTCTTCTTGCGCGGGTCGTCGTCGACGAGCCCGATCGGCGTCATCCCGAGCTGCGGGTTGCGCTGCATCTCGCGGAGGACGAGGCCCGCGGCGTCGCCCGCTCCGATCACGAGCACCTCGTGGCCGCGCGCGACGAGCCCGCCCACCGTCGGGCGCTCGATCAGCGTGCGCGCGAGCAGCCGCGAGCCGGCGACGAAGGCGAGGAGAATCAGCATGTCGATCAGCGCCACGCCGCGCGGAAGCCGCGACGTATGCGCCGGCGGGAACGCGAACAGCGCGAGGTCGACGAGCAGCGACGCAACGACGACGCCCCGCGCGGCGCCCCACATGTCCCGCGTCGACACGTAGCGCCACCAGCGGTTGTAGAAGCCGAAGAGCGCGAAGACGACCAGCTTCAGGCCGATGACGAGCGCGAACGTCTGCCACGAGAGCAGGTGCCGGTAGAACGACGGGACCGTCTGGTCGAAGCGCAGCCAGAACGCGAGCCGCCACGCGAGCGCGATCAGCACCGCGTCCGCGAGCAGGTTCGTCAGCCGGTGACGCGAGATCGGGAAGTTCATGCAACGCGGGCGCCGACGGCGCTCCGGACCACGTCGACGACGCGTTCCTGCTGCTCCCCGCTGATCCCGGCCCAGAGCGGAACGGAGAAGTTCTCGCGCGACAGCTGCTCGGTCTCGGGCAGCGAGCCCTCCTCGTAGCCGAGGAAGCGCAGCGCCGGCTGCAGGTGCAGCGGCGGCAGGTAGTACGTCGCGCAGCCGATCTCCGCTTCTTGCAAAGCGGCCACGATCCGGTCGCGCTCCGGCGAGCGGCAGACGAAGAGGTGGTAGACGTGCGCGGGGTCGTCCTCGGGGATCTCGACGAGGTCGCCGAGGCCGAGCTCCGCGTAGCGCGCCGCGGCCTCGCGCCGCTGCGCGTTCCATTCGTCGATCTTCGCGAGGAACACGCGCAGCATCGCCGCCTGGAGCTCGTCCAGGCGAGAGTTGTAGCCGAGAGCCGTGAAGTCCTTCTTGTCCTTCGAGCCGTGGAAGCGGAGCAGGCGAACGCGCTCGCCGACCTCCGCGTCGTTGGCGGTGACGAGCCCGCCGTCGCCGAGCCCGAAGAGGTTCTTCGTCGGGAAGAAGCTGAACGTCGACGCGACTCCCGTGCGGGCAACGCCTGGGGCGCCGAAGGCCTGCGCGGCGTCCTCGACGAGCGGCGGGCCGATCTGCGCGAGCTCGGCGAGCGGCGCGAGCCGCCCGAAGAGGTGGACGGGCATGATCGCGCGCGTTCGCTCGGTGATGCGGGCGGCGACGTCCTCGGGATCGATGTTGAAGGTGGCGGGGTCGACGTCCGCGAAGACGGGTGTCGCGCCACGCCGCGCGATCGCCTCGGCGGTCGCGTAGAACGTGAACGCCGGACAGATCACCTCGTCGCCTGGGCCGATGCCGAGGGCGTCGAGGACGAGCACGAGCGCATCAGTTCCGTTGGCGACGCCGATCGCGTCCGGCACGCCGAGGTACTCGGCCGCCTCGCGCTCGAACGCGTGCACGTTCGGCCCGAGGATGAACTGGCCGCCGTCGAGGACGTCGCGGAAGCGCCGCTCGAGCTCGGGGATCAGCGACGCGTACTGCGCCTTGACGTCAACGAGCGGGATCTTCGGCACGGCGAGAGATGGTAGTCGAGCGTCTGCGACGCACGATCAAGTACGCCGCCAGGACGAGAAGGCCTGCGAGGACGGCGTAGTCGACGAAGCGGAAGTCGCGGTGGAACGTCTCGTAGCTGCTTCCCACGGCCCAGCCGACGCCCGCGAGTGCGAACGCCCAGACCGCGGAGCCGATCAGCGTCAGCACGACGTAAGGAGCGAAGGGCACGCGGAACACGCCCGCCGGGATCGAGACGAACGAGCGGGCGACCGGGGTGACCCGGCCGACGAGCACGGCCCAGCCCTCCCAGCGGTGGAACCAGCGTTCCGCGCGCTCGAGGCGCGTCGGTGACACGTGCAGCCAGCGTCCGTGACGCTCGAGGTAGTCGCGGCCGCCGTAGCGCCCGATCGCCCAGCCGCCGATCGATCCGACGAGGTAGCCGAGCGTCCCCGCAAGCGCCATCGCGAGGTATGCGGCGAACCCCTGGGACACTCGTGACCCGAAGAGCGTCACGTGCTGCGACGCGAACGCGCCCGCGGCGACGGCGCCCGCGTAGACCATGACCAGCTCGCTCGCCGCCGGAAGCACCGCGTCGATCGCCATCAGCGCGAACACGGCATAGAGGCCGTGGTCACCGATCAGAGAGGTGAGGTGGCCCGTGAGGCTCGCGAGCACGGAGGCCTGAGCCTACCGGCGCGCCGAGAACGGAGCGTAGAGTTCGGCCCGTCCGAGTGTGTTCGTGGCGACGACGTGGACCTGCATCCGTCCGCGCGCCACGAGCCGGCGCGCGCCGTTCCGCCCGTCCCACGAGAAGGCGAACGTTCCCGTGCGCACGGCCTTGCGCGCGAGGACGCGAAGCACGACGCCGGTCGCGGTCTCCACGGTCACGGACAGCTGCGCAGGATGCGCGACCGTCACCGAGCCCGTGAGCCGCCCCTTGCCGAGCCTGAGCGAGGTCGGCCGGACGCTCAGGTTGCCGAGCGTCTCGTTCACCGAGAAGAGCCGGTCCGCGGTCGACTCCTGGGCCTTGTCGTCCGTCGCTGTGACGCTGAACCGCCACTGCCCCTCCGGCTCGTCCGCGCCCGGCCAGGTAAAGCGGTAGATCCCGGGGGCGCGCTGGCCGCTGTCGATTTGCCGTACCGACTTGTCCGGCGCGACGAGCGTCGCCTGCACCGTGCTGGGGCGGACGAGCTTGTAGGCCAGCGTCTGCAGGTCGGAGACGCCGTCGCCGTTCGGCGAGAGGACCTCGACACCCGGCGCCGGCGCGTACACGCCCGTGTAGCCGACGACGAGCGCCTCCGCGACCGCACGCTCACCGCCTGGGTCGGACGGCCGGTTGAGGATCTGCCCGTCGAACGCCAGGGTCGTCGAGCCGCCCGCGTCCAGCGCGGACGCGGTCACTGCGCCCAGCCGCATCATCGCCAGCGCGAGCTCGAAGTTCGTCATCCCGACGCTGTAGCCCGCCTGCCGTCCGTCGACCGCGACGAGCAGGATGCGCCCGTCGGCGCGCTGGCCGACTGCGGTACGCGGGTTGCGCGGTGCGAGCTGCGCAGACGAGAAGCCCTCGTTCGCGCGGAAGACGGGTTTGCCGTCGCGGACGATCGCCGGGCCGCCGCCGAGCGCGTCCTGCACGTCGCTCCACGACGGCGTCAGGGTCAGCCGAATCGTCAGCTGCGAGCCGAGCGGGGCCTCGGCGGCGAGCTTCCCGGCGGCGGAGCCGCGCGCCTGCAGAACGACACCGTCCGGCGGGATCGTCGTCGAGCCGTTCGGCGACGGGGCGCGGCTCGTCTGGGCCGTGCCGGCCGGAGAGCGGCGCGTGCCGCGCCGCTCCGTCCGCGTCGAAGCCCTCGCGCCGCGCGCGCCCGTCGTCGTCCTCGACGGCCGGCGCCTCCCGCTCAGCGCGCGCCAGGTCGAGCTGATGGTGGTGCTCGCCCTCGCGCCGGACGGGCTCTCGGCGCACGGCCTCGCCGATGCGCTGTACGGATCGGGCGCCAAGACGGTGTCCGTCCGAGCCGAGGTGGCGCGCCTGCGCCGGCGCGTCGGCGACCTCGTGCTCGCGCGACCCTACCGGCTGGCCGCCGACGTCTCCGGCGACGTCGTCGAGGTGGACCGGCTCGTCCGCGCCGGCGCCATCGACGCCGCCGCCAGGGTGTACACGGGAGCGCTGCTGCCGACCTCGACCGCGCCCGCGAGCGGCTGGGGGCGGACGCGCCGACGCAGTGAGCGGGCTCGCCTGCTCGGTACGACGATGGACACAGCCGTAGATGCGCATGAGCGCGAGCGAGGAGCAGCCATGACCACGATCCAGCTGCCGCAAGGGGCCGCGGGCGCCCGCATCCTCGGCCTGGGCGGATACCGGCCCCGTCGCCGGGTCACCAACGCCGAGCTCGAGACGATGATGGACACCAACGACGAGTGGATCCAGACGCGCGTCGGCATCGCCGAGCGCCGCTGGGCGTCGGAGGACGAGACGCTGGTCGAGATGGGCGTCGCCGCTGGCGGCAAGGCGCTCG
>Ga0081539_10005006_pt1 | contig 13990 bp, 8 predicted proteins | sample TabmetS4T2R2_FD_71023 | JGI IMG/M metagenome (GOLD analysis project Ga0081539, IMG submission 71023) | Tabebuia heterophylla rhizosphere microbial communities from the University of Puerto Rico - S4T2R2 | ecosystem: Host-associated > Plants > Roots > Rhizosphere ...
CGTCGCCCCGATCACGCATCACACCGGCGTCTCTTCGCCCGAGCGCCACGAGGCGCCGTATCCGGAGCGGTTCCGCGTCACACAGGAGACCGCGCGGCTCGTCAACGCCGTCCGCGCCTGGGGTGGACGAGTCGTCGCCGTCGGCACAACGGTCGTCCGCGCGCTGGAAACCGTTGCGCAGCCGGACGGCACCGTCGGCGCGGCCGAGGGCTGGACGAGCCTTGTGGTCACGGCCGAGCGCGGCGTCTGGGCGGTCGACGGCCTGCTCACGGGCTGGCACGAGCCCGAGGCGTCGCACCTCGACATGCTTCGCGCCGTCGCCGGGGACGAGGTGTTGCGGCGAAGCTACGCGGCGGCGGTGAGGCTCGGATACCTCTGGCACGAGTTCGGCGACAGCCACCTGATCCTGCCGTGAGCGAGCGGCCGCGCCTCGTCGGGATCAACCACGTCGCGCTCGAGGTCGGCGACGTCGACGAGGCGCTCGCCTTCTACGGGAAGTTCTTCGACTTCTCGCTGCGCGGCCAGTCGAACGGCGCGGCGTTCATCGACATCGGCGACCAGTTCCTGGCGCTGATGAAGGCACCGCAATCGGGGCCGGATCGCGCGCGGCATTTCGGGCTCGTCGTCGACGACAAGGAGAGGGTCCGGCGCGCGCTCGAGGAAGCGGGCGTCGAGGTCATTCCGGGCCGCCGGCTCGATTTCCTCGATCCCTGGGGCAACCGTGTCGAGGTCGTCCAGTACGACCAGATCCAGTTCACGAAGACCGACCGCGTCCTCGACGGGATGGGGCTGGAGCTCGGCAAGACGGAGGCCGCGCTCGGCGAGCTTCGCGAGAAGGGTCTCGAGTAATCGAGCCGGACTAGACTCGTCGGGACGATGCGCGTTCGCGATCCCGACGAGCTCCTGGTCGAGGAGCTGCTCCGTCCGCCGCCCCTGGACCAGGCTCGCGCGTCCCTCGAGTTCTGGCAGCGCCGGCGCGCGGCGCTCAGGCTCTACCGGGTGACGGCGCGGCGCGAGGCGAAGCGGATGATCCGCATCACCCGGGAGCAGGTCGCCGCGGCGGAACGCGCGCGTTACGGCACGGGTCTCGTCGGGCTCGCGCGGCGGCTGCTCGCCGGCGAGCCGTTCCCGTGGCGGTTCGGCCGCACGCGCTTCGTCGTCCGACTCGCGTGGCGGGTCGGCCCGCGCCGAATGGTCGACGCGGTCGCCGTGTGCGTGATCCTGGTCTTGGTCGTCGTGCTCGCGCTCCAGATCACCTGACGCACGCGTCCGGCGTTAACGATGACCCGCGTCAGCAGCGCGGCTTGGCCGCGCGGCTCTCCAACCTCTCGCCGTAGCTTGATACCTCAGCGACCCGCCGATGGACGTGCGCGCGTAGCGCGCACGCTCCGGTTTCCGTCGACCGAAGTCGTGAGACTTCGGTCGATCGAGACCGAGGTCGGAGACCTCGGGCGAGGCTCAAGCGGCGGCCACTGACTCTTTCCTTGCCCGCGGCCGCGCCAGCGGCAGCTCCACGAAGAACGTCGAGCCCTCGCCTTCGCGGGACTCGACCCAGATCTTGCCGCCGACGCGGCGGACGAGCTCCCGGCAGATGTAGAGGCCGAGGCCGGTGCCGCCGACGCCGTGCGACATGTCGGGGTCGAGGCGGTAGAACTTCTCGAAGATCCGCCGCTGCTCGCCGGCCGGGATCCCGAGGCCCGGGTCGCGAACGGCGAAGCGAAGCGCGTCGGCGCGGAGCTCGAGCGTCACGTCGATCCGGCCGCCGCTCGGCGAGTACTTGACCGCGTTCTCGAGCAGGTTGTCGAGCACCTGCCGGAGCTGGCCGGGATCGGCCGCGACGTGCGGGAGCGACGCAGGTGCGGTCAGATCGATCGACATCCCCTCCGGGAGGTGCGCGCGTGCCGACTCGACCACGGCCTCCGTGAGCTCGCGGGCGTCCGTCGCCTCGATCGTGACCGGGAGGCTGCCGGCGTCGAGCTGGCTCGCCAGCAGCAGGTCGTTGACGATCTCGCTGAGCCTCTCCGACTCCTCGACGACGATGCCGAGCAGCCGTTCGCGCAGCTCCTCGTCGAGGCCGATGTCACGCCGGCGCAGGGTGACCGCAGCGCCGTAGATCGCGGCCAGCGGCGTGCGCAGCTCGTGCGAGACCGTCGCGACGAGATCCTGTCGCATCGTCTCCAACGCGCGCTCGTCGGTGAGGTCGCGAAATGCGTACACGGTGCCGTCGTCGAACCGCACGCCGGAGATCGAGAGCCAGATCTCGCGACCGCCGACCTCGAGCGGCATCGTCTCGGGACGGCCGTCGTCCGTCGCGCGCCAACCGGGAACGACGTCCTCGAGCCGCCGCCCGACGGCGTTCTGCTCGGGAACGCCGGAGATCAGCTCCGCGGCCGGGTTCCACAGCCGGACGAAGCCCTCCTCGTCGACGAGGGCGACGCCGTCTCCGATCGCGGCGAGCACCCGGGCCGCCTGCGCCTGTGCCTCGACCCGCTCGTAGAGCCGCGCGTTCTCGATCGCGACGCCCGCGCGGCGCGCGACGTCCTCGGCGAGAGCCAGATCACGCTGCCCGTAGACCCGCTCCGACGTCGAGGTGACGAGCGTGATCGTGCCGAGAACCCGGTCGCGCACGGCGATCGGGGCGACGATCGCCGACCGCGGCCCGAGGTCTCGCAGCAGGTCGAGGTGGACGTCGTCGACCGCCGTCGCACGTAGGGCCTCTTCCGTCACCTCCGCGACGAGCTCGGCGTGCCCCGTCGCGGCGACACGCGCCTGGTCGGATCGCGGATACCGGCGCCGAAGCTCACGCACCATCGGGACCTTCATCGGATCCTCGTGCGCGACCTCGACTTCGCGGAGCTCGCCGTCGACGAGCATCTCGATCGCGCACCAGTCGGCGATCGCGGGGACGGCGAGCCGGGCGACGCTCGCGAGCGTCGAGTGGAAGTCCAGCGAGCTTCCCAGCGCGGAGCTCGCCTCGCCGAGGAACCGCTGCGCTTCCTCGGCGCGCTTTTGGTCGTCGATGTCGGTCGCCGTCCCGACCCAGTGGTCGATCGCGCCGTCCACGTCGCGGACCGGCACCGCGCGCCCGAGATGCCAGCGATAGGTTCCGTCGCCGCGGCGGAAACGGTACTCGACCTCGAAGGGCTCGCCGGTCTCGAGCGAATCCCGTCGGCGCTCGACCGCAACGCGCAGGTCGGCGGGATGGACGACCTCCCGCCAGTCGCGGTCACCGGCCGCGTCCGGATCGAGCCCCGTGTACGCGAACCAGCGCCCGTTGTAGTACGTCGCGCGGCCCTGCGGGTCCGAGACCCAGACGATCTGCGGCATCGCCTCGGCAAGCTCGCGGTAGCGTTGCTGCTCCTCGCGCCGCACCTCCTCCGTCTCGCGTGCACGAAGCTCGTCCTCCTGCGCGCGGAGCTCCTCGCGCTTGCGGTGGAGCTCGACGAGCGCGAGTACCTTCGAGCGGAGCACCTCGTCGTTGATCGGCTTGAAGACGTAGTCGACGGCTCCGGCCTCGTAGCCGCGGAAGACGTGGTCAGGCTGCTTCGAGATCGCTGTGACGAAGATGATCGGGATGTGCCGCGTCCGCTCGCGCGCCTTGATCAGCTCGGCCGTCTCGAACCCGTCCAGCTCGGGCATCTGCACGTCGAGCAAGATCACCGCGAACTCGCGCCGGAGCAGCTCGCGGAGTGCCTGCTCGCCCGAGGTGACCGAGACCAGGTCGACCCCGAGCGGCTCGAGCACTGCCTCCAGCGCGACGAGGTTCTCGCGCCGGTCGTCGACGAGGAGGACGCCCGCCTCCCTCACGTGATCCGGCTCCTGTCGGGCGTCTCGAGCAACAGGCCTTGGAGGAAGAGCGGGATCTCCGCGAGCGGCAGGACGACGTCCGCACCGTTCGCCGCGATCGCGGCGGCCGGCATCTCCGGCCGCTCCGCGTCGCTCGGGTCCTGGACGATCGCGACGCCGCCGAGGTCCTTGATCCGGCGAAGCCCAGCAGCGCCGTCCTCGTTCGCTCCCGTCAGCACGATGCCGATGCACCGCTCGCCGTACGCGTCGGCCGCGGACTCGAAGAGGACGTCGATCGAAGGACGGGCGTAGTTCACGCGGGCCTCGGTCGAGAGCGCGAGCGTTCCTTCGCGCTCGACGAGCAGGTGGTAGTCGGGGGGCGCGAGGTACACGTTCCCCGGCTCGAGCACGTCCTTGTCCTCCGCGTCGCGGACCCGTAGCGGCGTGCGCGACTGGAAGGCCTCCCGGAGCTCACGCCCCGACTCCGGGTGGCGGTGCTGCGCGATCACGATCACGAGCTCGCGGTGCTCGCGGATCCCCTCCAACAGCGTGGAGATCGCCTGCATGCCGCCCCACGAAGCGCCGATCGCGACGAGCTCGTATGGCTTCATCTCCGCTTTTTGAAGATGCGCTCATCCGCATCGAGCTCCTCGTAGCGATCCGCGTACGGCGAGAACCGAATCGATTCCTTGTGCCCGAGCACGAGCACGCCGAATCGGACGAGGCTCTCGTGAAAGAGCTCGTGGACGCGGTTCTGAAGCGAGCGGTCGAAGTAGATCATCACGTTGCGGCAGACGATCAGCTGGAACTCGTTGAACGAGCTGTCCGAGACGAGGTTGTGCTGCGCGAAGACGACGTTGCGCACGAGCGAGCCGTCGAACACGGCGCCGTCGTACGCCGAGACGTAGTAGTCGGAGAACGCGCGCGTGCCGCCGGCGCGGATGTAGTTCTGCGTGTACTCCTGCATCTTGTGCAACGGGAAGACGCCGCGGCGGGCGGTCTCCAGCACCGCCTCGTTGATGTCGGTCGCGTAGATCCGCGTGCGGTCGTAGATCCCTTCCTCCTCGAGGAGGATCGCCAGCGAGTAGACCTCCTCGCCCGTGGAGCAGCCGGCGACCCAGATGCGCGTGAACGGGTACGTGCGGAGCTCCGGGAACACGCGCTCGCGCATCGCCGCGTAGAAGGTCGGGTCGCGGAACATGGCGGTGACGTTGATCGAGAGGTCGAGGATCAGCCGTTCCATCACGTCCGGGTTGCGGAGGAGCAGATCCTGGAGCGCCGACACGGTCGCGACGCCCTCCTGCTTCATGCGCCGCGCGACGCGCCGGCGCAGCGACGCCGGTGCGTACTCGCGGAAGTCGAACCCGTAGCGGCGGTAGATCGCCTCCAGCAGGAGGTCGAGCTCGATCCGCTCGACGCCCTCGCGTCCGTCCTTCTCGGCGGCGCCGTCCTCCGTCGCGCGGATCGCGAACACGGCTAAAGGGTCGAGCTGCGGTCGTACAGCCAGACGCGCATCAGCGACAGCAGCTGATCGGTGTCCACCGGCTTCGTGATGTAGTCGGAGGCGCCGGCCGCGATCGACTTCTCGCGGTCCCCCTTCATCGCCTTCGCGGTCAGCGAGATGATCGGCAGCTTGTCGAAGCGGCCGTCCTCGCGGATGACCTTGATCGTCTCGTAGCCGTCGAGCTCGGGCATCATGATGTCCATCAGGACGAGGTCGACGTCCGGATGCGCGTCGAGCGCCCGCAGTCCCTCCTCGCCGGTCTCCGCGTAGATCACGCTCATCCCGCGCGCCTCGAGCAAGCTGACGAGTGCGAAGACGTTCCGGACGTCGTCGTCGACGATCAGGACTTTCTTGCCGTCGAACACCGCGTCCGCGGAGTGGAGCTGCTGGAGCATCTTCCGCTTCTCGTCCGGCAGCCGTGACTCGACGCGGTGCAGGAAGAGCGACGTCTCGTCCAGCAGCCGCTCCGGCGAGCGCACGTCCTTGACGATGATCGTCTCGGCGTAGCGACGCAGCTTCGTCTCTTCGCGCCGCGTCAGGTTCTTGCCCGTGTAGATGATCACGGGCAGCGCCTGGAAGCGGTCGTCGGTCTTGACCTTCTCCAGCAGCTGGAACCCCTGCATGTCCGGCAACTTGAGGTCGAGGACCATGCAGTCGAAACGCTGCTCCTCGAGGGCCTGCAGCGCCTCCGCGCTCGAGCCGACCGCGGTCACGCGCACGTCTTCACCGTCGCCGAGAAGCTCGGTGATCGTGCTGCGCTGCGTCTCGTCGTCGTCGACGACGAGCAGGTTGCGTACGCCGCGCTCGATGAACGTCGAGATCTCCCCGAACGCCTGCTCGAGCGCCTCCAGGCCGATCGGCTTCTGGAGGAACGCGACGGCGCCGGCGCGGAGCGCGCTCTGCTTGCCGTCGTCGGCGGCGGTGACGACATGCACCGGGATGTGCCGCGTCTCCGGGTGGTGCTTGAGGTGATCGAGCACGGTGAGCCCGTCCATCACCGGCAGCTGCACGTCGAGCACGATCGCATCGGGCTTGTACTCGCGCGCCAGCGCGAGGCCGGCGTCGCCGCGCATCGCCGCGATCGCCTTGAATCCGCGCAGGCGCGCGACCTCGACGACGGTTCGTGCGAAATCCGGGTCGTCCTCGACCACGAGCACGACGCGGTCGCCCGCCTCGATCGAGTCGCGGTCGTCCTCGACCTCGGTGCGGAGGAGGAGGGCGGGATCGAGCTCGGGTGCGGGCAGCTCGCCGCCGTTCCGCCGCGGGTGCGGGATGACGACCTCCGGCTCGCCCTCGAGTCCCGGCTGCTCGCGGTAGGTCGCCGGCAGATAGAGCGTGAAGGTCGACCCCTCGCCGGCGGTCGACATCACGTGGATCTCCCCGCCGAGCAGGCGCGCGATCTCGCGGCTGATCGAGAGCCCGAGGCCGGTCCCTCCGTAACGGCGCGAGGTCGTGCCGTCGGCCTGGTGAAAGGCCTCGAAGATGTGGCGTAGCTTGTCCTGCGCGATGCCGATGCCGGTGTCGATCACCTCGAAGGCGAGCACGGTGTCCGCCTCGCGGAGGGTCGCGTGCTCGAGGTGCGAGCGCTCGTCGACGACGGCGACGCGCAGCGTGACGTTGCCGAGTTCCGTGAACTTGCAAGCGTTCGAGAGCAGGTTCTTGAGGATCTGCTGGAGTCGCTGCTCGTCGGTGACGATCGCGGGCGGGACGTTGGCGCCGTGGATCTCGACCGCGAACTCGAGGCTCTTCTCGTTGCAGAGCGGTTGGAACGTGCGCTCGACGTAGTCGCGGATCTCGGCGAGCGAGACGTCGGTGACGTGCACGTCCATCTTCCCGGCTTCGACCTTCGACAGGTCGAGGATGTCGTTGATCAGGTCGAGGAGGTCCGAGCCTGCGGTGTAGATCGTCCGCGCGAACTCGATCTGCTTGTCGGAGAGGTTGCCGTCGATGTTCTCGCTGAGCAGCTTCGCGAGGATCAGCAGCGAGTTCAGCGGCGTCCGCAGCTCGTGCGACATGTTCGCGAGGAACTCGCTCTTGTACTTGGACGACACCGCGAGCTGCTCGGCCTTGTCCTCGATCGCGCTGCGCGCCTCCTCGATCTCGGCGTTCTTCTGCTCGATGCGCCGGTTCTGATCCTCGAGCAGCAGCGCCTTCTCCTCGAGCTCCTCGTTCGTCTGCTGCAGCTCCTCCTGCTGCTGCTGGAGCAGCTCTTCCGACGCCTTGAGGGATGCCGCCTGCATCTCGAGCTCGGAGTTCGAGCGCTTCAGCTCCTCCTGCTGCGACTGCAGCTCCTCGGAGCGCTCCTGCAGCTCCTCGGTCAGCGTCTGCGACTGCGTGAGCAGCTCCTCGGTGCGCATGTTCTGCTGAATGACGTTGATGACGATGCCGACCGACTCCATCAGCTGTTCGAGAAACGACTGGTGCGTCTCGCTGAACGGCGCGAACGAGGCCAGCTCGATCACCGCCATCACCTGGTCCTCGAACAGCGCCGGCAGGACGAGGATGTTGTGCGGCGGCGCCTCGCCCAGCCCGGAACCGATCCGGATGTAGTCCGCCGGCGCCTCCGTGAGCAGGATCGACGTCCGCTCGAGCGCCGCCTGCCCGACGAGGCCTTCGCCGAGGTCGAAGCGATTCGCAACGGTCTTCCGCTGCTTGTACGCGTACGACGAGATCAGACGCAGACCGAGCGAGTCGCCGTCGCCCTCCGCGAGGAAGAACGCGCCGTGGTGCGCGCCGACGAGCGGCGTCAGCTCGGACATGATCGTCCGGCTCACCGTCTGCAGGTCGCGCTGGCCCTGCATCATCCCCGTGAAGCGCGCCAGGTTGGAGTTGAGCCAGTCCTGCTCCGCGTTGCGGCGGGTCGTCTCCGCGAGGTTGCGGATCATCTCGTTGATGTTGTCCTTGAGCTCCGCGACCTCGCCCTTCGCCTCGACGGCGATCGAGCGCGTGAGGTCGCCCTGCGTCACCGCAGTGGAGACGTCCGCGATCGCGCGCACCTGCGTCGTCAGGGAGGACGCCATCACGTTCACGTTGTCGGTCAGGTCCTTCCAGACGCCCGACACACCCTGCACCTCCGCCTGACCGCCGAGCTGGCCCTCGGTGCCGACCTCCTTCGCCACGCGGGTGACCTCGGCGGCGAAGGTCGAGAGCTGGTCGACCATCGTGTTGATCGTGTTCTTGAGGGCGGCGACCTCGCCCCGGACCTCGACGGTGATCTTCTTCGAGAGGTCGCCCTCGGCGACCGCGGTCGTGACCTCCGCGATGTTGCGCACCTGCGAGGTCAGGTTGTCCGCGAGCGTGTTCACGGAGTCGGTGAGGTCCTTCCACGTTCCGCTCACGCCCTTCACCTTGGCCTGGCCGCCGAGCTGCCCCTCGGTGCCGACCTCCCGGGCGACGCGCGTCACCTCGTCCGCGAAGGACGAGAGCTGGTCGACCATCGTGTTGATCGTGTTCTTGAGCGCGAGTACCTCGCCGCGCACGTCGACCGTGATCTTCCGGCTGAGGTCGCCCTGTGCGACAGCCGTCGTCACGTCCGCGATGTTGCGCACCTGACTCGTCAGGTTCAGCGCCATCGAGTTCACGTTGTCGGTGAGGTCCTTCCAGACGCCGGACACGCCCTCGACGCGCGCCTGACCGCCGAGCTGTCCCTCGGTGCCGACCTCGCGCGCGACGCGCGTCACCTCGGACGCAAACGCGCGGAGCTGGTCGACCATCGTGTTGATGGTCTCCTTGAGCTCGAGGATCTCGCCCCGCACCTCGACGGTGATTTTCCGGCTGAGATCGCCCTCCGCGACGGCCTTCGTGACGTCCGCGATGTTGCGGACCTGACTCGTGAGGTTGTCGGCCAGCGTGTTGACGTTGTCGGTCAGGTCCTTCCAGGTGCCGCTGACGCCCTTGACCTTGGCCTGGCCGCCGAGCTTGCCCTCGGTGCCGACCTCCTTCGCGACGCGCGTCACCTCGTCGGCGAACGAGCGGAGCTGGTCGACCATGGTGTTGATCGTGTTCTTGAGCTCGAGGACCTCGCCCTGGACCTTGACGGTGATCTTCCGCGAGAGGTCGCCGTTCGCCACGGCGGTCGTGACCTCGGCGATGTTCCGCACCTGCGTCGTCAGGTTGTTCGCGAGCGTGTTGACGTTGTCGGTGAGGTCCTTCCAGACTCCGGAGACGCCCTTCACGTCCGCCTGACCGCCCAGCCGGCCTTCGGTCCCGACCTCCTTCGCAACACGCGTGACCTCGTCGGCGAAGGTCGAGAGCTGGTCGACCATCGTGTTGATGGTGTTCTTCAGCTCCGCGACCTCGCCCCGCACCTCGACGGTGATCTTCCGACTGAGATCGCCTTCGGCGACGGCCTTCGTCACGTCGGCGATGTTGCGCACCTGTGAGGTCAGGTTGGACGCCATCGAGTTGACGTTCTGCGTGAGGTCCTTCCAGACGCCGGACACGCCCTCGACCTGGGCCTGGCCGCCGAGCTGTCCCTCGGTGCCGACCTCGCGCGCGACGCGCGTCACCTCCGCGGCGAACGCGCGGAGCGTGTCGATCATCGAGTTGATCGTGTCCGCGAGCTCTGCGACCTCGCCCTTCGCCTCGAGGACGAACTTCTCGTCGAGGTCGCCCTGCGCGACGTTGGTGACGACGGCCGCGATCCCTCGCACCTGCGTCGTCAGGTTCGAGGCCATGATGTTGACGTTGTCGGTGAGGTCCTTCCAGACGCCCGACACGCCCTTCACCTCGGCCTGACCGCCGAGCTGCCCCTCGGTGCCGACCTCCTTCGCGACGCGTGTGACCTCGTCCGCGAACGCGCGGAGCGTGTCGATCATCGAGTTGATCGTGTCCGCCAGCTGGGCGACCTCGCCCTGCGCCTCGATCGTGAACTTGCGGTCGAGGTCGCCGTTCGCGACCGCCGTGACGACGCGCGCGATGCCGCGGACCTGCGTCGTCAGGTTCGTCGCCATGAAGTTGACGTTGTCGGTGAGGTCCTTCCAGGTGCCGCTGACGCCCTTGACCTTCGCCTGGCCGCCGAGCTTGCCCTCGGTGCCGACCTCGCGGGCCACGCGGGTCACCTCGTCCGCGAAGGACGAGAGCTGGTCGACCATCGTGTTGATCGTGTTCTTGAGGTCGAGGACCTCGCCCTTGACGTCGACCGTGATCTTCTTCGTGAGGTCGCCCTGCGCGACCGCGTCGATGACCTTCGCGATCTCGGTCGTCGGCCGGACGAGGCCGTCGATCATCGAGTTGACGGCGTCGATCGTCGTTCGCCATGAGCCCCCGGCACGCGGCAGCGAGGCGCGCTCCTCGAAGCGTCCCTCGCGGTCGACGACGTGCGCGACGCGCGCGAGCTCGTTCGCCATCGCCTCGCGGCGCTCGGAGAGCTTGTTGAACGCGACCGCGAGCTCACCTGTGACGCCGGGCGCGCCCTCCGGCAGCCGGACGGCGAAGTCGCCCGCGTAGGCGGCCTTCAGTGCACGCAGCAGCTCGCGGAGCTGCGCCTCGTCGGCGGCTGGAGCGCCGTTCGTCCGGCCGTTGCCGCCGCTCGGCCGAGCGCGTGTCCCGCGACGCGAACGCGTCGTCTCCCTGCCTGCCGCCAACGTTGAGCCCTCCTCGGTAGAGCCGTTCAGGGGGTAGGGGTCCCGGTCGTCAAATGTGGCCCTCTGCAGCCGCTCCTTCCCCGAAATCGAGGCCGGAGAAACCAGGAAGCCGATTTCTAAACCTGGCTCAGGGCTCCTTCGAGGTCGCTCCAGAGCACTTCGGCGTCTTCGAGGCCGACGCTCAGGCGGAGGAGCCCGGTGGGCACGCGCTCGCCCTCCCAGCGATGGCGCGACTCCATCGTCGTCCGCGACCCGCCGAGGCTCGTCGCGTTCGTGATCACGCTCGTCGAGGTCTCGACGCGGCGCGCTGCGTCGCCGTCGGCGACGTCGAAGGAGATCAGTCCGCCGATCCCGGGGTAGCGGACGAGCTGGACGGCCGCATGGGTCGCCAGCCGCTTCGCGAGCTCGCGCGCGGTCTCGGTCTGCCGCTCGACACGGAGACGGAGCGTCTGCAGGCTGCGGACGAGCAGCCACGCCGGGTCCGGCGCGGCGACGATGCCCGTCCGCGTCCGGAGCTTGTGCAGGCGCTCGGCGTCCTCGGCGCGCTTGCAGACGACGGCGCCGAGCAGGACGTCGTGGTGGCCGGCGAGGAACTTGGTCGCGCTGTGCAGCACGTAGTCCGCGCCCTGCTCCAGTGGGCGGAGGTGGATCGGCGTCGCGACGGTCGAGTCGACGACCACCGGCGCGGGGTGCGCGGCGGCCGCCTCGATGTCGGGCAGCGTCAGCATCGGGTTCGCCGGTGCCTCGAGCCACACGAGCTGCACGCCGTCCGGCGGCGGCCCGGTCTGGTCGAAGTCGACGCATTCGACGCCCCAGCGGCCGAGCTCCTCGAAGAGCTGGGCCGTGCCGAAGTACCCGCCGGCCCCGAGCGCAACCGTGTCACCCGGCTTCAGCAGAAGCAGCGCGAGCGCGGTCGTCGCCCCGGCGCCGGAAGAAAAGAGGAGAGCCGTCCCGCCGTCGAGCTCGCCCAGCGCCTTCTCCGCGGCCGTGCCCGTGGGGTGACCGTAGCGCTGGTACATGAACTCGCCCGGTTCGCCACGCTCGTCGTACGGCCAGATCGTCGAGCGGTCGAGTGCCATGACCGGAGCGTATCTGCGGCCCGCAGCGGGTATCCCATGCCGGTGCACCTGACGGTCGTCGAGTGGATCGCGATCGCCGTCTTCGCGGCGATCCTGCTGCTCGCGACGTCGAACGTCCGACGCCAGTGGCGCGGCGAGGTTCCGCGCGTCGCCGCGTCCGAGCGCACGCTGCGCGGGCGTCCTTCGGTGGTCGTCGCCGGCTGGCTGATGCTCGTGGGCGTCGCGTTGACCTTCGTCGGCACGAACGTCGGCGAGCCCGCGGCGACGATCGTCGCGGTCGTGCTCCTCGTCGTCCTGGCCGCGCTCGCCCTGGCGGTCGTGGTCTGGGCCCTGACGTTCGTTACGGGCCGTCCGACATTCGCGATCCCGCCGCAGCTGCGACGTCGCAGCCGTCGCTGAACCGTACTCCGTACCTGGCACATACCTGGCACGTACCTGGCACGTGCGAAACATGGCGGAATGAAAACCGCTGCTCAGAGGGAGCTGGGTCGTCCAATTTGGATGCGACCCGGTACCGGGTACGCGCGGACAGGTCCCGTTAGGCTCCGCGCGTGGCGAAGGCCGAGGACAAGCGCGCGCACGAGACGACGCAGGAGAAGCTCGACTGGCTGCGCGACCTGCGTGACGAGGCGCTGCACGCCGGCTCCGAGCGCGCCGTCGAGAAGCACCGCGCCGCCGGCAAGCTGCTCGCGCGCGAGCGTGCGGAGCGACTCTGCGACCCCGGTACGTTCGTCGAGCTCGACCGCTACGTGCGGCATCGCGAGTCCAACTTCGGGATGCTCGAGCGCCGCCCGTACGGCGACGCCGTCGCCACCGGCTACGGCGAGATCTTCGGACGCAAGGTCTTCGTCTTCTCGCAGGACTTCACCGTCTTCGGCGGCTCGTTGAGCGAGGTCTTCGCCGAAAAGATCTGCAAGGTCATGGATCTCGCAGCCAAGTACGGCTGTCCCCTGATCGGCATCAACGACTCGGGCGGCGCGCGCATCCAGGAGGGCGTCGTCTCGCTCGCGGGCTACGCCGAGATCTTCTGGCGCAACGTGCAGTGCTCGGGCGTGATCCCGCAGCTCTCGCTCGTGATGGGCCCGTGTGCAGGCGGAGCGGTCTACTCGCCGGCGATGACCGACTTCGTGTTCATGGTCGAAGGCTCCTCGTACATGTTCATCACCGGCCCCGATGTCGTGAAGACCGTCACCGGCGAGGAGGTCAGCTTCGAGGAGCTCGGCGGCGCCGCGACGCACGCGACGAAGTCCGGCGTCGCGCACTTCGTCGCGCCCGACGAGCAGTCGTGCCTCGACGATGCGCGCTACCTGCTCTCGTACCTCCCTCAGAACAACCTCGACCCGCCGCCGTACGCGGAGCCGTCGGACACGCGCGATCGCGAATCGCGGGAGCTGGACACGCTGATCCCCGACGATCCCGCCAAGCCGTACGACATGAAGCAGGTGATCGCGCACGTCGTCGACGACGGCGAGTTCCTCGAGGTGCACGAGCGCTACGCGGAGAACATCGTCTGCGGCTTCGCGCGGCTGAACGGCCACGTCGTCGGCGTCGTCGGCAACCAGCCGCGAGCCTTCGCGGGAGTGCTCGACATCGACTCGTCGGTCAAGGCGGGGCGCTTCGTACGCACCTGCGATGCGTTCGGCATTCCGCTCGTCACCTTCGTCGACGTTCCCGGCTTCCTACCCGGAACCGCGCAGGAGTGGGGCGGGATCATCCGTCACGGCGCCAAGCTGCTCTACGCCTACGCCGAGGCGACGGTGCCGAAGCTGGCCGTCATCACGCGCAAGGCGTACGGCGGCGCCTACGACGTCATGAGCTCGAAGCACATCCGCGCCGACTTCAACTTCGCCTGGCCGACCGCGGAGGTGGCGGTGATGGGGCCGGAGGGAGCGGTCAACATCGTCTTCCGGAAGGAGCTCGGGGACGCGGACGACCCCGACGCACGCCGCGCCGAGCTGATCGCCGACTACCGCGAGCGCTTCGCGAATCCCTACGTCGCGGCCGAGCGCGGGTACGTCGACGAGGTCATCGAGCCG
>Ga0081539_10005007_pt1 | contig 13988 bp, 5 predicted proteins | sample TabmetS4T2R2_FD_71023 | JGI IMG/M metagenome (GOLD analysis project Ga0081539, IMG submission 71023) | Tabebuia heterophylla rhizosphere microbial communities from the University of Puerto Rico - S4T2R2 | ecosystem: Host-associated > Plants > Roots > Rhizosphere ...
CTATTTATTTATTTCCAGGGTTGTCGCTTCGCTCCAACCCTGGGCTGAAATTAGCCCACACCTTCGGCGTGACATTCAAAGCACTACCGTATCTCTGCAGCAGTACCGTTTCTCTGCAGCACTACCGTTTCTCTCTGCCTATTGACAACCGCTTGTATTAGGCATAGAAGTTTAGTCGCCCAATCTTTTATTCCCCCGTTTGACGAGTCTTCACTTCCCGCGCCCAATCACCTCCTAATCAGCAAGGAGTTTCTATGTATTCAGCGCGCAAAATCCAATGTGGCGTCGGACTATTGTTTTTGTTGCTGTGCATGGCGCGCGCGGGCGCCGCACAGACTGCTTGCGCTTCGCCGTGGAATTCCACCTCGGTCTACACGGCCGGGATGACGGCGAGCGTTAACGGAATCAACTACACCGCAAACTTCTGGACGCAGGGGCAAAACCCCACCACTAACAATGGCGGACCCGGCAGCGGCCAGCCATGGACCAGCAACGGACCGTGTGGTGGATCAGGAGGAGGCGGCGGGGGTGGTGGGTCCTGCGCGGCAACCTGGAACTCGACCAGTGTTTACACCGCAGGTATGACGGCGAGTCTTAACGGCGTGAACTACCAGGCTAACTTCTGGACCCAGGGCCAAAATCCGGCCACCAATAACGGTGGGCCGGGAAGCGGCCAGCCATGGACCATCATCGGAAACTGTAGTGCGTGCACGACGGTTCCCAGTGTGCCTACGGGACTGCAAGCTTCCGGCACGACGAGTAACAGCACGAATCTGAGCTGGAACGCGGCGACGGTCGCTGTTAACTGCGCTCTAACCGGCTACACTGTTTTTAAGAACGGTGTTGCGACTGCCACCACCAGCAGCCCTAACGTAACCATCAGCGGACTGTCTCCGTTGACGACTTACACGTTCAGGGTTGCAGCCAACGATGCGGCAGGAAGCTCCGCGCAGAGCACCGCGATAAATGTAACGACGTTGAATGGTCCGCCTCCGCCGCCACCGTCGGCCAAAGTGTTCGCGCCTTACATCGACATGGGCCTGACTGCTGACTGGCAGCTCACAACGATTCAGCAGCAATCGGGAATCAAGGTTTTCACCCTCGGCTTCGTGGTTGGTAATGGCGGCTGCACGCCGACCTGGGGCGGTGTTGGTGCGTCCGTCGCGAATGACACATTACCCAATGGCACAACGATCGTTTCGCTGGTCCAGGGCGTACGTGCGGCGGGCGGTGATGTGATCATTTCCTTTGGCGGCGCTTCCGGGACTGAACTGGCCCAGGGGTGTACCACCGTGTCGAGTCTCCAGGCTGCTTACCAATCGGTGCTCACCAAATACAGTGTCAACTCGAGCACGCCGGTGCGACTGGATTTCGACATCGAAGGTGGCGCAACTACCGATCAGGCGTCGATCACTCGTCGCAACCAGGCGTTGAAGAACCTGAAGAGTGCGAATCCCGGTCTCGTGATTTCCTACACGCTGCCGGTTCTGCCGACCGGATTGATTGCGAGCGGCGTCAATATTCTGAACAGCGTGAAAACGGATGGGCTCAGCCTCGACGTGGTGAACGTCATGGCCATGGACTACGGGTCCGCGAACGATAATGGAGGTCAAATGGGACTCAGCGCGCAACAAGCCGCGAGCAACACGCATAATCAGGTGGTGGCGGCCGGGTTGAGTGCGAGTATCGGCGTGACTCCGATGATCGGAATCAACGACGTGAACACTGAGATCTTTCAACTGAGCGATGCGCAATCGCTGTTGAATTTCGCGAATGCAAACAGCTACCTCAGCCGCCTCGCGATGTGGTCGGTAGCACGCGACAACGGCAGTTGCGCCGGCCAGGGGTTCGCGTCTCCGACTTGCAGCGGCATTTCGCAGACGAACTGGGCGTTCGCGAACGTGTTCAAGCCGTTTCAGTAAGTAGTGGTTGACGGGCCGGAACTCACCAGTAGCTGCGGGGATTGGTGAGTTCCGGTCCCGGTCTGCGGCGAGCCGGTGTGGGATTTGGCGCTTCCCTTTCGGGGGTTCTGAGAACCCGCCGGAAAACCGGAAAACTTCTGATAGGAGTTCGCGAATCCCCTAAGAAGTTTGGGAGCTCCCGGTGGGGACCGCTCAATCCGAAATAGGACCGCGCACATCCCTGAAAGGAACTCATCCCTCCCTAAAAGGAACCGCTCGTTCCCGGAAAGGAAACAGCGGCTGAAAACGGGTTCGCTCCAAATCCCACGAACGCACCATTTTCAGAAGTTTGCTTTGTGCGGCGCGCTGTGCTCTGTCGACGCGCGGAGGGAGTGGATTAGGCCGAACATCGGGGTGATTTCGATTACCTCACCGGCTTCGAGGCAGTCAGCGACCAGCTCTTTCTGTTTCTCGTCCGACCAGACGGGCATGGGCCAACCGATCTCCACCTGGTTGATACCAGCCTGGACCAATCCCGCCGGGACCGAGCAAGTTGCAGTCGTCCAGTGTTCGGTGGCCGCAACCTCGGCCACAAGACTGCCGTTCACACTCAACGAGATCGTCTGATTCGCGCTCACGTTCGGCACTTTCATCGTGATCGAGAAATTCAATGGCTCAGGTTTGTCACAGACGAGCGGGAAGGTCGTATTCCTCGCCGTGGCTTTGTAGAACTCCGGGCGACGGTCCACTAAAGATCGAAAGTACGAGCCGGTTGAATAGAGTGGATTCACCAGGTTCACACTCCGGTTCTTAACGCCGTGTTCCTTGACGAGCAGCTCCGTCACAGAAGATCGAGTGGGAATGCCAAACTCTTCCAGCACCTCGACAATCGCGGTGACGAAGTTTGTATTCAGGAATTTCCTGCTGAGCGAATCATTGTAGAGAAGGGTGATGGCAGTGATATTCCGCAACTCGCAGAGCCGGTCGAAGCTGGTGCACAGACTCGAAGGCACACGCTTGATGTGAAAGTCTAAAAACAGCTCCATCATGCGTGCGATGCCGCGATCGAATTCGAGCGCCCGGCGGAGAAAATAACGAACCACGTCGCTGCTTTGGCCCCAGTTAGCGCTATACACGGCCGCGAGGAAATGTGTATTCGCATTCACGCCGGCGCTGACTTTCAGATCAACCTGGGCCAGTTCTTTGCCAGACTTCCGGGGAAACTTCAGCAGCGGCAGCAGGGTTTCCGCAGTTAGGCCCATCGACAGCCTGATGCCCTCGAGGCTGAGATGGCAGTAATCAAGAAACAGCCGGCGGTCTGCGGCCTGACCGCCAAGATGCCTGGTGAACTCTCGCGGCAAATCGACGAGGTGAATGCCGTGAGCCGCGGCTCCTTCGCGAATCGTCTGCTGTATGACTGAGAAACAGCGCGGAGAAAATCGGAAAGGCCAGCACACAGCCGCGTCGCGCGCCAGCTCGAGAAACGCTCTTGCCTTCTCATGATCTTCTCGTCTCCGACTAATCTCCGCCAGGATGTAAGGACCAGCCGCGGTCGTGCCCTGGTCCAGTTGCAGCAAGCGCTCGCCCAAACATTCGGCCTTCTCCCAGTCGTCGCCTTTGAGAAGCTGCTCGGCTTCCCATTTCGCCAGCAGCCAGGCTTGGGTTTGCTCGTTATTGAGCAAAGGCGGACAGTCGCACTCGATGATCCAGTCAGCAAGATTAAATTCCGGCAAGACGAACACGACCGGAATACCACGTTCGCGGATGATCTTTTCGAGCAGGCCAAGTGTCTCTTTCGTGGCCGCAATCAGAAACGACTCGCATAATTCTTTCACGCCGCGCCACGAACCCGTTTCTCGAAACGCAGTTGCGACGTCGAGGAACTGCTCCTCCGACGTCTGCATGAACGGCGACCAGTTGTTGCCGCAGAATACGACCAGCGCATCAGGCTCGAGATGCAGCGACTGATTAATCAACTCGTGCGATTGTTTGTGCGAGAGATCGGTGCGCGCCAGATCCACCACTTCGACTTTGGCAGGTCCACAGGCAGCGTTCATGATTTGCTGCAAGGCCTGCGCGGGGTTGAAGTAAGGATCGTAAAGGTGTCCGCGCGCCACCGACTCACCCACCAGCACCACGCGACGGCGCGGGCCTTTCGGAGGAATTTTCTGCACGCTGGCCCAAAGGTGCGCCGGGTCGCCGATATCTACGCGGACGAAAGAGCGCCCCCGCGGTGTGTCTGCCGCTTCCCAGGTTCCAACGCGAAGCTTCGCCGGCGTTTCAGCTACTGCTTTGGCCGCAGAGCCGCTTGCTTCCGGGGTTATGGACAGGTGAGTGATCAGCCGCAGGATGCGTTCGCCTTTGTCTGATTCGAACAACTGCGCCAACCGGCCGGCCATGTCTCTGAATTGTGGGTGGTTGTAGTTCATAGCATTTTAGAAGAGGGTGTAGGTCTCGAACGTAATCGCGTCGGGGCGAACTTCACCACCGCGACGCAGCAGCGCTTCCATGATGGGATCGATCGCTGAACGATCGATGACGTGGTCTTCGAGCACCAGCGCATCCAGCCCGGAGCGAATGAAGCAGATAAGGGCATCAGACGGAGTGCAGACGATGGGCTCATAATTAAGATTGAACGACGTGTTGAGCAGGATGGGACAGCCAGTCAGTCGTTCGAAGGCGCGCAGGAGTCGAGCAAACCGCGGGTTTGCTTCTTCGTCAACAGTCTGCACGCGTGCCGAACCGTCAACGTGCGTGATGGCCGGCAGCTTGATGGGCGACTTCACCTGACAAGTTTCCAGCATGTATCTGGAAGGATGATCGAGATCGAAGTGCGCCGCGGCGCGTTCTTCCAGCACCGCCGGCGCGAACGGCCGAAACGATTCACGCTGCTTGATGATGGAGTTGATACGGTCCTGCATCGTGTCGCCACGCGGATCCGCCAGAATCGAGCGACCGCCGAGAGCGCGTGGTCCAAACTCCATCCGCCCGTGAAACCAGCCGACGATTTTGCCGGCGGCCAGCGTTTGCGCTACGGCTGTAAGCAGTTCAGCTTCGCGGCCACGAAAGTCGCGTGCTTTAATGCCGGTTGCTTCGACAAACGCTGCTACTTCTTCACTGCTGAAGGATGGTCCGAGGTAGGCATGGCGCAACGTACTTAGCGATTCCGCCTTTCCATTCGTGCGCCGCTTGTACGCAATCGCCGCCGCGCCGAGTGCTCCACCCGAGTCACCTGCGGCAGGCTGCACAAACAGCCGTTTGAAAGGTCCCTCGCGTTTGATTTTGCCGTTGGCCACACAATTCAAAGCCACACCACCGGCCATGCAGAGATTTTCCATGCCGGTCAGCTCATGCAGGTAAGCGAGCTTCTCCATCAGGATCTCTTCCAGCACGTATTGCAGACTGCGCGCGAGGTCCTTATGGAAGTCGAGGATCTCCGTCCTTCGTTGCCGTGGCGGCTGACCAAACAAACTCAGCAGCTCGTCGGAGTACATCCGCTGAAAAGAGGTGAAGTCGAAGTAGCGCAAGTCGAGCCGATACTGCCCGCCCGGCTGGTTGATGATCAGTTTCCTGATCAGGTCGACGTGGCGCGGCTTGCCGTAAGGCGCGAGCCCCATCACTTTGTACTCACCCTCGTTTACCTCGAAGCCGAGGTAACCGGTGATGGTGCTGTAAAGCAGACCGAGCGAGTGGGGAAACTCAACTGTCTCGAGCAGCTCCAGGTCGTCGCCACGGCCGCGACCGAAGCTCGTTGTGTCCCACTCGCCCACGCCGTCGACGGTGAAAATCGCCGCTTCCTTGAAACCCGAATAATAGAAAGTGCTGGCGGCGTGAGCCTGATGATGGCCGACGTACTCGATTGGCCCGTCGTAGCCGAGCACCTCCCGGATCTCGCGTTCGGGCCGGTGTGGATCGAGCCGCGCCAGCACTTTCTTGTCCGCAGGCAGACCAGGCAACATCATCCAAAGCTGGCGCGCCAACTTCTTTGCGGGCTCCTCGTAATAAGCGACACAATCGATTTCATCGATGGTCAAGCCGCCTTCTTCGAGGCAGTAGTTGAACGCGCCCTTCGGAATTGCCGCGTCGTGTTTGTTACGTGAGAAGCGCTCCTCTTCCGCGGCGGCGACGAGCACTCCGTCTTTCAGCAGGCAGCAGGCGGCATCGTGAAAAAAACAGGAAATCCCGATGATGTTGTTCGACATTTTCTAACTCTCAGGCAGGTGCGCGCGCACACTGAAAGAACTTGCGTCGCGGCGCGTTAAAGTTGCTGTGTGGTGGAACTAGAGAAGTGAAGCAGACAAGCTACCGCCGTTGAAGCTGTTAGCTGGAGATTGAAAGCGGTGTCTTGATTCCGGCGCGCTTATTTTACCGGCGCTCATTGGCAGTGTCTATGGAAAAGCGTCACGACAGCGTGAGGACGACCTTGCCGAAAGTCTCGTTCGATTCGAGGCGCCGGTGCGCGTCCTGGATCTGTTCGAGCGGAAAGACGGAATCGATTACGGGTTCAATGGTCCCTTTGGCCAGTAGCGGCACGACCTCGCTGGCGAACGCGGTGGTGATGGCGATCTTCTCATCCAAAGATCGCGCGCGCAGCACCGTACCGATCACCTGAAGACGCTTGCCCAGGATCTGATAGAGATCGATCTCGGCTTTGCCGCCGGCGACACCACCGATGAGAACGAGCCGGCCGCGCAACGCCATTGCTTCGAGGCTCGCGGCGAAATACGGACCGCCATTCAGATCCAGAACGACGTCGAATCCGCGACCGCCGGTTTCTTTCTGGGCAAAGGCAGCAAGCCCTGCTAAGGCACTCGGCTCCGCAACTGCATATCCCGCGTCAAGACCAAACGGTTTCGCGCGCTCAATCTTATCGGGCGTACGCGAAGTGCCGAACGCACGACCGCCCAAAGCTTTGACGAGTTGAGTCGCAGCGAGCCCGACTCCGCTTCCGACTGCATGGACCAGCACGTTTTCTCCGGCTTTGAATCCTGCTTGTCGCAGCGCGTCGTGTGCCGTGATGAAGACCTCGGGAACAGCGCCCGCGACGGACCACTCAACATTCGGCGGTACGGCGGCCAACGCATCCTGATGAGTAGTCACAAATTCCGCATGCGCGCCGCCACCGATGATCCCCATCACGCGATTCCCTTTTTGCCAGCGCTGAGCGTTCGCGCCCAACGCTACGACTTCGCCGGCAAATTCCAGCCCGGGAATGTTCTCCGGCGCGCCCGCAGGCGCCGCGTATCGACCTTGGCGCTGCAAAAGGTCGGCACGATTCAGCGCCGTGCTCCGCACGCGAACGAGAACCTGGTCCGGCCCAGGCTCTGGCGCGGGAACGTCCTGAATTTCCAAAACCTCAGGACCACCGAAACGATTTATCAGTACAGCTCTCATAAATTTCGGATCAAACCTTACACCACGAAGCGGAATGTTTCACTTGTTATCTAATGCCGACACATGATCGTGCGGTCCAATGAGAAAAAAGTAAAAGCTTGGAAAAAAACTATTGACGGCGTCATTGGTTAGGACTACATTGGGCCATCCCCGTCAATCCAGCAGGTCCAATTAACCTTCCGTAGCATGGTCCCATTGCTAACGCCAGGTTTCGTATTAACCCTCTTCCGGACGGAGAGAAGCCATGTCTTCCACACCCAATCGCCCACGCCGCTTTGTATTTCACACAGCTTCGGTTCTTTTGACGCTTAGCCTGCTGGCGAATTCAACGCCGGCAGCGCCTCAGACCATCGTCTCTTTCGCTATAGAAAGCAGTACGACGCTCGCGTTTTGGTACTACTCCCATGGTCTAAACAAACTGCTTCAGGGTCGAGGTACGCCAACCCCTCCACGGCCGGAAAGACAGGTGGATCGTGACGCGAAAATTACCAGGCTGGAGATTTCGCCGGGCGACGTCACCATCGACCTGGCGGAGCATATTCGTTTTGTGGCGGTGGCGTACGATCGCGAAGGAAATACGGTCGGGGGCGTCAGGATCAAATGGAAAGCGCAAGCTGCTGTCGCCGGAAAGCATGGGCGCATTTCGCCGCTCGGAGAATTTCAACCCACAGTCCCGGGTGTTTTCACCATCATTGCCCAAGCCGCCGGCAAGTCGGCCCAATCAGTAGTGACTGTTCGGGAAGGTGCTACACCTAACCTGAAGGTGTCGCCAACCGGCAGCCGTGAAGTCTCAACGCGCGATCTGCCGACAACGCAAGTTGGTGCGACAAGGCCACAGAATAATGCGGGAAAACGAGAAGGCAACGGTAATGCAAGCCGAGTTAAAGGTGATCTGGCGAAGCGATCGCACGCGGCAAAAGCTGCTCGCCTGGTTTCTCCCAAGCCAATGATGCTGAGTGGCGGTTGGGACAGCACCAACTACTGGTCGGCCGACGATCCCGAGAATCGCGTCGGAGATCCTCCCGGAGCCGCCTTGGACGGAGGCGCAGGAAGTGGAAATTTTCAGTTTGCGGCGCCGATCTATAGCGCGCCCGGACGCGGAATCAACATTTCGCTGGGCCTCGCCTATAACGCTCGCGTCTGGAACAAAGCCAATACGCAAATCAGTTATGACAACGACCGCGGCTGGCCGGCGCCCGGATTCAATCTCGGATTTGGCAAGTTACTCGGCATGACAATCCCTACTGGTTGCATGCTCGTTGACGCAGACGGAACACGGCACGGTTATAGCGGCAACATCACGTTCTACAGTTGGGGTACTTACGGCGTGATGCATACAACGGACGGGTCATTCATTGATTACACGTATACCACCGGAACGAACGGCGTAATTACTGGAGCGTCGGCGCACCTGCCAAACGGCACCAATATTACTTACGGCGCTTATTCGCAGCCTGGTGGAGGCGTGTTCCCAACCTTCATCGAAGACGCAAACGGCAATTACATCGTCATCACTTACGTCAATAACCAGGGGCCTCGTATTCAAACAGTAACGGACACACTGGGCCGCGTCATCAACTTCCACTACGATTACAACAATCTGTTGACCGCCGTGACTGCACCGGGCCTCGACAGTGGGACCCGTACATTGGTCCGGCTGCACTACCGCCAGTTATCGTTGAACTATGCATTCTCCTACCCGCAAATCCAAAGCACCGTCGTGCCGAATCCTGTGCCGTGGGTGATCGACGCCATTTATTATCCCAATACCGGTACCGGTTATTGGCTTTACGATTCGTACTCCAGCTACGGCATGTTGATGAGCGTAATCGAGCAGCGCGGCATGAGCTCTTCCAGCCCGCCGCTGACTGACATGGGGACGATCTATCAGGGAACGCTGACGCGCAAGGAAGAATACAATTATCCTGCCGGCCCGGACTCTAGCCTCGCCGACGCCCCTACTTACTCGACCATGACGGAAACGTGGACGCGCGACGGCACGAATCTCGATTCCGCCTCGACCGCTTTTCAGGTTTTCGAAAATTCCACGCCGCGCACGACGATGATTACCCTGCCAAACGGCAGGAAGAATAAACAGTACTCGTTCAACGCGCCGGGCCAATGGAATGATGGCTTGGTCTATGAAGACCGGACCTTCACGACTGACGAAAACAGTCCTCTGCAAAAAAGCACCTCGAGCTGGGAGCCAGGCGCCTACAATTCAGCGCGTCCGACGCGCGTGCAGAAGTTCGACGAGCGTGGGAACATGACCGCCGCGGAGTTCAGCTACGGGTCTGTTTATAACCAGGTGACGGAGGTGCGGGACTATGACTACGGCGGCACCGCACTTTTACGTTCCACTCGCACGACTTATCAGAACAGTTCCGTTTACACCGGTACCTGTTACAGCTATGGCTGCTACGGCCGCCACATCTTCAATCTACCGCTGACAGTGGAAATTTATGCCGGCGACAACGTCACCCGTGTGTCCCGCACGGAGTATCAATACGACGGCCAGACGCTCACTGCTGCTCCAGGCGTGGTGATGCACGATCAGGCTGCCAATCCGTGGGCCGAAAACGAAGGTTATTGTTACTGGGACAACGATTGGAACGATCCCGACTGCACCGGTGGTTGCTGGGACTACAACTGCGATGGTTACTGCAACCAGATCTGGGTCTGTCCCTACGACTACTCGACTGAGTTCCGCGGCAACGTCACCCAGGCAACGACGTACGCCGACGCTGTCAATCTCACCGGCCCCGTGACTGAAACGCGCCGCTACGACGTCACTGGCAACTTAGTGACGCTCTCCAGTGCCTGCTGTGAACAAACCACGATCAATTACACGCTCAACACGCAATTCGGTTACCCGGAATCAAAGACCCGCGGCTCGGCGAGCGACTGGCACGCGCAGGTTACCAGCAGCGCCCTTTACGACTTCAACACCGGACTCTTGACTTACTCGACGGACACGAATGGCCGTCCGTCGCAGACGGTCTATGAACCCAATACGCTGCGTGCGAGCAGGGCCGTTTTGCCTACCGGAGCACATACGGAGTATCTGTACGATGATGGTCAGATGACTGTGACCTCGACTACCTACCTGGAAGCACATCCAACCGACAGCACCATCGCCAATAAAACCGTGAAGCTCCTCAACGGGCGCGGACAGGTGCGACAGGAAAAAGCCCTCGGTGCGAACAGTGTCTGGGATCTGGTTGATACCAGTTACGATCAGATGGGCCAGGTGTCGCAGCAGACGCGGCCCTATCGCAGTGGCGAGACGGCGCAATGGACCGCGATGACTTACGACGTGCTTGGCCGCACCACCAGTGTCACCGGTCCCGACGGCAGCGTTACCCAAACTTTCTACAACGAACCGACCCGACCAGACGTCGCCAGCAATTCGCCCGGTGAGACGACGCGAGTGCAGGATGCCTGGGGCCGCGAACGTTGGGGACGCACTGACGCCGGTGGCCGCGTTGTCGAAGTCGTCGAGCCCATCTTCTGGGGAAATGGTTCAGTGAGCTCGGGGATGCAGACGACTTATGCGTACGACACACTGGGAAACCTGATCACAATTAATTCGATGTCAGGCACTCAGGTGCAACAGACCCGCTCGTTCCGCTATGACAGTTTAGGCCGGTTGACCGCGCAGAAACTCGCTGAGATGAATGCCTCGCTCAATGATGCGGGAACTTATGTCGGCTCGGGTACCTGGAGCGATGTGTTCACTTATGACGATCGCTCAAATCTCACGTCTCGCACTGATGCGCGTGGAGTGAAGACCGTCTACAACTACGGCGGCGATCCGTTGAACCGGCTGCAATCCGTTTCCTGGGACACGAGCGGCTTTGGTGATACCGCAAATCCGATTCTGTCCGCGGCGGCAGTGAGTTACAGCTATCGAACGAAGAGTAGTGCAACCGACACGATCGACGTGACGCAACTCGCGAGCGTTAGCACCGCGGGCATCTCGACTGAAACTTACGCCTACACTGACGGCGAGGGGCGAGTTAATTCAAAGACTGTGAGCCAGCCCAACCGGCCGGGTTTCGACTTCGCCACCGATTACACTTACGACTCGCTCGATCGTGTTTTCCGCGTGCTCTATCCGCGGGAGTACGGCAATGGCGCCGGTCCGCGAAAACTCGTCGAGAACACCTACGATATTGCCAGCCGCGTGAGCGGCCTGACGTTTGACGGTCAGACACAAGCAGCGAACATCACTTACAACGCCGCCAGCCAGACAACTCAGTTAAAGGTCGGAACCGGCAGTAACGAGATTACTGAAAACTACTCCTACAACGCGCAGACTGGTTTGCTCGAGAGTCAAACGGTGGCTAAGACGGCTACGCCGACAACTTACCTGCTGAATCTCACCTACGATTACACGAACGCGAATGGCAAGCGAACCGGACAGCTCACCAAGACCTACAATAACATCGATCACACGAAGGACCGTGGCTTCGAATATGACGCATTGGGCCGCTTGATTCGCGCGACTGGTGGACAGGGATCGAATGTCACCTGGGCGCAGCGTTACGAATACGATCGCTACGGCAATCGCACTAACGTCTATTCGTTCATTCTTGAAGACTATGTCAAGAATTTCTATCAGGGCGCCCTCAACCGGCAGCCTACGTCCACCGAATTGAGCACCAGGCTAAGCACGTTACGGTCGGCCTACGCGCAGGGCCAGTCACAGTTCCTGTCGGCAATGCAGACTCTCGGCCGCGATCTCTTTAGCTCATCTGAGTACATCGCGCGTGGTCGCAACGATAACCAGTTTGTCACTGATCTTTATCATGCGTTTCTTTATCGCGAGCCCGATGCAGATGGGCTTGCGTATTGGGTCAGCGTAACCCCCACCAACGGCCGCGATAACATTCGCCTCGCGTTTGAAGTAGCTCCGGAGTTCTACACCAAGGTCGCCGGTACCAGTCCCTATGCCCCGTCTCCCGGCGTGACGGTCCCCCGCGATGGATTGCAGGGCCTCTTTTACAACCAGGCGACGAATCGGATTGGGAATACGGATTGGACTTATGACGCCGCGGGCAATCAGACGCGCGCCCTGGCTCCTGATAGCACCACCGTATTTCGGCGCTATCAATACGACGCTGCGAATCGGTTGGTGAAAGTGAAGAACGATAGCGGCACCACGATCACCACCTACACTTACGCAGATTCCAATGAAAGATTCATCGCTCAGGACGGTGATGAGAACTCGAACTATCGCACTTACTACGTAGATGAGAACGGCGCCACCGTCGCCGAGTTCAACGAAACTCCATCTTCACCAACCTCCCCGGTATGGTCGAAGAGTTATATCTATCTCGGTAGCCGGTTGCTCTCAACGCTGACTTCAAACGGCGGCGGCACTGAAGCGGTTCAATATCATCATCCCGATCGGTTAGGCACCAGAATCATAACGAACCCGTCGACCGGCGGCGCCTCCGAACAAGTGACACTTCCCTTCGGCACCGCGCTGGACGCCGAAAGTTACGGCACACCGAGTAAACTCCGCTTCACTACTTACGACCGTAGCGATACGACGAAGTTGGATTACGCCGTCAATCGTCACTACGACAGTCAGCAGGGAAGATTTACCCAACCAGATCGAATCGGCATGAGCGATGCGGATGTTTCTGCTCCGCAGTCGTTCAACCTTTACACCTACTGCATGAACGATCCGGTCAATCACACGGATCCAAGCGGCCTCGGTTTTTTGAGTTTTCTTAAAAAGATCGGGAAAGCGATTCTCAAGGTGCTAAAGAGCAAGTGGTTCCAGATTGCGCTCGCGGTGGCGATAATTGCGATTGCTCACTTTTATCCCCAGTCGATCTTTGGCGCGTTGGGTGGCGGCTCTTCAGCAGGAGGGACCGCGCCAATCTTGCACGGCGCGGGAGCATCTGCGGGCATTGCCGGCGGTGCGGGCGCAGCAGGCGCAGCCTCCGCGGCTGCGTATTGGAGCACCTTCACTGTAGCCGCGCTGGAAGGAATGGGGGCGGTAAGCACCGGAATTGCGACTGCCGTTTCCTTGGGTTTAGCCGGTGCGCTGGCGGCCGGAGTCGTGTCCGGCTTGGACCAGGCCGACCAGCACTCGAGTAGATCTAAGAACAGTCAAGGCAAGACGCGCTGTCCGCCGACTGCCGATGAGTTGGCGAAAAACCCGAAAGTTATCAGTGCCTTGAAAGAAGCGCTGAAGCGAGGCTTGGAGCGAAAACTCGAGCACGGCGGGTGGATCTATTGGAACAGCATTAAGAATAGACTGTTCACGATAATCAAGGAAACAACAGTTGATCCGCTCCATCCTGCTCTGTCGGATCGCTGGGACCGGGTTTTTCTTAACAATGCACCCACGCCGCCAAAAGGAACGATCATTGTTGGATCATTCCATGTACATCTGGAGGCTATTGGACCGAGCGGTGATTTTGAAAATGCGGGTGCGGACCAGTTTAAGGCTCCTGGAATACACATGACTTCGGACGGTAAGATATCGACGTATGGAAACTACAAGCGCGCCGCCTTCAAGAATTGCAATTAGGCGGGTGAACGGAATGTTTGGACGAGCAATATTCCTGTTGGCACTAAGCTCGATTACCGCGTCTTGTGGTAACCAGCAGGTCATACCGCCCGTGACGACGCAGCAGCCGCCGGCGATGGTAAACGGCATCAGCAGTGACAAGG
>Ga0081539_10005008_pt1 | contig 13987 bp, 11 predicted proteins | sample TabmetS4T2R2_FD_71023 | JGI IMG/M metagenome (GOLD analysis project Ga0081539, IMG submission 71023) | Tabebuia heterophylla rhizosphere microbial communities from the University of Puerto Rico - S4T2R2 | ecosystem: Host-associated > Plants > Roots > Rhizosphere ...
GGGCCCCCCAGGGGGGCGGGGGCGGGGGGGGGGCCCCGGGGGGGGGGGGGGGGGGGGGTGGCACGGCCCCCCCGGGACCGCCCCGCCGGCGACGGCCCCGGCCGCGACGGCGGCGGCCACGAGCACCGCCACCAGCCGGAGCGGGGGACGCCGGGAACTGGGCCATCGCCGGCGCCCGGTCCTCCGGACGGCGCGGAGGGCCACGGCACGAAGCATGCACCCAGTCTGCACGCGAGCGCCGCCGGTGAGATCGCGTGCCGACGGCGGCGGCGGGGTTGGCAGCCGGTGCGGTCGGTGCGGGATCTCCGCGGGTCCACGAGGCGCCGAGCGAGGCGAGGCCGGCCTGACTGGCCGTAGAGTCCGGGGGCGTGACGGTGGTCGTGGTGGGCGCCGGCGTCGCGGGCCTGGCCTGCGCCCGTGAGCTGCTGGATGGGGGCGTGCCGGTCCGGGTGCTGGAACGCGGCCGGGTCGTCGGCGGACGCCTGGCCAGCAGGCGGTTCGACGGCCGGTACGCCGACATCGGCGCCGCGTACGTCACCGCCGACCATCCCGCGTTCGCCGGCCGGCTGGAGAGCTGGCGGATCGCCGGCCTGGCCCGGCCGTGGACCGACACGCTGCAGGTGTACGAGGGCGGCGGCCCGTCGCGGCCCACGACCGGCCCGGTGCGGTGGGCGGCGCCGGGCGGCCTGCGCAGCCTCGCCGAGGATCTGGCCCGGGAGCTGGACGTGACGCTTGAACACGAGGTGACCGCACTGCCCGCCGCGGACGCGGTGGTGCTCGCCATGCCCGGCCCGCAGGCGCTGCGAATCGCGCAGCTGGACGCGGCGCGCCGCCAGGAATGGTCGCCGGCGCTCGCGGCCGTGCTCACCTACTCGCGGCGCAGCTGGGCGGACTTCCGTGGCGCGTTCGTCAACGACCACCCGGTCCTGTCCACGGTCTGCGACGACGGCGACCGGCGCGGCGACCACGCTCCGGTGCTGGTGGCGCACTCGACCGCAGCGTTCGCCCGGCTGCGGCTCGCCGACCCGGCGGGCGCCGGAGCCGAGATGGACGGGGCGGTTCGGGACCTGCTGGGCGTGCCGGCCGCGACGGCGGTCCAGGTCCACCGGTGGACGTACGCCCAGCCCGCGCCCGGCTCCGGCGGGTTCGCCGTCGACGGCGGGACCTACCTGTGCGGGGACGCGTTCGGCCGGCCGAGGGTGCAGACCGCCTGGTTGTCCGGCCGGGCGGTCGCGCACGCGATCCTGCGGCGGAGAGCTCAGAGCAGAGTGCGGTAGACCGCCATCGTCTCCTCGGCGATGTGCGACCAGGAGAACTTGTCCACCGCCCGCCGCCGGCCGGCCAGACCCATCTCCTTGGCACGGGAGGGATCGGTCAGCAGCGCGGTCATCGCGGCGGCCAGGTCGGCCACGAACCGGTCCGGGTCCACCGGCGTACCGGTGCCGTCGCTCACCTGATCGATCGGCACCAGCAGGCCGGTCTCGCCGTCGGCCACCACCTCCGGGATACCGCCGGTGGCCGTGGCCACCACGGCGGTCTCGCACGCCATCGCCTCGAGGTTCACGATGCCCATGGGTTCGTAGACCGACGGGCACACGAAGATCGTAGCGTGCGTGAGCACCTGGATGACCTCGTGCTTGGGCAGCATCTCCTGAACCCAGATGACGCCCTTGTCGTCCCGCGCCCCGCGCAGCTGGATGGCGAGGCCCTCCACCTCCTGGGCGATCTCCTTGGTGTCCGGCGCGCCGGCGAGCAGCACGATCTGCGCCTCGCGCGGCAGGTCGTGGCAGGCGCGCAGGAGGTAGGGCAGCCCCTTCTGCCGGGTGATCCGGCCCACGAACACCACGCTGGGCCGGGTCAGATCGATGCCCAGCCGTTCGATGACGTCGGTGTCGTGATTCGGCTGGTACTGCTCGGTGTCGATGCCGTTGTAGACGACCTTGATCTTGCTCTCGTCCACGCTCGGGTACGCCGCCAGCACGTCCCGCTTCATGCCCCCGGACACCGCGATGATGGCGTCGGCGTTCTCGACGGCGATCCGCTCGCAGAACGACGAGAGCGCGTACCCGCCGCCGAGCTGCTCGGCCTTCCACGGCCGCAACGGTTCGAGGCTGTGCGTGGTGACCACGTGCGGCACGCCGTACAGCAGCTTCGCGGTATGACCGGCGAAGTTGGCGTACCACGTATGGCTGTGCACGATGTCGGTGCCGTCGCAACCGGCGGCCATCTGCAGATCGACGCCCATCGTGCGCAGCGCGGCGTTGGCGCCGGCCAGTTCGGCCGGTTCCGGGTACGCCGTCACGCCCGGCTCGTCGCGCTTGCTGCCGAAGCATTGCACCCGGACGTCGGCAAACGTCCGCAGGTCCCGGGCGAGGTACTCGACGTGCACGCCGGCGCCCCCGTAAACCTCCGGGGGGTACTCGCGGGTGAGCAGATCGACGCGAATGGATTCGGGGCGGGAGTCGGTCACAGACGCAGAATAGCGGCTTCGGCTGGTGCTGGGGCACGCGGAAAGTTAGCGTCCCTTCCATGGCTGTCAAGGTGCTCGCGATCGTTCTCGCGGGCGGCGAGGGCAAGCGCCTGATGCCGCTCACCGCCGACCGGGCCAAGCCCGGCGTTCCGTTCGGCGGTATCTACCGAATGATCGACTTCGTGCTCTCCAATCTCGTGAACGGTGGGTACCTGAAGATCGTGGTGCTCACCCAGTACAAGTCCCACTCACTGGACCGGCACATCTCAAAGACGTGGCGGATGTCGAATCTGCTCGGCAACTACGTCACTCCGGTGCCGGCGCAGCAGCGGCTCGGCCCGCGCTGGTTCGCCGGCTCGGCGGACGCCATCTACCAGAGCATGAACCTGATCAACGACGAAAGGCCGGACTACGTCATCGTGTTCGGCGCCGACCACATCTACCGGATGGACCCCCGGCAGATGATGAGCGACCACATCGCGTCGGGTGCCTCCGTCACGGTGGCCGGCATCCGCCAGCCGAAGTCGCTGTCCGACCAGTTCGGCGTCATCGATGTCGACCCGGCGGACCCGCGGCGGATCCGTGCGTTCCGCGAGAAGCCCAAGGAGGTCGACGGCCTACCGGACGCGCCGGACGAGATCTTCGCCTCGATGGGCAACTACGTGTTCACCACCCGGGCCCTGGTCGAGGCGGTCACCGAGGACGCCGATGACCCGGACAGCAAGCACGACATGGGCGGCAACATCATCCCCATGCTGGTCGGGCGCGGTGAGGCCAACGTCTACGACTTCCGCGACAACGACGTGGCGGGCAGCAGCGACCGGGACCGCGGCTACTGGCGGGACGTGGGCACGCTGGATTCGTTCTACGAGGCCCACATGGACCTCATCGCGACGACGCCGATCTTCAACCTGTACAACCTGGACTGGCCGATCTACACCGACATCGGGTCCTGGCCGCCGGCCAAGTTCGTGCACTCCCAGGACGATCGCCAGGGCCGCGCGGTCCAGTCGATGATCTCGCCGGGTGTGGTGATCTCCGGTGCGGCCGTCACCCGGTCGGTCGTGTCGCCGAACGTCCGGATCAACTCCTGGGCGACCGTCGAGGAGTCGGTGCTCATGGAGGGCGTCCAGGTGGGGCGGCGCGCGGTCGTCCGCCGGGCGATCATCGACAAGAACGTGATCGTGCCGGAGGGCGCGCAGATCGGCGTGGATCTGGACCGCGACCGCAAGCTCTACACCGTCTCCGACGACGGGGTCGTGGTGATCGGCAAGGGGCAGCGCGTCGAGCTTTGATCCCTCTCCTTGAGGGTGTGCGACGGGGCCTCGCCGAACCGGGCGCGGTAGGCGCCGGCGAAGCGGCCGAGGTGGGTGAAGCCCCACCGGTACGCCACCTCGCTGACGTTGACCTCCCACGGGTCGGCGCGGATCAGTTCGGCGCGTACCCCGTCCAGCCGCAGCCGCCGCAGGTACGCCAGCGGGGACATGCCCACGTGCTGCCGGAACGCCTCCTGCAGCACCCGCACGCCCACGCCGGCGGTCGCCGCGAGGTCGGCGGCGGAGAACTGCCGCCACGGCTCGGCGTGCATGGCGTCCAGCGCCCGCTTGACCGGCCGGGGCCGGTACGGGCCCTGCAGTCCGGCCGGCTCCTCGCCGTACGGGTGCTCGACGGTCAGGGCCAGGCCGCCGAGCACCAGGTCGCGCCAGCGGGCCGCCATCCGGGGCTGGTGGGCCAGGCCGTCCGGGCCGCGCAGCTCCTTGTGCAGAAGCCGGACCAGCGCGGCCCAGGTCCGGCCCGGACCCTCGGCCAGGTCGAAGCTGGCGCCCAGCGGCAGCGGCGTCACCACCTGCCGGTCCAGCGCGGCGTCCAGCTGGCGTTCCAGCGCCTCCCGCTCCACCTTGACGCTGAGCAGCCGGCAGCCGCCGTCCCAGAACAGTTCGATGTCCCCGACCGGCCGGTGCACCGCGGCCCGGCTCGGGTCGGCCAGCACTGCGGCGCCCCGGTGCCGGGATTCCACGGTGCCGGTGAGCGGGGCCAGCACGTGGTACGCCGATCCGAGATCGCCGACGCGTACGTGAACGTCCGTGCCGCAGCTCATCTCGCCGACGGTGATCGGTCCGAGCTGGACGACGTCGCCGGAGAACGCGAACGCCGCGGCGTCGCCGACCAGCGTCATCTGCAGCGGCCCGTGAAGCATCCCACGGCAGAACGCCCGGGCCTGCTCCACGTCGGTGGTCTGCAACCGCATGTGGGACGGCGTCTCCGCGCCCGGTGGGAGCGGGGTCATCGGGTGGAGCTCAGGTCGGCGCAGCCGGTCTCGTCCGGCAGCAGCGGGCGGAACCGGACGGTCCACATCTTGCCCCCGGACCGCCACGGCGTGATCGCCGTGGCGTCGGTGGCGGCCTCGAGAACCGCGGCCGCGTCCGCGCTGGACGCGGTCACGCAGCCGGTGGCGCCGCGCGGCGTCCCGGGCAACCGGGGGCCGGGCCAATCCACCGGGCGGGGTGGTTCGGGCAGGCCGTCGGACGGCGGCGTGTACGGGCTGGCCAGCGCGGCCACCGAGGCGGGCCGGTACGGCCGTCCCTCCGGTGTCCCCTTCGCCGTGGCTACGCCGAGAAGCTCCTGCACAAAAGCCGCAACCTTGGCGCGGGCCTCGCGCTGGGCCGGCGTGAGCCCCGGATCGTCCGGGCCGGCCTCGGTCAGACCGAACACTTCGAGCGTCCGGGTCCCCGCACCGGTGGCCACGGTGATCCGGGTGGTCGGGGCGTCGGCCACCACCGGTCGGCCGAGATCGACCCCCGGCCGGATGCCGGCGGTGTCGGCCTTGGCGAACAACTCGTCCACAGTGGCCCGGTCCAGCCGCTGCACCTGCACGTTCGGCAGCGCGGGCGGCGGATAGATGGCGATCTGCGGTCCCTGGGTGATCAGCCGGCCATCGGCGTACACGCTGACCAGCGGCAGCGTGCCGGAGGTCTGCTCCGGCGCCATCAGCCCGCCGACCCGCTCGACACGCAGCACGAGCGCGTCGGCCGTCGCTGGGGTCGAGCTCGCCCCGGACGGCACCGTCTCGCCCGGTTCGTTCGGGGTGCTGCCCGGCGGGGCGCACGCGGTGATCAGGGAAAGGGCCACGGCGGCAGCCGCCGTGCACAGGCCGCGGGGTCTCCTCATGCCCCTTCTGACGATCCGGCTGCGGGCGCGGTTCCGGGTTCGTCGAGTCATCGCAGCTACCGCACCACCCGGGCGGAATGGCCGAGGACCTCGACGACGTCCCCCGGGTGCAGTTGCCGGCCGCGGCGCAGATCGACCTCACCGTTCACCGTCACGTCGCCGGACGCGATCAGGGTCTTGCCCTCGCCGCCGGTGTCGGCGAGCTCCGCCAGCTTCAGGAATTGACCGAGTCTGATCATATCGCCGCCGATCGGCACCTCTCGCATGCGGACATTCTGCCGAAGCCCGCAGCCGAAGCCGACGGCCGATTGAACCAATCCGCCGCCGGATCCGAACTACCCGTCGTGAAGCATCTCGAAATGGTCCGCCGTGCGGGTGTGCTCGCCGCCGGCGCCGTCGCCGGTGTGCTGGTCGCGGCCGGCCCGGCCGCCGCGGACGCCGCGGTGAGCCCGACCAGCGCGCCGCAGGGCAGCGGCGCGAATCTGACGTTCCGCGTGACCAACACCGCGCGCAGTCCGATCACCCGGGTGAAACTGATTCTTCCCCCGGACACGCCGGTGGCCGAGGTGTACCCGCTGTCGGTGGACGACTGGGCGCCGCAGATCACCCAGCGGAAACTGAGCCACCCGCTGACCACGATCCACGGCGGCGCACCGGTCACCGAGACCGCCCAAGCCATCACGTGGATCGCCATGCCGGGCAGGTCCGTCGCTCCGGGCCGGCACGCCGATCTCGGTATCGCGCTGGGACCGCTGCCCGCGGTCAGCCGCATGTCGTTCCAGGTGCAGGCCACGTACGCCGACGGCGCGGCCGGTCCGGCCATGCCCCCCGCCGTGCTGACGCTCACCCCGGCCGCCGCGGGCCGGGCGCCGGCGCACAGCGGTCACGCGGCCACGGCCACCGCCCGCGGTGACGACGCGGCGTTCACGGCGGTGGTGGTGCGAGCCGACCGCGCCCCGAGTTGGTGGTCGATCGCCGGCTGGATCGCGGCCGGGCTCCTGACGATCGGTTTGGTGGTGCCGCTCCTCCGTTCCCGCCGGCGTCCTGTCCCCGACCCCAAAGCCCCCGACAACCCCCGGCACGCCGGTAATCCCGGGAACGCCCACAACCCCGAGAACGCCGGTAAGGCGGAGGGCGCCGGGGACGGCGATATGTCCGCCGATGAGGGCGGCCAGGAGCCGGTGGCCGCGGGCGCCCGGCTGCGCGCCTCGTCCTGGCGCTACAGCGACACGCCTTGAGTTCCTCACGTCCGTCGACCATGGGGTCGGCCCAACGGGGGAGAATCGTCAGACGGGAACGGTTTTGGCGGTTTTCAGGGCGTCGACGATCTCGGCCAGCACCCGCTCGGCGTCGTCGTGGGGCACCTGGCACGTGCCGGCGGCCAGGTGCCCTCCCCCGCCGTACCGCAGCATCACCGCGCCCACATCGACCGGCGAGCTCCGGTCGAGGATCGATTTCCCGCAGGCAAACACCGTATTGAGCTTCTGCCGCCCCCAGATGATGTGCACCGACACGCGCGCCTCGGGAAACAGCGCATAAACCATGAACCGGTTACCGGCGTGGATGGTCTCCTCGTCGCGCAGGTCCACCACGACGACGTCCCCGTCCATGTGGCTGACCCGCCGCAGCTGCTCGGTGAACATCGCCGACTGGGCGTGGAACAGCTCGGCGCGCTCCGCGACGTCCGGCAGCGCGAGGATCTCCCGGACGTCCTGATGGTCGATGCACGCGTCGATGAGCTGCATCATCAGCTGGTAGTTGGAGATCCGGAAGTCGCGGAACCGGCCCAGCCCGGTGCGGCTGTCCATCAGGAAGTTCAGCAGCGTCCAGCCCTGCGGGCGCAGGACGTCGTCCAGCTCGTACTGAGCCGAGTCGGCCTGGTCCACGGCGCGCATGAGCTCGGCGGACACGTGGGGGAACCGCGCCGGGCCGCCGAAGTGGTGGTAGATGACGCGGGCCGCCGAGGGTGCCGCCGGGTCGATCACGTGGTTCTCGGCGCTGCCCGCGTTCCGGATGGTTTCCGAGTGGTGGTGGTCGAAGACCATGTGCGCCCCCGGCGCGTACGGGAGGTTGGTCAGAATGTCACGGTCGGTGACCTCGACCGTACCGTCCTGGACGTCCTTGGGATGCACGAAGGTGATCTCGTCGATCATGTCCAGGTGCCGCAGCAGAACGGCACAGACCAGGCCGTCGAAGTCGCTGCGCGTCACGAGCCGGTACCTCACCGGGACCCCCTCACTGCGATGGCCGATCCACCCTAGTTTGCCACCTTTCCGGCTTTGGCCAGGCCGCATCGGCGGGACCGGCCTCGATTGCGCGCCGCCACCGGCGCCGGGTCGGTCTGACGGCACGGCGGGCCAGGAGATGCGTAAGGTGCTGTCATGGACACCGCCCCGCAGATCACGCAGGAGCGCAGCGCCCCACCCACCACGCTGGTCATCTTCGGCGCCTCCGGTGACCTGACCAGGCGCAAGCTGATCCCCGCGGTCGAGAGCCTGGCCCGGCACCAGCGGCTCCCCAGGGAGTTCGCCCTGGTCGGCGTCGCCCGCACGGCGATGGACGACGAGCAGTTCATCGATGCCACACTCGGCGGACGCGGGCTGCGGGACATGCCGCAACTCGAGGGCGGAATCCGGTACGTCTCCGGGCAGTACCACAACCCGGAGACCTACAAGGAGCTGTCCGAGCTGCTGGACCGGCTGGACGAGCAGCGTGGCACGGCCGGCAACCGGCTGTTCTACCTCTCCACACCGCCCGAGGCGTTCGAGCCGGTGATCAACGGGTTGGCCGGCGCCGGTCTCAACCACCCGCGCCCCGGCTCGTTCTCCCGGCTGGTGATCGAGAAGCCGTACGGCACCAACCTCGCAACGGCGCACGAGCTGGACCGGGTCGTGCACGCCGCGTTCGACGAACCGCAGGTCTTCCGGATCGACCACTACCTGGGCAAGGACACCGTCCAGAACGTCATCGCGCTGCGCTTCGCCAACCTGATCTTCCAACCCATCTGGAACCGGACCTGGATCGATCACGTGCAGATCACGGTGGCCGAGACGCTCGGAGTCGGCACCCGCGGCGGCTTCTACGAGACGGCCGGCGCGATGCGCGACATCGTTCAGAACCACGTGCTCCAGGTGCTGGCGCTGGCGCTGATGGAGCCGCCCGCGTCGTTCGAGGGCGAGGGGCTGCGCAACGAGAAGGTCAAGCTGCTGCAGGCGATCCGGCTGCCCACCAACCGGGACATCGCCGACCTCGCCGTGCGCGGGCAGTACACCCGGGGTGGCACCCGCAGGGACCTCATGGCCGGTTACCGCGAGGAGCCCGGCGTCGACCCGCTGTCGCGCACCGAGACCTACGCGGCCATGCGGCTGGACGTGGACAACTGGCGCTGGGCCGGCGTGCCGTTCTACGTCCGCACCGGCAAGCGGCTGCCGGCCCGGGTCACCGAGGTGGCGCTGCAGTTCCAGCGGCCGCCACACCTGCCGATCCCGGTCGAGCAGCTCACCGAACTGGAGGCGGACGCGCTCATCCTGCGGATCCAGCCCAACGAGGGCATATCCCTGCGCTTCGGCGCCAAGGTGCCGGGCCATTCGTTCCGGGTGCGGACCGCCAGCATGGACTTCTCCTACGGCCGTACGTTCCCCGAGGAGTCGCCGGAGGCGTACGAACGGCTGCTGCTGGACGCGTTGCTCGGCGACCCCACGCTGTTCATCCGGACGGACGAGGTCGAGCAGTGCTGGCGGATCGTCGACCCGATCATCGAACACTGGGCGAACGATCCGTCGCCGATCCCGACGTACGAGGCAGCCTCGTGGGGTCCGACCGACGCGGATCGGCTGATCGGGCGCAGTGGCCGCCGGTGGCGCAACGAGGTGTGAAAGGGCGCCGCACCCGCCGTTAGGGTGGAACCAGCCCGCCCCACCAGAAAGTGAAACCATCCATGCAGGTCTCGGTCGCGCACCGACCGCCGAACACGGCCGTCTTCACGCTGCGCGGCTCGCTCGACATCGACACGGCGCCCTCGCTGAAGGCCAACCTGAGCCGGCTCGTCGAGCGGCCCGCGCCGCGCGTCGTCGTGGACCTGTCCGGGCTGGACTTCTGCGACTCGATGGGCGTCGGCGTGCTGGTCACCGCGCACGGCCGGGCCATGGAACGCGGTGGGTGGGTCCGGCTGGCCGCGCCGTCGGGTTTCCTGCGCCGCCTGGTCGACACGCTGGGCCTCACCGGCTACCTGTCGCTGCACCCCAACGTCGAGGCGGCGCTCAAGGAATGACCGGTGCCGGCTCGGCGGCCTGGACCCTCTCCAGCGCGGCCACGGCCGCGCCGCGCGCGCCCGCCATGTCCAGGTCCGGCACCAGCTCGAACGTCGTCACCGCCACCTGCTCCTGGCGCAGCCCCGTGGTCTCCCGGACGGTGTCGAGGAACCATTGCCGGAACGCCGGCGCGGCCTCCACCACGCCGCCGCCGACGAAGTACGCGTGCGGGTCGGTGAAGTTGGCCGCGATGGTGAACAGCGCACCGATTGCCCGGGCCTGCTGGCCGAACACCGCCAGCGCCAGCGGGTCCTCCTTCTCCCCGTACGAGCGGAGCAGCTTCGCCGCCCTGTGCACCGGCTCCTCCGCCAGTGGATGGTCCGGGAACCGGGACAGCCAGTACGGCAGCAGGTTGTTCTTGATGCCGGTCAGCGACGCGAAGCTCTCCACGTCCCCGGCCAAGCCGCAGTTGCACAGCGGGATCGGCTGATCCTCACCCAGCAGGCCCTGGAGCGGAATCTGCACGTGGCCCAGTTCGCCGGCCATGCCGGCCGCGCCGCTGACCACCCGGCCGCTCTCCACCACGCCGCCGCCCAGGCCGGTGCCGACGATCGCGGCCACCGACGAGCGTTCCATCGCCTGCGCGCCGAAGTGCCGGTGGTGCGCGTAGAGCGCGGCTGCGTTCGCGTCGTTGTTGTAGATCACCGCCAGGCCGATCCGGGCCTCCAGGGCCCCCCGGATGTCGAAGCCGTGCCAGGAGTCCTGCGAGAAGTTCGTCGATCCCTTGGACGAGATGACGCCGTCCGCGCTGGCCGGGCCGGGGGTGTCCAGGCCGACCGCGCGCACCAGCGTGAGCGGCGTGCTGGTCAGGGCCAGGATGTTGTCGAACGCCTCGGCGAGCTGTTCGACCGCCGACTCCGGACCCTCGTTGACCAGGCTGGGGTTCTCCACGAGGGTGTCCACCAGGAAGCGCCCGGTCGCGTCCAGAACCGTGGCGTTGTTGCTTGTTCCGCCGTTGTCGAGACCCACCACGACCCACGACGCCGGCGTACGTACGGATTCAATGTGATCCACGCCACGAGCGTACGTCCGGCCGCGCCGCGCGGGAACGGGAGCGCGGCGATTGCGCGTCGGTAGCGCCGCGACGGTACCGCGATGCCTCGGTGCGGACGGGCCGATGGGCCCGGCATGCCGATGCCCCAGCCTTCCCGCCGCACCGTGCTCGGCGGCGTCGCGGCGGTAGCCGCGACCGGCCTGATCACCGATGCGACCGCGGCCGCGCCGGCCGAAGCCGCAACGGTCGCGTCCGCGCCCGCCAACGCCGCCTCGACGCCGGCCGCCGCCGTGCTGCCCGCCGACCCGATCGCGCACCTGCTGCGGCGGGCGACCTACGGGCCCACGCCCGCCGCACTGGCCGAGGCGACCTCCCTCGGCGTGGCCGGCTGGCTGGACCGCCAGCTGAACCCGGCCGCGATCGACGACGCGGCCTGCGACGCCCTGGTGGCCCGGCTGCCGCTGGCCGGTGCCTCCATCGCCGCGGTGCGCGCGGCCCTGCCGGTGCATTCGTACGACGCGTTCGGCCAGCTCGGCCGTGCCATCATCGCCCGGGCCATCTGGAGCAAGCGGCAGCTGTTCGAGTCCGTCGCCGGCTTCTGGGCCAACCACCTGCACGTCGCGGCGCCGTCCAGCGGTGTCTGGGACAGTCGGCCCGACTACGACCAGACCGTGATCCGCCGGTACGCGTTGGGCACGTTCGCCGAGATGCTTCAGGCGTCGGCCCGCCACCCGGCCATGCTGACCTATTTGGACAATCGCTCGTCGACCCGCGCGCACCCCAATGAGAACTACGCCCGCGAGCTGATGGAGCTGCACACCGTGGGCATGAACTACACCGAGGCGGATGTGCAGGCGGCCGCCCGGCTGCTGACCGGCATGACCGTGGACAAGACCGGCGTCTACGCCTACGACCAGGCGTCGCACGCCACCGGACCCGTCACCGTACTCGGTTTCAGCCACGCCAACGCCACCGCGGCAGGTGGCGAGGCGGCCGCAACCGCGCTGCTGGACTACCTGGCCCGGCACCCGGCCACCGCGCAGCGGATCGCCACCAAGCTGTGCGTCCGGTTCGTGGCCGACGACCCGCCACCCGCGCTGGTCGACCGGCTCGCCCGGATCTACCTCGACCAGGGCACCGCGATCGTGCCGGTGCTGCGGGCGCTGTTCACGTCGCCGGAGTTCACAGCCAGCGCCGGGCAGAAGGTGCGGACCCCGTTCGAGGACCTGGCCGCGACCGTACGGACGCTCGGGCTGGGCCCGGAGGCATCGGGCGTCACGGCGCTCGACGCGCTGTACAACGTCCTGGTCGGCGCCGGCAACGCTCCGCTGCGCTGGCCGACGCCGGACGGCTTCCCGGACGTGGCAGCCGCGTGGACGTCGCCGTCGGCGTTCCTGCTGCGCTGCAACTTCCACCTCAACCTGGCGGCCGGCTGGTATCCCAAGCAGCTCACCCGGCCCGCGGACATGCTGAAGGCGCTCGTACCGGTGCTGCCGGCAACCTACGGCGCGCTGGTGGACGCGCTCGCCAAGCGGCTCATCGGCACCACTTTGCCGGCCGCACAGGTGGCCGCCGTCCTCAGCGTCGCCGGCAAGGTGCCGACCAGTCCGTTGACGGCCAAAGACACCTCGGTCGCCGGAAGCCTGCCGTACCTGACCGCCCTTGTGCTTGATTCGCCCTCGTTTCAGCTGAGGTGACCTCCATGTCCGTGGTGTGCGGTTGTGACGAGATGACCAGGCTCGTGTCGGCGCAGAACCGGGCGGGGCCGTGCCTGCTTCCGGCGCCCGGAGCCGCGGTCGGCGCGGAGGGCCCGGCGGAACCCGGAGTGTCCCGGCGAGGGCTGCTCGGGCGGGCCGTGGCGGCCGGCGCACTGGCCGGCCTGGCCGGCGCCGGACTGTCCACCCGCATGGCGTTCGCCGCGGAGGCGTACACCGGCGACACGCTCGTCGTGCTGTCGCTGCGCGGCGGCTTCGACGGCCTGTCCGCTCTTCCGCCGATCGGCGATCCGGACTACTACCGGGCGCGGCCCACGATCGCGGTGCCGACGAGCCAGGTCATCGCGGGGAACGGCGCGTTCGGCCTGCACCCGGCGCTGGCTCCGCTGCTGCCGCTGTGGCAGGGCGGCATGCTGGCCGCCGTGCACGCGGTCGGCCAGCCGAACCCCACGCGCTCGCACTTCGCCGCCATGGAGGAGATGGAACGCGCCGCGGCGGGCACCGCGCTGCGTAGCGGCTGGATGGACCGGATGCTCGGCGTGACGGGGGCGACCGGGCCGCTGGCCGGCGTCTCGCTGGGCAGCGCCATGCCGGCGCGGCTGCTCACCGGTCCCGCGCCGGACGTGTCGATGCGGGCGATCGATGACTTCACACTGGCCGGGGAGAGTGCCAAGCGGCCCATGGCAGCCGCGTTGCGCCGGCTGTACGCGGACGCGCCCGAACAGCTGGCCGCGCCGGCCCGGGCCGCCGGCGCGGCGCTGACCGCGACCGGCACGCTGCGCGCGGCCGGGTACACGCCGGCGAACGGCGCCACCTACCCCGGCACGCCGCTGGGCGCCGCGCTGCGCGACGTGGCCCGGTTGATCAAGGCCAAGTCGGGTCTGGTCGCGGCCGCCGTCGACTCCGGGGACTGGGACATGCACGCCGGTCTCGGCACCGCGGTCAAGGGCCAGCGGATGTACGACAACCTGGCCGACCTGGCCGCGGCGCTGGCGGCGTTCGCCACCGACCTCGGGGCCGAGCACCTGGCGAACGTGACGCTGGTGACGGTCAGCGAGTTCGGTCGCCGGGTGCAGGAGAACTCGTCGCGCGGCGCCGATCACGGGCACGGCAACGCGATGCTGCTGATGGGCGGTGGCGTCCGTGGCGGGACGGTGTACGGCGTCTGGCCGGGACTGTCCGCGGACAAGCTGATAGCAGGCGACCTGGCCGCGACCACCGACTACCGGGCGGTGATCGGCGAGATCCTGCAGAAGCGGTGCGGTGTCGGCGCCCTGGATGGCGTGTTCCCGTCCGTGACGCCGTCCTCGTTCGGCCTGGCCACCGCGAA